>Ga0307279_10000054_pt1 | contig 11970 bp, 10 predicted proteins | sample ER_DNA_118_FD_194484 | JGI IMG/M metagenome (GOLD analysis project Ga0307279, IMG submission 194484) | Bulk soil microbial communities from the East River watershed near Crested Butte, Colorado, United States - ER_DNA_118 | ecosystem: Environmental > Terrestrial > Soil > Floodplain | place...
CATCGGCTGGCGCTTCGTCAACCCGAAGATGAAGGATGCCTATGGCGACGACACCATGCCGTCGACGGCCGAGAACGTCGCTCAGGAATTTCAGGTAAGTCGCGCCGATCAGGACCTTTTCGCCGTGCGCAGCCAGGAGAAGGCAAGCGTCGCGCAGGACAATGGGCGGCTTGCGGCGGAGATCGTTCCGGTCAGCGTTGCGCAGCGCAAGGGCGATCCCCTGGTGGTCGACCGCGACGAGCATCCGCGCAAGACCAGCGTCGAGGCGCTCGCCAAGCTGCGCCCGATCGTTCGAGGCGACGGGACCGTCACCGCCGGCAACGCCTCCGGAGTCAACGACGGCGCGGCCGCGATGGTGGTGGCCTCGGAGGAAGCGGCGAGGCGTAACGGCCTCGCCCCGCGCGCGCGGATCGTCGGCGGCGCAGTGGCCGGCGTCCCGCCCCGAATCATGGGCATCGGCCCGGCTCCCGCTTCGGAGAAACTGCTCAAGCGCCTGGGTCTAAGCATCGGGGATATGGACGTTATCGAGATCAACGAGGCCTTCGCCGCGCAGGCGCTGCCGGTCCTTCGCCAGCTCGGCCTTCCCGACGACGCCGAGCATGTGAATCCGAACGGCGGAGCGATCGCGCTTGGCCATCCGCTCGGCATGTCGGGCGCTCGCCTGTTGATGACCGCGACCGAGGAGCTCCATCGCCGCGGCGGCCGCTACGCGCTTTGCGCGATGTGCATCGGCGTCGGCCAGGGCATCGCCGCGGTAATCGAGCGGGTCTAGGTCCGTCCGCCGAACTACGGTTGGAACCGAGAAGGACCGACTCTACATCGCGGAGAACAGCTCGCGGTCCCGCGCCTTCTGGCTGGCCGGCTCGTAGAAGGGGGCGAACCAGGCCTTTTCGCCCGCTGCCGGAGGCTTTTTCAGGCTCAGCCGCTTCGCCGCTTCGCCCGCCGCGCTCATCCTGGTGCGGAAGTTGAGATGGTCGAACATCCGAAGCGCCTCGACCGCATAAGCGGTCGCGACCCGCGCGTCGCCGATCTGGACGAGGTGGTCGCCATTGCCTTCCTCGCCGCTGAACGAGAGGTTCGAGGAGCCCGCGAAGACCTTCGCCGTCGGCAGGTTGAAGTCCACGACGACATATTTGTGGTGGATCGTGATTCCGGCGCCACCGCCCCATTCGGTCCTGAACGGCTCGGGCGCGTGCGAGGCGAGATATTTGAAATCCACCACGCCTTGAGAGCCGTCCGGCTTCACCAGCTTGAGGGCGGACTTGCGGTTGGCGATCCCGTAGCTGAACAGCGGCCGCTCGACGAGCCGGTCGAGCGCCTTGCGCACAGGACCCTTGGTGTCCTGGTTCAGGAAGGCGACGGCGTAGAGGACGCTTGAGCTCGCCTGCTCGATCGCTCCGACCACCGGACTTAGCGACAGGTCGCTGCCGTTGCGGTGGGGCGAGAAGCAGGCCCGGATGTTGAGCCCGGGCTGCGCGGCCAGGGCGTGCCAGAGGTCCTTGAACGGATTCTTCTCCCACTCGGCGGCGCCGCGGAAGGCGATCTCGAAGGCCTCGGCGAACAGCGCCACCGTCTCGCGCTGGCTGAACAGAAGCAGGTTGTTCGCTTGGATGTAGAGGCCGCGGAAGGAGAAATTGGTCGAGCCGCCGATCGCCAGCGTCGGTTGGCCGCCCTCGCGCAGAACCAGCACCTTGTTGTGCTGGAGGCTCGAGAAATGGTGGCGGACCACCGCCGCTCCCGCGGCCTCCAGGCGCTCTGCCGCCTGGCTCTCCGCGCTCTCCGGTCCGGCGTGGTCGCGCGAGTTGTCGATCAGGATGCGAAGCGTCGGAGCGGCGCGGGAGCCGCGCTTCGCCACCGCCTCGAGGGCGGCGAGGAAATCGGGCTCGTTGAGATCGAAGGCCATCACGTCCAGAGTTGCGCCTTCCGCCTTCGCCCGGGCGAGCACGCGCTGAAGCAGATTGTTCGCCTTGCCGCCGAGGAAGTCGTAGACTCCCGCCGGCGCCTTCGACTTGTCGTGGGCCAGCCCGTCCTCCGACGACGCCGGCAGGATCAGCTTGCGCGTGGCCTCGTCCGGGAATTTCTCGCTGAAGGCCTGCGAGGAGGCGAAGTTGCGGGTGAAGCCGATGTCGACCACTCCGGGCACGGTCTCGTCGCACAACCCGATCCCCGCCGTCGCCGAAAGGCCTTTGCTCAAGGCTCCGTCGGGCGCCATGTGGATCATCGTGACCCGGTAGAGATAGGTGCCCTCGTGGGTGTCCTGCGGAAAGTGGATCCAGCGGAACGTCTGGAGCGGAGCCTCGACGGTCGGGTGCTGCCGGAAACCGGTCACTCCCTCTCCGTCCGGATAATCGAACGCGAGGCGGTTGCGGAGCGGCCAGAAGACCTTCGACTTGGGCGATCGCACCTCCACGGCGAAGCCGACGAAGTCGTCCGCGGGCGCCGGGTCGACGTTCATGCCGATGAGGCACATTCTTTCGCCGCGGTGCAGGACCAGCGTGAGCGCGCCGTTCGACGCGCGGATCCCGACCTTCGCCTTGGCCATGTCCATGTCCCCCCACAGACCGGCCGGAGCCGGCTTTCTTTCGAAAGGATAAGCCTGACCGCGGCCCGGGGCAACGGCATCCCCGGGGCGCGATCGCCGCGCCGCGGCGGGCTTCACGAACCGCCTCCGCCACCCCATGTCGTTTCGCGCGTTGTTTGCGGCGAAGGGCCGCCTCTGCTAGCGCGCGGCCGGGAGAAGCAGATGTATACGACCGAGCTTGGCAAGACGCGGAACGTCGCCTCAACCGAGGACGCGGAGAAGCTCGCCGCCTTCGAGGCGCGGGTTGCGGCCGACGAATTCATCGAGCCCAAGGACTGGATGCCCGAGGCTTATCGCCGAACGCTCACCCGGCAGATTTCGCAGCACGCCCACAGCGAGATCGTCGGCATGCTGCCGGAGGGCAATTGGATCGGCCGCGCCCCCTCGCTTCGCCGGAAGGCGATCCTCCTCGCCAAGGTACAGGACGAGGCCGGCCACGGCCTTTACCTCTACAGCGCCGCCGAGACGCTCGGCACGAGCCGCGAGGAGATGATCGAGGCGCTCCACTCGGGAAAGGCCAAGTACAGCACGATCTTCAACTATCCGACGCTGACCTGGGCCGACATCGGCGCGATCGGCTGGCTGGTCGACGGCGCCGCGATCATGAACCAGGTGCCGCTTCAGCGCACCTCCTACGGCCCCTACGCGCGGGCCATGGTCCGGGTCTGCAAGGAGGAAAGCTTCCACCAGCGCCAGGGCTACGAAATCTGCATGGCGATGATGGCGGGTTCCGACGATCAGCGCCGGATGATGCAGGACGCCTTCAACCGCTGGTGGTGGCCGAGCCTGATGATGTTCGGGCCGCCTGACGACAACAGCCCCAACACCGCCCAGTCGATGCGTTGGCGGATCAAGCGGGAGACCAACGACGAGCTCCGCCAGAAGTTCGTCGACATCACCGTCCCGCAGGCCGAGGCGATCGGCCTCACCGTCCCCGATCCGGCGCTTGCCTGGAACGAGGAGAAGGGCGGCTACGATTTCGGCGAGATCGACTGGGAGGAATTCTACGCCGTCGTTCGCGGCGAGGGTCCCGTTGCCCGCGAGCGGATCACCGCCCGGCGCAAGGCCTGGGAAGACGGCGCCTGGGTTCGCGACGCGGCCGCGGCCCATGCTCGGAAGCGCAGCCGCAAGCAGGAGGCGGCATGAACGCCCTGCGTCATCCCGGCGAAGGCCGGGGCCTCCCGTCGAATAGGCGCTGCGGGTCTCGACGCGATCCCCGTCTGCGCCGGGATGAGGTGCGATGAGCGACTGGCCGCTTTGGGAGGTCTTCGTCCGCTCGAAGGGCGGAATGGCGCATCGCCATGTCGGCTCGGTACATGCGCCCGACCCGCGGATCGCGCTCCGCCACGCCCGCGATACCTATACTCGGCGGATGGAGGGGGTGAGCCTCTGGGTCGTGCCCTCCGCGTCGATCGTGGCCTCCGATCCCGGCGATGACGAAGCCATGTTCGACCCCGCGGCCGACAAGGTCTACCGCCATCCGACCTTCTACGACATTCCCGAAGGCATCACGCACATCTGATGCCGGCGCTTCCCCCCATCCGGCCCGAGGACGAAAGCTGCGCCGCCAGGGACGCCCGGAGCGGAGCGTTCGACCCGCGGGGCGACCCCGAAGGCGGGGTCCTGTTCGAATATCTCCTGCGGCTCGGCGACGACAGCCTGATACTCGGCCAGCGGCTCGGCGAATGGTGCGGCCACGCCCCATCGGTCGAGGTCGACCTGAGCCTCGCAAACATGGCGCTGGATCTGATCGGCCAGGCTACTCACTTCCTCGGCTATGCCGCCGAGGCGGAGGGGAAGGGCCGCGATGGAGACGCGCTGGCGTTCCGCCGCGACGTGCTCGACTTCCGCAACTGCTGGCTGGTCGAGCAGCCCAACGGCGACTTTGCCCAGACTATGGCGCGGCAATTCCTCTTCTCCACCTGGCAGAAGCTGCTGTTCGGCAAGCTCCAGTCGTCGCGCGACGCCACGATCGCCGCCGTCGCCGAGAAGGCCGTCAAGGAGGTCACCTACCATCAGGAGCTCGCGGGCGAATGGGTGGTCCGACTCGGCGACGGCACCGACGAGAGCCGGCGGCGGATGGAGGACGGCCTGGCGTGGATGTGGCGCTTCGTCCCCGAATTGTTCGAGATGGACGATCTCGCGGGCTTCATGTCGGAGAAGGGGATCGGCGCCGATTTGGCTGCCCTTCGCTCGGACTTCGACTCGGCGGTAGGTGCAGTCCTCGACGAAGCGACGCTTGCGCTGCCGAAGGACCAGCGCCCGATCCTCGGCGGCCGCCGCGGCCATCACAGCGAGCATCTCGGCCACCTGCTCGCCGCGATGCAGTTCCTCCCCCGCACCTATCCGGACGCGGTCTGGTGAGCGGAAATCCCCTTGCGCACGACGACAGCCTCCGTTCGTCCCGAGCGAAGTCGAGGGGCTCTGGCACCAAATCCGAGCAGCGCCCCTCGACTACGCTCGCGACGAACGAGGGGGGAATGTGGCAGGTCCTCGCCTCCGTTCCGGACCCCGAAATCCCCGTCGTCTCCGTCGTCGACCTGGGCATCGTGCGCTCCGTCGAGCCGGATCGGGTCGTCATCACCCCCACCTACACCGGCTGCCCGGCGGCACAGGTGATCGAGCGCGACGTCCGCGATGCGCTCGACGCCGCGGGCTACCGCCACGTCGCGGTCGAGACGGCGCTGTCGCCCGCGTGGACGACCGAATGGATCACGGCCGAAGGCCGCCGCAAGCTGCACGCCTACGGCATCGCCCCGCCGACTCGCGGCACGGTGCAATGCCCGCAATGCGGCTCCGTCCGGACGGAGGAGATCAGCCGGTTCGGCTCGACGCCCTGCAAGTCGCTGTGGCGGTGCGGCGACTGCGCCGAACCCTTCGACCTGTTCAAATGCCACTGAGCGGCCGGTGAGCGTCAACTTCCACAGCCTGGCGGTGGCCGAGGTCGTGCGCGAGACGCCCGACGCCCGCTCGATCCGCTTCGAAGTTCCAGTAGAGCTGCGCGATGCCTTCCGCTTCAGGCCCGGCCAGCATGTGACGCTGCGCGCGGAGATCGACGGCGAGGACGTGCGGCGCAACTATTCGCTTTGCGTCGCGCCGCAGGACGGCGAGCTCAAGGTCACCGTCAAGCGGATCGCGGGGGGCCTCTTCTCCACCTGGGCGAACGAGCGGCTGAAGCCGGGCGACCGGATCGAGGTGATGGAGCCGCACGGCAGCTTCACCTGGGACTTCCGCCCGGACGGGGCGAACCATTATGTCGCGTTCGCGGGCGGGTCGGGAATCACGCCGATCCTGTCGCTGATCAAGACCGCGATGATCGAGGAGCCGGTAAGCCGGTTCACGCTGATCTACGGCAATCGCGACAGCCAGTCGGTCATCTTCCTCGATGAGTTGGCGCGGCTCAAGAACCGTTTCATGAGCCGGCTCGAGATCCATCATTTCCTCGCCGAGGAATCGGAGGATATCGACCTGTTCAACGGCATGCTCGACCGCGCCAAGTGCGACGAGGTGCTGGACGTGCTGGTGGACGCCGGAGGCGTGGCCGCATTCTTCATCTGCGGTCCGGGGCCGATGATGGATTCGGCGGAGGCGGCGTTGAAGGGTCGAGGCGTCGAGCCGGCGCGGATCCACCTCGAGCGCTTCACTGCCGATCGCCCTCCCGAGGCGCTCCAGGCGCAGCTCGAGGCGATGTCGCGGGGCGCGCAGGGGCTGACGATGCTCGTCACGCTGGACGGCCGCAAGCGGCGGGTGCCGTTCAGCGCCGAGGCCGGCAGCATTCTCGATTCCGCCCGTCTCGCCGGGCTCCCGGCGCCCTTCGCCTGCAAGGCCGGGGTCTGCGCCACCTGCCGCGCCCGGGTGGTTTCGGGCGAGGTGGAGATGGCCGCCCGCTACGGCCTCACCGACGAGGAGGTCGCCGGCGGCTACATCCTCACCTGTCAGTCCGTGCCGAAAGGCGCGGGACTGGAGGTCGATTACGACGCCTAAAAAGCGAAGGTGAGCCGCAGGCCTGCTTCGGTGGTTCGGTTTCGCGGCTCGAACAGCTCGAGCGTCTCGGTGGGGTCGTCCGGATTGGCGAGGGTGAAGCTTTTCGACCGGTCGAGGCGCCAGTGCCGAACGAAGGGTCCGAAGCTCACCGCGTGCCGGCCCAGCGGCATCCGATAGGCGATGCTCGCCTCGAGGCCGTGGCCGCCGTCGAGGTCCAGCTTCACGTCTGGAAGAGCGGGGTCGATCCCCGAAAATTTTGATTCGGCGGTGCCGTGGACGACCAGATCATATTGCGCGCTGAACGTCACCGCCGATCCGCGCCCTCCGAGCGGCACCCGCAATGCGGCGCCGAAGGGGATGTAGCCATATCGGATGTCGCGGTCGTAGCCGGCGAGTCCCTGCTTCGACACCTTGCCTCCACTTTCGTCGACAAGCGCGCGGCTGGCGATGCCGGTGAAGGGACTGATCGTGGCGCCACCGCCCAGCGGAAAGTCGAGGCCGATCTGCAGTTCGAGCTGGCCCACGCTCTGGCTGACATTCTCAAGCCGGACGTCCCCGGCCGGGTCGGGGCTTCGGTAATCGATCGAGCCGGTCGCGCCCGACAGCCTCGCCCGAAGGAACAGGCCGCTCCCGATCGTCTCCACATAATCGAGCCGGAGGCCGCCCAGAGCGCCGTCGTCGAAGGCGACGGTCTCGCCTTCGAACCGCTCCCGGTAGGAGTAATCGAACACTTCCGCTCCCACTTCGAACCCGCCCGGCGTCCCTGCTCGGCTCGGCGCCTGCGCCTGCGCCGCGCCGGCCGTCGCGGCGCCGGCGACCAGTGCCGCGATCCTCGTCCAGGTCTTGCTCATTCGTCCCTCCCTTGTCCGCCGCGCCATCCGGCGGCCGTCGCGGAGCATGGGGAGGGGCGCTTATCCCAATATTACGCGCGGGCGCCGGGCTGCGTAAGCTTGGCGCAATGTCGGTTCAGCAAAATGAAAGCGGTCGGAGGGAGGGGGCATGCGGATCTTGCTGGTGGAGGACGAGCCGGAGCTCGGAGCGGCCGTTGCGGGCCGCCTCAAGGCCGAAGGATTCGTCGTCGATCAGGCCTCGAGCCTCGGCGAGGCGATCGAGGCGGTGCTCGGCGCCGAATATCGGCTGCTCCTTCTCGACCGGCGGCTTCCGGACGGAGATGGGCTGTCGCTGCTTCCCGTCCTGCGGACCCGGCCTGCGCCTCCACCCGTCATAATACTCACCGCTCTGGACGACGTCCCCGATCGCGTCGCCGGCCTCGACGCAGGCGCCGAGGACTATCTGATCAAGCCCTTCGCGGTGGACGAGCTGCTGGCGAGGATCCGCGTCCTCCTTCGTCGCTCGTCGGCCGGGGCCCCGGCTCCCAAGGTTACCGTCGGCTGCCTCGAGTTCGATCTCGCCGCCCGCGAGGCGAGAGTTGCGGGCGCCCCGCTTGCACTGCCGCGCCGCGAGCTTGCGATCCTCGACGCTCTGGCGCGCAGGGCGGGCCGGGTGGTGATGCGCGAGCAGCTTGAAGCGCAGGTATACGGCTATGACGACGAGATCGCATCCAACGCCCTCGAAGCGCACATCTCGCGCCTTCGAAAGCGCCTTGCCGATGCGGGCGCGCGGGTCGTCCTCCACGGCGTGCGCGGCGTCGGCTACATGCTGAGGGCGGCATGAGCCTTCCGCGCGCGTCCCTCGTTCGACGCCTGACGGTCGCCTTCATCGCCGGGCATTCGATCGCCTTGTTCGTCTTCTTCCTGGCCATCCTCCCGCTCAGCCGGGCCGATGACACGGACGAGGTGGGGCCGGGGGTCGCGCTAGCCATGCTTCGCCAGGATGTGGTCGAAACGCCGTCGGGGCTGGCGCTTCGCCCGGAGAATGCGTTCGAGCGCTTCGCCCGAACCTCCCCCGGCGTGTGGTTCGTCGCCCGCAAAGGCGGCCGCAGCCTTCGGTGGGGTCCGGTTCCTGCCGAAGCGCTCGCCACGCTTGCTGCCTTGCCGCCGGTCACCATCCTCGCCGAATTCGGGAACATCGGCGCGTCGGGCCGGGCCGGCGACATGGAAGTCGCCCGCGCCGACGCCGATCCCGGCTCGCTGCTCATCGCCGCCGGCGGGGTGAGGCCCCAGGCGGTTACACTCGCCGTCTGGCTCGGCTACCTTCATCGCGAGCTGTATACGTTGCTCCCGATCGGCAGCGCTCTGTTCAGCCTTCTCGGCGCGCTGATCGCGGTCCCGCTGGTGCTGCGCACCCTTCGGCCGACGGTCCGTGCCGCCGCGGCGCTCGATCCCGCCGATCCGGCCCAGCGGCTCCCTGAGCGATCCGTCGTGAAAGAGCTGCTGCCGCTGGTGCGCGCTTTCAACGGCGCGCTCGAGCGGCTCGAGGCGGGCTTCGAACGGCGCCGTCGATTCATCGCCGACGTCGCCCACGAGCTTCGGACTCCGCTTGCCGTGCTGACCATGCACATCGATGCCCTGCCCGAGGGCCGGGCCAGGACCGACCTGCGCCGAACCGTCTTCCGGCTCGGCCAGATGGTCGGCCAGATGCTGGATTCTGAGCGCCTCGCGCTGGCGGCGCGGCGGCGAGAGAAGGTCGATCTGGTCGCCCTTTCGAAGTCCGCCGTCGCCGAGATCGCGCCGCTCGCGGTCGCCGGCGGCTACGACATCGCCTTCGCGGCGGAAGCGGAGAGGATGGTCGTCGAGGCCGATCCGCACGCCGTGCTGCGGGCGCTGCTCAACCTGCTCGGCAACGCCATTGCCCATGGCGGCAACGGCGGAACGATCGAGGTGCGGGTATCGGCGCGGGCAACGATCGACGTCTCCGACGAGGGGTCGGGCGTGGCCGCCGATGCGCGAGAGCGCATTTTCGAGCCGTTCAGCCGGGAGCGGTGGGATCGCGACGGTTGCGGCCTCGGCCTCCACCTGGTTCGCGAGATCATGCGCGGCCATGGCGGCGACGTGAGGCTGATCGGGACCGAGGGCGGTGCTGTGTTCCGCCTGGACTTCGGCTCCGGTCAGCGGCCGCCGGCCGCCCCCTGCGCGCCGTAGCGCGCGATGCCGTAACCTTGCGCTTCCTGGTCGTAGGCGATCACCGCGCGCACCGTCCGCTGCATCGCCGCCATGCGCTGGGGCAGCGGGGCGGAGGTGCGGCGGATCATCACCGCCATCGCGTAGCTGTGGCCGTCCGGCCCGGTGATGAGCCCGATGTCGTTATAGCCGGCCTGCTCGCGCCCGAGCACCTGACCGGTTCCGGTCTTGTGGGAGAGCGTCCAGCCGGGCTGGAGGCCGCCCTTGAGGCGCTGGGGACCGGTCTTGGTGTGCGACATGATGCCGAGCAGCCGCTCGGTCGAAGCCGCCGAGAGCAGCTCGCCGCGCTTCAAGCGGGCGAGGGCATTGACGATTCCGAGCGGGGTCGCGCCGTCCATCGGGCTTGCGATGTAGCGCTCGAACGCGGCCCGGCGCTGCGAGAGGGGAAGGGCGTCACGCGCCTTGTAGAAGCCGCCGTTATAGGCATAGCTCTGCTTCCACTCGATCCCGGCGATCTGGCTCTGCAGCAGCCGCTCGCCCGGGCCGAAGCGCACCCCCTCGAGGCCCTTTTCGCGCAGGAAGGCGCGGACCGCCGACGGTCCCCCGGCCTTCCACAGCACGAAATCGTTGCAGGTATTGTCGCTCTGCTGAAGCGCGCGGGTCATCAGCTCGCCGATCGAGCTGGTATAGCCGCCGGCGCCGATCTGGGCGGCGACGGGCTGGTGGAAGAGCGTGATGTCCTCCTTCTGCAGCGTCACCGGCGCGGACAGGCTGAGCTCGCCGCGGTCCGCTTTTGAAAGGGCGGTGAGCGCGACCCAGAATTTGCTGACGCTCTGCTGAGGGAAATAGGTGTCGCCGTCGAAGGCCGTGGTCCAGCCGGTCTCGACGTCGCGGACGGCGATGCCGATGTCGCCGTCGAACGCCTCGGCGATCGCCCGCACCTGCGCCGCGAGCGCCCGCTGGGCGGGAGTCTCGGCGGCCGAATAGCCCCCCTGCGACGCCGGCTGCGCAGACGCCCCCGTGAGCGGCAGTGAGACCGCGGCGATGGCCGCCGCCGTCAACAACCGCCGCGCCACGCGGCCCGAGCCCGTGTCACCGAACATATCACCCCTCCTAAGCCCTTACACCCACTCGGATTCATCATAGGAGTCGGTGGATTGCTGTCAGCTTAAACTCCGCGCCTCGGCGACGAGGCGTGCGAAGCGTGCGACGGACTCCCTGCTAGAAGGCGAAGCGGCCGGTGACCCGGATGTCGCGGCCGGCGAGCGGTGCATAGTCCTTGAGGAAGCTGGCGTGACGGCGGGCGTCGACATCAAGGATATTGTTCGCCGACAAAGTCAGGCTCACTTCCTTGTGGGCGCGCAGCGGCCGCCAGCTGACCGACGCGTTGACCAGGGTGAATCCCTCGGTCGCGGTCTCGAAGGAGGCGACCCTGGCCTGGCGCGCCGTCCGCTCCACCTCGACCCGCGCATCGACCGGGTCCGACTTGGCCTCGATCCCGCCGAGCAGGCGAAGCGGCGGTATCCGCGGTGCCGGACCGACGTTCCGGATCGTCGCTCGGATATAGTCGGCGACGGCGTCGAGGTTCAGGCTCCAGCTGCCGAAATCGGCGACCCGCAGGTTAGCCTCCATCTCGATGCCCGAATAGCGCGCCGGCGCCTGGCTGATCTGGAAGACCGGAAGGCCGTCGCGCAGCTCGCCGGTGCGGCGCTCGTAGATGTAGTTGGAGAACCAGCTGCGGAAGACGGATGCGCTAAGGCCGTAGCCGTCGCCGGCCAGGGTGAGCGTGCCTTCGAGGCCGGAGCTCTTTTCCTTCGCCAGATCGGGGTTGCCGACCTCGAAGGCCTGAGTGCCGCCGTGCGGCCCGTCGGCGAACAGTTCGTCGCCCGACGGTGCGCGCTGCGTATGCGAGGCGTTGACGCCGAGGCGCACGCCTTTGGCGACCTCGTAGCTGCCCCCGATCGATCCGGAGCCGGCGCCGTAGGTGCGGCGCAGCTCCGGATTGCCGATGTCCGGATCGGCCTCGGCATGGAGCGTCTGCCGTTCGTAGCGGGCGCCTACCTCGGCGCGGAACGGCCCCCGAACGTAGTTCTGGAGAACGAAGGCGCCATATTGCGAGGTGTCGTTCGGCGGCAGGAATTTCTCGGCCCCGACGACGTTCAGCGCGCGGTGGAAATATTGCAGGCCGGCGCCGCCGCCCCAGCCGCCGCGGGTGCGCTGCACGATCTCGAGCCGCGCCTCCTCGCCCTTGGTCCGGAAGGTGGTGCCGATGTCGCCATTTTCCTCGAGCTCGTTGTGGCGGTAGTTCGACCAGCCTCCCCGGAACCGGACGCTCTCGACCAGCCCGCCGTCGACCGCGAATTCGGCGCGGGCGTCGGCGCGGGT
>Ga0307279_10000055_pt1 | contig 11951 bp, 11 predicted proteins | sample ER_DNA_118_FD_194484 | JGI IMG/M metagenome (GOLD analysis project Ga0307279, IMG submission 194484) | Bulk soil microbial communities from the East River watershed near Crested Butte, Colorado, United States - ER_DNA_118 | ecosystem: Environmental > Terrestrial > Soil > Floodplain | place...
CAGGTTGTGCAGCGAGAGCGCGCCGGGCGCGAATCCATCGGCCTTGGCGTCGTAGGCGCCGCGGATCAGGCCCATGCACTCGCTCATCACGTTGCGGTGGAACCAGGGCGGGCGGAACGTGTCCTCGGCGACCATCCAGCGCGGCGGGAAGATGACGAAGTCGGCATTGGCGCGGCCAGGCGTGTCGGAGGGGCTGGTGAGGACGGTGAAGATCGACGGGTCGGGATGGTCGAAGCTGACCGTGCCGATCGTGTTGAAGCGCTCGAGGTCGTATTTCCACGGCGCCAGGTTGCCGTGCCAGGCGACGACGTCGAGCGGACTGTGGTCGAGTGTCGTCGTCCACAGGCTGCCGAGATATTTCTGGACCAGCTCGACCTCGCCCTCGGCGTCCTCGAACTGCGCGGCCGGAGTCTTGAAGTCGCGCGGATTGGCAAGGCCGTTGGAGCCGATCGGCCCCAGCTCCGGAAGCCGAAAGAGCGCGCCATGGTTCTCGGCGACATAGCCTCGGGCGCGGCCGTCGGGGAGCGCGGCCCGGAATCGGACACCGCGGGGGACCAGCCCCACCTCGCCCGGGGAGAGGTCGAGCCGGCCCATTTCCGTGTAGAGAGTGAGGCGGCCGTCCTGGGGGATGAACAGCAGCTCGCCGTCGGCGTCGAAGAAGCAGCGGTGCTGCATGTCCCGGGTAGCTCGGTAGACGTGGACCGCCACTCCCTCGAGGTCCTGGGGATGCCGATTGGCCACCATCGTCGCGAGACTGTCCACCAGGTCGACCGGCGCGTCGGGATAGGCGAGGGGGTTCCAGCGCAGCCGGTTCGGAGCCAGCGGCTCCTCCGGGGTTCCGGGCGCGAACAGCGGGGCGCCCTCGAAGCGGCGGTAAGGCGGATGCTCCGCGGAAGGGCGCAGCCGGTATAGCCAGGAGCGGCGGTTCTCCGCCCGCGGCGCGGTGAAGGCGGTGCCGGACAATTGCTCGGCATAAAGGCCGAACGGCGGCTTCTGCGGCGAATTGCGCCCCTCGGGCAGGGCCCCGGGCACCGCTTCGGTGGCGAAATGGCTTCCGAAGCCGGTCATGTAGGCTGGATCGGTCATGCCACTCCCGTCGCCCCGGCGGAGGCCGGGGTCTCCTTTCGATAACGCGCCGAAGCGCTTCCGTCACGAGGTCCCGGCCTTCGCCGGGACGACGCCGGCGGCGTCACCGCATCAGCACCAGCTCTTCGGCCATCGTCGGGTGGAGCGCCACGACGGCGTCGAAATCCTCCTTCTTGAGCCTGGCCTTGACCGCGATCGCGGCCGCCTGGAGGATTTCGGGCGCATCGGGACCGATCATGTGGATCCCGACCACCTCTTCGGTCTCCGCATTGACGACCAGCTTGTAGAGCGCGCGCTCGTTGCGGCCGGCCAGGACGTTCTTCATCGCCCGGAAGTCGGACGTGTAGGTCTTGACCGCGCCGAGTTGGTTGCGCGCCTGTCCTTCGGTCAGCCCCACCCCGGCGAGGGGAGGGTGGCTGAACACGGCCGAGGGGATGCAACCGTAATCGACGCGGGTCGGCTTGTTGCCGAACAAGGTGTCGGCGAACGCCTGGCCCTCGCGGATCGCGACCGGCGTGAGCTGCACCCGGTTGGTGACGTCGCCGACGGCATAGACGCTGTCGCAGGTCGAGCGGTTGTCGGCGTCGACCTTGACCGCGCCGGCCTCGTCGAGCTCGACGCCGGCGGTCTCGAGGCCGAGGCCTTCGGTCGCCGGGCGGCGGCCGATCGCGAACATGACCAGGTCCGCCTCGATCGCGTCGCAGCCCTTCATCCCGACCAGCAGGCTTCCGTCCTCCCGTTTCTCGATCGTCTCGAAGGAGACGTGGAAGCGGAAGTCGATCCCCTTCATCATCGAGATGGTGAGCAGCCGGTCGCGGATCGTCTCGTCATAGCCGCGCAGGATGACGTCGGAGCGGTTGACCAGGGTGACGTGGCTTCCAAGATTGTGGAAGATTCCGGCGAATTCGTTGGCGATGTAGCCCGCGCCCGCGATCACCACCCGCTTGGGGAGCTCGGGGAGGTGGAACGCCTCGTTCGAAGTAATGCCGTGCTCGGCGCCCGGGAAGCTCGGCACGACCGGAGTCGCTCCGGTGGCGACCAGGATGGTTCCCGCCGTGACGGTTCGTCCATCGCCGAGCCGGATCTGGTGCGGCCCGGCGACGGTCGCGCGCTCCTTCAGGACCTCGACCTTGTGGTTGGCGAGCGTGTCGGAATAGGCGGCTTCGAGCCGGGTCACCTCGGCGAGAACGTTGTCGCGCAGCGTCGGCCAGTGGAAGTCGCAGGCCGGCACGTTCCAACCGAAGCGGCGCGCGTCGGCGAGATCCTCGGCGAAGTGCGACCCGTAGACGAGCAGCTTCTTCGGAACGCAGCCGCGGATGACGCAGGTTCCGCCGACCTTGTGCTCCTCCGCCACCGCGACCCGAGCGCCGTGCGCGGCGGAAACGCGCGCGGCCCGGACCCCGCCGGAGCCGGCGCCGATGACGAACAGGTCGTAATCGAACTTCTGATCCATTCTCTTTCCTTCTTCGTCGCGCCGGCGAAGGCGGGCATCCATTCCGATTCAGCCCGGACCCCGGCCTTCGCCTGCTTGACGACTAGAGTGCTTCCCCCAGCGCCCGCTCGAGCAGCGCCGCGGTCGAGGGGTCGAACGCCATCTCGCCGCCCGAACCCATTTCCCGGGCCATCGCCTTGCCGAGCTCGACCCCGAACTGGTCGAACGGATTGATGCCGAGGAGGACCGCGTTGGCGAAGGTGCGGTGCTCGTAGAAGGCGATGAGCGCGCCGAGGGTGAAGGGGTCCACCCGGTCGAGCAGGATGGTCGAGGAGGGGCGATCGCCGGGATAGGAGCGGTGCGGGTCGTCGCTCGGCTTGCCGGCCATCAGCGCCGCGCCCTGGGCGAAGCAGTTGATCAGCAGCTGGCGGTGATGCTCCTCGTCCTGGACGTGCTCCGGTTCGACGGCGGCGACGAACTCGACGGGGACGAGGTGGGTGCCCTGGTGGAGCAGCTGGAACACGGCGTGCTGCGCATCGGTGCCCACTCCCCCCCAGGTGATCGGCGCCGTGGCGCGTCCGACGGGGGAGCCGTCGAGCTTCACCGACTTCCCGATCGACTCCATCTCGAGCTGCTGCAGGTAAAGCGGGAGCAGGCGCAGCCGCTCGTCGTAGGCGAAGACGGCCCGGGTCTCGCAGCCGCGGGCGTTGGCGTAATAACGGTCGGCGAAGGCGGCGAGGACCGGGGCGTTCGCCTGCCAGGGCGCAAGCCGGAAGTGGCGGTCCATCGCCGCCGCGCCTTCGAGAAGCTGCTCGAACGCTTCCCAGCCCAGGGCCAGGGCGGCGGGAAAGCCGATCGACGACCAGAGTGAGTAGCGGCCGCCGACGCTCTCCGCGAAGGGAAGGACGCGGGTCTCGTCGATCCCGAACTCGACCGCCCGTTCCGGGCTGGCGGTCAGCGCCACGGTTCGGCCGTAGGGATCGGCGACTCCGCCCTGCTCCAGCCAGGCGAGGGCGGAGCGGGCGTTGAGCATAGTCTCGCTGGTGGTGAAGGTCTTCGACGCGATCGCGATCAGGGTGGTCTGCGGGTCGAAGCCGGCGAGCGCCTCCTCGAGCGCGGCGCCGTCGACGTTGGAGACCACCGCCGCCTCGTAGCGACCGGAATCGCGGCCGAGCGAGTCGATGAGGAACTCGGGGCCGAGCGCCGATCCGCCGATGCCGATGTGGAGGACGTGGCGGACCGGGCCGAACGCCTCCGCCTCGATCGCGTCGACGAGGGCCCGCATCCGGGCGTGAAGGACGGCGGCGCGAGCGACGCTTTCCGGGGCGCCCTGGCCGCGCTCCGCGCTGTGCTCGGCGGCGCGCCCTTCGGTGGGATTGACGATCCGGCCGGCGAACAGCGCCTCGCGCGCGCCGGCGAGATCGCGCGCCTCCGCCAAGGCCGCGAAGGCGGCTACCAGGCCGGAATCGAGATGAGTCTTGGCGAAGTCGAAGCGAAGGCCGCCCTCTTCGACGACGAGGCGCTCGAGGCGGTCGGGCTCGGCGGCGAACAGTTCGACAAGGGTCGGTCGGGGCGCCGCCGCGACGGCCGCCCAGGCTTGGGTTTCATCCATGGAGGCGCTCTCTAGTGCGGCGGGGGCGGCGTGCCTAGAGTCCGGACTTCGGGAAGTGGAACTCGAACGGGCCCTTCGCCTTCCCGGGCGGTCCGCCGGTGGGGAGGACGGCGCTTGACCCTGCTCCCGCCTCAAGCGAAAGCGCGCTCATGGCAAGCGCGGCGAAGGTTGGACGGCAGGCGAGGAAGGACGGGGGAATCGCGGAGACGACGCGCTTCCTCCTCTTCCTGTTCGTCTTCACCCTGCTCCTAAGGACCTTCGTCGTCGCGCCGTTCATGATCCCTTCCGGGTCGATGCTGCCGGGCCTCGCGATCGGCGACTATCTGTTCGTCGCGAAGTGGCCGTACGGCTATTCGCGCTACGCCTTTCCGTTCGGCCTCGCCCATTTCGAGGGGCGAATGTGGGGCGCGGACCCACAGCGCGGCGATGTCGTGATCTTCCATCATCCGAGCAAGGACGAGGATTGGGTGAAGCGGCTGATCGGCCTGCCGGGCGATCGAGTGCAGGTGCGCGGCGGCCAGCTGTTCCTCAACGGCAAGGCCGTGCCGAAGCTGCGCGTCGCGGACTACCTGATGGCCAGGACGCCCAACAGCCCGTGCCGCTACGTCGGCAATTACGAGCCGAAGCCGATCGTCGAGGGGGAAGAGAGCTTCTGCCCCTATCCACGTTTCCGCGAGACCCTGCCGAACGGGCGTTCCTACGAAGTCCTCGACCAGATCAACGGGGTCGCCGACGACACGCCGGTCTATACCGTCCCACCGGGCCATTACTTCATGATGGGCGACAATCGCGACGACAGCGCCGACAGCCGCTTCTCGATCGCCGATCAAGGAGTCGGCTTCCTGCCGCGCGAGAACGTCATCGGCCGGCCGATGATCGTCTTCTTCTCGACCGACGGTTCGGCCGAATGGGTCAAGCCCTGGACCTGGTTCTCGGCGCTTCGCTGGCACCGGGTGGGGACGACCTTTTGAGCCCGCTGGCGGACTGGCTGCGGCGCACCCTCGGCCGAGCGCCGGGCGATCTCGCCCTGTACGAGCGGGCGCTGACCCATGCGAGCTTCGGGCCGGACCATTACGAGCGGCTGGAGTTCCTCGGCGACCGGGTGCTTGGCCTGGTCGTCGCCGACTGGCTGGTCGACACCTACCGCAACGAGGCGGAGGGGCAGCTCTCGCAGCGACTGAACGCGCTCGTCACCGGGGAGGTCTGCGCCGAAATCGCCCGTGAGCTCGGAGTCCCGTCGCACCTGAGGCTCGGCAAGCAGGCCCAGGACGACGGGGTCTTCCGCAGCGACTATGTCCTTGGCGACGTCGTCGAATCGCTGATCGGGGCGCTTTACCTCGACGCCGGCCTCGAGGCCTGCGCCGCCTTCATCCGCCGCACCTGGGGCGGACGTGTCGACCGACTCGCCGCTCCCCCCAAGCACCCCAAGGCGGAGCTTCAGGAATGGGCGGCGGCCAACAACCGCCGCCCGCCCGCCTATGAGGTGGTCAATACGAGCGGACCCGACCATGCGCCGCGCTTCACCGTGCAGGTCGCCGTTAGGGGGGAAGGCGAGGCGCAGGGCGAGGGCAGCAGCAAGCAGGAGGCGGAAACCGCCGCCGCCGCGGCGATGCTGGAGAAGATCGGATGAGCGAGCGCTGCGGCCTGGTCGCCGTCGTCGGGGCACCCAACGCCGGCAAGTCGACCCTCGTCAACGCCCTCGTCGGGCAGAAGGTCGCGATCGTCAGTCCCAAGGCGCAGACGACGCGGACCCGGATAATGGGCATCGCCATCCATGGCGAGGCGCAGATCCTGCTGCTCGACACCCCGGGCATCTTCGAGGCGAAGCGCCGTCTCGACCGGGCGATGGTGGCTGCGGCCTGGGGCGGGGCTGCGGATGCCGACCTCATCGCCCTGGTCGTCGATGCCGAAGGCGGCTTCTCGCGCCGCATCCGCGAGATGGTCGAACAGCTCAAGGCGCGCCGCGAGCCCAAGATTCTCGTCCTCAACAAGGTCGATCTGGTCAGGAAGGAGGCCCTGCTCGGCCTTGCCACCGAGCTTGGCGCGCAGCTTGCGTTCGAGGAGGTCTTCATGGTCTCGGCGACGAGCGGCGACGGAGTCGCGGACCTCAAGCAGGCGCTCGCGGCGCGGGTCCCGGAAGGGCCGTGGCACTTTCCGGAGGACCAGGTCTCCGACGCCACCGATCGGATGCTCGCCGCCGAGGTGACGCGCGAGCAGCTCTACCTGCAGCTTCACGCCGAGCTTCCCTACGAAAGCGCCATCGAGACCGAGCGGTTCGAGGAGCGAAAGGACGGATCGGCGACGATCCACCAGCAGATCCTCGTCGCCCGCGACAGCCAGAAGGCGATCGTGCTCGGGAAGGGCGGGACGCGCATCCGTGCCATCGGCGAGGCGGCGAGAACGCAGCTCTCCCAGCTGCTCGGGCGCAAGGTCCACCTCTTCCTTCACGTGAAGGTCAACCCGAAGTGGGAGGAGGACCGCGGCCTCTACCGCGAGATTGGACTGGATTGGGTGGAGTGAGGCTAGCCTTGCACCAAGCTCTCGAAATGCTTCTTCAGCGAATAGGCTGACTGTGCGTATGAATGCGCGCTATCACTGTCGATCGCGCCTGTTCGCCTCATGCTGTTTCGCGCCGCCTGCACCGACCGCAGGGCTTCGAAAGTGCGCTTGTCGATAACGCCCTTCTTCAACAGCTTCTCGGCGTTCGCCCAGACTTGCCGTCGATCATCGTAGCCGCGATGCTGCACGGCGAGCTGCGTCACCGTCTCGGCAAGATCGCCCCAAGCCGTCATCACCAAATCGTATGGGCTTAGCTCATCCGCCTTGGCGTCGGCACCTGCGGGGAGCGGTTCCGCATATTCGGGTGTGAGTAAAGTGATGCCGGCTTGCTCGACTTCGTGGGCCGCCGCCGACACCGTAAGCTTCAGGTCCCCATATTCGATTGTACCGCCCGGACGGACGATTTTTGCAAGGAGTCCGCCCTTGAGCTCGGTAACCAATCGCAGACCGACTATGAGGGCGACAGTGGGCCAAGCGATGTAGCCAATCAACAGGACGGTTAATTCAAGAACTCGCATTAGTAGAAGATGCCAAGGAAGCAGAAGAAGTCAAACCACTTTCTCCGCACCACTTATTACGTAATCACCTCCTCCACCCACGCCGGAACCAGTACCCCCGCCGGACCGGTCCGCACTTCCTCGAACCAGACGCTGCCCAGGCTCGGCTCCAGGTTCATCTCCAGGGTCCTCGCGCCGGCGTAGCGGGCGGTCTGGACGAAGCCGGCGGCCGGGTAGACGGCGCCGGAAGTGCCGATCGAGACGAACAGGTCAGCCTTGCGCAGCGCCGCGTCGATGCGGTCCATCTCGTAGGGCATCTCGCCGAACCAGACGATGTCGGGACGAAGCGCGCCGGCAGCGCCGCAGGCAGGGCAGGGCGGTCCGCTGGACAGCGGCGCATCCCAGGGCGTTCGAGCATCGCAGGCGAGGCACCAGGCGGAGCGCAGCTCCCCATGAATGTGAAGCACCCGCTTCGCGCCGGCCCGCTCATGGAGATCGTCGACATTCTGCGTCACGATCAGGAGACCGCCCGGCCACGCGGAGTCGAGCCGGGCGAGCGCGCGGTGGGCGGCGTTCGGCTCGACCTCGCGGAGCCGGGCCCGGCGTGCGTCGTAGAACGCCTGGACCAGGCCGGGATCGCGCGCGAAGGCCTGCGGCGTCGCGACATCCTCCACGCGGCGCCCTTCCCAGAGGCCCTCCGGCCCGCGGAAGGTGGCGAGGCCGCTTTCGGCGGAGATCCCCGCTCCGGTCAGGACGACGAGATTGCGAATGTCTTGCATTCCCCGCCTTATAGGGCCTTCGCCAGGGCGGAGGCGAGGGCGCCGCGGCGGCTGACCCGCACCTCGCGGAGGCCGAGCCATTGGGCCATCAGCCGGAGCTCGGCGGCGAGCGCCTCGGCCGTGTCGGGAGGCGCGTCGGCTTCGGCATGGGCGGACTGGACAAGCAAAGCGCCGGTCTTGCGATCGCTCTTCAGGTCGACTCGGGCCGCGATCCCGTCGCGAAGCAGGAAGGGAAGCACGTAATAGCCGTGCACGCGCCGTTCGGCGGGCGTGTAGATCTCGATCCGGTAGCGCAGGGCGAACAGTCGCTCGGCCCGCGACCGTTCCCAGATCAGCGGATCGAACGGAGCGAGGAGCGCTCGCCCGTCCGCCCGCGGCGGCCGCCGCGCCTCCGGGTGCAGCCAGGCGGGATCGCGCCACCCCTCGACGCGCACGGGGATTAGCTCGCCCGTCTCCTCGAGTTCGGCGAGGCGCGGCCCCGCCTCGGCCGGCGACAGCCGGAAATAATCGCGCAGGTCCCTTGCGGTCGCGACTCCGTGGGCGCGTGCCGCCCGAAGGAGGAGGGCTCGGTGGGCGGCTTCCGGCGCGGGCGTGGGCAGGGCGAGGATTCCGGCCGGGATCACCCGCTCCGGCAGGTCGTAGACCCGCTCGAAGCTCCCCCGCCGCGTCGCGGTGGTGATCTTTCCAGCCCAGAACAGCCATTCGAGCGCCTGCTTCGATCCGCTCCATTCCCACCAGCCGGTGCGGCCCTTCTCGAGGTCCGAGGCGGCAAGCGGACCCTCGGCCGCGATCCGGGCAAGCACCGCGTCCGCCTCAGGCCGCCGTTCGGCGGCGAAAGCGCGAAGCGAGCCCCAGCCGCTCTCGCCCCGCTCGGCCCGGGCCATTCGCCAGCGCAGCAGGGGGTGGAGGTCGAGCGGCAGGAGCGACGCCTCGTGGCCCCAATATTCGAACAGGCGCCGCGGCTTGCCCCAGGCGGCTCGGTCGAGCAGCGCCGGCGGATAGGCGCCGAGGCGGGAGAACGCGGGGAGGTAATGCGCCCGAGCGAGGACGTTGACGCTGTCGATCTGGAACAGCCCGAGCCGGTCGGCGAGCGCGAGAAGGCGCCGAATCGAGGCCGGTCCCGCCGCACGGGGCCCTGCAAGCTCCTGCGCGGCGAGAGCGATCCGGCGCGCCGCGGCGAGAGACAGGGTGTCGCGCGGTTCCGGCGCCGGCTTGCCTCTGGTCGTCACCGCCTTCATGAAGCAGCCATGGCGGGAAACGGCAAGCTGCGGATCGGGCTGTTCGGGGCGGGCGGACGGATGGGCGGCGCCATCGCGCGGGCGGCGGCGGCGGGCGACGAGGTCGAGATCGCCGGATCCGAGGCGGACGTCTTCCTCGACTTCACCGCGCCGGACGCACTGCGGGCAAACCTTCGAAGCGCGCTCGAGGCGGGGCGGCCCATCCTCGTCGGCACCACCGGTCTCGGCAAGGAGCATCGGCGAGAGCTGGAGGCGGCGGCCAGGGACGTGGCGGTAATCCACGCCCCGAACACCTCGCTCGGAGTCAACCTGCTTCGCCACCTCGTCGGCGAGGCCGCGGCCCGGCTGGGCCCCGAATGGGACATCGAGGTGCTGGAGATGCATCATCGCAGCAAGAAGGACTCGCCTTCGGGGACCGCGCTGCTCCTCGGCGCCTCGGCGGCGGAGGGGAGGGGAGCGACGCTTCAGGCGCTGAGCCGATTCGACCGAATGGGCGGTGGCGAGCGCGAGCCGGGGACGATCGGCTATGCCTCGCTGCGCGGCGGTTCGGTGGTCGGCGAGCATGTCGTGATCTTCGCCGCGGAGGGCGAGCGGGTCGAACTCGCCCATCGCGCGGAAAGCCGCGACATCTTCGCCCGGGGCGCCCTGACGGCGGCGCGCTGGCTCGCCGGACGCTCTCCCGGCCTCTACACGATGGCGGACGTGCTGGGGCTGCCATGACGCCGGCCGAGGTGTCGGAAACGTTCCGGCGACTGCGGGACCGGACCCCCGATCCGAAAACCGAGCTCGACTTCGTCAACGACTACACGCTGCTGGTCGCCGTCGTCCTTTCCGCGCAGGCCACCGACGCGAGCGTCAACCTGGCCACCCGCGAGCTGTTCGGCACCGTCGACACGCCGGCGAAGATGGTGGCGGTCGGCGAGGAGGAGCTGAAGCGGCACATCAAGACGATCGGCCTGTTCAACACCAAGGCTAGGAACGTCATCGCGCTTTCCCAGGCGTTGATCGAGCGCCACGGCGGGCAGGTTCCCGCCGACCGCGACGCGCTCGAGGCGCTTCCCGGAGTGGGGCGCAAGACCGCCAACGTGGTGATGAACTGCGCCTTCGGAGCCGAGACCTTCGCCGTCGACACCCACGTCTTCCGGGTCTGCAACCGGACCGGGCTCGCGCCGGGCAAGGACGTGCTCGAAGTGGAGCGCGGGCTCGATTCGGTAACTCCGAAGCCCTACCGGCGCGACGCGCACCATCTCCTCATCCTCCACGGCCGCTACGTCTGCAAGGCGCGACGGCCGGAATGCTGGCGCTGCACGATCGTCGACCTGTGCCGGTTCGAGCCGAAGACTCCGCCGCCTTCGGAGGGAAGGGCGGAGAAGGTCGATGGGGCTGGAATCCGGGCGAAAAATACGCTATCGGCGAAAGCGACCAGGAGACGCTGATGTCACGATCGATTGTTCTTGCGCTTGTCGCTTCGCTTGTCCTTCCCGCCGCCGCCTTCGCCTCCGGCCCTCCCGCGTCCCAGCTCGACCAGAAGTACCGGACGAAGAAGATCTGCCGGTCGGAGAACGTCATCGGCAGCCGGCTCGCCGGTGCGACCAAGTGCCGGACCCAGGCGGAATGGGACGCCGAGAAGGCGGAGGCCCGCCGCACCGTGGAGCGGATCCAGGACTTCAAGCCGAGCAGCGGCCACTAAGCACCGTCGGCCGCGCGGCCGGGATAGGGCGGAACACGCCCAACGCCCCTGCCGCAGTGCGAAAATCCCGCTGGCCCGCGCCTACGCCCTTTGCTAAGCGCCGGACCGGCCCCGCACCCGTAGCTCAGCTGGATAGAGCGCTGCCCTCCGAAGGCAGAGGCCACAGGTTCGAATCCTGTCGGGTGCGCCAGCCCTCCGAACGATCGGCATTCCGCCGTTCCCCATCATTAGGCCTGGGTGCAGATGGCGCTTTCGCCGGCTCCGATCACCGCGGGACGCGCCGACTTGCTCGATGCGGCGGGCGCAGCGGCGTGAGGGCGGAGCGGCCGTCCGCGAGAGCTCTACCGGTCGCTCCCGTCCCCCCTAGGCGGCCAGAGCCGAAATCCAGGGTACGTGCTTCTTCAGCCAGGCCCGGATCAGGTCCAGCTCCTTCTCCACCACTGCATCGATGGGACTGAACGGGGTTCCGTCGAAATAGCGCGGGGCGGTCCCCGGCCCGTCGGGGCTGCCGTGACCGGTATCGATGGACTGGCGCCAAAGTTCCGCATGCGCCTTCCATTCGGCCTGGTCGACGAGCGTCGGCGCGTCGACCCAGACGTTCCAGGTCAGGATGTTCGTCGGCTTGAGGAGGTTGCCCGACGCGAGGTTGAAGATGTCCATGATCATAGCGTTGAAATCGTCGACCATCGGATTGTTGCGCGACAGGATAGGTCCGATCTGGACCGCGACGTTGGCGACCGCCCAGGCGGCGTCGGCGTGCATTGCAAAGGAAGGGTTTTCGAAAGTGGGGTTCAGCCCTGATCGGACGGAGATGATCGGCTGGTCGGGGTCGCCGACCCGATGCAGCGTGACCTGGATCGCGTTGGCCTTGTCGAGCGGGAAAGGCAGGTTCTCCCACTTGAGGATCAACTCGAGCAGCTTGTAAACCGCCTTGTCCTTCGCCGAGGGACCGAACCAGATCTTTCCGGTCACGGTCATGTCGGCGGCGACGAGGTCGTAATCGAGGTTCGAGGCGGTTTCATCGACCCATCCCCGCTGCGCGTTGACGGTGACTTCGA
>Ga0307279_10000056_pt1 | contig 11931 bp, 6 predicted proteins | sample ER_DNA_118_FD_194484 | JGI IMG/M metagenome (GOLD analysis project Ga0307279, IMG submission 194484) | Bulk soil microbial communities from the East River watershed near Crested Butte, Colorado, United States - ER_DNA_118 | ecosystem: Environmental > Terrestrial > Soil > Floodplain | place: USA...
TAGCGTTATCAAAGAAGGCGCGGCCGGACCCGCCGTGCACGGGAGAAAGCGGATGGAGCTGAGTCGGCGTGAGAGCCTCGCAATGGCTGGAGCGCTGGCGCTCGGCGCCTGTGCCGACCGGCGGCCGGGGACGGCCGGGCCGGCCCGGGCCTCGCTCGATTCCCTCGCGGGGCGAACCGGCCGGCGCTTCGGCTCCGCGGTCGCTTGGGGGACCCCGGCGCAGGACGGGGGCAGCTTCGCCAACCCCGCCTACGCCCGCCTGCTCGAGCGGGAATGCGGGCTGCTCGTGCCGGAGAACGAGCTCAAATGGCAATGGACCCGGCGAACGCCGGAGTTCGATTTCGCGGCGTTCGACGCGATCGCCGATTATGCCGGAGCGCACCGTTTCGCCCTGCGTGGCCACACGCTCTTCTGGCTGCCCGAAAAATGGTACCCGCAATGGCTCGTGCGCCACGATTTCGGCGCACGGCCCGGGCTGGAGGCGGAGCGACTGCTCACCGGGCACATCAGGACGGTCTGCCGTCGTTACGGCAGCCGGATCTACAGCTACGACGTCGTCAACGAAGCGGTGCAGCCCGAGACCGGGCGGATCCGCGACACGGTCATGACCCGCGCCCTGGGCGGAGAAGCGCTGCTCGACCTCGCCTTCCACACGGCGCGCGCCGAAGCGCCGCACGCGCAGCTCGTCTACAACGATTATATGAGCTGGGAGCGCGGCACCGAGGACGAGACTCACATCCAGGGTGTGCTCAAGCTCCTGGAAGGTTTCCGAAGGCGCGGGACGCCGGTCGACGCGCTTGGCATCCAGTCGCACATCCGCCTGCTCAAGAAGGCGCCGGTGGCAGAGATCGTTCGCGAATCCGAAGGTCCCTGGCGCCGCTTCGTGGACGCCGTGGTGGCGATGGGGTACAAGCTCCTCATCACCGAATTCGACGTCAACGACCAGCAGGCGCCGGACGACATCGCCGTGCGTGACCGGATGGTCGCGGACTACGCCAAAGCCTATCTCGACCTGATGCTCGACTATCCCCAGTTGCGCGACGTGCTCGCCTGGGGCCTTTCGGATCGCTATTCCTGGCTCACCGGTTTCGACCCCCGCGCCGACAGGTCGATCAAGCGGGGTACGCCCTACGACTCGAACTTCCGGCCCAAGCCGCTCCGCGAGGCCATCGCCGCCGCGTTCGCCGAAGCCCGAACCCGCCACGCTTGAGGGACCCGGCATGAAGACAAGGCTCCTCCTCATCGCCGCCGCCTCGCTCGCCGCCGCGGCGGCGGCCGGCGCGCAGGACCTCAAGCTCACCGAAAAGGGCTATTTCGCCCGGCCCGGTCTCAACGTGATGGTGTTCAGCGACTATTATCCGGAAGGGCACCAGACCGGCGTCACCATCGTCCAGCACGGCACCCGCGTCGCGGCCAATGGCGACCTTCGGCTCGAAGCCTCTCCCGGCCAATGGTCGCCCATGCCGGTGACGGTGAAGCGGACGGTCGACGAGAAGACCGGAACGATCAGCCAGACGCTCCGCTTCCCCAACCCCGAGACCAACGGCAAGGGCTTCAACCCGGTCTTCTACCCGGACCTTCAGCTCGACTACCGGGTGAGCGTCACTCCGCTCGCGGGGAACAGCTTCCGGATCTCGGTGGATCTCGACCGCCCGCTGCCGCCGGAATGGGTCGGCCGGGTCGGCTTCAACCTCGAGCTCTTCCCCGGCCTCCTGTTCGGCAAGTCGTGGATCATGGACGGCCAAGGCGGCATCTTCCCGCGCCAGCCCAACGGGCCGCTGGCGGCGAGCGCCACGGGCGCCGCGATCGCCGCCCCGCGGAACCTTCAGGCGAACGGCCCGGTCCCCGATCCCAACGGCCAGATCGTCACGGCGCCGCTGGCCACCGGAAGCGTCCTCACCGTCGCGCCCGAGGACTCGAAGCAGCGCATCCGGATCGAGAGTCGCGGCGGTCGCCTTTCCCTCGTCGACGGGCGGTCCAACCACAATAACGGCTGGTTCATCGTCCGCGGCCTCGTCCCCGCCGGAGCGACCCGCAATGCGGTCGAGTGGGTGGTGACTCCGAACAGCGTCGAAGGCTGGAAATACGGCCCGGTGATCCAGGTCAGCCAGGTCGGCTACGCGCCGGCGCAGCCGAAGAAGGCGGTGATCGAGCGCGACCCGGCGGATCGCGAGGTGAAGCGCGTCCGTCTGTTCCGGCTGACCGAGGAGGGGCGCAGGGAGGTGCTCTCGGGCATGCCCGACAAATGGGGCGCGTTCCTGCGCTACGATTACCTCAGCTTCGATTTCTCGAAGGTCCGCGAGCCGGGAATGTACGTCCTCGCCTACGGCGATACCCAGTCGCAGCCGTTCCGGATCTCCTCCGACGTCTACGCCCGCGGCGTCTGGCAGCCGACGCTCGAATATTTCCTGCCCGTCCAGATGTGCCACATGCGGGTCAATGAGAAATACCGCGTCTGGCACGGCCTCGATCATATGGACGACGCGCTGATGGCCCCGACCGCGCTCAACCATTTCGACGGCTATGCGCAGGGACCCTCCACGCTCACCCGCTACCGGTCGGGCCAGATCGTGCCCGGGCTGAACGCCGGCGGCTGGCACGACGCCGGCGACTTCGACCTCCGGGTCGAATCGCAGATCGGCACCGTCTGGCTGCTCGCCAAGATGATCGAGGAGTTCGGCCTCGATTACGATTCGACGGCGATCGACCAGAAGAAACACCTGGTCGAGATCCACTCTCCCGACGGCCGCAACGACGCGCTGCAGCAGATCGAGCACGGGCTCCTGTCGGTGCTCGGCGGCTATCGCGCGATGGGGCGCGTGTATCGGGGCATCATCGATCCGACGCTGCGGCAATATGTGCAGCTCGGCGACGCCGCCAACCAGACCGACAACGTCTTCCGCCGCAGGGCCGAGGGGCTCGGCCGGGACAATGAAGGGCACGCGATCGAGGCCGACGACCGCTGGGTGTTCACCGAAGACAATCCCGACCGGGAGCTCTACGTCGCCGCCGGCCTCGCCGCCGCGTCGCGCGTCCTGAAGCCGTCGAACCCGGAGCTGTCGGCCGAGGCGCTCGCGGCGGCTCGCACGCTTAACGGCCGCGCGACCGGCAAGGCGAAGGGCGTGGCCAACCGGGTCTTCGCCCTCTCCGAGCTGATCGCCGCCACCGGCGACCGCGCGCTGATCGCCCGGCTGGTGGCGATGGAGCCGGAGATCGTCTCTCACGTCGCCGAGGCCGCGTGGATGATCGCGCCGATCCTCGACAGGATCCCCGATGCCGGCTTCAAGCAGAGGCTCGCCGTCGCGGTGACGGCCTACCAGGCGGGCGTGACCGAGAGCGCCCGCACCGATTCCCCCTACGGCGTTCCCTACAAGCCCGACATCTGGGGCGCGGGCTGGACCGTCCAGGAGCGCGGGGTGCGCCAATATTTCTTCCACAAAGGCTGGCCCGAGGCGACGTCCACCGACAGCTACGTCAACGCCCTGAACTTCGTCCTCGGAGTCCATCCGGGCGAGAACAACGCCTCTTTCGCCTCCGGCGTCGGCTCCAGGTCGGCGACCGTGGCCTACGGCTTCAACCGCGCCGACTGGAGCTACATTCCCGGCGGAGTCGTTTCCGGCACCGCGCTCATCCGCCCCGACCTGCCGGAACTCAAGGAGTGGCCCTTCTTCTGGCAGCAGACGGAATATGTGATGGGCGGGGGCGAGACCAACTACATGTTCCTCGCGCTCGCCGCCGACCGCCTCTACCGCCAGGGCGGCCGGTGAGGCTGGCGGCGGCGGCCTTGGCGCTCGCCGCCGCGGCCCCGGCGGCCGGCGCCGGAGTGACCCGCGCTCCCTACGGGGTCACGACCGGCGGTGAGCCGGTCGAGCAGGTGACGCTCGCCAACGATCACGGCATGATCGTGAAGATCATCGGCTACGGCGCCACGATCACCGACATCGTCGTCCCCGACCGCAGCGGCCGTCCGGCGAACGTCGTGCTCGGCTACGCCAGCCTCGCCGAATATGAGGCGAAGAACGGGAAGAACCGCTTCGGCGCGACGATTGGCCGCTACGCGGGGCGGATCGCCGGCGCCCGCTTCGCCGTCGACGGCCGCGAGTACCGCCTGGTTCCAAACGACGGGCCGAATGCCCTCCACGGGGGCGCCGCGCCCGGGCTCGATTCGAAGCTATGGGCGGTTCGCACCTTGCGCGAACGCGGCGCGGTCGGCGCCGCGTTCACCTGCACCAGCCCGGACGGGGACCAGGGCTTTCCCGGCGCCGTCACCGTCACGGCGACCTACCGGCTGCTCCCCGACGACACGCTCCGGGTCGATTACGAAGCCCGGACGACGAGAACGACCCCGATCAACCTCACCAACCACGCCTATTTCAACCTCGCCGGAGCGGGGAGCGGCGGGGTCGGCGGGCAGCGGCTCCGACTCCACGCGGCCCGCTACGTCGAGACGGATGCTCGGGGCATTCCGACCGGCCGCTTCCCGCCCGTCGCGGGGACTCCGCTCGATTTCCGCCGCCCGGCTGCCATCGGCGCTCGAATCGATTCGCGGGCTCCGCCGATGGGCGAGCGCGGCGGTTACAACCACGCCTGGCTTCTCGACAGGAGCGCGCCGCTCGCGCCTGCGGCGCTGCTCGAGGACCCCGCCTCCGGAAGAGCGCTTGAGATCCTCACCACCGAGCCGGCGCTCCAGGTCTATACCGGCGACTATATCGACGCGAAGGACGTCGGCGCGCAGGGGGTCGTCTACCGGCCGCGCGACGGCGTCGCGCTGGAGACCATGCACCTCTCCGACAGCGTCCACCGGCCGGAGTTTCCGACCACCTGGCTTCGGCCGGAGGAAACCTTTCGCTCCACCACGCTCTATCGCTTCACCCGCCGAGGCAGACGATGAACGATCCTTATGCACCCGACCCGGCCCGCTACGACGGCCGAATGCCCTATCGCCGCTGCGGCCGCAGCGGTCTCGACCTTCCCCTCATCTCGCTCGGCCTGTGGCAGAATTTCGGCGGCGCCGACGTCTTCGAGACCGGCCGCGCCATCCTCCGCCGCGCCTTCGATTTCGGGATCACCCATTTCGACCTCGCCAACAATTACGGGCCGCCCTACGGCTCGGCGGAAGAAAATTTCGGACGGATCCTCGCCGCCGATTTCCGGAGCCATCGCGACGAGCTGATCGTCTCCACCAAGGCGGGCTACGACATGTGGCCGGGGCCCTACGGCATCGGCGGCTCGCGCAAATATCTCCTCGCCAGCCTCGACCAGAGCCTTGCGCGGATGGGCCTCGACTATGTCGACATCTTCTACTCGCACCGCGTCGATCCCTCGACTCCGCTGGAGGAGACGATGGGCGCCCTTGCCCAGGCGCACCGCCAGGGCAAGGCGCTCTACGTCGGAATCTCCTCCTACTCGGCGGAGCTGACCCGCACGGCGCAGGCGATCCTCAAGTCCGAAGGCGTGCCGCTGCTCATCCACCAGCCGAGCTATTCGATGCTCAACCGCTGGGTCGAAGGCGGGCTGCTCGACACCTTGGGCGAGCTCGGGATCGGCTGCATCGCCTTCTCGCCGCTCGCCCAGGGGATGCTGACCGACAAATATCTCGGCGATGTTCCGCGAGACGCGCGGGCGGCAAAGGGTGGGTCGCTCTCCACCGGCCTCATTACCGAGGACAACCTCGGCCACATCCGCGCCCTCCACGACATCGCGGCGGCGCGCGGGCAGACGCTGGCGCAGATGGCGATCGCCTGGGTGCTTCGCGACTCGCGGGTGACGTCGGCGCTGATCGGCGCGCGCACCGTCGAGCAGCTCGCCGACTCGCTCGGCGCCCTCCGGGGCCTCGACTTCTCCCCCGACGAACTGGCCGCGATCGACCGACACGCGGTGGAGGGCGGGATCGACCTGTGGAGGCCCTCCTCCTCGGTCGGCGCCGGCCGCCGGGACGACGATCGATGAGGGGAGCCGCGCTTCTTGCGGCCCTTCTCGCCCTGGGCGGCTGCGCCACGCCCTCCGCCCGGCAGGCAGATCCGCCTAGCCTCGCCGTGACGATCGACGACCTTCCCGTCCACGGCCCGGTCCCCGCGGGAGAGACGCCGCTGGACGTCGCGCGGAGGATGACGGAGGCCTTGCGCGCCTCGGGACTGCGCACCGCCTACGCCTTCGTCAACGGCCGCTGGACCGAGAGCGAACCGGCGACGATGGAGGTGTTGCGGACCTGGCGGCGCGCCGGAGTCCCGCTTGGCAACCACAGCTGGTCGCACGCCAGCGTCGAGGCGTTCGACCCGGCCGCCTACGAGCAGGAGATCGCCCGGAACGAGCCACTGCTCGGGGCCCTGATGGGCCGGGAAGACTGGCGCTGGTTCCGCTACCCCTATCTCGCCGAAGGGGAGGACCCGGCCAGGCGGGCGGCGGTGCGCGCGATCCTCGCCCGGCGCCGCTACCGGATCGCCGACGTCACGATGGACTTTTCGGACTGGCAGTGGACCGCGCCCTATGCCCGCTGCCGGAGCCTCGGCGACGCGGCCGCCATCGCCGAACTGGAACGCATGTACCTCGATTCGGCGCGCGAAGGAGTGCGCTTCTACCGGAGCCTGTCGAACAGCCTCTACGGCCGCGATATTCCTTACGTGCTGCTGATGCATACCGGATCGTTCGATGCCCGGATGCTTCCGCGCCTCGTCGCCCTCTACCGGAGCGAGGGCTTCCGCTTCGTCACCCTCCAGGAGGCGGAGCGGGACCCGGTCTATCGCGAGGCGGCCGACCCGTCGCTTCCGGCCGCCGTCCAGGGGCTGGAGGGGCGGGCGCGGGCACGGGGGATCGCGCTCCCGGCGCGGACGGACTTCGCGACCCGCCTCGCGGCGATCTGCCCCCTCGAGGGGGCGCCGAAAGTGAGCCCGTAAACCGTCGTCCCGGCGGCGGCTCAGCCCGTGACGGTCAGCTTCACGCTCTTCAGATCGACCGAATTCGGCCCGGCGGAGATCGTGAAGGTGCCGGGCTCCACCACCCGCTTCATCGCCACGTTCCATAGCGCCAGGTCGTCGGGGCCGAGCTCGAAGGTGACGGTGCGGCGCTCGCCCGGCTGCAGCGTCACCCGCCGGAAGCGCTTCAGCTCCAGCACCGGCCGAGTCACCGACGCCTCGTCGTCCCGGACGTAGAGCTGCACCACCTCGTCGCCGGGGCGGCGGCCGGTATTGGCGACATCGACGCTCACCTTCACCGTCTCGTTCGCCCGGATCGTCTCGCGGGCGAGGCTCGGCGCGCCCACGCTGAAGGTCGTGTAGCTAAGGCCGTAGCCGAACGGGTAGAGCGGGGCCGTCGTGTCGAACAGATAGCCGCGCCGGGCGGTCGGCTTGCGATTGTAGAATATGGGCAGCTGGCCGACGTTGCGGGCGATCGACACGGGCAGCTTGCCGCCGGGGCTGGAGCGGCCGAACAGGACGTCGGCGACCGCGTTCCCGGTCTCCTGGCCGAGATACCAGCCCTCGACCAGCGCCGGCGCCTTCTCGGCGAGGTAGTTGACGGAGAGCGGCCGCCCGTTGAGCAGGATCACCACCGTGGGCTTGCCGAGCGCGAAGACCGCCCGGGCGAGATCCTCCTGCTGGCCGATCAGGTCGAGCGAGGAGCGATCGCCGAGATGGGTGTCGGCCCAGGCCTCGCGGCTGGTCTGCTCGTTGTCGCCGAGCACCATCACGACGACGTCGGCCTTCTTCGCGGTCTCCACGGCCTCGGCGATCAGCCGGCGGTTCACCTCCTCCGGGACCAGCTTGACCTCGTCGGCGGCCCAGACCCTCTTCTCGGTGATCCGAACGCCTTCGGCATAGTCCACGGCGAAGCGGCCCTTGCCTTCCTTCTGAAGGCCCTCGAGGACGCTGACGACGTGGCGCGGCTCGTCGCTGTAGCCGCCGATCGGGGTGTCGCGGGCATGGGTCCCGAGCACGGCCAGGCGCTTGATCCGGCCCGCCTGCAGCGGCAGAACGCCCTCGTCGTTCTTCAGCAGCACCATGGCCTCGCGCGCGGCCTGGCGGGCGAGGGCGATCGCATCCGGCGTGGCTTCCTTCGCAAGCGCTCGCCTTGCGTCGGCATAGGGGTTCTCGAACAATCCGGCTTCGAACTTCAGGCGCAGGATTCGGCGCACGGCGTCGTCGATCTGGGCCTGCGAGACCTTGCCCTGACGGACGAGCTCGGGAAGCAGCGCGTAGCCTTCGCCGTCGGGGGTCTCGGCATCGACTCCGGCGTCCAGTGCACGCGCGGCCGCGTCGCCGATGTTGGCGAACATCCTGTGCCGGGTGACGAGCTCGCGGATCGCGAAATAGTCGCTGACGACGGCTCCCTTGAAGCCCCACTCGCCGCGCAGGACGTCGGTCAGCAGCCATTTGTTGGCGTGGCTGGGGATTCCGTCGATCTCGTTGTACGAGGCCATGACCGAGCGGACGTTCAGCTCCTTCACCGCGCGCTCGAAGGGCGGGAAGAAATCCGTTCGCAGCACCCGCTCCCCCAGGTTGGCGGGACCGATGTTGGTGCCGCTCTCCGGCTGGCCGTGGCCGGTGAGGTGCTTCAGGGTCACGTAGACCTTGTCCTTGGCCAGCGGCAGCGTCGTTCCCTGGAAGCCGCGGATCGCGGCGAGGCCCATTTCCCCGACGAGATAGGGGTCCTCGCCGTAGGTCTCCTCGATCCGGCCCCAGCGCGGGTCGCGCGCCACGTCGACGACCGGCGCCAGCGCCAGGTTGGCGCCGCGGGCGCGCATCTCGCGCGCGGCGACCGAGAAGATCCGGGTGAGGAGCTCCGGATCCCAGGTGCTGGCGAGGCCGAGCGCCTGCGGGAAGCTGGTCGCGCCGCGGGCGACGTAGCCGTGGAGCGACTCCTCGTGCATCAGCATTGGGATCCCGAGCCGGGTCTTCTCGACCGCCCAGCGCTGCGCCGCATTGATATACTCGGCCGTCTCGCGGGCGTCGCGCCCGACGGAGCCCGCCGCGGCACCGGCCGCGCCGTTGGCGTCGACCGTCACTCCGCGGCGATCCGACGGCCGGGCGATCTGCCCGAGCCCGTTCGGATAGGCCGCCGATGCCTTGTCGGGCGAGAAGGTTCCGTCGGGGGTCTGGAGCCTGTCCTTATGCTCCCAGACGCTGACCATCTGCGCGACCTTCTCCTCGAGCGTCATCCGCGCGAGCAGGTCCTCGACCCGGCGCTCGACCGGCTGCGACCGGTCCTTGTAGACGGGGCGCGCCGTCCCGGCCGCGGCCGTCGGCCCCGCCGCGACCGGCGGCGCGGAGGCGGCGAGCGCCAGGCCCGAGGCGCCCAGCGCGAGGAGAAGGAAAGCCGGGCCGAGGGCGGCGCGGGGAAATGTGTGGCTCATCGTCGTCTCTCCTTCGTCCGGTCTGGCGCCGTGACTGGTAGCGCTACCATAAGCGCCGGCTGAGGGCGGGGCAACGCAATTGCTAAAGCGGTTGCCGCTCCATAGGGTGGCCTCGAGAGCGAAGGGGAAAGATGCCGAGGCCGAGCCGCAGGAGCCGGGGGACGATCACGATCGAGGATGTCGCGCGGGCGGCTGGAGTCTCGGCGATGACGGTCTCGCGGGTGATGAACGGCGGCCGCAACGTGCGCGAGTCGACGCGCACCGCCGTGCTCGAGGCGGTCGGCAACCTCAACTACGCGCCGAACACCGCGGCGCGCAGCCTGGCGGCCGGCGCGAGCGACCATATCGGGCTCCTCTACGCCAATCCGTCCGCCGCCTACCTAAGCCAGTTCCTCATCGGCGCGCTCGAGGCGGCGCGCCGTTCGGGCGCTCACCTGGTCCTCGAATCGTGCGAAACGGAGACGCCGGACGAGCAGGCGGAAGCCACTCGCCGCTTCGCCAACAGCGAGGTTCAGGGCGTGATCCTGCCGCCGCCGCTCTCCGAGTCGGAGCGGGTCATGGCGGAACTCAACGCGGCCGGAATCCCGGTCGTCACGATCGCGGTGGGCGAGCCGAAGGAAGACAGCCTCAACGTCAGCATCGACGATTTCGCGGCGGCCAGTGAGATGACCCACCATCTGCTCGGCCTCGGCCACCGGCACATCGGCTTCATCAAGGGGCACCCGAACCATATCGCCAGCCACGACCGCGAACGCGGTTTCCTCGCCGCCATCGACGACGCGGGGGTGAAGGACGCGTGGGCACCGATCGTGCAGGGCTATTTCACCTATCGCTCGGGCCTTGCCGCGGCCGAGAAGCTGCTTGCGCTCGATCCGCGGCCGACGGCGATCTTCGCCAGCAACGACGACATGGCGGCGGCTGCGGTCAGCGTCGCCCACCGCAAGGGGCTAAGCGTCCCCGGCGACCTAAGCGTCGTAGGCTTCGACGACACCTCGCTCGCAACGACGATCTGGCCGGAGCTCACCACCGTGAAGCAGCCGATCGCGGCGATGGCGGAAGCCGCTCTCGAGCTCCTCCTCACCGACATCCACACGCGCCGCGGCAACGCTCCGCGCCGCTATACCGAGCGCGTCCTGGACCATGAGCTCATCATCCGGGAATCCTCCGGGCCACCGCCGAAAAACAGCGGTTCACAAGTCGCGCGTTAACGCTAACATACGCCGCACGGAACAAGCCACCCGGCGAATCGGGGGTAAGGTAGGATCATCATGACCGAAGCGAGCGCGTCCCGCGCGAACCTGGGCTTCATCGGCGCGATCGTGGCCGTCGCGACGATCGGCGGCTTCCTGTTCGGCTACGATAGCGGGGCGGTGAACGGAACCCAGGATGGGCTGGCCCGCGCCTTCGATCTCATTCCCGGCAGCTTCTCGCCGAGCAACGGGTTGGGCTTCACCGTCGCATCCCTGCTGATCGGTTGCTTCATCGGCGCCTTCTTCGCGGGGCGCCTCGCCGATCTCATGGGCCGTCGCAACACGATGATGCTGTCTGCGGTGCTGTTCCTGATCGGCGCCATCCTTCAAGGCGTGGCCCACAGCCACCTGCTCTTCGTGGCCGCCCGGATCATGGGCGGAATGGCCGTGGGCGCGGCGAGCGTCCTGTCGCCGGCCTATATTTCGGAAGTCGCGCCGGCCAGCATCCGCGGCCGGATGACCACCGTCCAGCAGATCATGATCATCACCGGCCTGACCGCGGCCTTTCTGGTCAATTACTTCCTGGCCGCGTCCGCGGGTCAGTCGACGGCCAACTTCTGGGGCGGCATCGAAGCCTGGCGCTGGATGTACCTGATGCAGGCGCTTCCGGCCGCGATCTTCCTCATCGCCCTGCTCCTCATCCCGGAAAGCCCGCGCTATCTCGTCTCGAAGGGCCGCAACGAGGCCGCCCTTTCGGTCCTGACGAAGCTGTTCGGCCCCGCCGTCGCCGACGCCAAGCTCGGGGAGATCCGGGCCACCTTCAGCACCGATCACCGCCCGCGGCTCAGCGACGTGCTCGCTCCGGCCGGGGCACGCGGCTTCCTGGGCCTGCGCCCGATCGTCTGGGTCGGCATCATGCTGGCGGTGTTCCAGCAGCTCGTCGGGATCAACGTCATCTTCTATTACGGCGCGACTTTGTGGCAGCTGGCGGGGTTCAGCGAGAGCGACTCGCTGCTGATCAACATCGTCTCCGGCGCGGTGTCGATCGCCGCCTGCTTCATCACCATCGCCGTCATCGACAGGATCGGCCGCAAGCCGCTGCTTCTGATCGGCTCGGCGGGCATGGCCGCGACCCTGTTCGTCATGGTCTACGCCTTCAGCCACGGCTCGCTCGACCCGGCGGGAAACCTCGTCCTCTCGCGCGACCTCGGCCTTGTCGCGGTGGTCGCCGCCAATCTCTACGTGATCTTCTTCAACGTCTCGTGGGGGCCGGTGATGTGGGTGATGCTGGGCGAGATGTTCCCCAACCAGATCCGCGGCTCGGGGCTCGCGGTGTCGGGCCTTGCGCAATGGGCGGCGAACTTCGCCATCGTGTTCAGCTTTCCGTGGCTTGCG
>Ga0307279_10000057_pt1 | contig 11928 bp, 7 predicted proteins | sample ER_DNA_118_FD_194484 | JGI IMG/M metagenome (GOLD analysis project Ga0307279, IMG submission 194484) | Bulk soil microbial communities from the East River watershed near Crested Butte, Colorado, United States - ER_DNA_118 | ecosystem: Environmental > Terrestrial > Soil > Floodplain | place: USA...
TGATGGAGCTGTTCCGCAAGCTCGACGCCGACGGCCGCAAGGCCGCCCGGGGCGCGGTCGATCGGCTCCTCGCGACCGGAGAATCGACGGCCTTCGCCCATTCCGATGCCGAGAGCGACGGCGCAAGGCTCGCCCACCACCTGCGCGTCGAAGGCGAAGGCGAGGCGGTGGTCGGCCGAACCGAGGCGATCGTTCCGCTCGAGGCATCGGGCATACAGTCGCGCGACCCGATGACCGGAGTGCGCGACTCGCGGGCGGCGAGGGCGTGGCTGGAGCGGCAGCTCGGCGGCGGGGCCGGATCCGCCCAGCCGCCGGCGGTGCTGCTTCTGCTCGCGGTCAGCCGCTTCGACACGATCAACGCCGCCTTCGGCCGCTCAACCGGCGACGCGGTGCTTCAGGCTGCGGCACGGCGGATCGAGCGCTCGATCGACGCCGACGGTCGCCAACGCCTCGTCGCCCGGATCGCCGGGGCCGAGTTCGCGGTGCTGCTCGGAGCGCCGACCAGCCTCGGCGAAGGGCGCTTCCTCGCCGGGCAGCTGGTCGAATCGATCGCCCGCCCGTTCATGTCGGGCGACCATGTCATCACTCTGGGCAGCCGGGTCGGCGTGGTCGCGGCTGAGCCCGGCGACGACGCGCCCTCACTGCTCCGCCGCGCGAGCGCCGCGCTGGCCGAGGCGAAGGCGGGGGAGGGCGGCCCGGTCAAGGTCCAGGAGGCGGGGGAAGCGAGCGAGAACGCGCTCGGCGACCGGCTCGAGGTAGACCTCCGGCGGGCGCTCGACCAGGATGAGATCGAGATCCTGTTCCAGCCGCAGGTGTCGATCGCCAGCCGGCGCATCGTCGGCGCGGAGGCGCTCGCGCGCTGGCGGCACCCCGAACTCGGCGAGCTCGGCGCGATCACGCTGTTCGGAGTGGCCGAACGGTCGGACTATCTCGCCCAGCTCTCGGACCATGTGCAAAGGAAGGCGCTCGCCGCGGCGGCCGCCTGGCCGGAAGCGCTGTCCGGGTTGCGCCTGTCGGTCAACATCACCGCCGCCGACATCGTCCGGCCGGGCTTTGCCGGGCAGTTCGTCGAGACGGTCAGGCAGAGCGGCTTCGACGGCGGACGGCTGACGGTCGAGGTCACCGAAGGCGGGTTGATCGAGGATCTGTCGGCGGCGGCGAGCCTGCTCGCGGGCCTCCGCCGGAGCGGGCTGCGGGTGGCGATCGACGATTTCGGCACCGGCTATTCCAGCCTCGCCTATCTGAAGGCCCTGCCGCTCGACTATCTCAAGATCGACAAGCGCCTCGTCGAGGATATCGGCGGCAGCCCGCGCGACCAGGTGGTGGTGAGGAGCGTCATCGACATGGCGCGCTCGCTCGGCCTCGAGGTGATCGCGGAAGGGGTGGAGACGGAGGAGCAGCTCGCCCTCCTCGCCCGCGAAGGCTGCACGACCTACCAAGGCTTCCTCTGCGCGCCGCCGGTGGACACGGCGACGCTGGCGGGGCTCGTCGCCTAGGCTGAACCGACATTCGAACGGTGACGATTCTGTTCACTCCTCCCCCGGATTTCCGGGGGAGGGGGACCGCGCGAAGCGCGGTGGAGGGGCTTCTTTCGGTTCAAGAGGCCCCTCCACCATGCTTCGCATGGTCCCCCTCCCCTGCAAATGCAGGGGAGGAGAAAAGTCCGGCGGGGCTCGCCGCCTAGCTTTGGGCGCGGCGTCGTTTGTCGCGCATTCCCCAGATACGCAGCATCGCCAGCCATATGACGACGCAGATCGCGGCGACGACCAGCCGCGCGTGGGTCGAGGGGAGGAGGGTGGTGAACTCCCGCATCAGCCCCATCACGTCGCCGATGACGTGGAAGGCCGCCGCGGCGAGGATCGAGCGGGTGCGGTCGGCGACGAAGCCGATGCCGATGCTCGCCAGGAGGATCATTCCGAGGTTCGAGATCTCGCTGCCGATGGGGTTGCCGGCCAGGTAGCTGAAGTGCCAGGCGTACCAGAAGAGGCCGACGATCACGTAGCGAAGCAGCGCCGGCCGGTGGTGGAACTCGTCCTGGAGATAGCCGCGCCAGCCGGTCTCCTCGAGCAGCGCGTAGACGGCGACCCAGATTCCGACGTGGAGCCCGAAGAGGTGCGGCTCGATCCCGAACGGGTTGGCGATTCCCAGCGCCGCCATCACCCCGGCTGGAACCGCGATCATCGCCCATGCCATGGCCGGAAAGGTTCCGCCGAGGCTCATCCGACGCTCCGGACGGAACGCGGCCCAAACGGCGATTGCGCCGACCAGCGGCCCGAGTCCGGAAAAGAGGTGGCGGTAGAGGGACCAGGGACCCTGGCCGGCCGCGGCCGGATTGCTGGTGTGCCAGTACAGGCGGGCGAGGAAGGAGAGAGCAAGCGCGATCAGGTAGTAGATCGAGACCCTGATCCAGCGCCTGTCCAGAGATTTCAGCATGTTGAGAGGCCCTCGGTACGCCCTGTCGTGCGCCACTCCGGGCGCGGGGGCAAGCCGGGGCTAGGAGAGGCGGAGCCTTCCGAACACCGGCCGCTCGATGAGAAAGGCGTCGCGGCCGGTCAGCCGCGGCAAGCGGCGCTCGCGGCCGGCGCGCTCGAGCATGGCGGCCTCGAAATCGAGCGCCCGCGCCTTTTCGAGGAGCGGTCGGGCCACCGACGGATCATATTCGCGGGCATGGTCCCGGCACTTGGCGGCGCGGTCCCGCAAGGCTGCTGCGTTGGTCATTTTCGTCCCCGTGAAGTCGTCGGAGACTGGCTAGGAACCTGCGCGTGCCGCCGTCCAGACGGCGATTCCGGCTGGCTTGGATCGGGACTCGCAGGGGCCGGAAGTTAACGGGGCGTTGACCATGTTTTTGACTGGTTGGCTTCACCTGCGAAATGTGTGCCTGTCCCCAATTTCCGGGAGGAACGGGCATTGTGACCCGCCTCAGGCGCTACCTCGGGGGCCATCGCGAACGGACCATTGGGAACCCGGTCAGCCCCTGCGCGCGCGCCGGGTCAGGAATTGGGGACAGGCACGCAATTCGACTCGAGCGCGGTTTTCTGTCGTTTCTCGGGAATGTGTGCCTGTCCCCAATTTCCAATCTCCGGGACGAACGGGCCATTGTCACCCGCCTCAGCCGCTAGTTCGGGGGCCATCACGAACGGACGATCGTGAACCTGCTCAAGGAATTGGGGACAGGCACGCAATTCGACTCGAGCGCGGTTTTCTGCCGTTGCTCGGAAATGTGTGCCTGTCCCCAATTTCCCTGCTCAAGGAATTGGGGACAGGCACGCAATTCGACTCGAGCGCGGTTTTCTGCCGTTGCTCGGAAATGTGTGCCTGTCCCCAATTTCCCAATTCCGGAAATGAGTGCCTGTCCCCAATTTCCCGGGACGAACGGGCTCTTGTGCTCCGCTCCACCGCACGACCGTTCCGGGCCGCTTCAACGGACCATTGTTGCCCGGTCAGCCGCTACCTCCGGGGCCATCACGAACGGACTATCGTGAACCGGTCAGCCCCTGCGCGCGCCGAGGACGGCGATGAGCTGGTCGGCGGTGAGGCGCTTTCCGACCAGCGTCTTGCGGAGGGGTTCGAAGACGCTCAGCATCGCCTTGTACCCGTCGAGCGTCGGCCAATGGGAGTTGAGGTCGCGGTGGCCCTCGCGGAAGCGGACGAAGCGCTGGAGGTCCTCCACCAGGAAGCGGGCGATCGAGTGATGCTCCCCCTCCTCGTTGCCGTCGAAGCCGGGGAACTTCACATCCTCGCCCAGCGGGCCGAGGGCGGCGGCGAGACGGCTTCGGCCCTCCTCATCCAGACGCTCGAACGCCTCCTCGATGAACGACCACATGTCGAGCACGTCGACGACGAAGCGCACCCGCCTCTGCTTGTCCGAATGGCCGTGGAAGATACCCGGCATTTCCCAGTTCAACGCCCAATAATGGCCGCCGAGAATCACTTTCCGGACGAGGTCGACGTCGGTCTCCACCTCGACGTTCGTCGCCTGAATGAGATCGCCGAGCATCATCGCGATGAGCTTTTCGCCGTCGGTGAGGTTCGGAGCGCGCCCCATGTTGTCGTGGGCCAAACCGGAGTCGAGCAGCCGGCGAACCGCCTCGGCCCGGGACGGCTCGTCATCCTCGGCCTTTCTCCACTGATCGAGACGATCCAGCAGCTCGCTGTCGATCCTCATCTCAAAGCGCTCGCTCGGCATCCGGTCCCCCGTTACGTACAGGTGTACGGAATACCGTATATAGTTCCGTAAGAGGCTTGACAAGGCGCACCTGATGGAACATAGGTGGAACAGGGAGTCGGGGAGCGGCAGCCATGGCGGAGGGGGCGCGGCGAAAGGCGCGGCACTGGACGGAAGAGAAGAAGACGATCTTTCTCGAGGCGCTGGCGGATACCTGCTGCGTCCAGCGCGCCGCGGACGCGGCGGACATGAAGCGCGCGCATTGCTACGCGCTGAAGCTGCGCGACGCGACATTCGCCGCTTCATGGCAGGAGGCGATCGCGATCGGCTACGCGCAGGTCGAGGAAAGGCTGATCCTCGACGCCATGGGCGGCCCGGAGAAGGAGGCCGAGTGCAATGCGGGCGGCGCCCGTATGGACAAATATGAGCGCGAGCAGGCGCTGAACCTGCTCAAATATCATCGCGAGGAAGCGGCGGTCCGGCCGCGGCGAGGCGGCACGGCGGAGAAGTGCGCCGCGCAGGACGAGACGGACTCGGCGATCCTCGCGCGGCTTGCCTCCGTCCGCAAACGCCTCGGCCGATGACCTTTCCCGGCGCGATGGACGACGGCTCGCGGCCGTTGACGCCGGTCGAGCAACTGGCGTTGGAAGAGGAGGCGGTCCAGCGCGCCGTGCTGCGCCGGCTTTCAAAGCCTCAGAAGCGCGAGCTGCTGACGCGGTGGCCCGCCTGGGCGCACCCGGGGCAGCTGCCGCCGCCCGGCGAATGGCGCGCGTGGCTGCTGATGGCGGGCCGCGGCTTCGGCAAGACCCGAGCCGGAGCGGAGTGGGTGAGCGCGCTCGCCCGGTCCGAACCGTCGCTCCGAATCGCGCTCGTCGGGCGGACGAACGACGAGGTCAGGAAGGTGATGGTGGAGGGGGAGAGCGGCCTGTTCGCCGTGGCTCGGCCTGGGGAGCGATTCCACTGGGCTTCGACGGCGGGCGTGCTGCGCTTCGCTTCGGGTGCGCTCGGCTTCGTCTATTCGAGCCGGAACCCGGAGAAATTGCGGGGGCCGCAGCACCATTTCGCCTGGTGCGACGAACTGGCGAAATGGGCGAACCCCGAGTCAACCTGGGACAATCTGATGCTCGGCTTGAGGCTCGGGGCACGGCAGCGGACCCTGGTAACGACGACTCCGCGGCCGATCCCGCTGGTGCGGCGGATCGCCCACGATCCGGAGACGATAACCAGTCGCGGCGGAACGGCCGACAACCCGCACCTCTCGGACGACTTCGTCGAGACGATGCAGCGGCTCTACGGCGGAACCCGGCTTGGCCGACAGGAGCTGGAAGGGGAGTTGATCGACGACATCGAGGGGGCGCTGTGGACCCGGGCGATGATCGAGCAGGCGCGGGCGCCGGCCCCTTGCGAGCCCCGGCGCGTGGTGATCGGAGTCGATCCGCCGGCGAGCGCGGGCGAGCAAGCGGACGCCTGCGGGATCGTGGCGGTCGGGCTTGGGCCCGACGGGATCGGCTACGTGCTGGGCGACCGCAGCGTTCAGGGCCTTAGCCCCGACGGCTGGGCGCGGGCGGTGGCGCGGGCGGCGGAGGATCATGGCGCCGACCGGATCGTCGCCGAGGCGAATAATGGCGGCGCGATGGTGGAGAGCGTGCTGCGAGCGGCGCGGCAGGGCCTCCCGGTCCGGCTCGTCCATGCCAGCCGCGGGAAGGCGGCCCGAGCGGAGCCCGTCGCGGCCTTGTTCGAGAACGGGCAGGCAAGGTTCGCCGGACGGTTTCCGGCGCTGGAGGACGAGCTCGCCGGCCTGGGACTTGCCGGCCGGTACGAGGGGCCGGGACGCTCGCCGGACCGCGCCGACGCCATGGTTTGGGCGCTCACCGAGCTGATGCTCGGGCCCGCCCGGGCGGAGCCGCGCATCAGGCGGCTGTAAGGGTCGCAGGCCGGAGCTCCGAATTCCTTAGCCGAGGATTCGCGCGAGCCCCCGCGACAGCTGCACCGCGCCGTTCACCCGGCTCGCCGGGTCCGGCCAGCCGCGGGTGATGACGAGCTTTGAATCGGGCCGGAGCTTGGCCGTGCCCTTGAGCCGCTGGACGTAGGCGATCAGGCCTTCGAGGTCCGGGAATTCGTCGTTGTGGAAGTGGACGAGCGCACCCTTCGGCCCGACGTCGAGCTTGACGATGCAGGCCCGCCGGCAGTTGAGCTTCACCTCGATCACCTTGAGGAGATTGTCGGTTTCCGCGGGCATCTTGCCGAACCGGTCGATCAGCTCCGCAGCGAAGGGTTCGATCTCCTCCGGCTTCTCGAGCTCGTTGAGGCGACGGTAAAGGCCCATGCGCAGATCGAGGTCAGGGACATATTCCTCGGGGATCATGATCGGCGCGTCGAGCGTGATCTGGGGCGAGAAATCCTCGGTGGCCTTGAGCTTCCCGCCGCTCTTCGCCTCCAAGATCGCGTCCTCGAGCATCGACTGGTAGAGTTCGAAGCCGACTTCCTTGATATGGCCAGACTGCTCGTCCCCGAGCAGGTTGCCCGCGCCCCGGATGTCGAGGTCGTGGCTGGCGAGCTGGAAGCCGGCGCCGAGCGATTCGAGATTGGCGAGCACCTGGAGCCTTTTGTCGGCGGTCTCGGTGACGGTGCGGGTCTCGGGCGTGGTGAAATAGGCGTAGGCGCGGGTCTTCGCCCGCCCGACCCGGCCGCGAAGCTGGTAGAGCTGGGCGAGGCCGAAGCGGTCGGCGCGGTGGATGATGAGCGTGTTGGCCGACGGGATGTCGAGGCCGGATTCGACGATCGTCGTCGACAGCAGGACGTCGTACTTGCGGTCGTAGAAGGCGGACATCTTCTCCTCGACCTCGGTCGGCGGCATCTGGCCGTGGGCGGTGACCGATTTCACTTCCGGAACCTCGTCGCGCAGGAACTGCTCGAGATCGGGCAGATCGGCGACCCGAGGCGCGACGAAATAGGTCTGGCCGCCGCGATAATGCTCGCGAAGCAGCGCCTCGCGGATCACCACCGGGTCCCACGGCATGACGTAGGTCCTGACCGCCAACCGGTCGACCGGCGGGGTCTGGATGACGGAGAGCTCGCGAAGCCCGGACATCGCCATCTGGAGGGTGCGCGGGATCGGCGTGGCGGTGAGGGTGAGGACGTGGACGTCGGCCCGAAGCCCCTTCAGCCGCTCCTTGTGAGTCACTCCGAAGCGCTGCTCCTCGTCGACGATGACGAGGCCGAGATTCTTGAACTCGATGCCCTTGGCCAGGACGGCGTGGGTGCCGATCACGATGTCCACCTGGCCCGACTTGACACCGTCCTTCGTCACCTTCGCCTCCTTGGGCGGGACGAGGCGGGAGAGGCGGCCGATCTCGATCGGGAAGCCGCGGAAGCGCTCGGTGAAGGTGTTGTAATGCTGCCGGGCGAGGAGGGTGGTCGGGCAGACCAGGGCGACCTGCAGGCCGGCCATCGCGGCCGCGAAGGCGGCGCGGAGCGCGACTTCGGTCTTGCCGAAGCCGACGTCGCCGCAGACCAGGCGGTCCATCGGCTTGCCGGCCTCGAGGTCGGAGAAAACGTCGGCGATGGCGCGGTCCTGGTCCTCCGTCTCCTCGTAGGGAAAGCGATCGGCGAAGGCGGCATAGCTGGTGTCCGGCTCGATGACCGTGCCCGGCCGCAACGCCCGCTCCGCCGCGGTCTTGATGAGCTCGCCGGCGATCTCGCGGATCCGCTCCTTCATCCGCGCCTTGCGCCGCTGCCAGGCCTCGCCGCCGAGCTTGTCGAGCGCGACTCCGTCGGCGCCCGAGCCGTAGCGGGTGAGGATGTCGAGATTCTCGACCGGAATGTAGAGCTTGTCGCCGCCGGAATATTCCAGGGCGACACAATCGTGCGGGCTGGTCCCGACGGGGATCCGGGTCAGCCCCTCGTAGCGGCCGATGCCGTGGTCGGCGTGGACGACGAGATCGCCCGGGGTGAGCGTCGCCAGCTCGTTCAAGAAGGCGTCGGCGGACTTCTTGCGCTTGCGGCGGCGGACCAGCCGGTCGCCGAGCATGTCCTGCTCGGTGAGCACCGCCACGTCACTGGTGGTGAAGCCGTGGTCGAGGGGCAGGACGGCGAGCGCCACTCCCGACGAGGCGGCGCCAAGCGCCTCCTGCCAGGTGTCGACCTCCGCCGACTTCTTGAGGCCATGGTCGGCGAGCAGGCCCTGGAGGCGTTCGCGCGACCCGCGGGAGTAACTCGCCAGCACCACCTTCTTCTTCGCCCGCCGAAGCGCGGCGATATGCGCGACCACCGCCTCGTAGACGTTGGCGTTCTGCGACCGCTCCGGAGCGAAGTCGCGCGGCGAATCGACCTCGAAGTCCAGGACGGTAGCGCTCTGCGGCTCGTGGAACGGTGTTGCGAGGTGGAGCGGCCGGGCGTCGATCAGCCTCCGCCATTCGTCCTGCGTGACGTAGAGCGTCTCGGGATCGAGCGGCCGGTAGCTGCCCGGGTCGGAGGACTGGGCGCGGCGGCGGTTCTCGTAATAATCGGCGATCGCCTCGAAACGGGCGTCGGCCGCGCCGGCGTCGTGGGCATCGCGGACGATGACGTCGTCTTCGGAAAGGTGGTCGAGCAGCGTGTCGAGCCGTTCCTCGAACAGGGGCAGCCAATGGTCGATTCCGGCGAGCCGGCGGCCTTCCGAGACCGCCTGGTAGAGCGGATCGCCGGTCGCGGTCGCTCCGAACTTCTCCCGGTAGCGCGACCGGAACCGCTTGATGCTGTCCTCGTCGAGCAGGGTTTCGGAAGCCGGCAGCAGGGTGAAGCCGCCCTCGACGGTGCCGGTGGTGCGCTGGGTGGAAGGATCGAAGCGGCGCACGCTTTCGATCTCGTCTCCGAAGAAGTCGAGCCGAAGCCCCTGGCTTTCGCCGGAGGGAAAGAGATCGACGAGTCCCCCGCGCACCGCGAACTCGCCGGCGTCGGCGACGGCGTCGGTGCGGACGTAGCCGTTCGCCTGCAGGAGGGCGGTCAGGCGGTTGAGGTCGATCCTCTCGCCGGCGGCGAGTCGGGCGACGAGCTGGCGGACCCGGAAGGGGGTCAGAGTGCGCTGGGTCGCGGCGTTGACGGTGGTGACGAGCAGCTGCGGCTTGTCGGCCGGGCGCTGCAGGGCGTGGAGCGTGGCGAGCCGTTCGGCGGTGTAGCGAAGCGACGGCGAGCTCCGGTCGTAGGGTAGGCAGTCCCAGGCCGGGAAGGTCAGGACCTCCAGCTCGGGAGCGAAATAGGTCGCCGCGTCCGCCAGCGCCCGCATCGCCGCCTCGTCGGGCGCGACGAAGACGGCGCGGGCCCCCTTCGATTTCGTCGGCGCGGCGCGGGCAAGGTCGGCGGCCAGCCAGGGCAGGAAGCCGGCCGGGGCGCCGGCGAGCGTCATCGGCTTCGCCGCGGAAAGGATCTTGTGGATGTCGGTCACTTCTTGGGGCCGGTCACTGGGGATGCTTGATGTAGTTGACGTGCTGAAGGCGGCGCATCAGCGCCCCGGCGTAGCGTTCGGGCGGCGGGGCGGTTCCGATCGCCCAGGCCATGATGTCGACATCCTGCTCCTCGAGCAGGGCCTCGAACCAGGCGATGTCGTCCTGCTCCCACCGCGCCGAATGCGCATCGAAGAAGCCGCCGACCAGCAGGTCCGCCTCGCGCGTTCCGCGATGCCAGGCGCGAAAGCGCAGACGCTTCAATTGGGCATCGCGGTCCAGGTGGGGCTCCATGCGAAAAAGGCCGCGCTGGGGACCAGGCGGCTTACGAGGGGGCCATGTAGGGGCTCAAATCCTCCCCGTCGAGGGGAGGGGGACCTGCGAAGCCGGGTGGAGGGGGTGCTGTCCTCACAGGCTCACACTCCGTTCGCCCCGAGCCCCTCGACGCCGCCTGCGGCGTCGCTCGGGATAAACTCCGTCGAGGGGCCCTCCCGAGCGAAGCCGAGGGCTTAGGAAAGTCTCGGCTCCGCTCGACAGGGTGTCTCGGCTCCGCTCGACAGGGTGTCTCGACTTCGCTCGACACGAACGGTGCAAAAGGCGCGAGCCCTGACACACCTTCACCGTCCGTTGGGGGAGGATTGTGGAAGGAGGCGCCCGCTTATAGTCAGTCGCCCCATGCGCCCGGACATCCTCAACCCGCTCTTCGCCGAAGTGGAGGTGCTGAAGGGCGTCGGTCCGGCGCTCGCCAGGCCGCTCAAGCGACTGGGACTGGAGCGGGTGGTCGACGTCCTGTTCCACCTTCCCAGCGGCTGGATCGAGCGCAAGCGGGTCGACACGCTCGACATGGCCGACGCGGGGCAGGTCGTCACGGTGCTGGTCACGCCGGTCGACTACCGCCAGGGCGGCCCCCGGGCGCCGTTCCGGGTCCACGCCACCGACCGGGCCGGCAATTACCTGACGCTCACCTATTTCAACAATCCAGGCTGGGCGAAGAAGCAGCTGCCGCTCGGCGAGCCGCGAGTCGTCTCGGGGCGGATGGAGATGTACGGGCAGGAGCTCCAGATCGTGCATCCGGACTACGCGCTTGCTCCCGCGGATGCCCTCGACCTGCCGGAGCGGGAGCCCGTCTATCCGCTGTCCGAGGGGATCACGAGCCGCCGGCTCGCCGATTTCGCCGCCCAGGCGCTTGCCCGGTCGCCCTCGCTCGGCGAGTGGATCGAGCCCAGCCTGCTCGAGCGGCGCGGCTGGCCCGGCTGGCAGGTCGCGCTCGACGACGCCCATGGCGGGCGAGGCGGGGCCGCCGCCCGGCAGCGGCTCGCCTATGACGAGGTGTTCGCCAACCAGCTCGCCCTGATGCTGGTACGGGCCTCGTCCCGCCGCCGCCGCGGCGTTCCGCTCGCCGGCGACGGCCGCCTTCGCCGCCTCCTGCGACTCCCCTACAGCCCGACGGACGCGCAGCGGCGGGCGATGGGGGAGATCGAAGGCGACATGGCGCAGCAGACTCCGATGCTTCGCCTGCTCCAGGGCGACGTCGGCTCCGGCAAGACCCTGGTGGCGCTGGAAGCCCTGCTCATCGCCGTCGAGGCGGGGGCCCAGGGCGCGATGCTCGCCCCCACCGAGATCCTCGCCCGCCAGCATTTCGAGACCCTGTCGCGCCAGCTCGCGGGCCTTCCGGTCAGCGTCGCCATCCTGACCGGCCGGGAGAAGGGGAGGGCGCGGGAATCGACCTTGATGGGGCTTGCCGACGGATCGATCGACATCCTCGTCGGCACCCACGCCATCTTCCAGCAGGCGGTGAGCTACAAACGTCTTGGGCTTGCCGTGGTCGACGAGCAGCACCGCTTCGGAGTCGCCCAGCGGATGATGCTCGCCCAGAAGGCGGAGCGGCCGCCCCACCTGCTGGTGATGACCGCGACTCCGATCCCGCGCACCCTCACCCTCACCCAATATGGCGAGATGGACGTGTCGCGCCTGGACGAGATGCCGCCGGGGCGCCAGCCGATCGAGACCCGGGTGCTCAGCGCCGAGCGCCTGCCCGAGGTGGTCGACGCGCTGGCCCGCCACGTCGCCCGGGGCGGCCAGGCCTATTGGGTCTGCCCGCTGGTGGAGGAGAGCGAGGACAGCGACCGCGCGGCGGCCGAGGAGCGCGCCCGGCTTCTCCGCCTGCGCTTCGGCGACAAGGTCGGGCTGGTGCACGGCCGGATGAAGGGACCCGAGAAGGACGAAGCGATGGCCGCCTTCCAGTCCGGCCGGACGGCGGTTCTGGTCGCCACCACGGTGATCGAGGTCGGAGTCGACGTGCCCAACGCCACCTTGATGATCGTCGAGGAAGCGGACCGCTTC
>Ga0307279_10000058_pt1 | contig 11899 bp, 12 predicted proteins | sample ER_DNA_118_FD_194484 | JGI IMG/M metagenome (GOLD analysis project Ga0307279, IMG submission 194484) | Bulk soil microbial communities from the East River watershed near Crested Butte, Colorado, United States - ER_DNA_118 | ecosystem: Environmental > Terrestrial > Soil > Floodplain | place...
TCGGCGTCGACGTGCCCAATGCGACCTTGATCGTCATTGAACATGCCGACCGCTTCGGTCTCGCCCAGCTGCACCAGCTGCGCGGGCGGGTGGGGCGGGGCGGGGGGCGATCGGTGTGCCTGCTGCTGCGGGGGAACACGCTCAGCGAGACATCGCGGGCGCGACTGGGGCTGATGCGCGAGACCAATGACGGCTTCCGGATCGCCGAGGAGGATCTGCGGCTTCGAGGGGCGGGCGAGATATTGGGGACGAAGCAGAGCGGCGAGGCGCAATTCCGCCTCGCCAGCCCCGAGCAGATTTCCGAGCTCGCCCAGGTCGCCAGCGACGACGCGAGGTTGCTGGTCGACCGCGACGGCGGACTGGAGGGGGAGCGCGGCCAGGCGGCGAGGGTGCTGCTCTACCTGATGGAGCGCGATGCGGCGGTGGAGCTGCTTCGCTCGGGCTGACCAGCCCGTCATCCCGGCGAAGGCCGGGATCCCGGCGGGTGAAAGGCGCGGCGTTCTTCACCCGCCGAGGCCCCGGCCTCCGCCGGGGCGACGGGGTGCGGCGGGGAATCGCGTCATCCCGGCGAAGGCCGGGATCCCAGCGGGTGAAAGGCGCGGCGTTCTTCACCCGCCGAGGCCCCGGCCTCCGCCGGGGCGACGTTCAGGGGATCAGAAGCCCGTGCTTCTTCTTGCCGGCCGACAGGCGCACTTCGCCGGAAACCGTCACCACCCGATCCTCGTCGACCTTCTCGCCGTCGACCTTGGCGCCGCCCTGCTGGATCAGCCGCCGGGCCTCGTTTTTCGACGCGACGAGCCCGAGGCCGACGAGCGCATCGACCAGACCAATCCCGCCCGACACCTTGAGCGTCGGCAGGGCCTCGCCGGCCGCGCCTTCCTCGAAAGTCTTTCGCGCCGTCTCGGCCGCCGCCTCGGCGGCTTCCACGCCGTGGGCCAGCGCCGTCGCCTCGTCGGCGAGGATCTTCTTGGCGGTGTTGATCTCGTTGCCCTCCAGCGCCTCCAGCCGCGCGATCTCGTCGAGCGGGAGGTCGGTGAAGCGGCGAAGGAAGGTGCCGACGTCGGCGTCCTGGGTGTTCCGCCAGAACTGCCAGTAATCGTAGGGGCTAAGCTGGTCGGCGTTGAGCCAGACCGCGCCCTTTTCGGTCTTGCCCATCTTGCCGCCGTCGGCCGTCGTGAGGAGGGGGGTGGTCAGTCCATAGGCCTGGGTGCCGTCGACCCGGCGGCAAAGCTCGATCCCGTTGACGATATTGCCCCACTGGTCCGATCCGCCGAGCTGAAGCCGGCAGGCGGCGCGCCTCGACAGCTCGAGGAAGTCGTAGCCCTGGAGGATCATGTAGTTGAACTCGAGGAAGGAGAGCGACTGCTCGCGATCCATGCGAAGCTTGACGCTGTCGAAGCTCAACATCCGGTTGACCGAGAAATGCTGGCCGATCTCGCGCAGGAAGGGGATGTACTCGAGCTTGTCGAGCCACTCGGCATTGTCGAGCAGCACCGCGTCCGTCGGCCCGTCGCCGAAGGTCAGGAAGCGCTCGAACACCCGCTTGATCGACGCGATATTGGCGTCGATCGTCTCCGGCGTCAGGAGCTTGCGCGCCTCGTCCTTGAAGCTCGGATCGCCGATCTTCGACGTGCCCCCGCCCATCAGAACGATCGGCTTGTGCCCGGCCTGCTGGAGGCGGCGAAGCATCATGATCTGGACGAGGCTTCCGACATGGAGCGAGGACGCGGTCGCGTCGAAGCCTATGTAGGCGGGCACGATCTCGCGCGACGCGATGGCGTCGAGCCCCTCCGCGTCGGTCAGCTGGTGGATGTAGCCGCGCTCTTCGAGGGAGCGTAGTAGCGAGGAACGATATTCGGTCATGGCGGTGGAGCGCCTAGCATGGAGGCGGAGCCGTGGGGAGGATTTTGAAGCTGTGGCCGCACCCGGACGCGCCGCCGCTCGCCGTCCGCGCGGTGGAGGTCCGTCTCTGGTCGCCGGGCGATCCGGACAGCCTCTCGATCGATTATCGAGTGGTGGGCGCGCGCCACCTCATTGTTCCGGAGCCGGCTGCGCCGGGCCGGGCCGACGCGCTTTGGAAGGCGACCTGCTTCGAGCTGTTCGTGAGGCCCCTCGACGGCCCAGAGTATTTCGAGTTCAATCTTTCTCCCTCGGGACAATGGGCCGCCTACGCCTTCGACTCGCATCGTGCGGGGATGCGCGACCGCCGGCTCCGGTCGGATCCGTCGATCGAGATCGAGCGGCAGGAAGATTGCTTCCTGCTGCGCGCCGACCTGGACCTCGTCAGCCTTCCGACCTCCCGGCTTCGCGCGGGCTTGTCCGCGATCCTGGAGGAAGAGGGAGGCCACCGCTCCTATTGGGCGCTCGCCCACCCGCCCGGCGACCCCGATTTCCACGATCCGGATTGCTTTGTCGTAGATCTGCCGCCACCGGACGTCGCATGAAATTCGGCATCGACCGGCTCCTCGCCGAGCCAGACCTCCGCCGCCCGCTCGAGGGCAAGCGAGTCGCCATCCTGGCCCATCCCGCGTCGGTGACGGCCGACCTCACCCACAGCCTCGACGCGCTCGCGGCGCGCGGCCTCAACCTCACCGCCGCCTTCGGGCCGCAGCACGGGCTTCGCGGCGACAAGCAGGACAATATGGTGGAGTCGGACGATTTCACCGATCCCGTTCACGGCATCCCCGTCTTCAGCCTCTACGGGGAGGTGCGGCGGCCGACCGGCCAGTCGATGGGAACGTTCGACGTCGTCCTCATCGACCTCCAGGACCTCGGCTGCCGGATCTACACCTTCATCACCACCCTGCTCTACATGCTCGAGGCGGCGGCGAGCCACGGCAAGGCGGTGTGGGTGCTCGACCGGCCCAATCCCGCCGGACGGCCGGTCGAGGGGCTGACGCTGATTCCGGGCTGGGAGAGCTTCGTCGGCGCCGGTCCCATCCCGATGCGGCACGGCCTCACCCTGGGCGAGCTCGGCCGCTGGTTCGTCGATCGTTTCAAGCTCGACGTAGACTATCGCGTGATCGAGATGGAGGGCTACGAGCCTGACGCCGCGCCCGGCTTCGGCTGGCCGGCCGACCGGGTGTGGGTGAACCCCAGCCCCAACGCCCCGAACCTCTCAATGGCCCGGGCCTATGCCGGCACGGTCATGCTGGAAGGGACGACCCTGTCCGAGGGGAGGGGGACCACCCGCCCCCTCGAAATCTTCGGCGCCCCCGACATCGACGCGCGCGCCGTCCTCGCCGAGATGCGCGGCTTCGCTCCCGAGTGGCTCGAAGGCTGCACGCTTCGCGAAATCTGGTTCGAGCCGACCTTCCACAAGCATAGCGGCAAGCTCAACAACGGCCTCCACATCCACGCCGAAGGTCCCGCCTACGACCACGGCGCGTTCAAGCCGTGGCGCCTCCAGGCGGTGGCGTTCAAGGCGATCCGCCGCCTCTATCCCGACTACAAGCTGTGGCGCGACTTCCCCTACGAATATGAATTCGGGAAGCTCGCCATCGACGTCATCAACGGCGGGCCGGGGCTAAGGGAGTGGGTCGACGATCCGGCGGCCACGCCCGCGGATTTGGATTCGCTCGCCGCTCCGGACGAGCAGGCCTGGGGCGAGGAACGCCGCGCCTACCTCCTTTACTAGCGCTTCCGGCTTAGAGTCCGCATCGCTTCGTCCAGCCCCTCGAGCGTCAGCGGGTACATGCGGTCCTGCATGAGCTGGCGAACGATCCGGGTCGACTGGCTGTAGCCCCAATATTGCTCGGCCGTCGGGTTGAGCCACACCGCGCTCGGATAGGTGGTGGCGAAGCGCTGCATCCAGACCGCGCCCGCTTCCTCGTTGAAATGCTCGACCGAGCCGCCGGGATGGGTGATCTCGTAAGGGCTCATCGCCGCGTCGCCGACGAAGACCAGCTTCCAGTCGTGACCGAATTTGTGGAGCACGTCCCAGGTCGGGGTCCGCTCGGCGAAGCGGCGGCGATTGTCCTTCCACAGGCTCTCGTAGGGGCAGTTGTGAAAGTAGAAGAACTCGAGGTTCTTGAATTCCGCGGTCGCCGCCGAGAACAATTCCTCGCAAAGCCTGACGTGCGGGTCCATCGATCCGCCGACGTCGAGGAAGAGGAGCAGCTTCACCGCATTGTGCCGCTCGGGCCGCATCCGGATGTCGAGCCAGCCCTTGCGGGCGGTGCCGTCGATCGTCCCGTCCATGTCGAGCTCGTCCGCCGCGCCTTCGCGGGCGAAGCGGCGCAGGCGGCGGAGCGCGACCTTGATGTTGCGGGTGCCGAGCTCGACCGCATTGTCGAGGTTCCTGAACTCGCGCTTGTCCCAGACCTTGATCGCCGAGCGGTTGCGGCCCCCCTCCTGGCCGATCCGGATCCCCTCCGGATTGTAGCCGTAGGCGCCGAACGGGGAGGTGCCGGCGGTGCCGATCCATTTCGAGCCGCCCTGATGGCGTTCCTTCTGCTCCTCGAGCCGCTTCTTGAGCGTCTCCATGATCTCTTCCCATGAGCCGAGCGCCTTGATCTCCGCCATCTGCTCGGCGGTCAGGTAGAGCTCGGCGACCTTTTTCAGCCACTCTTCCGGAACCGGCACGGAGTCCGTGCCATAGTCCGCGGCGAGACCCTTGAAGACCTTGCCGAACACCTGGTCGAAGCGGTCGAGCAGCCCCTCGTCCTTCACGAAGGTGGCGCGGGCGAGGTAGTAGAATTCCTCGGGCGTCTCGCGGATCACCTCGGCCCGGAGCGCGTCGAGCAGCACGAGGTGCTCCTTGAGGCTGGCCTGGATGCCCGCGGCGCGAAGCTCGTCGACGAAGGAGAAGAACATGGCGGGGCTCTACAGCGTCCGACCCCAACCGTCACCCCGGCGAAGGCTGGGGTCCCAGCGGGTGAAAGGCGCCGTGGTCCTCACCCCCTGGGGCCCCAGCCTTCGCTGGGGCGACGGAGTGCGCCGGGACGACGCGGTGTTGGTTAACCGCGCTTCAACCCTTTTGGCCTAGGTCCGAGCGTCGACAGGGGCGGGAGTGGAACGTGGCGAGCTCGGCAGCGGGGGAAAATGCGGACGCGGTTGCGATCAACAGCGTCGCCCGCAATTGCGGCGCTCTGGCGATCGAGTGCAGCGACGTTTCGGGCTATGTCAGCGGCGTCTCGGAGCGGATATCCTCCAACCTGCGCACCCTCGACTCGCTCGAGGAAGTGACCAGCCGGCTGCTGCTCGACCAGGCGAGCGTCGCCCAGTCGACCGACGAAGCGCGGATCCTCGCCGAGCAGGCGCGCGAGAAGCTCTCGGCCGGACGTGCCGCGATAGACGATACGATCGCCGTGTTCAGCGGCCTCACCGAGCTGGTCGTCCGCCTCGGCGAGCGAATGGCCGGTTTCGCGGAAGCGATGAGCTGCGTTCAGAACGTCTCGGCCACCATCGAGAGCATCGCCTACAAGACCAACATGCTCGCCTTGAACGCGACCATCGAGGCGGCTCGGGCGGGAGAGGCCGGGCGCAGCTTCGCGGTGGTCGCCGCGGAGGTGAAGAAGCTGGCGCACGAGACTCGCGCCGCGACGAGCGAAATCGCCGGCACCGTCGCCTCCCTCACCAGCGAGGCGGAGGCCGTGACCTCGGAGATCGAGAACGGAGTCGAGCGCAGCCGCCGCGCCCAGGGCGGCTTCGCCACCCTTACCGAGACGGTCCGCGACGTCGCCGACATCGTCGGGTTGGTCGACCGCCAGACCGACGGCATCGCCCAGTCCACCGCCCTCATCCAGCAGAGCGTCGACCGGGTGAAATCCGGGCTTAGCGCGTTTGCGGCCGACGCGCGCGAGAACGGCGGCGAACTCGGCCGGGTCCATTCCCGCCTCGGCAAGCTGGAGACCCTCTCGAACACGATGCTGGACCGCCTCGCCAGCTGCGGAGTCGCGATCGACGATACCCCGTTCATCCACTTCGCCCAGGCCGGAATGCGCGAGGTCCAGCGCGTCGTTGAGGCGGGAATCGCCCGCGGCGAGATCGACGAGGCGGCGGCCTTCGATACCGACTACGTGCCGATGCCGGGTACCAATCCGGTCCAGTACGAGACCCGCTTCTGCGCCTTCGCCGACGCTTACGTCCGGCCGGTCCTCGACCGGCTGGCGGCGGAGCGCGCGCAGATCATCGCCTGCGCGATCACCGACATGAACGGCTATCTTCCAACCCACGTCTCGGCCCGCTCCCAGCCGCAAGGGCCGGACCCGAAGTGGAACGCCGAGCATTGCCGCAACCGCCGCAATTTCATCGACGACGTCACCCGCCGGGCGATCGCAAGCGACAAGGAGGCGATGCTCGCCACCTACGGGATGGACCTGGGGGAGGGGCGCTATCTGCCGGTCAAGAACGTCTTCGTTCCGCTGCGCATCAACGGTCGCCGCTGGGGCAATTTCGAAGTCGCCTATCGCGACGACGAGATCCGGCTCTAGCGCCCGGCCTTCTCCGCAACGGCGACGTCGATTTCGCTGTCGCCGTTGGCCTTGAGGCGGACGCTTGCCCGGACCCGGCCATTCTCGCCAGGGCGGGTGAAGAGCTCGCCCAGCTGGCGCATGCTCGGAACGGCGTCGAACGTCCCCAATATGTCCGTCTCGCCAATCGCGTGGTTGAGGAGAAGATGCTTCTTGGCGCCGTCGAGCCCGACCACTTCGAGCATTCCGCCCGCATCGCTGTAGAGGACGAACAGCTCCGAGCGGCCGCCCAGCCCATCGCCGCGACCGTCGCCGGTGGCCCGAAGCACGGTCAGCGGGTTGCCCTCCACTTCCAGGACGGAGCGGCACCAGGTCCGCCCGATCCGCGGCGGGAGCGGCTTCGCCGCTTTCCCCCTGTCCGCCGCCGGTTCCCCGGCCGCGTCCAGCGACGCGACGAGCGCCCCCTCGATTCCCATGTCCTTGCCCTGGAGGAGCCGGGCGTCGCCCCCGGTCTCGGGGCCGCACTCGCTCACTTCGAGCGGCGCCGCCGGCCGCGGCTGGACGGCGCCTTCGAAGCGAAGTCCGTCGAGCAGGGCCGCCAGCGCCGCCGAGACCTCGGCTTCCCGCGCCTCCGGCCCGGAGACCCGCACCTTCACCAGCCAGCGCCCGGCCTTGACGAAGGCGGAGGTGGTGAACAGCTGACCCATATAATTGCGGTAGGCCGCGGTCAGCGCGAGGCCCGGCTTGCCGCCGACCGAGGCGAGACCCGTCCGGATGGGTACGCCACCGCCCTTCGGATTGGCTCGGATGGCGACGTCCGTGGCGATGGCCTGAAGGCCGGTATGGGCGAGGCTGGGAAGATAGACATAGACGCTGGCGAAGACGGCACGATCCGGGCTGCGCAGCTGCAGCGCGCTGTCGATGCCCTCTCCCGGATGGCTGAATTCCTTGGTCTCATAATGGTCGACCGTTCCCGCGTGACGCGGAACGGAGAGACGGGCAGGCGCGAAGGTCAGCCGGTCCAGGGTGACAGTCCAGAAGGACGCGCTCTCCGGCGCCTCCGTCCTGGCTTTGGCCGGGGCGGGGGCCGGAGCGGGGTCCGGGGCACCCGCCGCCTGCGCTCCGAGCCCGAGCAGAAAGGCGCCTAAAAAGATCATCCCGCGCATTCGATCCGCCTTTCTCCCGGGTAAGCCGGTTCCGCCGGCAGGTCAGCCCGGCCGGCGCGCCATGAAGGCCAGCCGCTCGAACAGCATCACGTCCTGCTCGTTCTTTAGCAGTGCCCCGTGCAGCGGCGGGATCGCCTTCGCCGGGTCGCGCGACTGGAGCACGTCGAGCGGCATGTCCTCGTGGAGGAGGAGCTTCAGCCAGTCGATCAGCTCGCTCGTCGACGGCTTCTTCTTGAGGCCGGGCACGTCGCGGACCTGATAGAAAATGTCGAGCGCCCTGGCGACGAGCAGCTTCTGGATCCCCGGGAAGTGGACGTCGACGATCGCCTGCATCGTCTCCCGGTCCGGGAACTTGATGTAGTGGAAGAAGCAGCGGCGCAGGAAGGCGTCCGGCAGCTCCTTCTCGTTGTTCGAGGTGATGACGACGACCGGACGCTCGGCGGCGCGGACCGTCTCCCCGGTCTCGTAGACGTGGAACTCCATCCGGTAGAGCTCCTGGAGGAGGTCGTTGGGGAATTCGATGTCGGCCTTGTCGATCTCGTCGATGAGGAGGAGCGGGAGCTGGGGAGCGGTGAACGCCTCCCAAAGCTTGCCGCGGCGGATGTAGTTCGAGATGTCGTGAACCCTGGGGTCGCCGAGCTGGCCGTCGCGGAGCCGCGCCACCGCGTCATATTCGTAAAGGCCCTGGTGCGCCTTGGTCGTCGATTTGACGTGCCATTCGATCAGAGGCGCCCCGAGCGCGGCGGCGATCTCATGGGCGAGGACGGTCTTGCCGGTGCCCGGCTCGCCTTTGACGAGGAGGGGGCGGCGAAGCGTGACGGCGGCGTTGACGGCGACCTTGAGGTCGTCCGTGGCGACGTAGCTGCTGGTGCCTTGGAAGCGCATCGCGCCGCGATAGGGGAGGGCGCGGCGGCGGGCAAGCCGAGCGAGGTTCAGCCCGCGGCGCGGGCCTGGGCGCGGGTTTCGAGCAGCTCCCAGAGGCCGTAATGCTGGACGAGGATCTGCTGCGCTCCGAACAGCAAGGCCCGTTGAGTCGGCGGCGACGCGGCGAACCCGCCCGCGACCTGCGCAACCCGAACCGGATCGGCCGCGGCGAAGGGCGGCGATTCGATGCCGAGCCGGCGGGCCGCCGTGTCGAGCGGGCCCCGGATGATTCCCCAGTCGAGGATCACGGCCATCGCCGCGCCGAGCGCGCAGCCGTTGCGTTCGGAGCGGGCGAGCATCTCGATGGCATGGCGCTGCGACTGGACGGCGCTGTCGCTGTCCGCCGCACCCGGAGTGGACGGCACCGGCCCCGCCGCGACCGCAAGCCGGGCGAGATAGGCGCGTTCGCCGGCGAAGGCGTAGGCCGCTTCCGCGAGCCACCGCCGCGCCTCCGGCTCGACCGTCCGGTCGGCGGCATGGTCGATCACGCCCGGATAGCGGCCGTGGAGGATGCAGAGGAAATGAAGCAAGTCGGCGAGGTTGCGCGCCGCTTCGGGCGGGCGGGTCAGCTCGGGCGACACGGGCCAGCCATGCGCCGCGCTGCCCTGCCCCTCGACGCAGGCGGCGAGCTGCGCGCCGGGCGAGGCGGCGGCGGCCGTGCCGAGCGAAGCTGAAGCCATTCCGGTTTCTCCCAAACCCTGCGATCGCAGCGGCTGTAGCAGCTTCATCTATATCAATGCCGTAAAGACGGGGTTTACGAGCCGTTAGGGCGCCGGAAAGGGGACAGCGCCGCCGGCTGTCCCCGCTTCCGCTCAGGCCGCGATCGCGAACTCGTCCGAAGCCGCTTCCGCCTCGCCGGCCTCGCCGACGGCGACGGCCGGTCGCGGATCGGGCGAGATCCAGCGCACCATCGCCAGGACCATGCCGAGGCCGAGATAGAGGGCGAGCACGACGGCCGGGTTCCACAGCAGCATGACGGCGAACGGCACGCGCAGCAGGTTGGGGTGAAAGCCGAGATCCTCGCCGAGGCCCTGGCAAACTCCGAAGAGGGTGTCGTCGCGGGTGAAAAGGTTGTGCTGGGCGGTCTTCATCGTCGGCTCCTTCGGGGGCGGCGGGTCGGTCCCGCTCGGATGAAGCCCCATCAGCACGAGCCGTGCCAAGTCGGGAAAATCGTTGTCTTTCAAGGTACGGCGCCGCGAGGAGGAAAAATTCCCGCAGGCCCCGTCGGCGAGCCGTCCCAACAGTTGGTAAAAGCCGCCACCCAGGCCGGCGATTTGCGCAAGGCGCGGTTCCGGAACGGCCGGGCCGGCGAGCGACCGCGAAAGCGGCTTGCCCCGCCCGGCGCTCCGGCCTAGCCTCGGCGCGCCCTCCACGGGAGACAGCCATGAAGCTTCTGCTTCCCGCCCTTGCACCGTTCCTCCTCGTCGCCCTCGCCGGTGCGGCGCCCGCCGCGGAGGGCTCGGCCAAGACCGACCCGCAATACCGCACCAAGAAGATCTGCCGGGTGCAGCAGACCATCGGCTCGCGTCTCGCCGGGACGTCGATCTGCCGGACCCGGGCGGAATGGGACGAGCTCAAGGCGCAGTCGCGCCGCACCACCGAGCGGATCCAGGACAGCACCGCCGCCTGCCTACGCGGCCCCGTCTGCGGCAATTGAGGCGCGCCGGCTTGCGCGTGCGCCGGCGGTTTACAGCCCTTGTCGCTCTCGTCTGCGCCGCCGCCGCGCCGCCGCCGCTCCGGCAGCCGGCCAAGCCCTGGGTGCTCGATTATGGCGAGACCGCCTGCACCGCGGTTCGCGACTATGGCGCCGGCGCCGCGCCGCTGACGCTCGCCTTCCAGCCGTCGCCGAGCGGCCGAGTGGTGCGGGTCTCGGTGGTGCGTTCCGGCCGATCGGGGGACGCGCACCATTTCCCGGCGCGGCTCGCGCTCGGCGGAGCGCCGCTCAAGACCAGCGGCCTTCGCTTCACCACCCGCGACCGAAAGAAGGACGTGGTCTGGATCAACGTCGACCGAAGCGCGCTCGACGGCCTCGTCGCGGCTCGGGAAATCGGCATCCAGGGGAGCCTGGTGATCGACGAGCGTTTCGCGCTGCCGCAGATCGCAGCCGTCCTCAAGGGTCTCGACACCTGCACCGCCGACCTCCTCAAATATTGGAATATCGCCGAAGGTTCGGCGGTCGCGCATCCCCCGGAGCCGACCCGGAACCCCCAGGAGTGGGTGAATTCCGGCGACTATCCCGCCCAAGCCTTCGAAGAGGGCGCGAGCGGCGCCATCCGCTTCATCCTCCTCGTCGACGAGACGGGGAAGGCGAAGGACTGCATGGTCGAGGAATCGTCGGGAATCGCCACGCTCGACGCCCAGGCGTGCATCGTCCTGACCGAGCGCGCCAGCTTCCGTCCCGCCCGCGACTCCGCCGGAAAGCCGGTCCGCTCGGCCTGGACGAGCCGCCTCGTCTTCAAGCTCTGAAGCCGCGGGCGGCGCGGGCCGGGCCGCGCCGCGCGACCCCTTGCTCCGCGCCGCGAGCCGTCCCATGTGGAGGGGGACGGAACGCTTACCCAACCCAGGCCACAGGATTCTACCATGCCCGACCATGCCGACATCATCGCCTCCCTCGTCCCAATCGTCATCGAGCAGTCGAACCGGGGCGAGCGCAGCTTCGACATCTATTCGCGGCTGCTGCGCGAGCGGATCGTGTTCGTCACCGGCGGCGTCGAGGACCATATGGCGACCCTCATCACCGCCCAGCTCCTCTACCTGGAGAGCGAGAACCCGAAGAAGGACATCTTCATGTACATCAACTCGCCGGGCGGGGTGGTGACCGCGGGAATGGCGATCCACGACACCATGCAGTACATCCGCCCGCGCGTCGGAACGGTGTGCATCGGCCAGGCCGCGTCGATGGGCGCGTTCCTGCTCTGCGCCGGCGAGCCCGGAATGCGAGTCGCCCTCACCAACGCGCGGATCATGATCCACCAGCCGTCCGGCGGCGCGCAGGGCATGGCCAGCGACATCGAGATCCAGGCCAAGGAGATCCTGCGCATCCGCCACCGGATGAACGAGCTGATGGCGCAATATACCGGCCAGCCGATCGAGGAGATCGAGAAGGCGGTCGAGCGCGACCGCTTCTTCGGCGCGAGCGAGGCCAAGACGTTCGGACTCGTCGACGAGGTCTTCGAGAAGCGCCCGGCCCCGGGCGACGAGGACGGCACCCACCAGGCCGCCGCCGCCTAAGCCGGCAGAGCCAGCCCCTCTCGCCAAAGCGAGAGGGGCTGAAGCGCCGCGGCGCGCGGAACAGGAAATCGGGGACAGGCACCAATTCCCGGAAATCGGGGACAGGCACCAATTCCCGGATTCAGCGGAAATCCGCGGCGGGAGCAAATGCGTGCCTGTCCCCGA
>Ga0307279_10000059_pt1 | contig 11844 bp, 17 predicted proteins | sample ER_DNA_118_FD_194484 | JGI IMG/M metagenome (GOLD analysis project Ga0307279, IMG submission 194484) | Bulk soil microbial communities from the East River watershed near Crested Butte, Colorado, United States - ER_DNA_118 | ecosystem: Environmental > Terrestrial > Soil > Floodplain | place...
TCGTAACCGAACGGACGATTGTCGTTCCAGGAGCCCGGATGGTAAAGCAAGCATCGAAGGGCGCCGATGCGCACCCGTTCGCCGGCGCCTTGGCCCGCCATGGCCTTGGCGATCCTCGCCAGCCGATCCAGCTCGCTCCTGGCGGCGGAAAGGTCGAGCGAAGGATCGGCTATCAAATCGAATCGAAACTTCGCCTCTGTATAATCCACCGACGTGTCGACACTGCATATGATGAGCTCGATCGAGCGCGCAATAGAAACCTTGGCCAGAGAAGCTTTCGTGTAGAAGCGCTAGTGATCGACAAGCTTCATCGGATGTTCCGTCTAGCCAAGCCGGGCACCTCCGACCTAGGAGGTACAATGCAACACTTCACAAAGCCGTTGTCAAACGCGATTTAGTCAACTTTCAATCGAATGAACGCCATCGCGCCTTGCGGATCGCCGCCGTAGAGCGTCCCAAGCGGACGCGGCACGAAATTGGCCGAGACCAGCGCGCCCACACCTATTTTCAGGTGCGGCGCGAGTTGGAAGTCGCGGATCGCGCCCACGGAGATCTTGCCGACGTCGAAGGCGGGGCCGTGGTGGCCGCCGACGAAGAGCAGCTCGTCGTTCTGCGCATATTCGGCACGGCCGAAGAGCGTCCAATCCTCCAGGCCGACGGCGCTTTCCAGAACGGCGGCGTCGAAGCTTCGATGCTCGCTCGAGCGCCGCCCCCAGGCCAGGGTCGTCGACCACCAGCGATTCTCCCCGAGGCTCTTCGTGTAGATGGCGCTGGCCGACCAGCGGGTCTGGTCCTCGCCCGGCTCGAGCTGCTCGGGGCTCTTCAGCTGCGCCCAGCTTGCCTGCAGCGACAGTTCGTCGGTGGGATTGAACGAAAGCCGCAGCGCGGTCGAATCGAGCGGCCCGGTCTCGATGTCGTAGCGATGCTGGTCCGGCTCCCGGCCGTTGAAGCGCGACGCCTCGACCTTGAACCGTCCGGCAACCAGCCCCGCGGTCGCCACGCCGAAGGTGATGTGGGTGGAATCCAGCCAGTGGTGGGTGATCGGCGCCTCCGGCGAATCCATGATCGACATGCGGTGCATGAAGGCCGGCGGCCCGAAAGCCGGCTCGCCCGGCAGGCCGCCGTAGAGGAAGAGCGAGGCATCGTCGCCGAGCCTGACGCTGAAGCTCGCCGACAGCTCCATGAAGAGGTCGTGGGGATGCTGCCGGTCGATCAGCGGGTCGGCGCCGTTCGCCGTCTCGCCCGAGGCGAGATGGAGCGGATAGCCGCGCTTCCCCATCACCGGATCGGGGCTCAGCGCCGCCCGGAACTGGAGGACGTTCCCATTGGCGAAGTCGCGCCGCGCCATCGCCATGGCCATCCCCGAGACGAAACCCTTCTCCCCGCCCCGGCGGCCTTCCTGCCAGTCGTAGACGCCGTTGAGCAGCGCATGGCCCATCAGCATCCAGTCGCCGGCCATGACGTGGACGCCGTGATGCCCGGAGGTGTCGGGTTGCCAGGAGGTGCCGGAGGCCTCCCGGCCCGGCGGATAAGGGCCGAGCGCTCCGGACGGCCCGCTTCCGGCCAATTCGGTGGAGCCGAGGTCGTTCTCATCCCCGGCCGCCGGCATCGCCATTCCGCCGTGGCCGGAATGATCGGCCGGCGCCGCCCCGGGCGGCGGAGCGGGGGCCCGCGCCGGTTCGGCCGGCGGCATCATGTGCCCCGCGTGACCCTGGTGCTGGGCGGCGGCGGGCGCCGCGAGCGCCAGCCCCGCGGCGGCGGATGCGAGGTAAAGGCTTTTCATCGTCTCTTTCCGGCCGGCGAGAGAAGCCGCCCGGCCGCCGGGTAGCAGTCGCCGGCCTCCCTGTCTCGCCCGCTCCGGGGTCCGGCGTCATGCCGGGGCTCGAGGCGGGATTGATCCAATCTCCGGCTCGCGAGTTTCGATTGCGACGGTTTGATTAGACGGAGCTTGCGGGTGAAGGGTTACGGCTACCTCGTTTCGATCCTGAGCGTGCTTCTGCTCATGATCCCGCCGCTCAAGACCGCGAAGGAGGACCCGCTGATCCTCGCCTGCCTTCTCGGCGGCGCCACCCTTTCCGTGGTCGGAATGTACATGCGCTGGCTCGCCGACCGGAAGACGCAGCGGCGCATCTCCCGCGCCCAGGGCGAGAGCGAGGCGGCACTGGATCGGGCGCCGGGGGTTGTAGCGGGACGTTGACGATCGAAGCGGGACCCCCCACGTCCCCGCTTCACAGCAGGAGCAGATCATGGCGAGCGTTGAAATCTACACCAAGTTCGGATGCCCCTATTGCGCGCGGGCCAAGGCGCTGCTCGGCGAGAAGGGGGTCGAGTACGAGGAGTATGAGATCAACTCCGTGCCCGGCAAGCGCGACGAGATGCTCGAGCGCTCGGGCGGCCGGCACACCGTTCCCCAGATCTTCATCGACGGCCGCCACGTCGGCGGCTCCGACGACCTCGCCGAGCTCGAGCGCAAGGGCGAGCTCGACGGCCTGCTTCAGGGCGCAAGCTGATCACTCCTCCCCCGGATTTCCGGGGGAGGGGGACCGCGCGAAGGGCGGTGGAGGGGCTTTCGGAAGTAGGAGGCCCCTGCACCATGCTTCGAATGGTCCTCCTCCCCTGCAAAGGCAGGGGAGGAGAGGTGCTCCCGCGTCCGTTGAATTGACACCGGCGTCCGTCCGCCGCACCCCCGCGTCATGACCCGCATCGCCCTCTACCAGGCCCGCACCGGGATCGACCCGGCCGCCAATGCGCGCGATCTCGTCGCGGCCGTGGCGGAAGCGGCCTCCGGCGGGGCCGAGATGCTGTTCACTCCGGAGATGTCGGGCCTGCTCGACCGGGCCCGCGCCCGGGCCCGACCGAACCTGCGCACGCCCGCCGACGATCCGGTCCTCGCCGCCGTGCGAGAGGCGGCGGCGAGCGCCGGGATCTGGGTCCATCTCGGCTCGCTCGCCGTGCTCGCCGAAGGGGAGAAGCTCGCCAACCGGGCCTTCCTGATCGACGGCTCGGGCGGGATCCGGGCGACCTACGACAAGCTCCACCTGTTCGACGTCGATCTTCCGACCGGCGAGAGCTGGCGCGAATCGGCGGCCTACGCGCCCGGCTCGAGCGCCGTGGTGGCCGCGACTCCGGCGGGGCCGCTCGGGCTCTCGATCTGCTACGATCTGCGTTTCCCCGACCTCTACCGCGCGCTGACCGACGCGGGCGCCCGGGTGCTCGCCATCCCCGCCGCCTTCACCGTGCCCACCGGCGAGGCGCATTGGCACGTGCTGATGCGCGCCCGGGCGATCGAGGCGGGGGCGTTCGTCGTCGCCGCGGCGCAGTGCGGCGAGCATGAGGACGGACGCCGGACCTTCGGCCACAGCCTCGTCGTCGGGCCCTGGGGAGAGGTTCTGCTCGACATGGGCGGGGAGATGAGCGGAATCGGCTTCGCCGAGATCGACCTGTCCGAGGTCGAGGCCGTCGGCTCCCGCCTCCCGGCGATACGTCATCGCCGCCCGATCCCCCCCGTGGAGCGCGCGCCCTGATCATCTTCGATCTCAAATGCGGCCCGCAAGGCCATGTTTTCGAAGCCTGGTTCGGCTCGTCGGAAGAGTATGAGGAGCAGCGGGGAAGGGGGCTCGTCGCCTGTCCGATCTGCGGCTCGGCCGACGTCGCCAAGGCGCCGATGGCTCCGGCGGTGCCGGCCAAGGGCAATCGCTCGGCCTCCCCAGACTTCCTTTCCGCCGCTCCGGACGCGGTCAAGAAGATGCTCGCGGCGGCCGCCACGGTGCAGAAGCGGATGCTGGAGCAGAGCGAGGCGGTCGGCGACCGCTTCGCCTCCGAGGCCCGCGCGATCCACCTCGGCGAGGCGGAGGCCCGCGCAATCCACGGCCGAGCCACGCGCGAGGAGGCGCAGGGCCTGGCGGAGGAGGGGATCCCGATCGCCCCCTTGCCCTTCCCGGTGGCCGAGCCCGGGACGGAGAATTGACCCGGGCGCGCCCACGCCCTAACCGGAGCGGCAGGCGGCGAGGCCCCGTAGCTCAGCAGGATAGAGCATCAGATTCCTAATCTGAGGGCCACAGGTTCGAATCCTGTCGGGGTCACCACCCGCCTTAAGTGCGGCGGGAGCAGTTAATGACCGATCACCGGAACCTCGCCGACGGCGATCTCGTCCAGCCCGCCAGCAAGATTCCGGTGCCCGACCACGTCGCCGAGGCCGTGCGCACCCTGATCCGCTGGGCCGGCGACGATCCCGATCGCGAAGGCCTTCTCGACACGCCCGCCCGGGTCGCCCGCGCCTGGAAGGAATATGCGCGCGGCTATGGCGAGGATCCCTCGCACCATCTCTCCCGAACCTTCGACGAGGTCGGCGGCTATGACGAGATCGTGCTGCTCAAGGACATTCCGTTCCAGTCGCATTGCGAGCACCACCTCGCGCCGATCATCGGAAAGGCGTCCATCGCCTATCTCCCCGCCCATCGCGTGGTCGGCATCTCGAAGCTCGCGCGGGTCCTCCACGGCTTCGCTCGGCGGCTCCAGGTCCAGGAGCGCCTCACCGCCCAGGTCGCCGACTGTATCGCCGAGCACCTCCAGCCGCACGGAGTCGCCGTCGTCATCGAAGCCAGCCACGCCTGCATGACCGCGCGCGGGGTGCAGACCCCCGGCGTCATGATGACCACCAGCCGGATGATGGGCGTCTTCAGGGAAGACGAGAGAAGCCGCCGCGAAGTCCTTGCGCTGATGGGGTATTAAGCGTGAATATCCTCCCCCGGATTTCCGGGGGAGGGGGACCGGGCGAAGCGCGGTGGAGGGGCTTCTTCCCGAAATAGGGCCCCCCCGCCAAGCTTCGCCTGGTCCCCCTCCCCTGCAAATGCAGGGGAGGAAATCAAACCACCGCCTCGACCACGGCGCGCCGCAGCGCCTCGATTCCCATCCCGGTCTCGCTCGAGGTGGCGATGATCTCCGGATGGGCCGCGGGCCGCTTGCCTGCCACGGCGAGCGTCGCCGCCGTCACCGCCTCGAGCTCGCTCGCCTTCACCTTGTCGGCCTTGGTCAGCACCAGCCGGTAGCTCACCGCGGCGTCGTCGAGCATCTTCATGACGTCGCTGTCGACGTCCTTCAGGCCGTGACGGGCGTCGATCAGCACGAGCGCCCGCTTCAGCGCGACTCGTCCGCGCAGATAGTCGTTGATCAGGAACCGCCACTTCTTGACCACGTCCCTGGGCGCCTTGGCGAAGCCGTAGCCGGGCATGTCGACCAGCCGGAAGCGAAGCGGCTCGCCGACGTCGAAGAAGTTCAGCTCCTGCGTTCGCCCCGGCGTGTTCGACGTCCGGGCGAGGCCCGTCCGGTTGGCGAGCTTGTTGAGCAGCGACGACTTGCCGACGTTCGAGCGGCCCGCGAACGCCACCTCCGGCGCGACCGCCTCGGGGAGGAACTGAAGGCTCGGCGCCGATCGAAGAAAGGCGATCGGCCCGGAAAAGAGCTTCCGCGCCGTCTCGTCCAGTTCCGCTACGGCGGTCTCCGGCGCCTCGCTCACGTCTTCGCCGGCTTCTTGGCGCCGGGCAGCGCTTCCGGCGAATAGCGGGCGTAGAGCCAGCGCTGCTGGATGATGCCGTAGAGGTTGTTCATCACGTAGTAGAGCTGAAGCCCCGCCGCGAACGGCGCGAAGATGAACATCATCATCCACGGCATCAGGCCGAAGACCTGCTTCTGCACCGGGTCGGTGGGCGGCGGATTGAGCTTGAACTGGAGGTACATGGTGATCCCGAGCAGGATCGGCAGGATGCCGAGCGCCAGGAACGGCGGCGGAGTGAAATGGAGGTAGCCGAACAGGTTGACGGGCGTCAGCGGGTCGGGCGCGGACAGGTCCTTGATCCACAGGGCGAAAGGCTTGTGGCGCATCTCCACCGACACCAGCAGCGTCTTGTAGAGCGCGTAGAAGATCGGGATCTGGATGACGATCGGCAGGCAGCCGGCCATCGGGTTGACCTTCTCCTCCTGGTAGAGCTTGAGCATCTCCTGTTGCTGGCGCGGCTTGTCGTCCTTGTAGCGCTCCTGGATGTCCTTCATCTTCGGCTGGAGGACGCGCATCGCCGCCATCGACTTGAACTGCTTCTGCGCGACCGGGAACATCAGGGTTCGGATGATCAGTGTGAGGCAGATGATCGCCACGCCGAAATTGCCGATATGGTCGTAGAGCCAGTTCAGCAGGCTGAAGATCGGCTTCATGAACCAGCGGAACCAGCCCCAGTCGATCGCCCGCTCGAGCGCCGTTCCGGTCGAGGCGGAATAAGCGTCGAGCAGCTTCACTTCCTTCGCTCCCGCGAAGAAGTGGGAGCGGTAGGTCACCGCCTTGCCGGGCGGGACGATCGCCGGCTGCGTTGCGAAGTCGGCCTGGAAGCTCCCCCGCGGGCCGGGGCGAAGCCCGGCGTCGACGCTGCTCGCCTGGTCGGGGATCAGCGCGGTCAGCCAATATTTGTCGGTGAAGCCGACCCAGCCGCCCTTCGATCCGAAGCTCTGCGCGCCCTTCTCGGTCAGCGCCTTGTAGCCCCAGCTGTAATTGGCCGAGCCGTTGAACACGCCCATCGGACCCGTGTGCATCGTCCAGCTGTCGACGTCCTTCGAGGCCTGGGCCCGGCTGACGAGCGCGTAGGGCCGCGCCGCGACCGCCCCGCCCGAACCGTTCGACACCCGCTGGTCGATCGAGAAGAGATAGTTCTCGTCGACCGAAAGGCCGATGTCGAACCGCTGGCCCTGGCCGTTGGTCCAGCTCAGGGTCACCGGGCTGCCCGGCGCGAGGCGCGTGCCGCTCGCCGTCCAGACGGTGTCGGGGCCCGGAAGCGCGGCGCCTTCGCCGGTCCAGCCGAAGCTCGCGAAATAGGCTTCCGGGGCGCCGGCCGGAGAGAGCAGCCGGACGGGCGGAGAATCCTTGGCGATTCCCTCGCGGTGGGTGAGGAGGACGAGGTCGTCGATCCGGGCCCCCTTGAGGTTGATCGAGCCGGCGAGGCGCGGAGTCGCGATGGCGACCCGCGGCGTCTCGCGAAGCACCGTCTGCCGGTCCTGGGTGATCGCCGGGGTGTTTGCCGACGGGCTTGCCTGGGGCTTGGGCAGCGGCACCTGCTTGCCGTTCACCGTCTTCGTCGCCGGCGGATTGGCGGTGGGGACCCAGCGTTCGCTGACGAACGTCCAGCCGATCAGCACCAGCGCCGAAAGGACGACGGCGAGGATCATGTTGCGGTGCTCGTTCACTCAATCCCCCTCAAGGTTCGCGCCCCTGCGCGCCGTCGTTCTTCATGGTACCGGGTCGTGGCCCGAGCCGCCCCACGGATGGCACCGGGCGAGGCGCTTCGCGGCCAGCCAGGAGCCGCGCAGCGCGCCATAGCGCCGAAGCGCGCCGATTGCATAGGCCGAGCAGCTCGGCTGGAAGCGGCAGCTCGGCGGCAGCGCCCGCGACGGGCCTTTCTGCCAGGCCTGGGCAATGAGGATGAGGAGGCGGGCGATCATTCCGAATCCGTCACCCCGGCGCAGGCCCCCTCCGTCGTCCCGGCGAAGGCCGGGACCTCGTCGGGCGAAAGGCGCCGGTGTTCATCACCCCCCGAGACCCCGGCCTTCGCCGGGGTGACGGACAATTTCCTAAGCGCCTTCGCGAGCTCCGTCCGAAGCAGCGCATAATCCCGCTCCACGCCGCCGGCGCGGCCGATCAGCACATGGTCGGCGCCCGCCACGCCGCCGGTCGGCAGCAGCTCGCGGGCGAGCGCCCGGAAGCGGCGCTTCATCCGGTTGCGCACCACGGCGCCGCCGATCTTCTTGGTGACGGTGATCCCGAGCCGGATCGAAGGGTCGCCGTCGCCGCGGTCGCGGACCAGCAGGACGAAACCGGGCATGGGGGCGCGACGGCCGCGGTTCGCGGCCAGGAAGTCGGCCCGGCGGGTGAGGGTGGTGTAGGCCGCGGTGCCGCCGCTTAGGCGGACAGCGTCTTGCGGCCGCGGGCGCGGCGCGCCGCCAGGACCTTGCGGCCCCCGACGGTGGCGGTCCGGGCGCGGAAGCCGTGGCGCCGCTTGCGCACGAGACGGCTCGGCTGGAAGGTGCGCTTCATCGCTCATACCTCGATAAATGTAACTAAAAGGGCCACCCCAGGGGGACCCGATGAAAGTGACACCTTCATCGGAACCCGAGACAGGGCGGCCGCCGTTGCGGGTGCCGATAGGCAGGAGCGCCCCGCAAGTCAATCGCGAACGGCCCGACTCGAGGCTTCGTTGACCTGCAAGGTGCCGAGATGCAGCTCGGCCGTCTCCACCCCCGGCTTCGACTCGAGATCCGCCGGCGCCTCCGGCGGCTGCGCCGCTTCGGCCGCCTCGCGCTCCTTCTTCAGGGCCTCGCGCCGCTGGTGGCTTCCGCGCCTAAGGCCCCAGTCGGCCCAGGCGCCCTTCCTCGGGTGCTTCTTCTTGAACTTCACATACTGCTTCTTCGCCCAGTCGCTGTAGCGAAGCACCAGGGTCAGGCCGGCCGCGAAGACGAAGATGCCCCCCGGCCCGGGCAGCGCGCCGACGAACGGAGTCAAGGCGATGAGCAGGAAGCCCAGGACGACGAGCGCCATCCGGACGGCGGGAATGGATGTCGGCCCCTGGCGCTTTTCCTCGTTCATGCGCCGCGATGTGGGGCCGCTGTATTAGCGATGCAAGTCGCCCCGGCTCGCGCCTACTTCAGCTCGCTGTGGGTGACGGCGCCGGCCGCGTCGGTGGTCGTGCACAGCCATGCCTGGCCGGGCTCGAGGTTGTGCGTGCTGATCGTCTCGTCGGGAATGGGACTGAGCGCCTGCGCGTCGCCGACCCCCATCATCCGGTTGACCGCCTCGACCGCGCGGGCGGGATCGGCATGGTTGACCATGTAGAAGTTTCTGTGACCGCTCTGACCGTCGTTGGTCGTCACCATATATCCGCTCATCCGCCCCTCCCTTGCACCTGCCGACCCGGACTCGGTCCGCCGGCGGAACGTTCTGCCTCTTTGAGGGCGCCGTCAACTTTCCTCCACTTCGGATCAAGAAGGACGTTCCGCCGGCCTCCTGACGGCTGGCGGGACCCGTCGAACCTGTGCAAAAGACGTGAGTCGCAGGAGGAAAGTTTCGATAATGGTTGCGCATGTCGCCACGGTTGCGTTCCTCGGCCTGGAGGCGAGGGGGGTCGAAGTCCAGGTCCAGATCTCCGCCGGCCTGCCCAAGTTCCTGGTCGTCGGCCTTCCCGACAAGGCGGTTGCGGAGAGCCGGGAGCGGGTCCACGCCGCCCTCGCCGCGATCGGACTCACGCTCCCGCCCAAGCGGATAACGGTCAATCTGTCGCCCGCCGACCTGCCCAAGGAGGGGTCGCATTACGACCTTCCGATCGCGCTCGGCCTGCTCGCCGCGATGGGCGCCGTCGATGCCGAGACCCTGGCCGGCTTCGTCGCCGTCGGCGAGCTCGGCCTCGACGGCCGGGTCGCTCCTTCGCCGGGGGTGCTGCTCGCGGCGATGCACGCCTCCGCGCGAAGCCTCGGGCTGATCTGCCCGGCGGCGCAGGGGCCGGAGGCGGCCTGGGCCGGCGACGTCGAGATCGTGCCCGCGCCCGACCTCATCGCGCTTCTCAACCATTTCCGCGGAAGCTCGGTGCTGGCGCCGCCCCGCCCCGGCGAGGCCCTGCTCGAGGCGACCGGTCCGGACCTCGCCCAGGTCAAGGGGCAGGAAACGGCGAAACGGGCGCTGGAGATCGCCGCGGCCGGGGGCCACAATTTGCTGATGACGGGAACGTCAAGGACCCGGTACTTTAATCGTTTCAGGAGGAGCGTCGACACCATAACGGGGTGCCCCGGCGCCTGATGAAACTCTCGGAAGCCAATCAGAGCCCGAGAGAGCAGGGTGAGCGGGACGGAAGCGGACGACTGCATCAAAACCGTTGATTTTAGTATCACTGACCGCCAAAATCGGGATATAGCGAGTCGCGGAACCGCTCACCTCCTGTGGATAGCGGGGATACAACAATGTGTGCCTTGCTGTGGCATCAGCCACCAGGTATTGAGCGTTCCGCAGATGTTCGCTGTGGTTTTTCACGAGGAGGATGAGGATGCAGGACGGGCTATACGGGGTGAAGTTCCAGACGCCTTTGGGCGCGGGCGCGGGCGTCTTGGTAAAGCAGGGCGAGCGGGTGGTCGGCGGGGACACGGCGTTCGCATGGGACGGGCACCTGACGTCCTCCGGCGGTGAACTGAAGGGCCGTCTCGACGTGCAGCGGCACGATAGCGGGATGCCATCGGTGTTCGGCCCCGTCGACACTTTCGTGCTTGACTTCAAAGGCTCGGCCGCTGGCGACAAGGCGACCCTTCAGGCGACGACACCGAGCGTCCCCGGAGTAACCCTGTCGATCGCGTTGACGCGCCTCAAGGGGGTCTAAGGGCCACCTACGGGTCCATAAGTGGAGGTGCGGGACGTGACCGTTTGGGACGAGATATTCTCGAAGGACCCAGCCGAGGAGCTGCCGACCTCCGCCTTTGAGCGGGCGCTTCTTCTCCGGAACGGCCTCACGAACGCGGCCACCGGAGGCAGCATGGACGCGGACACCTACTCCCTACTCCGCCGGGAGTTCATGGAGGATCCCGAGACGCGCGAGCTGCTGCCGCAGTTCGTGCGCACGTGTCGCGACACCGGCGACTTTTGGGAGCACATCAAGCTCGCCTTCGGGACCTATGCCGGGCGCCGGGCTCACCTGCGGGACGCGTTCTCACCGCTCCTGGACTTCCTAGAGCGGCGAGGCTCCCCGGCTGCGGAGATGATCTCGGAGGTGCTTCTTAGCTACGACGCGGACGGCGTTCACCGGGCGTGGCAAAAGGCGCTTCGTCGATCGGCCGACGATCCGGAGGGGGCTATCACAGCCGCGCGGACCCTGCTGGAGAGCGTCTGCAAGCACATCCTCGACGATGGCGCTGGAGGGGAGGCGGCATATGGGCCGTCTGACGACCTTCCGAAGCTCTATAGGGCGGTCTCGGAGAGGCTGAACCTAGCCCCCTCGCAACACACGGAGGACGTGTTTCGGCGCGTCCTGGGCGGCTGCGCGAGCGTCGTGGAGGGGCTGGGCGCGTTGCGGAACAAGGTCGGAGACGCTCACGGTCAAGGGAAGCGGCCGGTGCGGGTGTCGGCCCGCCACGCTCACCTCGCGGTGAACCTCGCGGGGACCATGGCGACCTTCCTAATCGAAACGGGCACCGCCCGGCGCGAGGCGGCTGCCTAGGTGCCCCAAGACAGGCTTGCCGAAGTCCGCCTCGGATGGCGCATCAGTCGAGATAGGTGAAGTCCTGCGAAAGATTTCAGAACGTCAGGCCAAAGACGATAGGTAACAACAGCAGTGAGACCACCGCGTACAGCAATCTCTTTGTTGCCTTTTGTTGTCGCCATCTCGGGCCATACTCAAACTGGCAACTCGGGAAGGCCTTGGTCATTAAATTGGTTATCAGGCCAGTGACGCCCCATCCGCTTGAGAGCCCTACAGCTAAACCGAGCAATATTGGGGTCATTCCTTGCTGCACGGCGGCCGAGTTGAAGGCGTACAGAGCGGCTAGAGTGAAAGATATGGCAGCTGCGGCGCTAAGTGTCAGGCGCGCCCAAATCGTGTGGAGCCAAGGGTAGTCTGGCTCCGACGCCTTGAGCAAATCTTCAAGCCTGCGGTAGAGATGATCCAGGCGTTGCCGCTCCCCGCTCACTTGATAGGTTCCGGTCCCCAAGGAGTTCCTCAAGCGGAGCGTAAACTGCACTGAACGATAACCTCCAGCGACTATAGTTAGAGCATCAGGCTGTCCTGCCTGTCTCGTTAGCACGTCTTTAAGGGCGTCTAGCGAGTCCGTCTG
>Ga0307279_10000060_pt1 | contig 11714 bp, 11 predicted proteins | sample ER_DNA_118_FD_194484 | JGI IMG/M metagenome (GOLD analysis project Ga0307279, IMG submission 194484) | Bulk soil microbial communities from the East River watershed near Crested Butte, Colorado, United States - ER_DNA_118 | ecosystem: Environmental > Terrestrial > Soil > Floodplain | place...
ATTCGCTCCATCGCCTTGCCCGCAAGATCGAGGAGTTCGCCCGCGGAATCGCGACCGGCGGGACGTTGTTCGAGGAGCTGGGCTTCTATTATGTCGGCCCGGTCGACGGGCATGACGTCGAGACCCTGGTCAAGATCCTCGAGAACGTGCGCGACGCCGCCGAGGGGCCGATGCTGGTCCATGTCGTCACCCGCAAGGGCAAGGGCTACGGCCCGGCGGAAGCGGCCGCCGACAAATATCACGGAGTCCAGAAGTTCGACGTCGTCTCCGGAGTCCAGGCGAAGGGCGAGCCCGGCCACCCGAGCTACACGGCGGTCTTCGCCAAGGCGCTGACCGCCGAGGCGGCGCGCGACGAAAAGGTGGTCGCGATCACCGCCGCTATGCCGTCCGGTACCGGCCTCGACAAGTTCGGCGAGCTCTACCCGGAGCGGATGTTCGACGTCGGGATCGCCGAGCAGCACGCCGTCACCTTCGCGGCCGGCCTCGCGGCACAGGGCTACCGGCCGTTCTGCGCGATCTACTCGACCTTCCTGCAGCGCGCCTACGACCAGGTCGTCCACGACGTCGCGATCCAGAACCTCCCCGTCCGCTTCGCAATGGACCGCGCCGGCCTGGTCGGCGCGGACGGTGCGACCCATGCCGGAAGCTTCGATCTCGCCTATCTGGGAACGCTGCCCAATTTCGTCGTGATGGCCGCCGCCGACGAGGCCGAGCTCGTCCACATGGTGCACACGATGGCGCTTCACGACGACGGGCCGATCGCGGTCCGCTATCCGCGCGGCAACGGCGTCGGAGTGCCGCTCCCGGCCGTTCCGGAGCGGCTGGAGATCGGCAAGGGCCGGATCGTCCGCGAAGGCAAGAAGGTCGCCATCCTGTCGCTTGGAACGCGCCTCGAGGAGGCGCTGAAGGCCGCCGACACGCTCGAGGCTCGGGGCCTCTCGACCAGCGTCGCCGACCTGCGCTTCATGAAGCCGCTCGACGAGGCGCTGATCCGCCGCCTCCTCACCACCCACGAAGTCGCGGTCACGATCGAGGAGGCGGCGGTCGGCGGCCTCGGCGCCCATGTCCTGACGATGGCCAGCGACCACGGCCTGATCGACACCGGTCTGAAGCTTCGCACGATGCGCCTCCCGGACCGCTTCCAGGACCAGGACAAGCCGGAGAAGCAGATCGCGGAAGCGGGGCTCGATTCCGAGGCGATCGTCGATACGGTGCTGAAGGCGCTTCGCCACAACAGCGCCGGAGTGGTGGAAGGCGCCCGGGCCTGAAACGCGAGAAGCCGCCGGGGATGCCGGCGGCTTCAGCTTTGCCCGGTCACGGACGGCATGCTCTAAAGCATGACCGTCGCGACGATGAGCATCTGGGCGGCAAGGGCCACGAGGCCGGCCGCCGCGCTCTCGACGAAACGCATGGTTCATTTCCTTAGGTTGTTGAGCGGGAGCCGTTCCGCTCCCGCAACGCCCGTTTAGACGAGCCGGCGCTATTCTCCACTGCAAAGATAGACAATAAAGATGCGTTTCCTGCACCTGTGCGTACAAAGCCGCCCCACTGAGCGCGGGCGACGGCGGAGGAGTACGGGTTAGCAACGCTTCCGTCGCCCCAGCGGAGGCTGGGGCCCCAGCGGGTGAAGAACGCGGGGGACGTGAGAGGTACGGGCCCGGCCGCCTTGCCTTTCACCCCCTGGGGTCCCAGCCTTCGCTGGGACGACGCGAAGGCTCCATTGACAAACACGGCCTCTCTGCGCCTCTGCGCTCTCTGCGTGAGACAGGCGGCACCGCCGCCTCGGAGGCTTTCGAGATGAAGGCACGGGTGGATCAGATGCTCGTCGAACGCGGGCTGGCGGAGAGCCGGGCCCGGGCGCAGGCGCTGGTGCTGGCGGGGCTGGTCTTTTCGGGCGAGCGCAAGATCGACAAGGCGGGGCAGACGCTTGCCGCCGATGCGCCGCTGGAGGTGCGTGGGCGCGAGCATCCTTGGGTATCGCGGGGCGGGATCAAGCTTGCCCACGCGCTCGACCATTTCGGCTGGGACGTCGCCGGAGCGGTCGCGCTCGACGTCGGCTCATCCACCGGCGGGTTCACCGACGTCCTGCTCCAGCGCGGAGCGGCGAAGGTCTATGCCGTCGACGTCGGCACCAACCAGCTGGCGTGGAAACTGCGCAGCGATCCCCGCGTCGTCGTCCACGAGCAGACCAACGCCCGCTACCTGACGTCCGAGACGGTGTCGGAGCCGGTCGACCTGATCGTCTGCGACGCAAGCTTCATTTCGCTCGCCAAGGTGCTCGATGCCGCGCTCGGCCTCGCCCGGTCCGGGGCGCGCCTCGTCGCCCTCGTCAAGCCGCAGTTCGAGGCGGAGCGCGGGGAGGTGGGGAAGGGCGGCGTGATCCGCGATCCGGCCATCCACGCGCGGGTCTGCGCCGCCGCCGGCGCCTGGGTGGAGTCGCGCGGCTGGGCGGTGGCGGGGGTCGAGCGCAGCCCGATCACCGGGCCGGAGGGCAATGTCGAGTTCCTGCTCGGCGCCCGAAAGGCTTGATCCCGGGCCGCCGCCCCGGCTAGCCCTAGCCGATGACGGCGATCGCCTCCCGGGCCCAGCTTAGAATGAGCTTCCTGCGCTACGCGCTGGTGACGGTGCCGGCGATCCTGCTGCTCGGCACCGTGTCGGGACTGGCTTCCAATTCCGGCTACGACAACGGCTGGTTCGCCGCCCTGGACAAGCCCTCGTTCATGCCGCCCGCCTGGGCCTTTCCGGTCGCCTGGACCCTGCTCTACATCTGCCTCGGCCTTTCCCTGGCGCTGATCCTCCACGCCCGCGGGGCCCACGGCCGCGGCCTGGCGCTCGCCCTGTTCTTCGGCCAGCTGGCGCTCAACTATTCCTGGTCGCCGCTGTTTTTCGCGGCGCACAAGGTCCATCTCGCCTTCGCGGTGATCGTCGGGATGATCGCCCTTGCGGCGGGCGCGGCCTTTCTCTTCCGCCGAATCCGCCCCGCGGCCGCGCTCCTCCTCCTGCCCTATCTCGCCTGGCTCGGCTTCGCCGCCGCCCTCAATTACGAGATCGGCCGGCTCAATCCCGGGGCCGAAGCGCTTGCGCCGGCCGGGTCGAGTGCCGATATCCCTCTTTGAAATCTTGCGAGGAGTATCCGCCATGCAGTCCGAAAACCGCCTGTTCGACGATTTCGTCAAGGTGATGAACGGCGCCGCCGGCACCCTTGCCGGGATGAGCCGGGAGGCGGAGAGCGCGTTTCGCGACCGCATGCGCGACTGGATCGGCGGCCTCGACATGGTGTCGCGCGAGGAGTTCGACGCGGTCAAGGCGATCGCCGTCGCCGCGCGCGAGGAGAACCAGGCGCTCAAGGCCCGGCTCGACGCCATGGAGGCCAGGGGCTCGTCCGGACCGGCCGATCAATCCACAGTTTCCGGCGCGCCCGGCGCATAATCCACAACATAATGCAGGTTCTGGCCCGGCCCTCCCTTGCGCTCTAGGGTGGCGGCAGGCAGATTCGCCCAAGAACAAAGTGGGGCCGGGAAAGCTTTCAGGATGAGCATGAACGTCGACGAGTACGAGATGGAGCGCGACACCAGCGCGCCGATCGACATGCTCGAACATTATTTCGCGGCCCACAATTGGGCCTATGAGCGCTCCGGCGACGAGGAGATCGTCGCCAACTTCCAGGGCAGCTGGACCCAGTATGAGCTTCGCGCGATCTGGCGGGAGGAGGACAGCGTCCTCCAGTTCCTTGCGCTGCCGGACGTCCGCGTGTCGACGGAGAAGCGCGCCGCGGTTTACGAGACGATCGGCCTCATCAACGAGCAGCTCTGGCTCGGCCATTTCGAACTCTGGGCGTCCTCGGGCCTCGTCCTCTTCCGCCACGCCACCCTCCTCGAGGGCGAGGACCGCGGCGCTCTCACCCTCCAGCATGCCGAGACCCTGGTCGAAGCGGCGATCGAGGAGTGCGAGCGCTTCTACCCGGTCTTCCAGTTCGTCCTCTGGGCCGGCAAGACGCCGCAGGAAGCGATCGCCGCCGCGCTGATCGAGACCCAGGGCGAGGCCTGAGGCCATTCCGGCGCGCGCCGACCCGCTGACTCTTCCCGGGCCGCTCCTTCTCGTCGGGGCCGGCAACATGGCCGGCGCGATGCTCAAGGGCTGGCTCGCGGCCGGCGCGGATCCCTCGCAGATCACCGTCGTCCGCCCGAGCGGCCGGCCGGTGGGGGAGGGGGTCCGGGTCCTCACCCGGCTGCCGGAAGACGAGGTTCCGGCGCTCGTCCTCCTCGGCGTCAAGCCGCAGAAGCTGCCCGACGTCGCGCCGTGCCTGGCGCGGCTGCTCGACCCGGCGACTCTCCTGGTATCGATTCTCGCCGGGGTGGAGCTGGCGACGCTCCACCGCCTGTTCCCGACTCCGCGCGCCGTCTTTCGGGCGATGCCGAACCTCGCGGTCGGCCTGCGCCGCGGGGTGGTGCCGCTTGCAAGCGACACGGCCGACGCCGGCGCTCGCTCCGAGGTGGAGTCGCTGATGGCGGCGCTCGGCTCGGCCGAATGGTTCGAGGACGAAGGGCTCTTCGCCCTCGCCGGGCATCTGACCGCCACGGCGCCCGCCTTCCTCTACCGTTTCCTCGACGCGCTCGGCGAGGCGGCCGCGTCGCTCGGCCTCGAGCCCGGGCAGGCGGCGCGCCTCGCCGCGCGGATGGCGTCCGGGTCCGCGGCGCTTGCCGTCGAATCGGGGGAGAGCGGCGAGGCGCTGGCGCGCCGCGTCGCAAGCCCCGGCGGCACGACCGAAGCCGGTCTTCGGGTGCTCGACGCGCCGGACGGCCTCAAGCCGCTGTTGCTTAGAACCCTCGCCGCCTCCCGGCGGCGGGGCGAGCAACTGGCCGAGGCGGCCCGAGACGAGGCCGAAGCGGCCGGGCGCTAGGCCAGCCCGGCCGGGATCCGGAGTTCAGCCGCCCGCCTTGGCGTTGGCGGCGACGACGAGCCGGTCGAACGCCTTTTTGGTGATGCCGAGGACGAGGCCGTCCGAATCCTTGCCGAACGCATCGAAGGGCACCTTCACCCGACCCGCCGACGCGGAGACGACGGCGCCTTCCGAGTCCACAGCCTCGACCGTTCCGACCGCGACGCCCCGGGAATCGCGCACCGCGGCCTGCACCCGGACGTCGCCCGCGGCGGCCGCGACCGCCCCGGACCGGCCCGAGCGGCCGGGAGCGTCGAGCTGCTCGTCGAGCGCGCGCTGGTTCATCCGAGCCATGCTGCTCGACTGCGCCTGGCTCTGGTCGACGGTGCTTCCGACGAGGGGCGGCGCGTTCTGCGGAATCGCCGGAGCCTGCTGCGCCGTCGCGGCGCTGCCGAGCAGCACCGTCGCCGCGGCGATGATATTCCTGGTTTTCATTCGACCCGCCCTCCGCCTTGTCGTGGCCAGGGGCATGCTCGCACGTCTTTCCGGCGGTCTCAACGGATTTGGCGCGGCGCCGCCCGGCTGCGCTTCGAAGGCGCGCGCATTGACGCCCCGCGGCCGCCCGGCCTATCCCGCCGCCCGACCGCTTCGAGGAGCTTCCAATTGACCGACACGCGCCCTTTCGACGACCGCGACGGCTTCATCTGGTTCGACGGCCGGCTGACGCCGTGGCGAGAGGCGAATGTCCACGTCCTCACCCACGCCCTCCATTACGCCTCCTCCGTCTTCGAGGGACAGCGCGCCTATGCCGGCGAAATCTTCCGGCTCAGCGACCATTCGCGCCGCCTGAAGCGCTCGGCGCAGCTGCTCGGCTTCGAGATTCCGTGGAGCGCCGACGAGATCGACCAGGCCTGCCGGGACGTTCTCGCCGCGAGCGGGCTAGAGGACGCCTACATGCGGCCGCTCGCCTGGCGCGGATCGGAGCAGATGGGCGTCTCGGCGCAGAAGTCGACGATCCACCTCGCCATCGCCGTCTGGCCCTGGCCGGCCTATTTCGGCGAAGAAGCGATCCGCAAGGGGCTGCGGCTGGACATTTCGGCCTGGCGCCGGCCCGCGCCCTACACGGCGCCGACCGAGTCGAAGGCCTCGGGCCTCTACATGATCTGCACCCTCGCCCGGCACCAGGCCCAGGCGAAGGGCTATGACGACGCCCTGATGTTCGACTGGCGCGGCCAGGTGGCGGAGGCGACGGGAGCGAACGTCTTCTTCGTGAGGGACGGGGCGCTGCACACGCCCACTCCGGACTGCTTCCTCGACGGGATCACCCGGCGGACGGTGATGGAGCTTGCCGCCGAACGCGGAATCGCCGTCAACGAAAGGACGATCTGGCCGGAGGAGCTCGAGAGCTTCGAGCAGATGTTCCTGACCGGCAGCGCCGCCGAAGTGACTCCGGTGGCCGAGGCCGGCCCCTGGCGGTTCGAGGTCGGCGACCTCACCCTGCAGCTTCGCCAGGACTATCTCGACCGGGTCAACCGCCGCCGCTCGAACCGCTAGCCGGCCTTCGGCGGAGGCGACGGAGAGGGGTTCCCCAGCGTCCCGGCGCCGCTATAACCCGCCCGCCTGCTGGGGCGTCGCCAAGTGGTAAGGCACCGGTTTTTGGTACCGGCATTCGCAGGTTCGAATCCTGCCGCCCCAGCCAATACAACCTGCGGTTGAGTATCCCCGCAGATCGTGCCGGAGAGCTTTCGCTCCTGCCATCGCGCCCTGCACGGCGGCTAAGAACGAGGCCGCCTCGGGCATTGTACCAATTCCCTCGCAAGCAGGGGTTCCGTCATTTGCCCGCCCGCGGCGGCGGCACGAGGCGGGGAGGATCGCGCCTCCCCTGGCCCGGCCGCGATCAGATGATCGAGACTCCGCCAGCGGGGACATACATGAAGCAATAGAAATTGTAGGCGACCACGATATCGTTGGGGTTGCTCTGCAATATCGGCCCCTGGTTGACCGTCCAGTTGGCGGCGGGCGGCCAATCGATCGGGTTGCCGGCGAAATCGAAGTTGGTGACCTGGTCGCCGCCGTCCTTTTGCGACCAGCTGTCGAGCGAGCTGTTCGAATCGCAGCGCGCCCAATGATAGTCGCCGGGCCATCCGACCGAGCTGTCGCCGGGCGAGATCATCAGCGCGACGTAATGCCCCCCGCTCTGGGCGCTGGCGTGAGCCTGCAGTTCGTCCCTCGAAATCGCGCCGACGTTGACCAGCCCGTCCAGTTCGGCGCCCTGCACGACGTCCGGGCCGGTCGGCGGGGAGGTCAGGAAATAGCCGTGCATCCGGCCCGGCTGGGCGAAGGAGTTGGAGGCGACGTTCACCGAATAATTGTAGCAATTGTTATTCGGCTGGTACTTGTAGGACATGAAATTGCCGTCGCAATTGCCGGCGGGATCGTAGGCGAGCGAGGTGCCGACCACGGTCGGCCCGAATTGCGGGACCTGGGCGCCTCCGGGGACGGTGACGTAGGTGGGCGCGATCTGCTGGTCGAGGGCGGCGGCCATGCCCGGCAAGACGACCGCGAAGCGCGGGTCGTCCTCGTGGATCATCCCGCTTAGCTTGAAGCGGGTATAGGGTTTCAGCAGCATCGTTCCGACTCCTTCCATGAAAGATTCGAGGGACCGGTCGTCAGGCGACCGGGAGCGAGGTGAGGTTTGCGGTCTGGGGCGGGGTGACCTCGCCGGCGAGGCTGACCTGCATCGCCGTCCGGATCGCGGCCGGAGCGGTGCCGAGGCTGATCAGATAGACGAGCTTGGTGAGCGACGCCTCGGGGGTCATGTCGAACGCGCTGACTGCGCCCGCCTGGGAGAGGCCGGAGCCGGTCGCATAGGCATCGATGTTGACCGAGCCCGAAAGGACCTGGGTGTTGTCCATCAGGACGACCCCCGCCGCGTTGGCGTTGGAAAGGACGCCGAGGAAGTCGGCGGACGAGGGGCCGTTGCCCTCTCCGAACGCCTCCAGGACCACGCCGCGTACCGGGGGCGAGGTCCCGTTGAGCAGGCTATTGGCCACCGACGCGCCGATCCCGGGGTAGAGGGTCATCACGGTGACCGCGAACTGGGTCACGGTGGCCGCCTGGATGCCGAGCTGTTCGACCAGAGTCGCGAGATTTGCCGGGTTGGACAGCGAAACGCCGGGATCGGGCGGGGGCAGGACGAGGCTGCCGTTGATCGTGATCTCGGTTCCGACGGTGGCAAGCGGGGGGAAGTTGGGTGAGGCGAAGGCCGCGAACTGGTTGGCGTTCACCTTGCCCGAGCGGTTGCCGCGGAGCAGCAGGGAATCGAAGTAAAGCAGCGATTCCGGGATCCCGGTGGTGCCCGCAAGCACTATCGCGCCGACCAGATTGGGGAGCGCGTCGTTCAGGGTCATCGCCAGCGGAACCTGCGAGCCGGTGAAGATCACCGGCTTGGAGAGGCCGGGAAGGAGGAACGACAGCGCGGCCGCGCTGAACGCCATCGTGTCGGTTCCGTGAAGCACGACGAAGCCGTCGAACTGCGAATAGACCGACATCAGCCGCTGGGCGATCGTGATCCAGTCCGAGGGGGTCATGTTCGAGCTGTCGAGCGGCTGGGCGAACCAGTCGATGGCGTAGGTCAGGCCTGGATAACCCGCGACGGCGCCCCCGCCGAGGCCCGGCATGCTCGCCACCAGATTCTGGAAATCGGGCCCCGACATCGGCGCCAGCGGGCTGCCGATGCAGCCGATCGTCCCGCCCGTGTAGAGAATGTAGACGCTCGCCACTGTCGCCTCCTTGGCTCAGCTATTGGGGGATGGGGCCGTCGCCTGCCGGTCGGCAGGGGCCGGGCTGCCGACCGGGACGGGGCGGCCGGAACCGCGTTTGCGGCGGCGCCACCACAATCTCAGGTCATGGTGCAGCTTGCGGTCGCGCGTATAATATTGGCGCCCGCCGGGCAGCTGCGGCGCGCGCGGCAGGGGCTCGCCCGCTTCCAGGGCCTCGAGCAGCGCCACGAGCCGGTGGATCGCGGCTTTCTCCGCCCGGCAGTAGAGCTTCTCCGCATTGTCGCCCTCGAGGATCGGAGGGACGACATGGGCGATGAGGTCGCCGGTATCCACGCCCGCATCGACGAAGTGGATGCTCGACCCGATCCGGTCGAACGCCTCTTCGTACAGGGCGAAGAAGAAGCAGTGGTTTCCCCTGTACCAGGGCAGGAAGCCGCCATGGATGTTGACCGTCTTGCCGGCCGCGGCGAGCGTTCGCCGCGAAAGGATGCTGGTGCAGATGACGACGGTGAGGTCCGGGCGCCGGGCTTCCAGCAGCGCCGCCACGTCGGGGCGGTTGATCCAGTCGACGACCAGGTCCGGCGGCCTCGGCCAGGCCGGCGCGCCGGCGGGCAGCGCGAAATAGGCTCGCCGGTAGGCGTCGAGGCCGAGCAGCCGGCGCCGCAGGCCGTGATAGAGCGCCGCTCGCCAGTCGCGCCAGCGTCCCCGCTTGCGCAGGCGCCTGCGCTGCTCGCGCCCGGGCTCGACCACCAGCGCGGCGAGGTCGAAGCGCCGGGCGAGCTCGGCGGCGAGATAAAGATGATGGGCATCGTCCGACGCCAGCAGGGCGAGGCGCAGCCGAGGCGCGGCCTCTGTCATTCCCGCCCCTCGGCCAGTGCCCGGCGCAGCGACAACGGCCGCATGTCGGTCCACTCCAGCCGTATATATTCGAGGCAGGCCTGGATGTCGCCCGTCGGGCCGGCGATCCGCCAGCCGGGGGGCGGGGGGCTGTCAGCCCGCCATATCGAAAATTGCTCCTCGTCGTTGACGACGACGTGATAGTCGATCCCATCCGCGGCTGGTTCGAGTGAAGTCATCCTTGGACCTCCTGTTCCTGAGTGGCGCCGACAGCCGGTCGCGCGCCGGCGCCGGCGACGTCACGCGCGACCTCCAGGTCGACGATCGTATCGGCGAGCTCGGCAATCGTCGGGCCCTCGAACAGCGCGCGCAGCGGGACCGCCACGCCCAGGCGCTTGCGGATCCGGGCGATCACCCGCGTGGCGAGCAGCGAATGCCCGCCCAGGTCGAAGAAATTGTCGCCGGTCGCGACCGGCCCGCACCGCAGGACCTCGCGCCAGATATCGGCCAGCGCCTGCTCAAGCGGGGTGCGAGGCATCTCTCCGACGCCTCCGGCCGGCGCCGCCGGGATCGCCGCAGCGAGGCCGGCGCGGTCCACCTTCCCGCTCGCGGTGCGCGGGATTGAGTCGACCAGCACGAACATGGCCGGGACCATGGCTTCGGGCAGCCGGCTCCGACAGTGACGGCGCAACGCGTCCACGCCCGAGCCCGGAGCGACCGCGAAGGCGACCAGGCGCCTGCCCCCGGCCGGGTCCTCCCCGTCGACCACCGCCGCCTCGCGCAGGCCCGGAGCTTCGTGAAGCACCGCCTCGATCTCGCCCGGCTCCACCCGCACGCCGCGTATCTTGAGCTGCAGGTCGCGTCGGCCGAGGAAGTCGATCCCGCCGTCGGAGCGACGGCGGCCGAGGTCCCCGGTGCGGTACATGCGCGAGCCCGGCTCGCCGCAAAACGGGTCCGGCAGGAAGTTCGAAGCGGTCCGCTCCGGCACGCCGAGATAGCCGCGCGCCGGCAGGCAGCCGCCGATATGGATCTCGCCGACCAGCCCGTCCGGCACGAGCTCGCCGTCCTCGTCCAGCAGGTAGAGCCGGCCGCCGGCGATGGCGCTCCCGATCGACGGAAGGTCCGGCCAGGCGTCTACGGGGCCGGTGAGGCTCAGTTCCGAGGCGACGTGGGTCTCGGTCGGGCCATATTGGTTGCGCAGGCAAGCGATGCCATGGGCGGCGATCATCCGGCGCAGCGGCGGCGACAGCTGGAGCTGCTCGCCGGCGGTGACGATCTCCCTTAGCGCCAGCGGCGGGCAGTCCTCGCGGTCGGCCGCGACGGCCAGCGCCTGCAGGGCGGAGGCGGGCAGGAACATGCGCCCGATCCGATCCTCGGCCAGCCGGCGCAGCAGCGCCGCCGAGTCGCGCCGTTCCTCCTCCGCGGCGATCACGAGGGTCGCGCCCGCGCCCAGAGTCGCGAAGATCTCCTGCGCGGAGACGTCGAAATTGAGCGTGGTGAATTGAAGCACCCGCTCCGCGCGCCCGTCGGTCGAAACCTGCCACGCGACGAGGTTTGCGAGCGGCGCGTGCGGCATCGCGACGCCCTTCGGCCGGCCGGTGGAGCCGGAGGTATAGAGAATGTAGGCGAGCGAGCCGGGCAGCGCCGTCGCCGGCGGCGGGGCGTCGGCCTCCGCGGTATCCAGCGTCAGCACCAGGTCGACCAAAAAGGGAAGGCCCTCGGCCTCGCCGATCGCCACCTTGATACGGGCGTCGGCGCAGGCATCGGCAAGGCGGCGCCGGGGATAGGCGGGATCGAGGGGAACGTAGCAGCCGCCCGCCTTCAGGATGCCGAGAAGCGCGACGATCTGCTCGATCGACCGGGGAAGATGAACTCCGACGGGCACGTCCGAGCCCACTCCCGCTGCGACGAGCCGATGGGCGAGCGCATTGGCGCGCCGGTCGAGGGCGGCATAATCGAGGCTTCTTTCGCCCTCGACGAGCGCGACGGCGTCCGGTGCGCGCCGCGCCTGCCGGGCGAACCGCTCATGGACGAGCGGAGGCGAGGGATCCGCGGGCGAGGGCGAAGCTGAGGCGGCGCGGGTCCGCTCCCATTCCTCCGTGCCCATCAGCGGCAGCCGCCCGACCGGCAGGTCGGGCGCGGCGAGGGCCGCCGCCAGCAGGACCTGATAATGGCCCGCCATGCGCGCGACCGTTTCCGGGTCGAACAGGTCGGTC
>Ga0307279_10000061_pt1 | contig 11672 bp, 12 predicted proteins | sample ER_DNA_118_FD_194484 | JGI IMG/M metagenome (GOLD analysis project Ga0307279, IMG submission 194484) | Bulk soil microbial communities from the East River watershed near Crested Butte, Colorado, United States - ER_DNA_118 | ecosystem: Environmental > Terrestrial > Soil > Floodplain | place...
CCACCACGAACCCGAAGGTGTCGATCAAGTACCGGCCGATCCAGCAGCTGCTGTTCCGCGCCTCGTACAACACCAGCTTCCGGGTGCCGACCTTCAACCAGATTTTCAACGGCATCACCGAATCCCCTTATGCGGGAAGCGACATCGCCGATCCGGTCAAGTGCCCGGGCGGCGTTCCGACCAGCGCGTTCGGCAGCGGCCAGCCCTGCGCCCAGATCCGCCCGGACATCCGCACCGGCGGCAATGCCGAGCTGGGGCCGGAAACGGCGAAGCAGTTCAACGTCGGCGTCGTCGTCACGCCGGCACCCCGGTTCAGCGCGTCCGTCGACTGGTGGTCGATCGCGGTCGACAACACCATCGCGGAGCTGACCACGCGCCAGCTGGTGCAGAACGCTTCCCTCTTCCCGGACCGGTTCATCCGCGACTCCGGCGGGATCATCACCGCTCTCGACCAGCGCTACATCAACGCGGGGGCGCGCAGGACGCAGGGCCTCGAAGTCTCCCTGCGCGGCGGAATCGACGCGATCGGGGGCCAGATCCTTGCCGGGCTCGACGGCACCTACCTGCTTAAGAAAAAGGAAAAGCTCACCCAGTCCTCGCCTTACACGGGGAGCCAGATCGGCATCTTCACCTTCACCGGGGATCTCGGCCTCAAGTGGAAGCACAACGCCTTCATCACCTACACCAACTCGGACTGGGCGGTGACGCTGACGCAGATCTTCCGCAACGGCTACAAGAACTTCGCTCTTCCCGGCATCGCCTCGGGCGCGATCACCCGGCCGGACTACAATCCGCGGGTCAACAGCTACATCGTCTACAATCTTTCGCTGACCTATACGGGGCTGGCTCCGAACTTCCGGATCACCGGCGGCGTCAAGAACCTGTTCGACCGCGATCCGCCCTTCGCCATCACCTATGACGGAAACACGGGTGCGGGCAGTTCGTGGGAGCCGCGCGTCGCGGATCCGCGCGGCCGCTCGTTCCAGGTCTCTGTCGAGACGAAATTCTGACGCGCCGCGCGGTCGCGAGCGGGCCCGGGAACCGGGGGAAGGCTGGAGCCGTTACGCCAGCCGCACGGCCTTTCCCCGGCCTTTCGAGGAGTGCGTAACATGCTCGCTACGATTGCGGTGATCCTGCTCGTTCTGTGGCTGCTCGGCCTCTTTGCCTTCAAGGTGACGGCGGCTTTCATTCACATCCTTCTGGTGCTGGCGGTGATCGCCATCATCCTGCATTTCGTCCGCGGCCGACGTTCCGTCTGAAGCGGGGCTGCCAGGCGGTTGCCCTCTCTCGCCATCGGCGTAGAGGGGGGCATGGGATCAGTTCGCCCCCGCCAGCAGGCCTCCGCGCTTCGCCGTCTTCGCGCCTGGGTCGGCCGGCGCTTCGCCCCGCGTAGCGCGGTCGGCCGCTGGCTCTGGCTCCTGCGGCTGCACGGCCCGTTCCCGGCGCTTCGCACCCGAAGGTGGGCGACCCGCCTGGTCGGCCCGCAATACCGGCGCTCGCGCCGGCTGATCGAGATCGACATCACCTACGCCTGCAACCTCGCCTGCGACAATTGCAACCGCTCGGTTCCGCAGGCCCCCTCCTCCGCCTCGATCGGCGCCGCCGATCTCGCCGCCCGGATCGCGGAATGGGAGCGCGACGGGACCCGCTGGGAGCGAGTCCGGCTGCTCGGGGGAGAGCCGACGCTTCATCCCGAATTCTTCGCGATGCTCAACCTTCTAAGGAACTGGCGCGACCGCTGTTCGCCCGAGGCGCGGATCGAGGTGACCACCAACGGCTTCGGCCCGAAGGTCGCCGCCGCGCTTGCCCGAATCCCGGCGGACGTGACGGTCAACAACTCCGCCAAGGTAGGCATCGGCCCCGGCAGCGAGATATTCGACAGCTTCAACGTCGCGCCGCGCGATCTGCCCGCTTATGCGCAGGCCGATTATTCCAACGGCTGCCGGATTCTCAAGGATTGTGGGATGGGCCTCGCGCCGGGCGGATACTACCAATGCGCGGTCGCGGCCGGGATCGATCGCGTGCTCGGCCTCGGCGCCGGACGCCCGGCCCTCCCCGCCGGCGACGACGAGATGCGCGACCAGATGAAGCTTTTGTGCGGCTGGTGCGGACACTTCAAGCGGGAGCTCGGCCGCCCGCTCGACGGGCAGGTCTCCTCGCCGAGCTGGGACTCCGCTTATGCCGCGTGGCGGCTCAGGCGGGGGCGCCCTCCGCGTGGAGCCTCGCTAGGAAGCTCCCCGGCGGCGGCGCCTCGGCCTTGAAGCCTTTGATCAGCTCGTTCCAGAGATGCACCGCGCGCGTTCGCGGTCCGGCCACCGCGCTAAGCTCGATGCCGGGCTCCAGGATCCAGCGGGCGTCCTCCCACGGGCGCGGGTAGAAGACCTCGGCGGGCAGCGCGCAGCGGTCCAGTCCCTCGCGCCGCGCCAGCCAGGTCAGCGCAAGAGGGCCGGCGGATCCCCAGGGCATGGTTGAAAGGCCGGTTCGGCCGCTCCGTTTGAGCCGGTACCAGGCCGCGAGCTTCGCGCGCGGCGCAAGCCAGGGCGGCACCTCCCGTTCCTCGAACAGCGCGAGCAGCGGCCGGATGAGCGGCGAGTCCGGCGGAAGGCGCAGGACGGCGGTGTTGATGTGGCCCGGCGCGGCCCAGCCGAAGACGTGTCCGTCGAGCCCGTCCAGCGGGCGAACCAGATAGACGTCGCAGTCGATCCAGAAACCGAGCGCCCGGCGCTGAAGCTCGTAGCGGAAGCGGTTCGAAAAGAGCGAGGGGCTGCCGCCCCGGTGGACGACGATCTGCGACCTCGGGACGATCTGCGCGGCGTCGGCGATCGCGACGCCCTCGGGGACGCCGTCGGGTCGTTCGTAGCACCAGAGGGTAAGCTCATGCCCCTGGGCGATTATCGAGCGCAGGCACGCGCGCTCGACCCGCCCGAGGCTCGGGCCGATCCACAGGCTGTTGCATCGCTCCAACGCCTACCGGCCGCCAAGGAACAGGCGCGCGAAGGCCGGTCCGCGCCGCCAGCGGCTGAACAGGCGACCGCCGTCGAGATAGCGCCGCTCGCCCCGCTCCGCGACGAAGCGGCGACGCCAGTCTTCGGTGAGCGAATCCCGCTGCACCCGAAGCGCGATCGCGCCCGCGTCTACGGGCGGCGCGTCGTCCACTCCGACCCGCCGGGCCACGGCCGCCACCGCCGCAGCGGGATCGGCGACGAGATCCTCATAATCGAGGCGCAGCACGTCGATCGCGTTGCGGGCGAACCAGCACTCCCAGCGCGCCTGGCCGTAGGCGGTGCGGGCAAGGCAGTCCGCGATCAGCGCGGCGTCGTAGCTCGGCTCGCCCGCCGCTTCGTCCGTCGCCTTGTACTGGCGCGTCTGGATGGCTCGGGCGAGCGACACCGCCTGGCCGAGCAGATCGCGGCGGCGGACGTGGACGAAGGCGAGGTCCGGCAGGCCCTCCGTCCACGGAGTCCGCGCCACGAGGTCGAAATGGGCGCTGAACAGCTTGATGCCGTAGATGCCGTTCGGCGTCGCGGCCCGGGCGGCGAGCCTGGCCAGCTCCGCCCCCGGGTCGTCCCGCAGCGCGCGCGCGCGGTCGGCGCGGTGGAAATATTCGGCCGGCTTGCCGAGCCGGCCGGTGGCGGCGAGAAGCCGGCACAGCAGGACGGTTCCGGCGCGCGGTTCGGCGCAGATCGCGTAGCCGCGGGTGGGAGAGGATGGAGCCGTCACGCCCCCTCCTCCCCCGAAGCCGCCGGCGGAACAAGGGTTTGATTCCGGCCGCTCCTCCTGTATAGGCCGCGCATCGCTCGCCCGGGTCTCCCGCGCGGGCAGCCGTCCGAGACAGCTGGTGGGGCTCGCCCCCTTAATCTCCAGCCTAGACGGGGAAGAGTTTTTGCCGGTGCGCCCAGCGCGTCTTTCCGGACCGCCCGACCCGTTCGGGCCTTGAACCACTCCCCATCGGACTTCCCGCATGCGGCCTCGCCGTGTGCGGTTTCGTGCCTCCGGCGGACGGTCCGCCGGGGGAAAATGGAGTGTAAGCATGGATCGAGCTCAAAAGTCCGAGCAGGTCGCCCAGCTGAAGCAGACGTTCAACGAGACGAGCGCGGTGGTCGTCACCCGCAATCTCGGGATGACGGTGGCCCAGTCCACCGCCCTCCGGATCCGGATGCGGGACGCGGGCGCCAGCTACAAGGTGACCAAGAACACGCTCACCCTGATCGCGCTCGAGGACACGCCCTATGCCGGCATCAGCGACCTGCTGACCGGCCCGGTCGCCCTTGCAACGTCGACCGATCCGGTCGCCGCGGCGAAGGTGGCCGTCGATTTCGCCAAGACGACCGACAAGTTCGAGATCGTCGGCGGAGCGATGGGGGAAACCGTCCTCGACCTCGCCGGTGTGAGAGCGCTCGCCGAGCTTCCGTCGCTTGACGAGCTGCGCGCTCGGATCGTGGGCCTCATCCAGGCGCCCGCGACCAAGATCGCGCGGACCGTCAGCGAGCCGGGCGCGATGCTGGCGCGTGTCTTCGGGGCCTATGCGGCCAAAGAAGACGCGTAACGATTTGAACGATCAATCGTCGCCCCGGCGCAGGCCGGGGCCTCATGGGGTGAAGAGCACGGCGCCTTTCACCCCACGAGATCCCGGCCTTCGCCGGGATGACGCCATCAACCGAACGGAGAATATTAAATGGCAGACATCCAGTCCCTCGTCGATCAGCTGTCCGAGCTGACCGTCCTCGAAGCCGCTGACCTCGCGAAGGCGCTCGAAGAGAAGTGGGGCGTCTCGGCCGCCGCGGCGGTCGCGGCGGCTCCGGCCGGCGGCGGCGGCGCCGCTGCTCCCGTCGAGGAAGAGAAGACCGAGTTCGACGTCATCCTCGTCAACGACGGCGGCAAGAAGATCAACGTGATCAAGGAAGTGCGCGCGATCACCCAGCTCGGCCTCGGCGAGGCCAAGGCGCTGGTCGAGGGCGCTCCCAAGGCCGTCAAGGAAGGCATCTCGAAGGCCGAGGCGGAGGATCTCCGCAAGCGTCTCGAGGAAGCCGGCGCGACCGTCGAGGTCAAGTAAGGCGTTCCGGGCCGTCGAGAGACGGTTCGGAGGCAAGAAGAAGGGGCGGCTCCTCGCGGGGCCGCCCCTTTTTCGTCCGCGCCCGCCTTCAGATGCTGCGCGGACTGCCGACCGGCTGGGCGACGACGCCTTCATGGAGGCCGGAGGGCTGCTCGGTGTCGAAGTGCATCAGCGTCTCGCCGTCGGGAACCCCGACCGCATAGGAAATGCGGGTGTGGCCCTCGCTGCCGTCGGGCAGGCGGTAGCGGGCGTCGGCGACGACGACCGGAAGGATCGAGCCGCCGCGCACCTCGGACGAGGGAAGCGCGACCGCGGCCTCCATGGTCCGAGACTGGCCGGCCTCGATCGTGACCGGCGGCGTGTCGGCGCGCTCGGCCGGCTCGATCAGGGCCCGCTCGGCTTCCGAGGTGCCGGCGGCGAGCATCCAGGTGGCGACCCGGACGTCCTCGGCCGCGGCGTCGCCGCGATTGTCGACGGTCAGCTCGAACTCCACCCGGGCGCCGTCGGCGGCGACGCCGGCCCGACGCGGCCTGAGGGCGAGATGCAGCCGCGGGCGAGCGACGGCGACCGGCGTGACCGGAGCAAGCGGAGCGAGCGGAGCGGCGGGCGCAAGCGCGGCGAGCGGCTCCTCGCGGACTTCCTCGCGCTCGACCAGGGTCGCGCCCCGGCGTCGGCGGGTGAGGAGCAGGACGGTGGCCAATGCCGCGAGGCCGAGGAGCAGGAACCACGGCCAGACTGCGGTGCGGTCGTTATCGGGCGCGGTTTCGACCGGAACGACGTCGACTCCGTTGGATGGGGTCGTGGGGAGAGTCTCGACGGTGGTCGGATCGACCGGAGCCGGAGTGGTCGTGGTGCTGATCACGGCCGCGGGGGGAGTCGTCACCACGGTCGCGGGAGGCGCGGCGGTGACGACCGGCGCTGGATCGACATAGACCGGAGCGGGCGCGGGGACCCGGACGGCGCGCGGCGCTGTCCGCACCCGGCGCGGCGCGGGTGCCGGCCCCGCCTCGGCCGCCGGAGGGGCCGCGGGTTCGGCGGCCGCGGGAGTGTCGTCCTGAGGCGGAGGCGCCTGCGTCTCGGGCTGCGGCGCCGTCGCGGCCGGGGCGTCGGCGGGCGGCTGCGCCTCCTGCGCCAAGAGCGGGGCCAAGGGAAGCGCGGCGGCGGCGAGGAGCAGCCAACGAGCGCGGCGGAGGGGGCGGGTTTCCTGTTTCATGACAGGGCGAGAATGAATTGAACTCGCCTGCGGTTCCGCAGGATTGGGGCGAGGAGTGGGTTCCTCCCCCCTCCCTGCGTGCAGGGAGCGGGAGGAACTCACTTCGCCGTGTAGGCCTTGACCAGGCGGTAGAGGAAGTTGCGCCCGTCCATCAGCGACTTGACCCGCATCCGCTCGTTCAGGCCGTGGGCGTGGCTGCCCTCGCGGTCGGAGAAGAAGCCGGACAGGCCGTAGGTCGGGATTCCGGCCGGCGTCAGGAACGCCGCGTCGGTGCCGCCGGCGGCCATCAGCGGAACGAGCGGCACGCCGGGGAAGATCTCGGCGGCGACCTTCCGCGCCGGCCCCATCACCCGCTCGGTGAGCGGCGGAGGAGGCGCGATCTCGCTTCGAGTCTCGAGCGTGGTGATCTTCACCTGCGGGTCGCCGACGACCCGCTCGAGCGCCTGCCTTACCTCCTCGACGGAGGTCCCCGGGAAGATGCGGCAATTCACATTCGCCCGTGCCCGCTGCGGCAGGGCGTTGGTGGCGTGGCCGCCGTCGAGCATGGTGGCGACGCAGGTCGTGCGGAGGATCGCATTCCAGGCCGGATCGCCGGCCGCGATCGCGGCCGCTGCGGCCGGATCGGCGGGATCGGCGGCGAAGGCGGCCATGGCCGGCGTTGCGGGATCCTTGAGGAGCTTCGCCATCGCCCCGAAATAGCCCCGCGTCGCCTCGTTCGACTGCACCGGAAAGTCATAGGCCCGGAGCTTCACGAGCGCGTCGGAGAGCCGGTAGATGGCATTCTCCTTCACCGGCCGTGAGCTGTGGCCGCCGGGGTTGGTCACTTCGAACCGGTAGTTCTGCGGGAATTTCTCGCCGGCCTGGATGTTGAGGACGAGCGGCTTGCCGGCGTCGTCGAGAAGCCCCCCCGCCCCTTCGTTGAGCCCGAACTCGGCGTCGATCAGAGCCCGCTCGTGCCTGGCGAGATAGTCGGCGCCGTTGAACGCGCCAGCCGTTTCCTCCCCGCAGGTGAGCGCCATCTTGACGGTGCGCTTCGGCTTGTAGCCCTCGCGCTTGAAGCGGACGAGGGTGTCGACCCAGACCGCCGCCTGCGCCTTGTCGTCCGACGATCCGCGCGCGTAGAAATAGCCGTTCTCCTCGATGAGGGTGAACGGGTCCCGCTCCCAGTCCGCGCGATTGGCCTCCACCACGTCGATATGGGCGAGGAGGAGAAGCGCCTTGGCTTTGGAGTCGGTGCCGGGAAGCACCGCGACCAGGCTCCCTTCCTTCGGGTGGGACGGCTCGACGATCAGGTGAAGGTCGGAGTCGGCGAAGCCCGCGGCCTTGAGACGCGCCGCCATCCGCTCCGCCGCGAGCGTGCAGCTTCCCGCCGAAAGGGTCGTGTTGGTCTCGACCAGCTCCTTGTAGGTGGCTCGGAAGGCGGCTTCGTCGCCGGACTGGGCGAAAGCCGGCGCGGCGGAGGCGAGGAGGAGCGCGGCGGCCAAAGGGCTGAAGCTCGGGCGGAGGCGCGGGCGGAGTCGGGGGGTGCTGATCATCGGCTAGGGATGACAGGAATTCGAGATTCGGTCAGCCGAATTTTTGCGCTCCAGACCGTAGTCATACCGTATCGACCCGGCCCTTCTCCCGCTCCACCTGCGGCGGCGACGGTCGTCGTTGATCCCCCACGACGAGCGGCGGCCGTCACCCTCCTCATTCCTCGGGCTCACCGCCTCGCGGAAGCGGACGCTCGCGCCTCGGAAAGCGGTCCGTCCCTCGAACGGCTCCCCCGGCATTAACGTGAGCCATTGATCTGGTTGATAGCGTGGGCATCGGCCAGCGGTATCAAGGGGCGAAGGCGATGTGGGCCTGTCGGCGTCGGAACTCGGCCACTCGAAGGGGCATCGCATGGACAGGCGATCGGACGATTATGTGCGCAGCCTAAGGGCTCGGGCCCAGGAAGAGCGGGCGCGGGCCCGTCTGCTTCGTGACCCCGACGCGGCCGGGGCGTGCCTCAGGCTCGCCGATCAATATGACTCGGTCGCCGTCGCCTATGACCGCCTCGAGGCTCGGGAGCGGGGCTAGGCTCGGCCTGAAGGGACCATCCCGCCTCCCGAGGCTGCCTGGTCGGCTGGCGAGGCGAGGAGATTGCCCGCCGCCCCGGCGGAGGCTAGCGCGGCGGGCGTGAATAGAAGCGGCAGACCCTAGGCGATGGGCGGCGACGGCCGGGCGAAGCTTCGCACCCTCCTCATCGGCGTGGCGGCGCTCGCTTTGTGGTTCGCGATGCTGTGGTTCATGTTCGGCGACGTGCTTTGACTTCGCCGGCCGGAGGCGGCCGCTAGCGGCTTTTCCCGTTGGCCAGCTGCGCCTGCTGCTCGGCATAGGCGACCGCCGCCTCGATCTGCGCGGCCGACGGCTGGGGCGCCGGAGCCGCCGGCTTGACCGGACGCGGGTCGACCGACAGCAACGCGACGAGTCCGGCGAGGCTCATGATCGCCATCTTGCGGTACATCATCGTTCGTCTCCTGCCGGCCCGGATCGCCGGATGCCAAGTCACTATCGGCGGCAGAACGTCGCCGCGAGCGTCTTTCTCCATCAACCTCGGCAATTGGCCGGACGAACCCGCACAGGCGGCGCCGAAATCCTCGGTTTCACGAGTGCGGGAGGGCTCCGGACGGCCTCACCCGCGGAATGACGGCGGCGCCGTATCCGCTCCGCGCAAGCGGCTATGCCGGCGGCCGCACCTTGCCCTCGGGCGGCGGCACCCCATTTCGGTGCAATGCCTTTCCAGAACCTTCCCTCGCGCCTCGCCGGCGCTCTGTCCGCACGCGGCTATGCCGAGCCCACTCCCGTCCAGGCCGCGGTGCTCGAGACGGAGGCGGAGGGGCGCGACCTCGTGGTCTCCGCCCAGACCGGCTCCGGGAAGACCGTCGCCTTCGGCCTCGCGATGGCGCCGCAGCTTCTCGAGCCGTCCGGCGAGGCGGCGTACCTGCGCGAGCCCGCCGCCCTCATCGTCGCTCCGACGCGCGAGCTGGCCCTGCAGGTCAGCCGCGAGCTGATCTGGCTTTACGAGCCGACCGGCGCCCGCATCGCCACCTGCGTCGGCGGGATGGACGCGTCGAAGGAGCGCCGCGCGCTCGCCCAGGGGGCGCATATCGTCGTCGGGACCCCGGGCCGGCTGCGCGACCACCTCGAGCGCGGCGCGCTCGACCTTTCGAAGCTGCGCGTCGCCGTCCTCGACGAGGCGGACGAGATGCTCGACATGGGATTTCGCGAGGATCTCGAGGAGATACTCGACGCCACTCCGGCCGAGCGACGCACCCTGCTCTTCTCGGCGACCATGCCGCGCCCGATCGTCGCGCTTGCGAAGCGCTACCAGAAGGATGCGCTGCGCATCTCGACGGTGGGCGAGGAACGCGGCCACGGCGACATCGCCTATCAGGCGATGACGGTGGCGCCGGCCGACATCGAGCATTCGGTGGTCAACCTCCTGCGCCTCCACGAGGCGGAGAGCGCCCTGCTCTTCTGCGCGACCCGCGAGAATGTCCGCAGGCTCCATTCCTCGCTGATCGAGCGGGGCTTCAGCGCCGTCGCCCTCTCCGGCGAGCATAGCCAGAGCGAGCGCAACCAGGCCCTCCAGGCGCTTCGCGACGGTCGGGCGCGGGTGCTGGTCGCGACCGATGTCGCGGCGCGCGGAATCGACCTTCCGAACCTCACCCTCGTCGTCCATGTCGAGCTTCCTCGCGACGCCGAGACCCTGCAGCACCGTTCGGGCCGGACCGGGCGGGCGGGCAAGAAGGGCATCGCCGTGCTCGTCGTCCCCTACCCCCGCCGCAAGCGGGTGGAGATGGTGCTCCGCGGCGCCCGAATCGAGGCCGAATGGATCAAGCCGCCGACTCCCGAGGACATCCGCTCCGCCGACCGCGAGCGGCTGCTCGCCGCCTTGCTCGAGCCGGTCGAGATCGAGGAGGACGACCGCGAGCTCGCCGCCCGGCTTCTGGCGGAGAGGAGTCCGGAGGAGATCGCCGCCGCACTGGTCCGGGCCCATCGTTCCCGGATGCCCGCGCCCGAGGAGCTGGTCGATTCCGGCCCGGCCGGTCGCGACGGGCCGCAGCGCAACGACGGGCCCCGCCCCGGCTTCGAGGACACGGTCTGGTTCCGGATGGACATCGGCCGGCGCCACAATGCCGATCCGCGCTGGCTCCTTCCCCTGCTCTGCCGGCGGGGGCACATCACCAAGTCCGAGATCGGCGCGATCCGGATCACCGCAGCGGAGACGATGTTCGAGGTCCCGAGGGCGGCCGCCGGCCGCTTCATGGCGGCGGTCAAGCGCACCGCGACCGACGAAGACGGCGAAGGCGGCGTGCGGATCGAACCGGTCGACGGCAAGCCGAGGGACATGGCCCGCGACAACCGCCGCGCCGGCCCGAAGCCGAAGCCGAAGTACAAGGCCAAGCCGGCTCGCCACGGCTGAGCCCCCGGGCTCAGGCGGACGCTCTCCCCCGGGTGACCGTCACGTGACAGCTGCGCAGCTGTCACCCGGCGCCGGCACGCCGCCGCTCCAGGGCGATCCCGGCGAGGTTCTGGGTGCGCGCGATCCAGCGGATGCGCCTCGGACCGCCGGCGGCCGCGCTTTCGCGGAAGCGCGCTTCGTGAGCGGCCGCCGCCCCGCTTCGGCGGCGGGCAAGGCCGCTCGCCTGCGCGATGACGCCGGCGCAGTCGCCGACCAGGTCGAATTCCGCCTCCTCCATCGACTGCGCGACCCGAAGCGCCATCCGCAGGGCGAGCCATTCGGCGCCCTCGCTCGAGCCCACCCCGAGATCGTCGAAGAAACGGACGACTCCGCGCACGACGACCGCCACCTCGATCGCCCCAGGATTGGGCCGGCAGCCTCCGTCGAAGAAGATTTTGAGCGGGCGCGGGCGCCGGCGCGTGGGAGGAGCGGACATCGATGGCCGTGCTAAAGCATGATCGGCCTGCATTGAAGCGATGCCACTCTTCGTCATGCTGAACTTGCTTCAGCATCCGGGGTAGAGCGAGAGGACGGCGTGAGCTCCGACCGACCGGTCCGGCCCCAGACGCGCTCGACGGTGAGCGCAAAGCACGGTTCGGCTGGCCACCAGCCGCGGGATGCGGGAAGGAAGCGGGATGCGAACCCGGCAAAGCATCTGCGCGAAGAAGGCCCGATTCGCCTCCGAAGCGGACGCCCGGGCCGCTGCGACTCGCTCCGGCCTTCTCCTTCTCCCCTACCGCTGCGACCGCTGCCGGGCTTTCCACCTGACCAGCCGGACCAAGGGAAAGCGGGTGCCGAAGCCCTGACTGTCACCGACCCTCGCCCGGCTGCCGCATCCGCAGCGACCGAGGCCAGGCAACCCGGCTTCAGCGGGCAGCGCGCTGCCCGTGAAGCTCCCGTGCGCCGCGGTAGAGGGT
>Ga0307279_10000062_pt1 | contig 11559 bp, 11 predicted proteins | sample ER_DNA_118_FD_194484 | JGI IMG/M metagenome (GOLD analysis project Ga0307279, IMG submission 194484) | Bulk soil microbial communities from the East River watershed near Crested Butte, Colorado, United States - ER_DNA_118 | ecosystem: Environmental > Terrestrial > Soil > Floodplain | place...
ACTATGTGATCGATGTGACCGAGTGGGGCTTCGCGGACGTCGTCGGCAAGGGCGTGGACGAAAAGCATGAACCCCACAACTGAGGGCGCTTCCCGTCCCCTCACCCTCGCCGCGATCGGCGATCTGCACGTCAGCGAGACGTCGCGCGGCCAGTTCAGCGAGATGTTCGCGAAACTGTCGGGCGAGGCGGACGTGCTCGCGCTCTGCGGCGACCTGACGAATTTCGGCAAGCCCGCTGAGGTCGAGAACCTCATCGATGACTTTCGCGCCTGCACAATTCCGACCGTCGCCGTCCTCGGCAACCACGATTACGAGGCAGGATTCGCCGCGGAAGTCGTCGCCATGCTCCAGGAAGCGGGGATCACGGTGCTCGACGAGCAGGCGACCGTCATCGACGGAGTCGGCTTCGCCGGGGTCAAGGGCTTCGTCGGCGGGTTCGGTCGCGGCGAGCTCGGCGCCTTCGGCGAATCGGCGATCAAGGCTTTCGTCGACGAAGCGCGGGAGGAGGCGCGCAAGCTCGAGAACGGGCTTCGCTCGCTTCGCACCGATCGGGTCGTCGCCGTCCTCCACTACGCCCCCGTCGCGGATACCGTGGAAGGGGAGCCGCTCGAAATCTATCCCTTCCTCGGCTCTTCGCGGCTCGCCAATGCGGTGGACCGCTTCGACAACGTCAAGGCGGTGGTGCACGGCCATGCCCATCGCGGGAGCTACGAGGGGCGGACCCCCGGGGGTGTCCCGGTGTACAATTGCGCCCAATATGTGGTCGAACCGGTCTTCGGTCGCCCCTACGCGCTGCTCGAGATCTAGAAAGTTCGTCATGCCGGACTTGATCCGGCATCCATCTTCTTCCTGGATCCCGCGCCGCCGAAAGAAGGTGGACCCCGGATCAGGTCCGGGGTGACGTTTGGAAGTGGGCCTAGCGCTTCGCCTGCGGCGCCTGAGCCTGCGGCGCCTGAGCCTGGCCCGGCTGCGGGCGGACGGCCGGGGGCGCCTCGACCAAAGCCGCCGTCTCGAGCGTGTCGAGCGCCTGGCGCGCCGCTACGAAACGGCGCGCCTTGCCGATCCAGTCCTTCGCGTTCTCGCGCCCGGGCAGCCTTAGGACCTCGACCAGGGCGACTTCGACGCGGCCCGAATCGAGCGCCTGCTGAGCCCGCTTCAGAAGCTCGGGCGGCATCGTCGAAGGCGTCTTCTCGCGGCGGACGGTGATCAGCCCGCCAAGCTCGGTCCGGAAAGCCTGCCACCAGCTCTGGTCGGGGCCCCCGCCCATCAGGCGCGGCGCGAGGTCCTGCAGCTCCGAGCGAAGCTGCTCGAGCGTAACGGGTTCCCGGGCGCCGGTGAGCACCGTCGCGACCGCCTGCGGCTGGCTCGCCGCGAAGCGCTGGCGCAGCAGCGGCTCGATATAGCCGAGCGAGATCCCCCGATCGAGCGCCCGGCGCGCAGCGAATGAGAGGAGCAGCGCTTCGGCGCGATCGGCATTGCCGACGGCGGCCCGCGACTGCACCTCGATCTGCGCCAGCCGCTCCTCGACGCGGTTGACCCGGCGGATCGTCTCGGGGTCGATGACCAGACGCTCGCTTCCCGGACCGGCGGGGAGCGCCTCGACCGGCGGCTCCGGCTCGACGGTCACGGCGGTCGGCGGCGGAGCCGGGGCAGGCGCCGCCGCGGTCGCCGCCGGCGAAGCGCTGAGCCCGAGCCAGCGCGCCGGCGCGCTCCAGTGGCAGAGCATCCATCCCATCGCCGCGATGCCGAGCAGGAAGGCGGCGATCGGCAGCACCAGCAGTGAGGCCAGCGATCGCCGCGGCCTCACCCCCGTCTCGGCCGAATAGTCCATCCTCACGTCCCCGCTGCCGCCGCTTCCGGTGGAGCAATGTGGCACAGCCGCAGGGCAAGCTCCAGCAAAGCCTCGTCACGAGGGAAGGGGGCGACGGACTTGGACGCCCAGCCCTCCCCAGCGGCGTCCGCCGCTGCGGAACTGATCGCGGCCAGACGGACTCCCGGCCGCTTGCCGGCCAGGGCGGCGAAGGCGGCGGCGGCGCGGGCCGAGTGGAGGAGCACGAGCGCGCCCTCCGCGAGCGCCCGGCGCGCGGCCGGGGGGAGCTCCGGCACGGCCTCGGCGGAATAGACGATCCGTCGCTCGATCTCGACGCCCGGCGCGGCGACGGCGATATGGTCGCGGCCGCACAGGTGGAGCGCCCGGCGGATTCCGTCGGCCGCCATCATCGCCGCCGCCGCGGCGCCGTCGGAAGGTCCGGTGCGAACGTCGACGAACCCTGCCGTTCGCGCCGCCGCCGCCGTCGCCGGGCCGACCGCATAGCAGGGCACGTCGGCGGCGATGCCGGCGCAGCGAGCCCCGTTGGCGCTGGTGAAGAGGACGGCGTCGAACCCTGCTGGCGGCGGCGGCCATCGGAGGGGCTCGATAAGGAAGAGCGGCGCGACGACGGGGTCGAGCCCGAGCGCGGCGGCACGCGATGCGGTCTCGTCGGCGGCCGGCTGCGGCCGCAGGACGAGGATCCGGTTCACCCCGCGAACAGGGCGCGCAGGGCGGGGCTTGCGCGGCCCAGCATCTGCCGCGCGAGATCCGCGGGGGCCCCCTCGTCACCAAGCGGGAAGCGGGTGTCGCACGACTGCGCCTCGCGCCCGTCGGGGCTGAGGATCTCGGCGCGCAGCCAGACCTCGCCCTGGTCCAGGGTCGCAAGCGCCGCGATGGCCGAGCGGCAGGTGCCGCCAAGCGCCGCCAGCAGGCGCCGCTCGACGCTGATGCAGGCATGGGCGGCGGAATCGTCGATGGCCTCGATCAGGGTTCGGATCCGGCGGTCGTCGGACCTCGTCTCCACGCCCACCGCGCCCTGCGCCGGGGCGGGGAGAAGGTCGGCGAGGACCACGCCGACTTCGCCGTGGCCCAGCCGATCGAGCCCGGCGGATGCCAGGAGGGTGGCGTCGGCCTCTCCCATGGTGAGCTTGCGCAGACGCGATTCGACGTTGCCTCGGAAGGTGACGATCCGCAGGTCCGGGCGCCGCGCCAGCATCTGCGCCGCCCGCCGCGGCGAAGAGGTGCCGAACCGCGCGCCCTCCCCGAGCCCGTCGAGCGACCCGGCGCCGATCAGGCGGTCGGTAACGTCCGCGCGCGGCAGGACGGCGGCGATCGCAAGCTCCGGCGGGCGGATCGTCTCGACATCCTTCATCGAATGGACGGCGATGTCGATCCGCCCTTCGATCAGGGCGCGGTCCAGCTCCTTGGTCCACAACCCCTTTCCGCCCACCTCGGCGAGCGGGCGGTCCTTGATCTGGTCGCCGGTAGTGGTGATCGCCTCGATCTCGATCAGCTCGGGGCCCCAGCCGTGGGCGTCGCGAAGCGCGGTCGCCACCATCCGCGCCTGCGCGAGCGCGAGCGGCGAACCGCGGGTTCCAAGGCGAAGCGTCGGCATCATGGTGGCGCTTGTGCTAGCGGCTGCGGGAGTGGCAGGGAAGCGCGCATGAGCCTCATCCTCGGCATCGAGAGCAGTTGCGACGAAACCGCGGCGGCGCTTGTCACCAGCGACCGCCGAATCGTCGCCCAGCGTGTCGCGGGGCAGGAGGCGGCGCATCGCCCTTATGGCGGGGTGGTCCCGGAAATCGCGGCGAGGGCGCATGTCGAGATACTGCCCGATCTCGTCGCCGAAGTTCTCGGCGAGGCCGGCGTGCGGCTGGCGCAAGTCGATGCCGTCGCCGCGACGGCCGGGCCGGGCCTGATCGGCGGGGTGATGGTCGGACTCGTCGCCGCCAAGGGGCTCGCCCTCTCGGCCGGCAAGCCGCTCGTCGCCGTCAACCATCTCGAGGGCCACGCACTGTCGCCGCTCCTGATCGAGCCGGCTCTCGCCTTTCCCTATCTGCTCCTGCTCGTGTCCGGCGGCCACTGCCAGCTGCTCTCGGTGGAGGGGCTTGGCCGCTACCGGCGGCTCGCGACGACGATCGACGACGCCGCCGGCGAGGCTTTCGACAAGACCGCGAAGCTGCTCGGGCTCGGCTATCCGGGCGGACCGGCGGTGGAGCGAATGGCCGCGCAGGGGGACTCCGGGGCCGTGCCGCTGCCCCGGCCGCTGGTCGGAAGCCGCGACCCACATTTCTCCTTCGCGGGCCTGAAGAGCGCGGTTCTGCGCGCCCGCGATTCCGGCCGCTGGCGCGCCGAGGACATCGCCGCCTCGTTCCAGCAGGCGGTCGTCGATTGCCTCGTCGACCGTACCGGCCGCGCGCTGGAAGCCGTGCCCGAGGCGCGGGCCCTCGTCGTCGCCGGCGGAGTCGCGGCCAACGGCGCGATCCGCTCCGCCCTAACCGCGCTTGCGGAGGCGCGGGGCCTGCCGTTCGTGGCGCCGCCGCTTTGGCTGTGTACCGACAATGCGGCGATGATCGCCTGGGCGGGGGCGCTGCGGTTCAAGGCCGGGCTGATCGACGGGCTCGACGCGCCCGCCCGGGCCCGCTGGCCGCTCGATCCGGAGGCGGAGAAGGTCCGCGGCGCCGGGGTGAAGGCGTGAGGGTCGGCGTGATCGGCGGCGGCGCCTGGGGGACCGCGCTGGCCCAGGTCGCGGCGGAAGGCGGCGATACCCTGCTTTGGGCGCGCGAGCCGGAAGTGGTGCAGAGCATCAACGAGGCGCGCGTCAACACGCCCTTCCTTGCCGGGATAACGCTCCATCCCCGCATCAGGGCGACCGGCGAATTGGCCGAGCTTTCAGCCTGCGACGCTTTCCTGGTCGTCACGCCGGCGCAGCACATGCGCTGCGTCCTCGGCGCGATGCCGCGCCTCTCCGCTCCGCTGATCCTCTGCGCCAAGGGGATGGAGGAGGCATCGATGAAGCTGATGCACGACGTCGCGCGCGAGGAGCAGCCGGACGCGCCGATTGCGGTGCTGTCCGGCCCAACCTTCGCCCACGAAGTGGCGGCCGGACTGCCGGCGGCGGTGACGCTCGCCGTCGAGCGCTTCGATGTCGGAGAGGGGCTTCGAGCCCGTCTCGCCCGCCCGTGGTTCCGGCCCTACCTTTCCACCGACGTGGTCGGAGCGGAGATCGGCGGCGCAGTAAAGAACGTGCTCGCCATCGCCTGCGGCGTCGTCGAGGGTCGCCGCCTCGGCCAGAACGCACGCTCCGCCCTGATTTCCCGCGGCTTCGCGGAAATGACCCGCTTCGGCCTTGCCCGGGGCGCCCGGGCGGAGACGCTTGCCGGTCTCTCCGGCCTCGGCGACCTGGTACTGACCTGCTCGTCGGTGAGCTCGCGCAACTTCAGCCTCGGCAAGGGCCTGGGCGAAGGGCGAAGCGCGGCCGAGCTGCTCGCCGACCGCCGCACGGTCGCGGAAGGGGCCTTTACCGCTCCGGTGCTCAATCGTGCCGCCCGCGAGGGTGGAGTCGACATGCCGATCGTCGCCGCGGTCTGCGCGCTGCTGGCGGGGGAGGCGAGCGTGGACGAGGTGGTGGAGCGGCTTCTCTCCCGGCCGCTGCGGTCCGAGGGCGCCTAGAAATCCCAGCAGCGGCCGCCGCTCTCCCAGTCGCCGTAGCGAGTCGGCTCCTTCCCCTTCGGTCCGCCGGTCTCGTCGCCCTGCGCGGGCGGCGCGGGAGCGGGCGGGGGATCGCTCTTCGTCCAGTGGGACGGCGGGCTGAGGTGCGGCGGGCGGCGGCCGGGCATGGCGTGTCTCGGGCAGGGGACGGTGGCCTTCGCTTCTCGCCTGTGGCAGGCGCGGGCGCAAGATGACCTCGGACCCCCAAGCCGCTCCAGCCGATCCCGCCGGTACAGCCTCCAGGCGGGCGGCGTTGCGGCTTCTCGACGCGGTGCTCCGCAAGGGCCTGCCGCTCGAGGGCGCGCTGGACGTGGCGGCGCGCGATCTCGACCGCGCCGACGACCGCGGCTTCGCCCACGCCATGGCGGCCGAGGCGCTGCGCCGCCTCGTCGATCTCGACGGACTGATCGACAGCGCCACGAAGAAGCCGCTCCCCGACGATTCGAAGGCGCGCCAGGCGCTTCGCCTCGCACTCGTCCAGGTGCTGGCGATGGCGACGCCGCCGCACGCGGCCATTTCGACCATCCTGCCGCTTCTCGACGGCGGGCCGCGCCGGCTCGTGCACGGCGTCTTCGGCACGCTGATGCGCCGGGGCGCCGGCCTTCCCGATGTGCCGACGCTGCCGTCGCGGATCGGCGAGCGGTGGGAGCGCAACTGGGGAGTCAGGGTCGCCGAGGCCGCGGCACGGCTGCTTGCGGTGCCGCCGCCGCTCGACCTCTGCTTCGCGCCGGCCGCGGCGCCGGAGCTGGAAGGCGTCAGCCTGATGCCCGGACACCTGCGGCTCGCCGGGCGAACCGCGGTGGCGGGGCTCTCCGGCTACGGCGAAGGCGGCTGGTGGGTGCAGGACGTTGCCGCGTCGATCCCGGCCCGGCTCTTGGGCGAAGGTGGCGGTCGAACCGCCCTGGACCTGTGCGCGGCGCCGGGGGGCAAGACGATGCAGCTCGCCTCCGCCGGCTTCGCGGTGACGGCCGTCGACGAATCCGAAAGTCGTCTCGGACGACTTTCGGAAAATCTCGCCCGCACCCACCTGGAGGCGCGGATCGTGGCGGCCGACGTGCTGCGGTGGACGCCGCCGGAGCCGGTGGACGCGATCCTCCTCGACGCGCCCTGCTCCGCCACCGGAATCTTCCGGCGCCATCCGGAGGTGCTTCACCGGGTGCGCCCGCGCGCTCTGGCGGAACTGGCCGAGATGCAGAAGTCGATGCTCGCCCGGGCGGCGAGCTGGCTGAAGCCCGGCGGCTCCCTCGTCTATTCCGTCTGCTCGCTCGAGCCGGAGGAAGGAGAGGCGGTCGCGGACGCTTTCCTCGCGGACAGGCCCGGCTACCGGCTTTCGCCGGTCGGACCAAGCGAGCTGCCGGCCGAAATCCCCGTTCGAGAGGGGCGCGTCCGAGTCCTTCCCGGCGCGTTCGAAGCGCAGGGCGGCACCGACGGCTTCTTCGCGGCGCGTTTCACCCGCACTTAGCGGGGGATAAAACGCGTCAGCTTCCTTGCCGCGCGAATCGGCCTTGGATAACGATGGGACGTGTCGCAGCCCGTCCGCATCGCCCCTTCGATCCTTAGCGCCGATTTCGCGCGCCTCGGCGAGGAGATACGCGCAATCGACGAGGCCGGGGCGGACTGGATCCACGTCGACGTGATGGACGGCCATTTCGTTCCGAACCTCACGATCGGCCCGTCGGTCGTGAAGGCGCTCCGGCCCCATAGCGCGAGGCCGTTCGACGTCCACCTGATGATCTCGCCGGTCGACCCGTTCCTCGCCGCCTTCGCCGAGGCCGGAGCGGACACGATCACCGTCCATCCCGAGGCCGGACCGCACCTCCACCGGACGCTGCAGGCGATCAAGGCGCTGGGCAAGCGGGCGGGAGTCTCGCTCAATCCCGCGACGCCCGCGAAGATGCTCGATTACGTGCTGGACGAAGTCGACCTCGTGCTGGTGATGAGCGTCAACCCCGGCTTCGGCGGCCAGGGGTTCATCGACAGCCAGCTTCGCAAGATCGAGGCGATCCGAAAGCAGATCGACAAGGCCGGCCGGCCCGTCGACCTGGAAGTGGATGGCGGGATCGACGAGCGGACGGCGCCGCTCGCCATCGCCGCCGGCGCGGACGTGCTGGTCGCCGGCACCGCCACCTTCCGCGGCGGCCCCGCCGCTTATGCCGGCAACATCCGGAGGCTTCGCGGATCATGAGCCTCCTCGAGAAGATCGATCCGCGCGAGGACGAGCCGATCGAGCCCGGCAAGCGGCTGATCAAGCTGGACGATCGCGGCGCGTCCCTCGCGCGCCGCCTGGCCGCGCGCCTTCAGCGGCTCCCGTGGCGGGCGCCGCTCGAGGCGCTGCGGCTGCGCGGCCGGCCGCCGCTCAAGCTGGTATCCGTTCCCAAGGATCCGGTCGCCGGCGACAAGGCGGCGGGTGAGGCGATCGCGCGAGGCCGCTTCGTGGTCGGAGCGACGGCCCTGCCGGTGAAGACGGTCGATTTCAGCGACTTCTCGCTGCCGCGCGAGGCGATCGACTATCTCCACAGCTTCGAGTGGCTGCGCGACCTCGCCGCCGCCGCGACGCGCGAGCGCGCGCACAAGCTCGCGGAAGCCGTCGTGCAGCGCTGGCTCAAGGCGCATGCGGAGACGGTCGCCGAGCCAGCCTGGCGGCCGGACCTGTGGGGGCGTCGGATCCTCTTCTGGACGGCTTACGCGCCCTACATCCTGTCGAGCCGCGACCTCGCTTACCGCACCCTCGTCCTCAATACGCTGGCCCGCGGCGCGTCCCATCTCGATCGTTCCGCGGACAAGGCGCCGGCCGGAGTGCTTCGGGTAACCGCCTGGGCCGGGGCCGTGGCGGCGGCGATCGTCCTCCAGGGCGGCCCGGTCCGGCTCGGCCGGAGCGAAGCGGGGCTGGTCCGGGCCCTGTCAGCGGCGCTGAGCGACGATGGCGGATTGCTCAGCCGCTCGCCGGTCGAGCAACTCGCCCTGGTCGAACTGCTGGGGCAGGTCCGCGCGGTCTACAATGCCGGCCGCCAGACCGTGCCGGAGGCGGTTTCAGAGGCGCTCGCCGCCGCCGCGGCGGCCTTGCTCGGAGCAACCCTCGGCGACGAGGCCCTATCGAGCTGGCAGGGCGGCAATCCGTCCGCGAAGCGGCGGGTGGCGGCGGCGCTCGAAGGATCGGGCGTGCGCACCCGGCCGCTCCGCCAGGCCCGCGGCTGGGGCTATCAACGGCTCGAAGCGAAGGCGACGATCGTCCTTCTCGACGCTGCGCCGCCGCCCGGGGCCCGCGCGCTCTCCGGCGGCTGCGCCTCGACGCTTGCCTTCGAGATGAGCGACGGACCAAAGCGGATCGTGGTCAATTGCGGAGGCGGCGGCGCGCTGCCCGTCGATCTCGGACAGGCGCTTCGGACCACCGCCGCCCATTCGACGCTCACCCTCGGCGACCGCAATTCCACCGCCATCCACGAGGATGGGATGCTCGGCAAGGGCGTGGGCCAGGTCGAGCTCGCACGGGACGAGACCGGTGGAACGGCCCATATCGAAGCGAGCCACGACGGCTATGTCCGTCGCTTCGGCTTTACCCACCAGCGCCAGCTCACGCTCTCCGCCGACGGCCGGGAACTGAAGGGCCAGGACTTGCTCACCCCGTCCGGCCGCCGCCGCCGGGGCGATCCGGTGTCCTTCGCGGTCCGTTTCCACCTGCATCCGTCGGTCGAGGCTGCGACTACGGCCGACGGGCAGGGCGCGTTGCTGCGGGTGAAGGGCGGTCCGGTGTGGCAATTCCGCTGTCGCGGCGGCAGGCTGGCGATCGAGGACAGCCTGTGGATCGGCGGCGGAGGAGAGGCGGAGGCGAGCCTGCAGCTGGTCGTCGGCGGCGAAGCGCCCGCGGACGGGACCACAATCGCCTGGATATTCCGCCGCGCCGCCTGACAGGAGATCGTCCGTGCCCGACCGCGTGAAAGTCCAGCGCGCGCTTCTGTCCGTTTCCGACAAGACCGGTCTTGCGGAGCTGGGACAGGCGCTTGCCAGCCATGGGGTCGAGCTCGTCTCCACCGGGGGAACGGCGGCATCGCTCCGGCAGGCGGGGCTGGAGGTGCGCGACGTCTCCGACCTCACGGGGTTTCCCGAAATGATGGACGGGCGCGTTAAGACGCTCCACCCGATGGTGCACGGCGGCCTCCTTGCGGTGCGCGACGATCCCGCCCATGCGGCGGCGATGGCGGCCAATGGAATCGCGCCGATCGATCTCGTCGTCGTCAACCTCTACCCCTTCGCGCAGACCGTGGCGCGGGGCGCGGGGCGGGACGAGACGATCGAGAATATCGACATCGGCGGACCCTCGATGGTTCGGTCCGCGGCCAAGAACCATGCTTTCGTCGCCATCGTCACCGACCCCGGCGATTATCCCGACCTGATCGGCGAGCTGTCCGACCGCGGGGGGGAGACCTCACTGGCGCTTCGCAAGCGCCTCGCGGCCAAGGCGTTCGCCGCGACCGCGGCCTATGATTCGACCATCGCCCAGTGGTTCGCCTTCGCCGATCAGGGTGACATCTTTCCGGAGACGCTTCCGCTGACGATGAAGCGGGGCCCGGAGCTTCGCTACGGCGAAAACCCCCACCAGAAGGCGGCGCTCTACCTTCCGGCCGGGCCGCACAGCCGGGGCATCGCGCAGGCGGAACAGGTGCAGGGCAAGGCGCTCAGCTACAACAACCTCAACGATGCCGACGCGGCCCTGGAGCTAGTCGCCGAGTTCCGGGACGCCGGCCCCGCCTGCGTCATCGTCAAGCATGCCAATCCCTGCGGAGTCGCGCTTCGAGGCAATGTCGCCGAAGCGTATCGCGCCGCCTTCGCCGCCGACACGGTTTCGGCTTTCGGAGGGATCATCGCGGTCAACACGCGGCTCGACCGCGAGGCCGCCGAGGCGATGACGGAGATATTCACCGAGGTGGTGATCGCGCCGGACGCCGACGAAGCGGCGCGGGAGGTGTTCGCCCGAAAGAAGAACCTGCGCCTGCTCCTCACCGGGACCCTGCCGGACCCCGGTCGGCCCGGACTTGCGCTCAAGTCGATCGCCGGCGGCTACCTGCTCCAGTCCCGCGACAACGGCCGGCTGTCCCCGGACGACCTTTCGATCGTGACCCGCCGCGCCCCCACCGAGCAGGAGCTGGCCGATTGCCTGTTCGCCTGGACGGTGGCGAAGCACGTCAAGTCGAACGCGATCGTCTACGCGAAGGGAGGCAGCGTCGCAGGCGTCGGCGCGGGCCAGATGAACCGGCTCGAATCCGCCCGCATTGCCGCGTGGAAGGCACGCGACGCCGCGGAGAAGGCGGGTTGGCCGGAGCCGCGCACGATCGGCTCCGCGGTCGCGTCCGATGCCTTTTTCCCCTTCGCCGACGGCCTGATGGCTGCGGTCGAGGCGGGCGCCACGGCGGTGATCCAGCCGGGCGGCTCGATCCGAGACGAGGAGGTGATCGCCGCCGCCGACTCAGCCGGACTTGCCATGGTCTTCACGGGGATGCGCCACTTTCGGCATTAGGCTATCGGAGGCGCGGCTCCGGGAGGGGTGGTGCCGGGCGGGGCGGGAAGCTCGGGGCCCTCGCCTTTCTTCAGGCGGAACAGGACCCGGTCCTCATGGGTGAAGCCGCGTTTCCACACGATCAGCCCGAAGGTGAAGAGGATCGCCGGAATTCCGCCCGCCAGCTCGAGCCATTCGAGGCTCTGCGGCAGGGCCGTGAAAGCGGATCCCACCACGACCGCGCCCGCCGCGGCCCAGACGAGAGGCCAGCGCCATCCCTGCACCGGCGCGTCGAGCAGCCGGCGGAGCAGCCGCGCCTTGAGGATCGACGACAGGCCCAGGGCGAGCATCAGCGACAGCGCGGCGCCGGCCGCCTGCCACGCCTGGGGCCAGCCGAGCTCCTGCATCGCGAGGATGATGCCGAGGGTAAGCGCCGCCTGGACTCCGATCATCAGCAGCGAGATCATCAGGTTGCGGTGCCGCGCGACGTAGACGAGCGCCGATTCGGAGACCACGGCCGTCGCCGCGACGACTTCGGCGGCGAGGA
>Ga0307279_10000063_pt1 | contig 11491 bp, 11 predicted proteins | sample ER_DNA_118_FD_194484 | JGI IMG/M metagenome (GOLD analysis project Ga0307279, IMG submission 194484) | Bulk soil microbial communities from the East River watershed near Crested Butte, Colorado, United States - ER_DNA_118 | ecosystem: Environmental > Terrestrial > Soil > Floodplain | place...
GTTCGAGATCTGGTGGGATGAGAAGATCCTGCCCGGACAAATGTGGGAGTTCGAGATCGAGCATGAGCTGGAGACCGCCGATTGGGTCGTCGTCTTGTTCACCAGCGCCTCGATCAAGAGCGAGTGGGTTCGCAACGAGGCCAAGAGAGCGCTTAAAAAAGGCGGGGCGCGGCTGCTTCCCCTAAGGTTCGACGATTGCGAGATACCGGTCGGGTTCGAAAGCCGGCAATCGGTCGACATCGATCGTCTGAATCCCGACGCGTCCAAGGGGTGGAAGAAACTCCTGGCGAGGCTGCGGAACCCGATACAGAGTTCGGAGCATCACGAGCTGGACAAGGGCTCTCGCCCAATCCCGGCGAGCGCGGAAGCGGCGTCCGGGGAAATACAGGAGCTGCCGCCTCCGGAAATGCCCGCCGAGGCCCGAACGGAGGTCGAGGACGTCACGGCCGGCCCGCCGGTCGATTTCTCGTTCACCCCTGAAGACCTGAACATAGGCGACGGCGCCTATCTGCTGCGAAAGGCCCTGAAGAGCCACCCGATCGGCGACATCCGAGCGGCGGCGCGCGGCGGGCAGGCCGAAGCGCAGATGTTGATGGGGATCGCGGCTTCCGAAGGCCAGGACGTCGAACGCAATCTCGACGATGCCGGCCGCTGGCTTCGGCTGGCGGCCCAGCAGGATCATCCCCGCGCCGCGGCGGAATATGCCTGGTATCTGGGTCAGGCGCTTCGTGCCCGAGACTCGTCGGAAGCGGTGATCGAAGCCCTTCAGCAGGCGCTCGACGGCGGCACGACGCGCGGCCGCACGGTGTTCGCCACGCATCGGCTGGACGGATTCAAGGTCGGCATCTCCGAACAAAAGGCGGTCGAGTTGCTCAAGCTGTCGGCAAGCGAGGGCGACATGCTGGCGGCGACGGTGCTGGGATGGGCGCTGGCCTCCGGCCGGGGGGTCAAGCGCAATCCGGCCGAGGCGGCGCGTTGGCTGAGAGACGCCTCGGAACATGGCAATGCGCTCGCGCAAGCCAATTACGGCCGTCTGCTATGGCTCGGCCGCGGCGTTCCCTTCGATCCCGCCCGGGCGGTCTATTGGTTCGAGCGCTCGGCCCGGCAAGGCCATGTCTGGGGAGAATATTTCTACGCTTGGGCCTTTGAGCACGGCGCCGTGGTCACCAAGGACCTCGCCGAGGCGCGCTATTGGTACGAGCGGGCCGCTCAACAAGGCGATTGCGACGCGCAGGTGGCGCTGGCTCGCCTCTACCTCGAGGGGCTGGGCGGCGCCCGGGACGTCGACAAGGCCCGTCTGCATCTCGAGCGGGCCGCGGCTCGCGAAGACGCCCGGGCCTACACGATGCTCGCCGAGCTTTACGAGGACGGCATCGGTGTCGACGTCGATCTCGGCGAGGCGATCTCGCTCTATCGCGAGGCCGCGGACCGATCCGAGCCCCGCGCGGCGTTGAAGTTGGGGCTGATGTACGATTGGGGACGAGGCGTCGAGCACGACCTCGCCAAGGCCCGGCATTATCTCGCCATCGCGGCCGATCAATATGGCGACGTCACGGCGCGGATCGCCGCCGAGCGGAAGCTCGCCTTCATCGGTCGCTGAGCGCTTCCCCGGCCGCCGCGCCGGAGGGGGACGGCGGCCCGGATGGAGGCAGTATTTCCGGATAGAAGGCGACGAGCACCAAGGTGGTCAAGGCGATCGCGATCACCGCGAGGACGAGCCATAGGAGAACCGATTCCCGGCGGTCGGGAAGCCCTTCCCCGGTGGACGATCCCTTGTCGGAGCGGGGCCGCGGGGTTCGACCATGCAGGTAGCAGATCGCCGTGACATTGTCCTGGCGGGGCCGGCCGCGCGCGATCACCTCGTCGACCAAGCGTTGCGCCGCCTGTCCGGCATCGCGGCTGCGAACCTGGTCGGCGATATCCGCCTCCGGAAGGGTAAGCAGGCCGTCCGAAGCGACGACGATCGCGTCCGCGGGTTTGAGATTCAGCCCATCGTCGTCATTGCTGTCGATCATCTCGATCGCGTCGCCCATGACGGCCTAGCGCAGCTGATTGAAGCCGCCCCGCTGGCGCGCTTCGTCACGGGTCATCTCGCGTTTGTCGATCAGTGCCTGGTAGTAGCCGCCCATCGAATGATCTTCGTTGAGGCGCTCGATCTTGCCTCCACGGATCAGCCAGATCGGCGAATCCCCGACCGAGATCCAATGCGCACGGCCGTCTTCGACGAGGATCGCGGAAAGCGTGCAGCCCATCCCCTTCATGCGCGGATCGGAACGCGCGTAGCGGGCGACCGCCTCGTTGGCCCGGTCGAGGCTGCGCCTCAGACGCCTTGCCGGCAAGGGATCGGCTTCGCCGCGCATATTGCGAACGAAGGCGTCGACCGCCGATTGCGCCGCTTCCGCGCCGTGGGCATGGCCACCCATGCCGTCGCACACGATCAGCAGCAGCGACCGCCCGCCTGGCTTCAGCTCGACGACGTCGAACCGGTCTTCCTGATAGTCACGCGCTCCCTGGTGCGAAGAACCGGAGGCGATCGCCGGGTCGACACCCACAAGCTCAGCCCTGCCAGTCGAAGCCGCGGTCCTCGTCGGTCTGCGGACGGCACAGCGGAACGAACATCAGCTCCGTGTCGCCCAGGAGTATCCTCGCATAGGGCTTCAGCTCGACGAGGCCGCTGACGAAAGTCTCTGTCCCGGGCGTCTTTATGTAAGTGAGGCTGCTCGCATCGGTGGAGCGATCGATATAGAATTTCTTGCCGGTCCTGCCTTCGTAGATGATGTTGAACTGGTGCCGGGAGACCTTGGGATCGAAGCGGATCGCCGAGGTGCTCCACTGTTCGTTCCGGAAAATCTGCAGGCCGTTGCCTTCGTCCCGGATGATGTCCTCGCGATGGACGGGGCCCGGACTGAAGATCAGGCGAACGTCGGCGTCGAGGCCGCGGCCGACGGAATTCTGTCCATAGGTCAGCTGCAGCGCCGAGCCTTTCCCCTCGCCGCCGACCACCACCAGCCAGCCGACCACGGGCCGCTCCATCGGATCCCAGCCTTCCGGGACACCCGAGCTCTGAGCGCCCGCCACGCGGGTGAGCTCGTCTTCGTAGCGGCCCCGCGGAGGCTGCTCGGGCGGGCGCTTCTTCGTTTCAACCGGGCGGGTCAGGTCGTCGTCGTCATTCATCGTTTCACTCCGTCGGTTCCGTTCAACGCGACATGCAGCACCAGCACGTTCACCTTTTCGTGCTTGCCGAGCGTGAGCTTGTCATTCTGCTTGAGGCGTCGGGGCAAATGAGGCGGGATCGCCTCGTCGTTGAGAAAAGTGCCGTTCAAGCTTTTCAGGTCGGTGACGGTGAAACCGCCGCCGTCATGGTCGATCTGGATATGATCGCGCGACACTCGGCCGTCACTGGAGATGTCGATGCGTTTGCGGGCGTTGCCGCCCCCGCCCTTGTTGCGCGGGGCGCGTCCCACGATCACCCCTCGCGTCGCGTCTTTCTGGCTGATCTCCCATCGAATCGAGCGACCGTCCGTGTCGAAGCCGGTCAGCTGGATCGACGGTTCCGGCAGCCTCGGCGGCGGCGGTGGCGGCGGCGCGGGCGAGGGCGGGTTCGCCGTAACGAGATCCCGCTCCTTGTAATAGAAATAGGCCCAGAGCCCGAAGAGGAGGGCGGCGAACACCACCAGCCCGATCGCCACGATGCCCAACGGCACCCCGCTCTGCCCCCGGCTCGGAGCGGCGCCGAGCGCTGCGGACATCGGCACAGCCGCGAGCGCCGCGCCCGCCGGCAGGGTCCAGCGGCGCAAGGCGGCGCTCAATCCTGGCCTCCCACGCTGCGCACTTCGAAGGCCGACGTGGCTATCGCGATCTGGTCCCCGGATCGCAATTCGAACGGGCTGTTGGCCGGGATCTTCCTGTTGTTGACGACGACCCCGTTCATCGAATCGAGATCGGTGACATAGAGTCGGTCGTCCTCGAGATGGAAGCGGGCATGGCGGCGCGAAATCTCGCTTCCCTCGATCAGCACGTCGGCGACTTCCGTGCTTCGGCCCACGACCACTCCGCGCAGCTGATCGGAGAGTCCCGAGCCGGACAGTTTCAGGCGCCGGCTGGGGGAGACGAGAGCCCAGTCCTTTGCCTGCGAGCGCCGTTTCTTTTCCGCCTCCAATTCGCCTGCGGTTCGGGAAAGCTCGCGCGCGCGGCGCCGCGCGCGCAGCAGAAGGAAACCGCCTATCGCCGCGCCGATGAGCGTGAGGCCCGCGATGCCGCCGACGATCCAGCGCAATTGCTCCCGCTCGTCCTTCCCCTTCCCGGCCGCATCCCTGGCTTCCTGCAGCGAGCGTTTGACGGCCTCTATCTGCGCGGCCAGCTGATCGGCGTTCGCCTTTTCGTCCTCCAGCGCGCGCTGGAGGTTCGCCACGCGCCGTTGCTCGCGATCCCCGCTGTTCATCAGCCTGTCGATGAGCACTTGAAGGCCTTTCTTCCGGTCTTCGGCGAGAATCCGGAGCCTGCGAAGCTCTTCGAGACGGCGGGCGTCTTCGGCAACGCGATCGCGGATTGCGCGGGGACTGGCGGGGGCGGGCGATGTTCCGGTGGGGCGCGCGCCAGGTCGCGGTTGCGCCGGGGGGGCGGCCTCTGCCGGAGCTTTTTCGTCTTTCGCTTCCTCGTCCGCCGGCCCCGGTTCTTCGCTGGTGACCGGCGGCGAGGGCGGACGGTCGGCCTGTGCGACCATGATCGCCGGCGGCCTCGCTTCGGCCGCGCGCGGTCCATTCGACCCGGGGGCGGCTTGCGCCGCCCGCACCGGGGCGCCGACGGCTACGTATACAATGGCCGCACAGCAAATTGCACAATGCGAAGCCAGCTTTCGGGCCATGCTGCCGCCCCCTTCAATTATAGATTTACCCAGATTACCCGCTATCCTTGCTGATGGAAAGCGTTCAAGAATCTCCATATAGAACAGGTAGCTACAGCCTTGATTTGGCAACTTGTATCTATACCGGTCCGCGAATCGCCGCGCCCTTGCATTGCATATGTCACTGGCTTAGTTCTTCACGAGGACTCGACGATGTGAGTCGACCCCTTCCGTGACGGAGCGTACCGCGAAATTTGTGGTAGGGAGCTTAGTTATGGCGAAGAATCGCGCTATTCTGTTCACTTCGACATGTTCGCTTGCATTGGCGGGTTGTTCCACGGTTGGCGGCGGAACCTTGGGCGGGGCGATCGGCGCGGTGGCCGGAGGCGCTCTGTGCGCGATGGTCGGCGGTTCGACTGAGCAATGTGTGGCCGCGGCCGTGGTGAGCGGCGCCGTCGGCTATGGCATCGGCAGGAAGATCGACCGGCGCGACCGGGAAGCCTATAATCGCTCGATCCAGCGGGCGCTCGCCTACAAGCCCGAACAATTCAAGCCGGTGACCGAGGTCTCCCGGGAGACCGGCAACCGGATCACCGTTACGTCCATCAGCAATACGAGCCGGCCGAGCAGGCCCAACTGCCGCCAGATGCAGATCGACTATGATCAGCAGGGCCAGTCGCTGAACAGCGGCTCCGAAACCTGGTGCCTGAACAGCGAGGGCCGGTACGAGCCCGTGCAGTGATGCAGAGGGCCGATGCCGGTCGCACCCTGCTGGATGCGCTGAGCGTCGCCGTCTGCCTTCTGTCCTGCCTCGCCGTCGACGGCGCCTCGGCCCTTCAGCTTCCGGAGGTCGACCCGCTCGAGGATGTCGTCGATTCCGACATGCGTCACCGGCATCCGGAGTGGGAAAACCACGGCACCGGATTTCATGTCGACGATCGCGGCCACGTTCTCACCGCCGCGCATATCGTCGCCGGTTGCCGGAACATCGCGGTCGCGTCCGAGAATGCGGCGGGGTCCCGGGCCCGGCTGATCGGCCTCGACTCGAGGCGCGACGTCGCCTTGCTCGGCGTCGAGGAGCAATCCCGCATATGGTTCGAGATCACCCGCGATGCGCCCGTCTCCGACCGGCTGGTCGTATTCGCCGGCGCCGGCAATGACCGCGCCGCGTGGCGTTTCATCATGGCTCGGCCGGGGCCGCGATTCCGGTCGGGGGCGTTCGAGCTTCGCTCCTTCACGCCGGCGCTGGAGCGGGGTGCCTCCGGAGGCCCCGTGCTCGACGGCCGTGGGCTGGTGGTCGGGATGAGCGTTGGGACCATCACCGAGGCGGGCGGGCTTAGCCTCGCGGTCGGCGGCCGCGACCTGCGAGCCTTCCTTTCCTATATGGGAGCGCCGCCGCCGCCCGCTTCCGCCGACCAGAAGGTTGGCGACACGAGGATTGCCCTGCTGCGAACCGCGATCGTGCGCATCGACTGTGCCTAAGCAGGTTCGCCGCCGCCGGCCGGCTGCTTGGGCCGTGCTCGCCCTCGCGCTGGTCGCGGGCTCGGCGGCGGGCGTTCCGTCCGGCGACTTGGAACGCATCGGAGCGCAGATCAATTCGATGCTGGATTCGCCGCGGGGACAGATCCGCGAATGGTCGGGCCCGACCGGCAATCGCGGAGAGATCAGGCTTGGCCCGGCGGTCGACACGGTCCTGGGCGAGACCTGCACGTCCTGGGAGAATTGCTCGGAGCCTTGCCGTAACGTCGACTACAGCCTGGTCGGTCAGGACGAATCCGGACGGACCGTCGACAACAAATATCGGGCCTATTACTGCTTCCGCTCCGGGGCATGGGCGACGACCCAGGGCTTCAAGGCAACGTCGCAGCGCGTGCTCGCCGAGCGGCCGGAGCCCCGCCCTGTCGTCGTTCGCCAATCGCCGCCGCCCATCATTGCACCCGCGCCGGTGCCGGCAGCCGCGCCTTTGGCTTCGCCGGTTCACCCCGATCTCGTCCGGAGCCTTCAGGCAAGGCTGAAAGGGCTCCTTTATTATGCCGGGGCGGAGTCCGGCCGGCTCGACGAGCCGACCGCCGCGGCGCTTCGGGAGTTCCTCCTCGACGAGGGGCTGGCGGTCGGCGACGTGCAGGCCATGGGCATGTCCGATCTCGTCTTCATCGACTCGCGGCTTAGGGATGCACACGACCGCGGGCGGAACGGGAATTGCGCGCAGCCCGGCCGCTTCGTCGCCTGCGGCACCGCCGGCTGAAGCCGTCCCCGAGCCGCCGGATTATCGCGTCAGCGAGGCGATCGCGACGTCGCGATCACGGCCGATGGCCTTAAATCCGATGTCGGCGCTTGGGTTCTCGGAGGTGTCCAGCGGTCCGTTGTCCGTCACCGTATAGACCGTCGAGCCAACCTTGACCCGGAAAGGACCGTCGGAAGACAGCATATAGCGGCCGCCGATGCCGTGATCGGCCAGGGCGACCCGCTGCCACGCCTCGGTTCTGGCCCGATAGGTCGCGACCGCGAGTGACTTCTCGACGTCGTCGTCTCTCTTCGCCGATCCCGATACATCCTGGCCGAGCTGGCGCACCGCCAGATAGGCGGCGAGCATCAGCAGAAGCGCAACGAGGATGAGGATCAGCGACTTCATGCGCCGGGCGGCGCCCGAGCCAGGGCGCGTGACCTCGATCTGATCCCGTGACGGCGTCGTTGGCATGTCGGGCGTCCGGTCGCTTCCGTAAGCGTCGGGGAAGAGCTGGCGCCGCCATGCCGCGACGTCGGGCGGACGATCCCGGATGTTCACCGCCAGACCCGAGTCCAGCGCCGCGAGGAACGGCGCCGGCGCCGAATCCTTCAGCAGCAGGCCGAGCGGCCTCACCTGGTCGTCGTTCTTCCGACTCACGGAATGATCGGGCTTGCTCCCGGTGAGCAGGGTGTAGGCGGTCGCGGCGAGGGAATAGATATCGGTCCGCTCGTCCTGCGGCCCGTCGGCGCTCACTTGCTCGACGGGCGTGAATCCCTTGGCGACGAACCCGGTCAGGGTTCTATCCTCCATCCCGCGGAAGACCCGGGCGCTCCCGAAGTCGATCAGGACCGGCTGTCCGTATTCCGACAGGACATCGTGAGGGACGTTGGGCAGCCTGGTGTGTACCGGCCGGTTGGGCCGAGTCAGGATGACGTTGTCGGGCTTAAGGTCGCGATGAAGCAGATTGCTGTTGTGGATGTGGTGAAGGCCGTCCAGCAGCTTCTCGACGATGAGCATCACGGCGACCGGCGGCAGCCTGGACAGGCGCTTGCAGGCGGCGCCCAGCGTCTCGCCGGGCAGATACTCCATCACATAATAGCCGCTTCGATTGGCGTCGATCCAGCGAATGACGCGGACGATGCTGGGATGGTTCATCCTGACGAGGATCTGCGCTTCTTCCTTGAAGCGCGCGAGCAGTTCCGAATATTCGAGCCTTCCCTTCGTGATCGGCTCGATACAATTGTCGGGCCCCCGCCGACTAAGGTCGACGGGCATGAACTCCTTGATGGCGACGAGCGTGTCGAGAGCGCTGTCTTTCGCAAGATAGGTGAGTGCAAAGCCGCCTTTTCCAAGCAGCCTTTGGATCACATAAGTTCCGTCCAAGATATATCCCGGCGCGAGCGGAACACGTGCGTTGTCGGCCATGTGATGCCCTCCCCACATATCTGTCGCACGCCAAGACGATAGGCGAAGGCTAAGATAATTTCGTGCATTTGGCCAGTGATGAAGTCGAGGACTGCCTGAAGGAGCCGCTTCTTGATCGGACTCGCCCGAGTTCCAGAAGCATCGCCGCGGCGACTTCAAGCGCGGTCATCCCCCGCCAATAACGGCAACTTTCCGGGCGCCCGTCACGCGCTCGGAACGCGACTGACGACGGGCCTCCGCGCCGGAGCGGCGCCGGCGCTCGCAAGCAGAAATTTGAAAAAACCGACGATGTTCACGCCAGGTTCTCGCCCATCAGAGGCGAATTGCGCGGTCAGCAAGAGAGCTTGAAGAAAAGGTACGCGCCGTCTTTTCCGGTCGGACCAATATGATAGGCAAGGTCGACCTCGGCACTTTCGCCAAACTCCTCGTAGGTCTTCAGTCGCGCGACATCGCGGACACGCGCTATCAGACCACCCGCGGCGTAGTGGTATTCGTCGCGCTGAATGCAAGCAACGTCTTCCTCGGCGCCATTCAGAACCTCCTTGAGGTTCCCGGGGGTCGCGGCCAGGAAGGCTCTCTTGAACTCGAATGAATAGGCCCGTGCACCCGAGCTGAACCAAAAGTCCGCGCGACCATCCACGCGTGCCCGTTTGTCATCACGCCCCCGCTTCACCACTTCGTATTCCGCAAGAGGAACAAAGCCCGCCATCGCGGCGGCCGAAGCGAGAAACCCCACGGAAGCGACCTCGTGATAGACGAAGGGAGAATCGCCCGTTCTGACGAGGAAGCGACTGTAGAGTTCGTCGGCACAACGCAGCCAGGAATCCCAATCGGCCAGTAGCCCCCGCCGCCTGCCATCCGCCCCCCTCAGCCTTTGAAACATGATCTCCCCCTTCGCAGCAGAGCCCCGCTCACGGGGTGATCGACCACCAATCAGAGCGGGTGAAATTCGGCGGCGGCGCGATCGGCCGTCCCGCCTGTCCCCCCTTCTACCAGCGCCGTCTCTCGCCGAAGAAGCCCGGGATCGCGGTTCTCGCGCCGGTCCGGGCGGCACGGCGATAGACGAAGCTGCCGACCGCCAGATCGAGAATACCCATTCCGAAGGGCGAGAAAATCAGCGGACGCCCCGGATCGAACGACAGCGTCTCGCGCACCGCCTGCGCGATCGTGCCGGTGATGAAATCGCGGCTCCCGCGCCGCTGCTCGGCCAGATGGACCGACGTCTGCGCCTGCAGGCAATGGTCGATATCGTCGACGACATTGTCGGCCGACAGGACGATCCCCGGGTCGAGGTCGCGAAGCGAGATGTTGAGGATGAGCGGACAATGGCCGAACCAGCCGGGGTCGTGGACGTGGGGCTTCGACGCGGTGGTGGCGAAAACGACCACGTCGCTGGTGCGGACCATCGCCTCGAGCGATTCCGCCGGGGCCGCAGCCGCGGCCGGACCGGCATGGGCAAGCAGGCGCACGGCGTCGTCCGGGCTGAGATCGAACGCCTGGATCAGCCCTGGGAAGATTGCGCGCGCGCGCATCATGTCGACGATGTAGCGCGCGATGAGACCGCACCCGACGATCCCGACGCGCGGCCGGACCGGCACTCGTCCAGTCCCCAATTGCTCGAGCGCCAGCACCGCCGAAGCGGCGGTTCGGGCGGCGCTGATGATCGAGGCTTCCATCACGCAGAAAGGATATCCGGTGTCGCGCCGGTTGAGCACGAGCACGGCGGAGGCCCGGGGGATGCCGCGCTCGACATTTTCCGGCCAGCTTGCGATCCACTTGATCCCGGCAATGCCCTTGGCCTGGCCGAGATCCGCCGGGAGCGCGATGATCCGGTCCAGGGGGCGATCGTCGAAACGCAGGAAGTGGCTGGGCGGGTTGTGGTGCAGCCCGTCGGCATGTCCGAGATAGGCGTCGCGGACCACCTCGACCAGCTCGGCATAACCCTCGGCGACGATCTCGCGGACCGAATCGCCCGAGATCACGGAGAAGTCGAAGCTGTCGTCGTCAGGCAGCTCCGACGACGGAGAGCTGGCTGGATCGTACTCGAGGCTGGTGAACATCTCGCTCCTTCCAGAACGCCGGCGGCGACTTGGCCAGGGCCTGGCACTGGCCAAGCAGGCCGGGAAAGCGTGCTTCGACCCAGCCGTCGTCGTAAATGGTGTCGATATATCGATCCCCCATGTCCGGAGAGATCGCGACCACGGTCGAATCCCGCGCGATCCGGTCGGCCCAGCGCGCGACCGCACAGAGCACCGTACCGGTCGATCCGCCGACGAGCAGGCCGCGCGCGGCGAGCGTCCGGCACATGCGGATGGTGTCGGCCTCCTCGATCATTTCAAGGACGTCCATCGCCCCGCGATCGGCGATCGGGGGCGTGCTGCTCGTGCCGAGCCCCGCAATGTAGCGCCGGCCGGCCGAAGTGCCGAAGGTGACGGACCCGACCGAATCCACGCCGATGATCCGGGTGTGCGGAGAATGGGCGCGGCAATATTGCGAGACTCCGCCCAGGGTGCCGGTGGTTCCCGCCCCGACGAAGAGATAGTCCACCCGCGGAAAGGAATCGAAGATCTCCGGCCCGGTGAAACGAACATGCGCCTGGGGATTGTCCGGATTGGCATATTGATTGAGCCAGACCAGATCAGGATCCTCCCGCAGCCGCTGGCGGATGTAGGCGATGCGCGTGCCGAGATAGCCGCCATTGTCGTCCAGTTGGTCGACGATCACCACTTCGGCGCCAAGCACGTCCATCAGCTTGCGGGTCGGCGGCGAAAGATTGGGATCGCTGACGCATGTGAAGCGATAGCCGCGCTCGGCGGCGATCATGCTGAGCGCAAGGCCGAGATTGCCGGACGAGCTCTCGATCAGGCGGTTGTTGCGGGACCTCGCACCCCGCGCTTCGAACTGATCGATCATGTGCCGGGCCGTCTTGGCCTTGATCGACCCCGATGCGGTGAAGGCCTCGATCTTGAGGTGGACGGGGGTGTTGGCGAGGATGC
>Ga0307279_10000064_pt1 | contig 11445 bp, 16 predicted proteins | sample ER_DNA_118_FD_194484 | JGI IMG/M metagenome (GOLD analysis project Ga0307279, IMG submission 194484) | Bulk soil microbial communities from the East River watershed near Crested Butte, Colorado, United States - ER_DNA_118 | ecosystem: Environmental > Terrestrial > Soil > Floodplain | place...
CCATCTTGGCCATCTGTTCCCCGACGGGCCCGGACCGACGGGCCTTCGCTACTGCATCAACAGCGCTGCACTGGATTTCGAAGAGAAGAGCTGAACGGCTGCACCGCCGCGCGCTTGTCGAGAGACTCGTCCGCCTCTAGGTTGCGGCGCCAATGGCCAGTGACGCTTCCCCTCCTTCGCCGCTGAAGCGCACTTTCTTCGGCGTCCTCAAGTTCGGCGTCTACACCGGGATCGTCGCGGTCATAGCGCTCGTCGTTGCGGTGGTCGTGGCGATGAACTCCCTCCCCTCCTACAACGAGCTCGTCCGGCGCGACGACCTGGGACAGATGATCCGGGTACGCGCCGCGGACGGCTCGGTGCTGGTCTCGCTCGGGCCGAGCTTCGGCGAATGGCTGAACTACAACGACATCCCGCCGATCATGAGGAGCGCGATGGTCGCGGTCGAGGACAAGAGGTTCCGCTCGCACATCGGAGTCGATCCGATCGGCCTCGCCCGGGCGGTGAAGGTCAGGGCCACGAAGGGCCGCTGGACCCAAGGGGGGTCGACGATCACCCAGCAGCTGGCCCGCAACATCTTCCTCACCAACAGCCGGACCTTCGGCCGGAAGATGCGGGAGGCGATCCTCGCCATGGCGCTCGAGCGCCGCTTCTCGAAGGACCAGATCCTCGAGCTCTACCTCAACCGCGTCTATTTCGGCGGCGGCGCCTACGGCATCGATGCGGCCAGCCGCCGCTTCTTCGGGCATTCGGCCAAGACGCTGAACCTGTCGGAGGCGGCGATCATCGCCGGCCTCGTCAAGGCGCCCTCCAATTACGCTCCGAGTGCCGACGCCGAGGCGGCCAAGGGGCGCGCCGCCGTCGTCATCAGGCTGATGCAGGAGAATGGCGACATCAGCGCCGTCGACGCGGCCGGGGCCGAGCCGGCGGACGTCCAGATCGTGCCCGCCGCCAAGCAGAACAGCGTCCGCTATTTCACCGACTGGGTGCTTCCCCAGCTCGACACGCTCATCGACGAGACGGTCGAGCCGATCGAGGTGTGGACGACGCTCGACCCGAACATGCAGAAGCTCGCCGACCAGGTGGTCAACGCCGATACGCCGGGCGGGGCGCAGGGCGCCCTGGTCGCCCTCGACCGGGACGGGGCGGTCCGGGCGATGGTCGGCGGCCGGGACTATGTCAGCTCGATCTACAACCGGGCGACGCAGGCGGCGCGGCAGCCCGGCTCCGCGTTCAAGCTGTTCGTCTACCTCGCCGCCCTGGAGGCGGGCTACAAGCCCGATTCGATGGTCTCGGCGGACCCGATCTCGATCAACGGCTGGACCCCTCGCAACAACGGCCGCACCTTCTCCGGCCAGGTCGCGCTTCGCCAGGCCTTCGCCCAGTCGATTAACTCGGTCTCAGTCCGGCTCGCCCAGGAAGTCGGCTTCGGAACCGTCGCCGACATGGCCAAGAGGCTCGGGGTCACCACGCCGGTCCTCACCCACCCGTCGATGGCGCTGGGCTCCAACGAGGTGCGGCTGATCGACATGACCAGAGCCTTCGCCGCCGTCCAGCGCAAGGGGGTGGCTGTGGCGCCCTACGGGATCAAGCGGGTGACCACCGCGAAGGGGGACCTCCTCTACCAGCAGCAGGCGGACGAATCGCGGGTCCTCATCGCCCCCTACGTCGCGGCGGAGATGACCGACCTGATGCAGACCGCGGTGATGACCGGCACCGGCGCCGCCGCGCAGATCGGCCGGCCGGTCGCCGGCAAGACCGGAACGACGACGCTCAACCGCGACGGCTGGTTCCTCGGCTTCTCCAGCGGCCTCACCACCGGCGTTTGGATGGGGCGCGACGACAACAAGGTCATCCCGGGCCTCCAGGGCGGGCGGGCGCCGGCACGCGCCTTCCACGACTTCATGATCAAGGCCGTTGCCAACCGGCCGGTCGAGCCCTTCGACACCGCCGTCCGTCCGCCCGACTGGCCGGAGCCCGACGACGAAGCCTGGTTCACTGCCCCGGGCAACGGCCAGCAGGCCGATCCGGCCCAGCCGGTTCCGCCGCCGGGCCAGCTGGTCGATCCCGACGGCAATCCCATCGGCGACCCGAGGCCGGCCCCGCCGCCTACTCCGGCCCCGGCACCGCGGGTGCAGAGCCCGCTCGACGACGAGGAGGAGGGCCCGGCGCCCGACGACCGGCTGGACCAGGACTATCCGGACCGCGGCTCCGATCGCGACCGGCGGCCGCGCCGGCCTGCCCCGGCGCAGCGTTCACCCCTTGCCGATCCGGTGGAGCGCCGCCCCTTCGCGTCGTAGCCATAGCCGCGCCGGCTTCGGATCGGCCCCCAGGAGCCGCTCCACCAGCGCATGGAATTCCGGCCCGTGGTTCATGTGGACGCGGTGCGCGACTTCGTGAGCGACCGTCGCTCGGCGGACGAAGGACGGCGCAAGCAGGAGCCGCCAGCTGTAGCGGATCGCGCCCGAGGATGAGCAGCTGCCCCAGCGCGAAACCGGATCGCCGACCGCGACGCGGCTGACGGCGACTCCCGCCTTCGCGGCGAACTCGGCGGTCTCGCGGCCGAGCAGGTCGAGCGCGCGGCGGCGGAGCCAGCGCAGGATTCGCCCCTCGAGCCCCTCCAGCGGTCCGCCGACGACGATTCGGCCGGCCTCCAGCTTCGGCACGCGCGGCCGGGCGGGATCCCAGTCGATCGCGTGCGGCTCGTCCTCGAGCGGAACGGTCGCGCCCGGCTCCAGCGGCGCGACGGGCACGACCCGGGCGAGCTGCTTCTCGATCCAGTCGCGATGGGTGGAGGCCCATTCCAGCGCGGCCCGCCGGGACGCGCGGGGCGGGACGGTGAGCAGCACCTCGCCGGTGCGGCGATCGACCCGAAGCCGCATCACCCGGGCGCGCGGCGAGACGAGTATCCGAAGCGCCGCCGAACGCCCGCCGGCTTCGAAACGGAGCTCAGAGGTCACGGTCGACGATATGGAGCTCGAGGTCGCCGGCCTCGCCCTCGGGCACGGTCCAGCCGCGCACCGATTCGCCGGCACGGTGCACCGCCTCGGGATCGCCGCAGACCAGATAGTGCCAGCCGGGAAGCGGCTTGCCCTCGGCCCGGAGCCGGTAGGCGCAGGTGGAGGGGAGCCAGCCGAAGCGCTCGACATTGCCGAGGGTGAGTCGGATGCAGTCCGGCACCAGGGCGCGCCGGCCGCGATAGCTGGAACAGCGGCCGCTGTGGGTGTCGAGCAGCTTGCAGGCGACGTTGGTGGGATGGACCTCTCCGGTGTCGGCATCCTCAAGCTTGTTGAGGCAGCATTTGCCGCAGCCGTCGCACAGCGCCTCCCACTCTCCCCGGTCGAGCGCCGCGAGGGGCTTTTCCCAGAAGCTCATCTTACCCACCGGTCGAACTCGGCGAGGATACCGTCGACTCCGCTGTCCTGCGGCAGGAGCGCGATCGGAGCGCCGTCGGGCCCCATCAAAAGCGCGACCCGGCTGTGGTCGACGCCGTAGCCGCCGCCGGGCTGGGTCGCCCCCTTCGAAGCGTAGACGGCGAAACGTTTCTCGACCTGCGCGACCTGCGCCGGGGTTCCGGTGAGGCCGACGAGCCGGGGGTGGAAGGCCGCGACATATTCCTTCACCACCGCCGGCGTGTCGCGCTCCGGGTCGACGCTGATGAAGATCGGCTGGAGCCGAGCGGCGCGCGCGGGGTCCTGCCCCTCGAACTTGCGGAGCGCCTGGGCGATCGCGGCGAGGTCGGTCGGACAGACGTCCGGACAGTGGGTGAAACCGAAATAGACGAGGCGGTACCGGCCGGCGAAGTCGCGGTCGGTGACGGCGCGCCCGTCCTGGTCGACCAGCGCGAACGGTCCGCCGATCCGGGCGCCCTTGAGCGGCGGCTCGGCCGGCTGCGACGAGCAGGCTGCGAGCGCAAGGCCGAGCAGGATCGGAAAGAGCCGCGAAAAGCGCGACTTGCGGGTTTCGTTCATGGCGCGGGCAGCCTTGCTTTGCTAAACGCCGTCGATCAAGTCCGAGCGTAGCGGGGTGGACCAAGTGAACAAGCTCATCGGCCGCGGAATCGCGGCAGCACTGGCCCTGGGTATCGCGGCGACGCCCGCCGGGGCGCAGCAATATTCCGACGGGTACAGCTTCATCAAGGCGGTCAAGGATCACGACGCCGCCAAGGTCTCGGAACTGGTCAGCAGGCCCGGCACGACCGTCGTCAACAGCAAGGACCGCGACACCGGCGAGGGCGCGCTCCACCTGCTGGTCCGCGGCCGCGACTATGAATGGGTGTCGTTCATGCTCGGCAGGCGCGCCAATCCCAACATCCAGAACAGCCGCGGTGAGACTCCGTTAAGCCTCGCCGCGCAGATCGGCTGGCTCGAGGGCGCGCAGATATTGCTGAGCCACGGCGCCAGCGCGGACCTCGCCAACTCCCGCGGCGAGACTCCGCTGATGATGGCGGTCCACCAGCGCGACGTCGCGATGGTCCGTCTCTTGCTCGCAAGCGGCGCCAACCCGAAGAAGACGGACAATGCGGCCGGCTATTCGGCGATCGACTACGCTCGGCAGGACAGCCGGGCGCAGCCGATCCTCAAGCTGCTCGAAGCCGTCCAAGCCCCCGCCAAGGCGGCGGGTCCGAAGCTGTAGGGACCCGCGGTTCGCTCATCATCGCGAGGAGCGAAGCGTCAACCGAAGCCGGCGAGTCCCGGATCCAGACTGCCGACGAGGCGGCGGGCGGCGCGGCGGGCGAAGCGCAGGGTCTCGGCCTTGCGGCGGGCGGGAGCGAGCTTGCGCATCGGCGCGTCGCGCACCACCGCAGCCTCGTAACGGTCGGCGACGATCAGGCCGCAGCAATCCGGGTGGAAGGCCGGACGCTCGAACGGGGCTAGGTCGAACTTGGCCGGCACCGCCCAGAAGAAGCGGTCGCAATAGCCTAGATAGTCGAGCCATTTCGAGTCGCCCATCAGGTCCGCGCGCGACACCTTGATCTCGACGATGGTGATCAGCCCGCCGGCGTCGATCGCCATCATGTCGGCGCGGCGCCCGTTCGGAAGCGGCACCTCGCACAAGGCGAAGGCGTCGAGGTTGAAGAACAACCGGGTCACGCCGCGGGCAACATCCTGGGCCGCGGGCGGCGCGTCGGTGAAGCAGAGCTGCGGCTGGAGAATCGGATTCGCGGCCATGCCGCCTGATTAGAATGAAAGGCGAACGCCGGGAAGGCGGCGAATCATCTGTAGAAGACGTGATTGCCGACCGCAGCGATCCTGGTGAGGCCGCGCCAGCCCGGCGCGACCCGCCTGGCATGGAAGAACAGCGCCCTCGGAGCGCCGCCGTCGGCGAGCTCGTCGCGAGCGACACGGGCGATCGCGACGGCTTTGCGCCAGGCGGCGGAGGCGCGGGCGATCGGCGGGAAGCGGCCGCCGCGCACGAACGAGAACTGGCCCGGCTGCTTGACCACCCCGCAGGCGCTCTTCGGAAAGCGGCCGCTCTTGGCGCGGTTGAGGATCACCTCGGCGACGGAAAGCTGGCCCTTGAGAGGTTCGCCCTTGGCCTCGAAGTAAACCGCCCCGGCAAGGCATTCCTCGTCGGCCGAACGGGGGGCGCTGCTGGCGTGCGTCTCGACCAGATCGGCGAGGCTGAGCGGCGCCGGCGCGCTGTCCGGCTGAATCGGCGGAAGTTCGGTGAGGGAGAGGCTGGGCGCCGGCGCCTGAAGGAGCGGTGCGGCGGAGGCCATATCGGGGAGGCTTAGCTCCCAGGCCCTCGAGGGGGCGGCGTGAAAGGCGGCGAACAAGGTAAGCAGCATGGCCGCGGCGCCCGCCGCGGTAATCCGGTGTCTGAACATTCAGCTTCTAATCAGTGCGGCAGGCGGTCGACCGCGGAAGCTTTGATGAGAAAAGCCGCTTCCCCTGGACCGCCTTCCGTCTCGCGTGGCCGCTCGCCTCATACCGGGCTTGGAGCGGCCCCCCGCTGTCGCTCGAAAGGTGAGGCGGCGCTAGGTTGTGCGGTGCAGCAGAGTCAATTCAACGCGTTCATTTCAGCGGCGAACCGTTCCCGCGACGGGATGTCCAGTTCCACGACCCATAAATCCGGGTCGAACCGGCGCCGCCGTGCGACGAAGTCGGGAACCTCGCCCGGGCCGTCCGCGGACTGGGCTGCGGCGACTTCCCAGGCGTAGCCGCCGTCAGGCTGCAATATGCGCTCGAACAGGCGGGGATCGGCGCCTCGCTCGGTCAGGATGACGAGCAGCGACCCCGCCGTCTCGTCGCCTTTGGCGAGCACCGCGGCGAAGCCGCCTTCTCCCTGGGCCTTGCGGATCAGCGCCCCGACATAGACCGACGTGGCGAGCCGCGGCGCGGTCATGGCGCGCGGTAGCCCGGCAGGCCGGAGAGGGCGATGTGGGAGCGCATGAACGTGCCGGTCCCCCGCGCGGCCTCTTCGCCCGAGGAATCGACGAGGCGCGCCTCGCCGACCAGGACCCGCCGCCGCCCGCTCGCCCAGCGCCCTTCGACGGTCGCCTCGCCGCCCCGCAGCGGCCGGGTGAAGAGCAGGTTGAACGCCGTCGTCAGCAGGAAGCGATCGGTGACGAGGCTGTTGCAGGCGTAGAAAGCGGCGTCGTCGAGCATCTTGAAATAGAGCGTGCCGTGGGCGGCTCCGGCGGCGTGGAAGAGATCGTCGCTCACCTGGAACCGGATTCGGGCGAAACCCTCTTCCACCTCGATCCGGGAGTCGAACAGGCGGTTGACCGGCGCTGAGCGATAGAGCGATTCGAGAGCGCGAAAATGCGCCTCCGCGCCGGCCGCTTCAGGCGGCATTGAGGCTTTCGATCCCGGACAGCAAAGCGAAGATCGCGTCCCTCGAGCGTGCTCCCCGCAGCTTCGCCACCGTGTTTCGATCGCGCAGTACCCGGCTGACGCCGGCAAGCGCCTTCAGATGGTCGGCCCCGGCATCGGGCGGCGACAGGATCAGGAAGACCAGGTCCACCGGAAGGCCGTCGACCGCCTGGAAATCGATCGGCGTGGAAAGCCGCGCGAAATAGCCGAATACCCGCTCCAGCCCTTCGATCCGGCCGTGCGGTATGGCGACTCCGGCGCCGAAACCGGTGGAGCCGATCCGCTCCCGTTCGGCGAGCACCGCAGCGATCGTTTTTGCCGGGATTCCGAGGCGGCGCGAGGCGGCCACGGCGAGCTGCTGGAACAGCCCCTTCTTGTTCGCGGCCGCCATGTCCCCGTCGATACGCTCGACCGTCAGCAGTTCGGATAGATCGATCATGCGTCCCCGGATGGGAGCGCCCCCCGGCTCCCGCGCAACAAAGGAAGTGATGAGATAGGAGCGCGGACGCTCGACCGCCAGTGCCGGCGGCCGGCTTCAGCCCTCGTCCGGGCTCGAGCCCTCGTCGCTTTGTCGATTGCCGAAGTCGCCGGCCAGCTCCAGCGCCGCGACCGGCTCGGCGCGGTGGTCCTTGAGCTTGCGCATGTGGCGTCGCATCTGCTTCTCGACCTTCTCGGCCGCGGCGTCGAAGGCGGCATGCGCGTCCGCGGCCCGATCGGTGGACTTGAACACCACGCCCTGCGGCGCATGGGCGATCAGCTCCACCGTGAAGCCGTGGTCGTGGGGCCCCTTTCCGAACGTTACCTGCGCCGAGACGAGACGCGCGGAATATTTGGCGTCTGCGCCGCGGAGGCGCTGGTCGACATGCTCGCGCAGCGCCTCGCCGGTGTCGACCTGGTGACCCGAAACCCGGATGTCCATTCAGCTTCTCCAGTGAAATCGAGGCGCGGATAGGCCCCGCCGGATCGACGCGTCAACCGCCCAGCCGGTTCCAGACCGGATCGCTGATCGTCGCGAGGAAGGCGGCGTGCGCCGCAAGTTCCTCCTCGCTCGGCGCGTGGGGCCGGGGCGGGCGCACCTGGACCAGGATCGGGGCGGTTCCGCCGGCGGACGCGACGACCTGCTCGATCGTGTCGACCGCGACGTCGGCCAGGCCGAGGCCGATCTGACGGCCGCCGGTGAGCTCGACATAGCATTGGGCGAGAAGCTGGGCGTCGATCAGCGCCCCGTGCTTGACCCGGATGCTCCGGTCGACCCCGAAGCGGGTGCACAGGGCGTCGAGGCTGTGCTTTGCGCCGGGATGCTTGCCGCGGGCGATCTGGAGCGTGTCCACCATCCGGCTCAGGCAGACCAGGGGCCGCCCGCAATTGTTCAACTCGTGGTTGAGGAATCCGAAGTCGAAGCTGGCATTATGGGCGACGAGGGGGCACTCGCCGAGGAATTCGAGCAGATCCTCGACGACCTCCCTGAAGCGAGGCTTGTCGGCGAGGAAAACGTCGGAAAGACCGTGAACCGCCTCCGCGCCGCTCGGCATCGGCCGGTCGGGATTGAAATAAGCGTGGAAGGTGCGGCCGGTCTCGACCCGGTTGAACAGCTCGACGCAGCCGATCTCGACCATCCGGTCGCCGGCGAGCGGACTAAGGCCCGTGGTTTCGGTGTCGAAGACGATTTCCCGCATGGCCGGAACTATGAATCGGCGCGCCCGATCAGGCAAGCGAGGATGCGGCGAACCGCTTGTCGTGTCTCCTCGAGCCGACCGCCCGTCGGGATGACGAAGTCGGCGCGGGAGCGCTTTTCCGAATCGGGCGTCTGGCGGGCGAGGATCCGCTCGAATTTCTCTTCGCTCATCCCCGGACGGGCCAGGACCCGGGCGCGCTGGACGCCTTCGGGCGCCGAGACGACCGCGATCTTGTCCACCTGAGTCCAGCCGCCCGCCTCGAACAGCAGTGGGATGTCGAGCAGAACGAGCGGCGCCTCGCCATGCTCCGCCAGGAAGACCTCGCGTGCTTCGGCGACGGCGGGGTGGACCAGCGCCTCCAGCCGCCGAAGCGCTTCGGGCTCGCCGAGGACGCGCTCCGCGAGGGCGCCGCGATCCACGCCGTCGGCGCCTGTCGTGCCGGGGAATTGCGCTTCGATCCGAGCGACCAGGGCTCCGTCCGGACCCTGCAGCCGGTGCACGGCCGCGTCGGCGTCGAACACGGGTATGCCCTCCTCCGCGAACATCCGCGCGACAGTGGACTTGCCCATTCCGATGGAGCCGGTGAGGCCGAGCCGGATCATGACTCCAGCACCTTGCGCACCTCCGCGCGCTGTCCGTGATCGATGCCGCGGTTGAAGAACGTGACGAAAGACATCGCCGCCTGTTCGATGAGCATGGTCAGGCCGTCGAACACCCGCAGGCCCCGACGCCTGGCCTCGGAGACGAGCGGGGTCACCAGCGGGTTGTAAACCATCTCGAACACGGCCCCTTCGTCCGGAATGGCCGAAAGGCGTACCGGAAGGGGTGGAAAGCCGGCCATGCCCAATGGGGTCGCGTTGACCAGCAGGTGGCACCCGGGAATCTCGCTCCAGTCCGCAACCCGAACCTCGATGCCCAGCTGGCCGGCCATGTCCAAGGCTTTGTCGGGAGCGCGGCTGATGACGACGATCTCCTCGAACCCGAGCAAGGCCAAGGCCCACAACGCTGCCCGCGCCGCCCCGCCGTTGCCGAGGAGAACCGCGCGTCCCGACCAGGGGTAGGGGACAAGCGTTTCCAATACGGCCGCCGCGTCGAAATTCGTGCCGTAAAGGCCGCCCCGGCGGTTGGATTTGATGCAGTTGACCGCCCCCAGCCGCCCCACCTCCTCGTTGACCTGGTCGAGATGGCCGACCACCGCATGCTTGAGGGGCATCGTTACGTTGCACCCGAGCCAGTCGGAATCCTGCCGTCGCGACCTGAAATATTCGGCGAGAGACTCCTCGGTGACTCGCGTGCGCCGATAGTCGCCTTCGCGGCCCGACTGCTCCAGCCAGAATTTGTGGATGACCGGCGATTTGGAATGCTCGACCGGATCGCCGATCACCTCGGCATAGGGGACGCCCATCAGCGCCTTCCGGTCATGACGGCGCCAACCCCCGCTCCCGCAGATAGGCGAGGAGGGGGAGGAGGGGCATTCCCAGGATGGCGAAATGGCTCCCCTCGATGCGGTCGAACAGCTGCACGCCGGGCCCCTCGATCCGGTAGCCGCCGACGCTCCAGCGGACATGCTCCCATTCGCGGTCGAGATAATCCCGGAGGAACGCGTCGCTGAACGGGCGCATGGTGAGCGAGACCGTCTCGCAATGCCACCAGACCGCTTCGCCGCCGGCCGCGATCACCGCGGCGGAGTGGAGCCGATGGGTGGCGCCGCGGAGCGAGACGAGCTGTCCCCACGCCTCGTCGCGCGACGCGGGCTTGCCGAGCAGGGTGCCGTCGTCCCGCTCTAGGGTCTGGTCGGAGCCGAGGACGAGGTCGCCGGGCGGGGCCGCGGCCGACAGCGCCTTCAGTTGGGCAAGCTCCTCGGCGACTCCGCGGGCGTCGAAGCCGGCGCCCCACAGACCACCCTTCGCGGCCTCCTCGTCGAGCTCCGCCTCGACCGGCTGGAAGGCGATCCCGGCCGCCTCGAGCATCGCCCGCCGGGCGGCGCTCTTCGAAGCGAGGAGGAGCCTCATGCGCTCACCTTGGAGTCGATCCGCTCGTTGCAGAGCTTGACGATGGCGAAGGCGGTCTCCTCGATCGAGCGGCGGGTGACGTCGATCACCGGCCAGTCGTTGTCGGCGAACATGCGCCGGGCGAAGCCGAGCTCGGCATTGACCGCGTCGAGATCGACATAATCGGTTTCCGGCGCCTGGTTGAGCGCGAGCAGACGATTGCGGCGGATCTGGATCAGCCGCTCCGGATTGGTGGTCAGGCCGACGACGAGGGGATGGCGCAGGCTGAACAGGTTGGGCGGCGGCGGCGCTTCGGGAACGAGGGGAATATTGGCGGTCTTGTAGCCGCGGTTGGCAAGGTAGATGGCGGTCGGAGTCTTCGACGTGCGGGAGACTCCGGCGAGGATGATGTCCGCCTCTTCCCAATTCTCCGAGCCGATGCCGTCGTCGTGGGCGATGGTGAACTGGATGGCGTCGACCCGCGCGAAATAAGCGGCGTCGAGGGCGTGCTGGCGACCCGGGCGGCCGTGCGCCTCCTGACCGAGGACGGCGGAGAGGGCATGGACGACCGGATCGAGTACCGAGACGGCATGGATGCCGCGGCGTCGCGTCTTCTGCTCCAGGACGCGCCGGATGGTGCTGTTCACCAGCGTGTAGAGGACCAGCCCGGGCCGGCGCTCGACGTCGTCCAGAACCCGTTCGAGATGGCCTTCGGAGCGCACCATCGGCCAGAGATGCTGCTTCATCTCCACCCCTTCGAACTGCGCGAGGCAGGCCTTGGCGATCAGCTCGAGCGTCTCGCCGGTGGAATCCGACAGGAGATGGAGGTTGAGGCCCGAAGGCATCAAAAAGGCCTGTGGAAAAGCATGTGGGGATCGCTAGCGGAACCCTCGGGGCGCTTGCAAGGACAGGCTTTGCCCCCGTTGCCCGCCGGTCCATCCACAGATTCGCAAAGGTGAAGAA
>Ga0307279_10000065_pt1 | contig 11328 bp, 11 predicted proteins | sample ER_DNA_118_FD_194484 | JGI IMG/M metagenome (GOLD analysis project Ga0307279, IMG submission 194484) | Bulk soil microbial communities from the East River watershed near Crested Butte, Colorado, United States - ER_DNA_118 | ecosystem: Environmental > Terrestrial > Soil > Floodplain | place...
CGAAACCTCCACGCCCGCGACACGAACGCTGCGACGGCAGGCATCGACGACCGTCCTGCCCGACGCAAGCAATGCCTCGACCTCGGCGAGGAGGATCGGACGCTCTTCGCCGCGCGTGATCAGGCGAGCGACCGGCGTCGTGAGGATCAGGCGTGCCCGTTCGACCTCGGCGGCGAGGGCCGGAATAGCGGCCTCTCGCGCCGCTCCCTCAGCCCGGGCCAGCGCCTCGCGCGCCAGTCCGGTGCGAAGCCGCCTGATTGCGATTCCCGCCACCACGAGTTCGTGAGCGGTTCGCCAGGCCGGCGGGAGGAGCGACGGGTCGAGCTTCGCGAGCAGCCGCTCGGCCTCGTCGACCCTGCCGATCAGAAGCAACCGGCGGACCTCCAGGTGAACGGCGTGCGACGCGTTCGCCCAGTCCTTGTGGCCCTCCAGGGTCGCCCGAGCCTCCGCCAGGGCCGTGGTCGACCAGCCCAGGTCCCGCGAGACGAGCGCGACCTCGGCCTCGGCCACCACGCATCTTGCCCGTGCAACCGCTTCCCTGGGGCCGAACGTCCGCGCCGCCCGGCGGAGCAGCGCCCTGGCCCGATCGAACTCCCCCAGTTGCGCCATCGCTATCCCCCGAAGCGCCAGCGCCGCCGCATCGTCGCGAAGAGCGACCCGGTTCAGAGCTCCAAGAGGGTCGCCGGCGGAGAGTGCCCGCGCCGCCGCGGTGATCAGCGAGTCCATCTCAATCCCGCCATGCTTGTCACTCCCGGCACCGTGTCGCCCGGGCCTATCCCTAGCCTTAGTCGAAGGACAATCCAGCGGAGCTACCGACCATGACGAAGCATCAGACCGGCACTCGCGATGAGTGGCTCGTTTCTCGCCTTGCCCTGCTTGCCGAGGAAAAGGAGCTCACCCGCCGAAGCGACGCGCTGGCGCGAAGGCGTCAGGCGCTGCCGTGGGTCCCTGTCGATAAGGCGTATCGCTTCGACACCGAGGCCGGGAGCGCAGCGCTTGCCGATCTGTTTCAGGGACGGTCGCAACTCCTCGTCTATCACTTCATGTTCGGCCCCGAGTACGAATCGGGATGTCCGTCCTGCTCGGCGATAGCCGACGGGTTCGACGGCTTCGCGCCGCATCTTGCCAACCACGATGTGATGCTGACCGCCGTCTCCCGAGCGCCGCTCGCGAAGCTGCGGGCGTTCAAGGAGCGGATGGGATGGACGTTCCCTTGGGCTTCGTCCTTCGGAAGCGACTTCAACCGGGACTTCGCCGTCTCGTTCACCGAGCAAGAGCAGCGGCAGGGCGCCGAATACAATTTCCGGCGGGCTCCCCCGGCACGGGAGGAGTTTCTCTCGGGCGAGACCACGGCCAGCGTGCCCGAAGCGATGGCCGCAGCAGCCGGGGTCGCCCTTCCCGTCTACGCCCGGGAGGCGCCGGGCCTAAGCGCGTTCGTGATCGAGGATGGGATCGTCTACCACACCTACTCGACCTACTCACGCGGCCTCGACGGCCTCTGGGGAATGTACCAGTGGCTCGACCGCGCGCCGAACGGGCGCAACGAGAGCGGCCCGTGGCTGCGCCATCATGATCGCTACGCCGCGCGTTGAACCTCGATGTGGGGGACCGACCACATGGACATGGCCGGGGCGTGGACCGGCTCGTTGCCGTCGGTCCGGCAGGCCGGCGAATCGTGGCCTTCCGGCGCTGTCGCCTTTCTGATCATGTGGCTGTTGATGACGGCTGCGATGATGGCGCCGTCCTTGCTGCCCCGATTGTGGCGGTACCGGCAGGACCTTCGCGCCTCCGGGACGGCCTCGGCCGGTCGAGCTACGGCGGTGGCGGCCCTCGGCTACTTTCTCGTCTGGACCCTGGTCGGAGTCATCGCCTTCGCCGTCGGGGCGGTCGTCTCGCTCGGATCCCATCATGCGCCGGCGGCACGCGCCGCGCCGCTCGCGGGCGGCGGCGTCGTGCTCGCTGCAGGCCTGGTTCAGCTCACCCGGTGGAAGAGGCGCCGCCTCGCCTGCTGCCGGGAACTGCACTGGCGCACGGCAACCTCCGCGCGCGCCCGATCCCCGTTGCAAGTGGGGATCGGGCTCGGCGTCCGCTGCTTCCTCTGCTGCGCCAACCTGATGGCGGTGCTTCTCGTTGTTGGTGGGATGAACCTGGTTGCAATGGTCCTGACGACCCTGGCCGCGAACCTCGAACGCCTCGCGCCTCGCGGCGGTCGGCTCGCTCGCGCGGTCGGGATCGTCGTCACCGCGATCGGACTGACGATGGTCGGTCGATCCGTAGAGGCCGGTCGAACCGTGCTGCACGCCGGGCCCGTCGAAGCCGCTGTTAAAAACTTTTCTCGAGCCGCGATCCGTTTCCCGCCGCCGTTTCGTCAAAGCTGCGCCCATAACGGAAGGAGAGCCGCAATGGCCAAGCTGGTCGCGATCTACAAGAAGCCCGCCGACGTGGAGGCGTTCGAAAGGCATTATTTCGGCACCCACATACCGCTGGCGAAGAAGATGCCGGGTTGCAGGAAATACGAGGTGAGCTCCGGACCGATGTCGACCCTCGCCGGCCCGAAGGACGTGTTTCTGATCGGAACCGTCTATTTCGACGACCTCGCGGCGATGCAGGAGGCGTTCGCCAGCCCGGAGGGTCGAGCATGTGCCGCGGACCGCCAGCTTTTCGCACCGGACGAAACGGGAGTTCAGATCTTCGTTTCCGACACCCGCGAAGTCTGATCCGGTCGCCGCGGCGGCGGTCGGGGCCCGGCCGCATTGCAGGAACCGAATGAAGAAGGATAACCGATGCAACCCAAAGCCGCTTTCGTCCTCGTCCATGGTGGCTGGCACAACCGCAGGGCGTGGGACAAGGTAAGCCCGCTGCTCCACGCCGCGGGCCATGCGGTGCTGACGCTCGACCTCCCCGGGGCGGGGGCGAACGCGAAGGAGCCAGGCTCGCTTCATGCCCGCCCGTTCGACCTGGCCGCCTTCGCCGCCGAACCGTCACCGGTGGCTGGAGTCACCCAGGAGGAGCGGACTCGAGCAGTTGAGGCGCTGGTCGAGGAAGCGGCCTCGGTTGCGGACGGCAAGGTCGTCCTGGTCGGGCATTCGGCGGGGGGGATGACGATCTCGGCGGTCGCCGAACGCGTTCCCGATCGGCTCTGCGCGCTCGTCTATCTGGCCGGATTCATGGTGCCCAACGGCCTGTCGCTGCTCGCGATGCTGCCGCATGAATCGATGTCCTCGGCCCTGTCGGTGGGGCTCTTCGTGGGGGACCCGGCAGCGATCGGCGCGACGAGGATAAACCCCCGGCCGGTCGACGACGCCCACAGGGCGCTGCTCAAGGCCTCGTTCTACGCGGACGCGACCGAAGCCGATTTCGCCCGGATTGTCTCGCAGCTGCACAGCGACGAACCCAATGGCGGCGCCCTTGCCCCGTCCGAGATCACGCCCGGTAGGTTCGGCTCCGTGCCGCGCCATTACATCCGGACGACCCAGGATCGGGCGGTTCCGCTGACCGGCCAGGATCACATGATCGCCGCGGTGGACGCCGCGATCGGCGGCACGACCGTCACGCACACGCTGGAAAGCAGCCATTCGCCCTTCCTTTCGCAGCCGGCCGCCCTGTCGAAAATCCTTGTCGATATCGCCGATTGCTCCCGCGCCGGCCCGGGGCGGAGCGGGGAAGGCTGGGATAGATGAGCAACGACGAGTTCGAAGATCGGCTGACGGCGCTCAGAGCGCCCCTTCATCGTTACTGCGCCCGGATCACGGGATCGACCGTCGATGGCGAGGACGTGTTGCAAGACACGCTCGTCAAAGCCCTCAAGGCGCGGGCGGAGGGCGCCGCCGTGGACAATTTCGACGCCTGGTTGTTTCGCATCGCCCACAATACGGCCCTCGATCTGCTTCGCCGCAGGTCGCGGAACAACGTCGTTCCGCTCGTCGCGGAAGTCGAGGCAGCGCCGATCCCCCAGGCCGATATCGTCGCGATCGGCTTCCAGACCTTCCTGCGGCTGCCCGAGCTTCAGCGCTGCGCGGTGATCCTCAAGGATGTGCTGGGGCATTCGGTCGAAGAGATAGCAAGCGTCGCCGGCTGCACGCCGGCCGCCGCTAAATCGGCCCTGCAGCGCGGCCGGTCGGCTCTGCGTCAAGCGGCCGCGATGCCGCCGGAGACCCGGCTGCCTCTGATGTCGGACGCCGCCCGGGAGAGGATGACGGCCTTCGTCGAGCTGTTCCGCGCGGGAGATTTCGACGCGATCCGCGCCATGCTCGCCGACGACGTGAAGCTTGAGCTCGTAAACCGGCTGAAATGGCAAGGCCGCGACAAGATCGCACCTTATTTCACCCGCTACGCCGAGGAACGGCGCTGGCGGTTCGCCTTCGGAGCGGTCGAGGGCCGCCCGGCCATGCTGGTGTTCGACGGCAGCGCAATGGAGAGACCGGCCTATTTCGTGCTGGTCGAATGGCGGGACGGCCAGATCGCAACGATCCGGGATTTCCTGTTCGCCCCCTACGCGCTTGAATCGGCCGACTGGATAAGACTGGGCGCTCCCTGACGGAGCCGGTGGTGCGGGTGGTCGGGCTCGAACCGACACTCCTTGCGGAACCGGATTTTGAGTCCGGCGCGTCTACCAATTCCACCACACCCGCATCGAGCCGCTTGGCCCTGTCCGGCCTCCTAGCACAATTTCGGCGCTTTTCGAGCCTCGTTGATGCGACAAGCCGAGCCTCCGGATGAACGGGCGCGATGCTTGCCTCCGCTTGCGCCCTCGTCTACAGGCGCCGCTTCCCCGTTCATGGTCATCCCTGGAGGCGTGAGCGCGGGCGTTTGTTTTAAACCCAGCTTTTGGAGACATGCACATGAGCGAACAGCTTACGCTGTCGGCCGAGACGCGCGAGCGGGCGGGCAAGGGAGCCTCCCGTGCCATGCGTCGCGAAGGCCGCGTCCCCGCCGTCGTCTACGGCAACCGTGAAGAGCCCCTCGCCATCCACGTCGAGGAAAAGGCCCTGATGAAGATGCTGAACACCGGCCACTTCATGAATTCGGTCGTGATGATCGAGGTCGGCGGCGGCGCAACCGCCCGCACCCTCCCCAAGGACGTCCAGTTCCACCCGGTCACCGACCGGCCGCTGCATGTCGATTTCCTGCGCATCTCCGAGCACTCGAAGGTGCATGTGAACGTGCCCATCCGGTTCACCGGCGAAGAGGAATGCCGCGGCATCAAGCGCGGCGGCGTTCTGAACGCGGTTCGCCACGAGCTCGAGCTGGTCTGCGACGCGGCGGAGATTCCGGACGAGATCGAGATCAGCCTCAAGGGCCTCAACATCGGCGACTCGCTGCATTTCTCCGCGGTGACCCTGCCCAGGGGCGCCGAGAGCGCGATCACCGATCGCGACTTCACCATCGCCACCATCGTCCCCTCGTCCGGCTCCGTCATGGATGCCGAGGATGCCGCCGCCGACGCGGAAGCCCCGGCCGACGCGGTTCCGGCGACCGACGCCACGCCAGGCGACGAGGCAGAGGACCACCCGGCCCAGGAGGGCTGACCTTGGGACTCCTAAGCTGGTTCGGCTCCTTCTTCGGCGTGAAGCCGGTGGAGGTGCCGGGCCAGCCGCTGGACGCCCCGGAAGCCGAGGATTGGGATTTCGAGCCCGTGCAGATCTGGGTCGGCCTTGGCAATCCGGGCGCGAAATATGCGATGCATCGCCACAATGTCGGCTTCATGGCGGTCGACGCGATCGCCGAGGTCCACGCTTTCGAGCCGCCGAAAAAGGCGTTCCAGGGCTGGGCCCAGCAGGGCCGGATCGGCTCCGAGCGAATCCTCCTGCTAAAGCCCGAGACCTTCATGAACGACAGCGGCCGTTCGGTGCGCTCGGCGATGGACTTCTTCAAGAAGGAGGTCGGGGACGTCACGATCTTCCACGACGAGCTCGACCTCGCCCCCTTCAAGGTGAAGGTGAAGGTCGGCGGCGGAACCGCCGGCCACAACGGCCTTCGCTCAACCGAGGCCCATGTCGGCAACGCCTTCCGCCGGGTGCGGATCGGAATCGGCCATCCCGGCCACAAGGACCGCGTCACCGGCCACGTCCTCGGCAATTACGCCAAGGTCGAGACCGACCGGCTCGCCGACCTGCTCGGAGCGATTGCCGCCGAGGCGGAGTGGCTGGCGAAGGGCGACGACGCCCGCTTCATGAACGAGGTCGCCCTGCGCCTGCAGGACTGACGCCGGCTTCGGGCGGCGCGGTCAGCCCGTTCGCCGGACCAGCGGCACAGTCACCGCACCGGCAAGCGTCGCGAGCAGAGCTCCGCCGGCCGCCACCGCGGCGAGGGCGAGCAGCATCGAGCCGTTGACGACGACGGACCCTTGCGCGCCGAGCGCCGCGGCGGCCGCGTCGAAGGAACCGCTGGCGAGGAGCGCGAGGGCCGCGGCGGTCGCGGCGAAGAACACCGCTCCGGCGACCAGGCCGTCCTTGCCGCAAGCCCAATCCCGCTCCGGAAGCCGTGGAGGCGGTGGCGGCTGCCGGCCATCGCCACGGCGGCCGACCCAGCGACCAGCGGCCAGATCATCGGCCAGGCGTGACTGTTCGGAAGCATCGCGTGCGCGAAGAAGAGAAGCCGGCCGCTCAAGCCTGCGTAAACTGCCGGGGAACGTCCGCCCATTGCCCGCCTCCTCTGGCTGAAGCGGTAAAACGCCGGCCTCGACCGGCGGTTGCAGGCGCCGGCCGGCTCGTCACCTTTTCCCCGTCCCCGCCCGCCGGAAGAGCTCGGCCGGGCGGAAGGACGCGCCCGTCTCGCGCTCGCCGGTCGCCTCAAGCCGCCCGCCGTCGAGCATCCGCCGACGGAAGGCCGGTTTGTTGAGGCGGGTGCCGAGGATCGCCTCGTGCACACGTTGCAGGTCGCGCAGCGCGAACACCTCCGGCAACAAAGCGAAGGCGACCTCGGAATAGTCGAGCTTGCCGCGAAGCCTGCGGACGGCGAGGGCCAGCATGTCGCCATGGTCGAAGGCGAGAGTCAGCGCCGCTCCGCCCGGGCCGCTCGCCTCGATCGGATCGCCCTCCTCCAGCGACGGCGGCACCGCCATCCTCGCCAGGGTGAGCGCCGGCGCCGATTCCAACGCGGCCTCGAACCGCGTTGCCGGCAGGAGGGCGAAATAGGCGACGCTGATCACGCGCGTTCGCGGATCCCTGTCGATCGCCCCGAACGTATAGAGCTGCTCGATATAAGCGCTGTCCATATGCGCCTTCTCGCGCAGCACCCGCCGCGCCGCCTCGTCGAGGCTTTCGCGCGGCCCGACGAACCCGCCGGGAAGCGCCCAGCGGCCGAGGAAGGGATGCTCGTCGCGGCGCGCCAGCAGGACCACCGGCGCGTCGTTCGCGATGCTCATCAGGACGAGGTCCACGGCGACGGACGGACGCTCGAAGGCGGAAGCGTCGTAACGCGCCAGAAAGTCCGCCTCTTCCACCTCACACCCTTATGCGCAATCTGCGCTTTACTTATATGCATTATGCGCCTATGTCAAATGCAGACCGAGGGAGCATTGGGATGAGCCGATTCGTCATCGTCGTGGACGCGCAGCGCGACTTCATGGCCCCCGACGGCGCCCTCTCCGTCGCCGGGGCCGACGCGCTCGTCGCGCCCCTGAACGCCTGGCTTGCCGCGCTCAGGCCGGGCGATGTCGCGGGCATTCTCCTCACCTTCGACACGCACGAGCCCGAGCGCTACGCGCGCTCGCCCGAAGCGGAGCAATTCCCCCCGCACTGCGTCCGGGGGCAGCCGGGCTGGGAGACGATGGTCGACCTCGCCGCCGTCGATCCGGCCATTCCGCTCTACCGGCTGGAGAAGGGTGTGTTCGCGATGTGGGAGGAGCCCGATCTGGCCCTTGAGGACGCGCGCGATCCCGCCGCGCCCCCTCTCCCCCGCGATGCCTTCTTCGAGGCGCTCCGGGCGCGCGGCGTCGGAGAAGTCACCGTGGTCGGCGTCGCCGCGGATTATTGCGTGCGCTGGGCCGTCGACGGCCTGGTCGAGCGCGGCTTCCGGGTCGAGGTGCCGGCCGCCCTCACCCGCGGCATCGCGCGGCAGATCGAGGCGGTGGTGGCCGAGGAGTGGCCGGCGGGCGCGGTGCGCCTCGCCTGACTGACTCTGGCGCTCGCGCCGGAGAGCCGCTATCCGCCCGGCACAACCGGCAGAAAGTGGATTTGAATGGGTTTTCGTTGCGGGATCGTCGGGCTGCCCAACGTGGGCAAGTCCACCCTCTTCAACGCGCTGACCGAGACGGCGGCGGCGCAGGCGGCGAACTATCCCTTCTGCACGATCGAGCCAAACGTCGGCCGGGTCGCCGTTCCCGACCCGCGGCTCGACGAAATCGCCCGGATCGCGAAGTCCGCCCAGGAGATCGAGACCCAGCTCGAATTCGTTGACATCGCCGGGCTGGTGCGCGGCGCCTCGCAGGGCGAGGGGCTCGGCAACCAGTTCCTCGGCAACATCCGCGAGGTCGACGCCATCGTCCACGTCCTGCGCTGCTTCGAGGGCGGCGACGTCACCCATGTCGAGGGCCGGGTCGATCCGATCGCCGACGCGGAGACGGTGGAGACCGAGCTGATGCTCGCCGACCTCGACAGCCTCGAGAAAAGGGTGCCCAATCTCGCCAAGAAGGCCCAGCAGGGCGACAAGGAGGCGAAGGTCCAGGCCTCAGTCCTCGGCCAGGCGCTGGAGCTTCTTCGAGAATCGAAGCCGGCCCGGCTCACCGTTCCGAAGGACGCGGACGAGAAGCTCGCGCTCGACCGCGCCCAGCTGCTCACCGCCAAGCCCGTCCTCTACGTCTGCAACGTCGACGAAGGCGACGCGGCCGCCGGCAACGCGCACAGCGCCCGCGTCCTCGAGCGGGCGGCGGCGGAGGGCGCCGGCGCCGTCATCGTCTCCGCCGCCATCGAGGCGGAGATCGTCACCATGGCGCCGGAGGATCGCGGCGAGTTCCTGTCCGACCTCGGCCTGGGCGAGGCCGGCCTGTCGCGCGTGATCCGCGCCGGCTACGACCTTCTCCACCTCATCACCTTCTTCACCGCCGGTCCCAAGGAGGCGCGCGCCTGGACGGTCGAGAAGGGCTCGAAGGCGCCGCAGGCGGCGGGAGTCATCCATTCCGATTTCGAGCGCGGCTTCATCCGCGCCGAGACCATCGCCTACGACGACTTCGTGCAATTCGGCGGCGAGGCGGGGGCCAAGGAGGCCGGCAAGATGCGCTCGGAGGGCAAGGAATATGTCGTCCAGGACGGCGACATCATGCTCTTCCGGTTCAACGTCTAGAGTCCGTGCTCCTGCAACCGAAACGCCCTACTCGTCATTCCGGACTTGATCCGGCATCCACCTTCTTCGCCTCCGGCGCGGAAAGGGAAAGGCGGACCCCGGATCAAGTCCGGGGTGACGATCCTGTACGGCCGATAGCGCGCCGGGGCTGGCGCCTAGTCGTCGGAACCGCCCTTCTCCGCCGGGGCGTCGATCCGTTCGATCCGGTCGGGGCGCGGCGGCTCTAGGGCGCCCGCGGCGGCGACGTAGCGCTCGAGCGCGTCGATGTCCTGCGGCCCGCCGAGCACCTCGCTCCCCTCCCGGAACAGCGTGAAATTGTCGCCGCCCGCGGCCAGGAAGCTGTTCATCGCCACCCGGTAGCGCGACTCGCCCCGAACCGCGGCGCCGTCCAGCCTGAGGTCGAGAATCCGCCGGCCTTCGGGGCGGGTCAGGTCGTAGCGATAGGAGAGGCCGCGGGACGGCATCAGCATGTTCGGCTTCGCGGCGCTGTTCCGGCCGCTCGCGAATTGCTGTTCGAGCAGGCGACGAAGCTGCGCGCCCGTGAAGGTCTTGACGACCAGGCTGTTGGCGAAGGGCTGAGCGGCGTAGAGGGCGCCGTAGGTCAGCGTGCCGTCGGCGGCGGGAACGATGTCGGCGCGCACGCCCGAGCCGTTCATGAACGCGACCTGCGCTCCGCCCGCCGCGGCCGGGCGGGTCGCGGCGAGCTGGGCGTCGGCGATGAGATCGCCCGCCGAGGTCTCGCCGGCCGGGCTCTTCGTCCGCGAGGCGGTGCCGGTCAGCCGGCCGACCGGGCGAGCCGCGAGCGGCGCCGCGGCCGCCGCATAGCGTGCCACGAGCGAGGCTATGGCCGGATCGGCGGGAAAGGTAGCAAACAGGGGAGACGTGGCGACCGAGTCCGATCCGGCGCTGAACCCCTCCCCCTGGACGATGACGTTGCGGGCCCGCCTATCGACCACTCCGCGGCGCGGAACGATCTTGAGGTCGATGTCGGTCAGCAGGGTCCCGTATTTTCCGGCGCTGGTGACGAGGAAGCGGCGCGCCGGGTCGAGCGTCGAATAATCGCACAGATAGGCGTTGTGCGTGTGCCCGGAGACGACGAGGTCCACCGCCGGGTCGAGCTTCGCGAGGATCGGCAACAGGTCCCCCTCGACCGTTCCGCAGCCGGGTACCGGCGGCGCCTCGAGGGCCGTCGAGGCGAAGCGGGGCGCGTGCTGCGAGACTCCCTGGTGGATGAGAACGACGATGGCGTCCGCCCCCTCGCGGCGGAGGCGCGGCACGAGCCGGTTGATCGCTTCGGCCTCGTCGCCGAAGTCCAGCCCCTTCACTCCGGAGGGGGTGACCAGGGTCGGAGTGTCCCGGAGGGTGAGGCCGATGAAGGCCACTCGCACCTGGTTCGCGCCGCGGCCGAAGCGGCGGAGGGCATAAGCGGGAAACAGGGTCCCGCCGTCCTCCGTCCGGACGTTGGCGGCGAGGATCCGGAAGCGCGCTCCTGGGAAGCGCTCGAGCCGGCAGGGCGTCCGCGCCGTATGGACCGCGCAGCCGCCGCGCTGCATCCGCAGCAGCTCCTCCCGCCCCCGGTCGAACTCGTGATTGCCGACGGCGTCGTAATCGAGCCCGATCGCGTTCATCGCCAGGACCGTCGGCTCGTCGAGGAAGAAGGAGGAGATGAGCGGCGACCCGCCGATCAGGTCGCCGGCGGACACGGTGACGTTATTGGGGTTGGACGCCCGCAACCGCCGCACCGCCGACGCGAAATAGGCGGCCCCGCCGGCCGGCACCCGCACCGGCTCCGCCCGGCCCTCGACGCTCGCCGCGATGGCCAGCCGGGGAGGCTCGAGATTGCCGTGAAAGTCGTTGAAGCCGATGATCTTCACCGCCACCGGCGCGGCCACCGGGCCGGCCGCGCGGGGGGCGGCGCAGGCCGCGGGGGCGAGGAGTAGGGCGAGCGCGATCGTCGGGCGCATGGCGGGTCCTGCTTGAGACTGGTGGTCGTCTCTGGCACGGGCGGTCCGACTTGTCACCGCACTCGCTGCGGTAGGAAGGTGA
>Ga0307279_10000066_pt1 | contig 11319 bp, 10 predicted proteins | sample ER_DNA_118_FD_194484 | JGI IMG/M metagenome (GOLD analysis project Ga0307279, IMG submission 194484) | Bulk soil microbial communities from the East River watershed near Crested Butte, Colorado, United States - ER_DNA_118 | ecosystem: Environmental > Terrestrial > Soil > Floodplain | place...
CTTGACGTCGATGCGCGGCGCCTCCGCCTCCTCGCCCGGCTGGAGGGCGTAGCGGATCGGAACGCCGTAGAGGCTGTCGTAGCGGTTGACTGAGAAGCCGACATTGTCGCCGCTGTCGATCCAGGCGGCGCCGAGCGCCACGTCGGACGTCTCGGCGGCGGTGTTCGGAAGGCGCCCCTTGAGCGCCGCCAGCGCGCGGATCGCCGGATCGGCGCTCGCCGCGGCCTCGGCGCGCAGCGCCGGAGTCAACACGTAGCCGCCGATCCGCAGGTCGCCCGACCTGCTGTAATTGCCGTCGGCGTGAACGACGAAATGGCCGCCGACCGGCACGTCGAGCTTCGCGTTGCCGGAGCGCTCATCCGAAGCCGAGCCGTAGGTCAGGATGCCCTCGACATGCGCGCCCTCGTCGGGAATCCGGCGTGGGATTCGCGCGTCGACGACGTTGACCACCCCGCCGATCGCCTCGGAGCCGAAGAGGAGCGCGGCCGGGCCGCGGAGCACCTCGATCCGCTCGGCCGTGAGCGGGTTGATCGCGACCGCGTGATCGGCGCTCGAGCTCGACACGTCCAGGCTGCCGATTCCGTCGGTCAGCACCCGCACGCGCTCGCCCTGGAAGCCGCGCAGGACCGGGCGGGAGGCGTTGGGACCGAACGAGGTGGCGGAGACGCCCGGCTGGTGCGAGAGGGTTTCGCCGATCGTCGGCCGCAGGTCGCGGGTCAGCTCGAGCCCGCTCACCACCGAGGTGCCGGAAAGAACGTCGTCGCGGTTGCGGCGCATCCCCGTGACGATGATGTCGGCTCCGGCGACTTCGTGCGGCTCCGGTTCGGCCGCGGGGTCGTGAGGCTGTGGCCCCTCGCTCGCCGCCGCGGGAGCAGCCTGGGCCGGCTCGGCGGGCGGATCCGCCTGGGCAAGAGCGGGCGAGGACAGGCCGGCGGCAAAAGCGGCCGTCCCGGTCAGGAGCAAGTTGCGAAACATGGCGGGTCCATTCATCGATCGATTCGGTCGGTGCGCGGCCGCGCGGCTGGCGCGGCACGTTCGGCTAGGGGAATCCTCGGGCGCTCGGAGGCCGAGGGCCGCGGGTCAGGCCGAGGGCGGCTCGAGCAGAGGCCGGATGACGGCCGAGGGGAGGGGCGCGTGCCGCGCGGGACGCAGCCGGGTCCGTTCGGCCCTTGGCGCACGCGCCGTTTCCATCGCCGGCGGGAGAAGCTGCGCCGGCCACTGGCTCGACGTATCGCCGGTGCGCGATCCCTTCTTCGAAGCCGCATCGGCGGCCGCGTCCTCGCGCTGCGAAACCGCGGCGACCGAGGCGTCATGGCTCTGGCGCGCGAGGACATGCTCGCGCAGGTTCTGGTGCCTGCAGACCGCATTGGCCATCGCCGACCCTTGGCCGAACACCATCGCCAGGATCATCAGGAAGGTCAGCAGGCGAGCCATGGCAGAGGGTCGAGACTCCGAATCGATCAGCGCGGCCCCACCCGTGGGGACGTTAAACCATAACGTGGAAGAAGGGTGAAGCCGTGCGGCATGGCGCCTTGCCCTAGGCTGAACATTTAGAAAGGAATGGCCGCAGCGCCATCCACCGGTCGAGTTTCGCTTCGAAGGCAAGGGTGTAGGCGGGGCTGCTCGAAGGCAGGGCGAGCAGGGTCAGCCCGGAATGAGCCGAGAGGCGGGGGACCCCGGTGCTGGCCGCCGTACCGCCGTTGAAGCCGACGGCCTGGAGGGCGGGCAACTCGGCGGCGAGCCGGGCCAGGTCGTTCGCCTCCCTGTCACGGATCGCGGCGTCGAGGCTGCCGCGGCGCGTGGCGGAGGCGACCGTGTCCCAAAGGCCGACTCCCGCCTCCAGCAGCGCCGCAAGTCGCGCTTCGTAGGCGAGCGGCACGAGGTCCCTTCCGGTGACGGCGCCGATCAGCCGCCAGAACTGGTTACGCGGATTGCCGTAATATTGCCGGCGGACGAGCGACTGCTCGCCCGGAAGGCTGCCCAGGACCAGCACCCGCGTGGCCGCGTCGACCACCGGCGGAAAGGAGCGTTTGAGGCTTTCCACCGGCTTCGCCTAGGGGCCGCGTTTCGGCACCGCAACCTTGCCGGCGAAGGGGCGTTGCCCGAAGCGCCGCCGCGCGGCACAGGGCGAGCGCGTGAATCGGGGAGAAAAGCCGTTGGAGAATGGAATGCGGGCTGCCGTCCTGGAAGGGCCGGGGCGGCTGAGGATCGATCACGTTGCAAGGCCGGAGCCGGGGCCCGGGGAGGTTCGGGTGAAGCTCGAAGGCTGCGGGGTCTGCGCCTCGAACCTGACGCCGTGGGAGGGGCCGGATTGGATGACGTTCCCGACCGAGCCCGGCGCCCTCGGCCACGAAGGCTGGGGCGTCGTCGACGCGGTGGGACCTGGAGTGGAAGGCCTGTCGACCGGCGACCGGGTCGCGGCGCTCTCGTTCAGAAGCTATGGCGAATATGACGTCGCGAGCGCACGCGCGGTGGTGAAGCTTCCGGACAGCCTCGCCGGCAAGCCGTTTCCGGGCGAGCCGCTCGGCTGCGCGATGAACATCTTTCGGCGAAGCGACGTCCGCGCCGGCCAGACCGTCGCGATCGTCGGCATCGGCTTCCTCGGGGCGATCCTCACCCGCCTCGCCACCGATGCCGGGGCGCGCGTGATCGCCATCTCGCGCCGCGCCTTCTCGCTCGACGTGGCGCGGCGCTTCGGTGCCGCCGAGACGATTCCGATGGACGATCACTGGGCGATTATCGAGCGGGTGAAGGAACTGACCGGCGGCGCGCTCTGCGAGCGGGTGATCGAAGCCGTCGGCAAGCAGTGGCCGCTCGACCTCGCCGGCGAACTGGTCGCCGAAGGCGGCAAGCTGATCGTCGCGGGCTATCACCAGGACGGGCCGCGCCAGGTCAACATGCAGATGTGGAACTGGAAGGGGATCGACGTCGTCAACGCCCACGAGCGCGATCCGGCCGTGGCGATGGAAGGCATCAGGCAGGCGGTGGAGGCGGTCGCGTCCGGCCGGCTCGACCCGGGTGCCCTCTACACTCACATCTACCCGCTCGAGCGGCTCGGCGAAGCGCTCGACGCGACCCGCGACCGGCCGGACGGCTTCCTGAAGGCGCTGGTGACGCCATGACGGCACGCCCGCGAGTCGGGTTCCTCGGCGTCGGCTGGATCGGCCGGAGCCGGATGGAGGCGATGGTGGAGACCGGCGCGATCGAGGCGGCGGCGTTCGCCGACCCCTCCGACGATATGGCCGCGCAAGCGCGGAGATTGGCGCCGGGGGCCGTCCGCGCCGACGGGCTGGAGGGGCTTCTGGAGGCGGGGCTGGACGGGCTCGTCATCGCGACGCCGAGCGCGCTCCACGCCGAGCAGTCGATCGCAGCCCTGGAGCGGGGGATGGCGGTGTTCTGCCAGAAGCCGCTCGGCCGGACCGCAACGGAGGCGCGGGCGGTGGTGGAGGCCGCGCGAAGCGCGGACCGTCTGCTGGCGGTCGACTTCTCATACCGGTTCACCGACGGCATGCGGCGGATCCGGGACCGGGTTCGGAGCGGCGAGATCGGCGACGTCTATGCTGCGGACCTGGTTTTCCACAACGCCTACGGGCCGGACAAGGCCTGGTTCTACGACCCCGCGCTGTCGGGCGGGGGATGCGTCATGGACCTGGGGGTTCATCTCGTCGACTTGGCGCTGTGGATGTTCGACTTCCCGAAGGTTGAGAGCGTTTCTTCGCACCTGATCTCGGCCGGCCGTCCGCTCGCCGAGGGGCAGGTAGAGGATTATGCAACCGCTCAGGCGGAGCTCGAGGGCGGCCGCTCACTTCGCCTCGCCTGTTCGTGGCGGCTGCCGGCGGGGCGCGAGGCCGTGATCTCCGCGGCCTTCTACGGCACGGCCGGCGGAGCGGCGCTGCACAATGTCGGTGGGTCGTTCTACGACTTCACCGCCGAGCTGTACCGCGGCACCTCCGCCGAAACGCTTGCCGCCCCGCCGGACGCGTGGGGCGGGCGGGCCGCGGCGGACTGGGCGCTTCGGCTCGGCCGGGGCGAGCGCTTCGACCCGGAGGCGGAAAGGCTCGTCGAAGTCGCCGCTTTTCTCGATCGTATCTACGGCCGGCAAGCTTAGCCAAATCGCAACCGGCGCGGGCGTAAGGCCGTCCCCGCATGCGCGCTTCCGTTCTTCCCACCGCCGCGATCGGCTACGCCATGGCCCTGCTCGCCGGCATGGCGTCGCTGTGGGTGACCGGGGCGTGGGCGGCGGGTTTCTCCGGAGCCGACGAGCCGGCGCATTTCCTCAACGCCTGGTTCGTCGCCCTCTACGGCCGAGAGGCGCTCGGCCAGAACCCGCTTTTCTTCGCGACCGAATTCTATCTTCATTACCCGAAGCTCTCGATCGGCCACTGGCCGCCGGCTTATTACGGGCTGGTCGCTCCTGTTTTCTGGCTGCTGCCGGCCACGCCCAGGACGGCGCTGGCGGTGAACCTGCTGGTCTCGGCGCTTTCGGCGATGGGAGTCGCCTTGCTCCTCAACCGGCTTGCCGGACGTGGCGCCGCCCTGGCGGGGGCGGCGCTCTGGGCGCTCAGCCCGCTTGCGCTGGAAGGCTTCGCCTTCTTCATGCTGGACCAGCCGCTCGCCGCCTCCGCCTTCGCCGCGACCATCGCCTGGGCGGCGTTCCGCAACCGCCGAAAACTGCTGATGGTCGTGCTGTTTTCGGGCCTCGCCGCGCTCGCGATCCTCATCAAGGGCAATGGCTGGCTGCTGGTGTTCGTGCCGCCGCTCCACATTGCCCTGACCGGTGAGTGGCGGATGCTTCGCGACTGGCGGGTGTGGGCGGCCGCCGCGCTCGGCGCGGCGCTGGTCGGACCGTGGTACGCCGCGACGGCAGGCATTTCCGCCGACGGCTTCAATTACCGCCCGGGCCCGGCCTATGCCGCCCAGGCCTTGTTCTTCAACCTCCAGGCCCTCGCCGCGAACCTCGGGCTGGCGCTGCCTCTGGCGGCCTGCGGCGCGGCCGTGGAGTGGCGGCGACGGAAGGCCGACGCCCACCGCTGGTCGCTGGTCGCCGCCTGCATCGCGCTCGTCGCCGCGACTCTGGTCCTTCAGTCGCTCGTTCCCGTCGACCTCGACGCACGCTACATGGCCCCGGCCATGCCCGCCTGCGCGGTTCTGGCGATCCTCGGCGGCCTCGCTTTGCTGGAGCGGTTGCCGAGCCCCGCCGCGGCCGCCTCCGCGTTGCTGGTGGTTCCCGGCCTCCTGCACCTAGCCCTTCGCGAACCCAAGGCGGACCTTCGGCTCGAGGAGCCGGCGGAAGCCGCCGAGGGGGCCTGGCTGGTCGACGGCGGAAGCGGCGCGGAGGGCGCCTTCGCCGCGGCGATGGCGGTGCGGGACCCAGGGCTTCGCAATTATGCCGTACGTGGCTCGAAACTGCTCTCCGAAAGCGACTTCATGGGCCGCGGGTACCGCTCGAAATTCACCGCGCCCGGACCGGTCCTCGCGGAGCTCGGCCGCCTCGGCATCGGCGGAGTCGTCATTTCCGGGCGCACGGGCGTTGCCCCGCAGCCGCACACCGCTCTGCTGCGCGAGGCGCTGCGACGCCCCGGCTCGGGCTACCGGCTGACCGCCGTCTATCGCTATCGCAACCGTCCGGGGGCGAGCGAAGTCTACCGCGCGGACCGCCCGGTGACGGCGAACGCCGCCGCAATCCGCGCGCTCGGCCTGCCCGAGAAGCTCGCGCCGGCGGGGCGGCGTCCGTGAGGGGAGGCTTGCCCGGCACCGGCGACGGCGAGCTTCTGCCGCTGACCGCGATCCGCGGGATCGCCGCCTGGTGGGTGGTGCTGTTCCACTTGCGCTTCCTGCTCGCGCCCTGGCTTCCCGCCGGCGCGATCGCGGTCCTCGCCAAGGGCAATCTCGCCGTCGACCTGTTCTTCGTCCTCTCGGGCTTCGTCATCTACCTCACCTATGGCGAGCGGGTGACGCTCGGCCGCGCCTCGATCGGCGACTTCCTGTTCCGCCGCTTCGCCCGCGTCTACCCGCTCCATTTCCTCGTCCTGCTCGGCTTCCTCTTCTATGCCGCGGCGGCGGTGGCGTTCGGCTCGGCGACGGTCGAGGCGCAGGATCCGGGCTATTTCGTCGCTTCGCTGTTCCTCGTTCAGAATTGGGGGTTCCACGAGGCGACGCGCTGGAACGTGCCCGCCTGGTCGATTTCGGCGGAGTTCTTCGCCTACCTGCTGTTTCCGATACTCCTCGCCGTGCTGGCGCCGAAGCGGCGGCCGGCATGGCTGCTCGTCGCCGGGATCGCGGTGCTGGCGCTGTCGGTCCACGCCTTCTTCCAAGCCTTCGGCTATCCCTTTCCCAACGCGGTTCCGCAGACCGGCCTCTATCGCTGCGTCGCCCAGTTCGTCATCGGCATGCTGGTCTGCGAGCTCTACCGCCGCTGGAAGGGGGATGGGCGCCTGGCCCGTCCGCTGATCGCCGCTTCGGCGGCGCTCGCGGCGGCCTATGTGCTGGGCGGCGCGCCGGTCGTTCCGTTGGCCTGGGCGGCGCTGGTCCTCGGCCTCGCGCTTGCGACAGGGCGCGGGCTCCTCTCCTCGCCGCCGCTCGTCTGGCTGGGGCGGGTAAGCTACGCCACCTACCTCTGCCACTATCTCCTGCTCACTGTGTTCAAGCTGCTGTTCGTCGAACCCGGGCGGCCGGTGCCGCTCCCGCTCCTCGCCCTCTACCTCGCGGCGGTGCTCGCCGCCTCCGCCTTGCTCTATCACGGCTTCGAGCGGCCGGCGCAGAAATGGCTGCTCTCGTGGCACCGGCGGCGTTCCGCCCCGCGCGCCGTCCTCGCCCCGGCAGAGTGAGTCGGCTTAACCGCGCTTTCATTCTCGAGCCTTACCCTCAAGCTCGAAGCGGGAGGGGAAAACCATGTTTCTGAAGGCGTTCGGGCTCGCCGCGCCGGTTGCGGCCGGGGCGATGTACATGATGGGGCTGTTCGGCGGCACCGGCTATTCGCGAGTCGTCGACCGTCCGCCCGCGGCGGTGATGGCCGCGCTCGAGGACCTCGACATCACCCGCCAGCCGGGGTCGCCGGGGACCGATCCCGCCGCTTCGGGGGGCGTGACGCCGGTCTTCCAGCTTTCGCGCGGCGCCGACCGGCTGACCTGGCGGGTGATGAGCGGCGACAAGGTGGCGACCGCGATGACCGCGGTGATCGAGCCCGTCGACGGCGGCCAGCGCAGCCGGGTCACGGCCTCGGTCGAGCGCGGCGATGCGCCCGACGATTTCGTCTCCCCCGCGTTCCGCTCGACCGGGATCACGCTCGGCCTGTTCGGCATGGCGATCGAGAGCGAGCTCAATCAGCTCGTCGCGCCGCCCAAGGCGGATCCGGCGAAGTGCCAGGCCCTGATGGACCGCTTCACCGAGGAGAATATGGCGTCGGGTTTCGCCGATCGCCCGGGCAGCCTCGGCGAGGCGATGGGCAAGACCGCGCAGATCACGATGAAGCTTCAGGCGATGGAGGCGGAGCTTCGTCGCCAGGGCTGCGATACGGAGCGTCCGGAGGGCTTCACGGCCGTGAGGAGCGAGATGGGCGCCGCCTCTCCGCCGCCAGTGGAAGGGGTGAACTTCGCACCCGGCAAGCCGATGGTGGACGTCACCGCCAGATAGACGGTCGGTGTCGGGCTAGCGCGGGCCCGGTGTCCTTGTTCCTTCCTCCTCGCCGCGAAGGTCGGCCGCGCCCGTCCAGGCCGGCGGCGAGGTTGGAATTTCGGGCGCGGGGCGGGTGACTTCCCAATCGGCGCGCCGAAGCTGCCGGGCGATATGGGCGGCGACCGCGGCATGGACCTGCGGCGCTTCGTCGCAATCCTGCCTCTTCTCCTTCGCCGCCAGCTCGTGCTTCTCAAGCTCGCGCCAGATTCGGCCGGGCATCGTGCGCAGCCAGACGCGCAGCACCGCGATGAGCTCCTTAGGGGTAACGGTGATTCGCTCCGGCATTAAGAACGAATACAGAACGCCGGCACGGGCGTGAAGGCGCAACTCCCGGTCCTCCGGGAGGAAAGGGCGTCCTACCTCTGCTCGACCGGAACGTAGTCGCGCTGGGTGGCGCCGGTGTAGAGCTGGCGCGGGCGGCCGATCTTCTGCTCGGGGTCGGAGATCATCTCGTTCCACTGCGCGACCCAGCCGACGGTGCGGGCGAGCGCGAAGAGGGCGGTGAACATCGAGGTCGGGAAGCCGATAGCCGACAGCACCACGCCCGAGTAGAAGTCGACGTTGGGGTAGAGCTTCTTCTCGATGAAATATTCGTCGTTGAGAGCGATATGCTCCAGCTCGCGGGCTACGTCGAAGACGGGATCGTCGACGCCCAGCTCCTTCAGCACCTGCTCGGCGATGCGCTGCATCACCTTCGCCCGCGGGTCGTAATTCTTGTAGACCCGGTGGCCGAAGCCCATCAGCCGGAACGGGTCGTCCTTGTCCTTGGCGCGCGCGATGAACTCGGGGATGCGCTCCGGCCGGCCGATCTCGCGAAGCATGTTGAGCGCCGCCTCGTTGGCGCCGCCGTGCGCCGGGCCCCACAGGCACGCGATTCCGGCGGCGATGCAGGCGAAGGGGTTGGCGCCCGACGATCCGGCGAGGCGGACGGTCGAGGTCGACGCGTTCTGCTCGTGGTCGGCGTGGAGGATGAAGATCGTCCGCATCGCCTGCTCGACGATCGGGTTCACCTCATAGGGCTCGGCCGGGACCCCGAAGGTCATGCGCAGGAAGTTGCCGGTGTAGGTGAGGCTGTTCTGCGGGTAAACGAACGGCTGGCCGAGCGTGTATTTGTAGGCCATCGCCGCGATCGTCGGCATCTTGGCGATCAGCCGGTGCGAGGCGATCATCCGCTGCTTGGGATCGGTGATGTCGGTCGAATCGTGGTAGAAGGCGGAAAGCGCCCCGACCACGCCGCACATCACCGCCATCGGATGGGCGTCCCGCCGGAAGCCGCGGTAGAAGGTCGAGAGCTGCTCGTGAAGCATCGTGTGGCGCGAGATCGTGTAGGTGAAGCGCTCGAGCTCGTCCTTGTTCGGAAGCTCGCCGTTCAGCAGCAGGTAGGAGACCTCCATGAAGGTCGAGTGCTCGGCGAGCTGGTCGATCGGATAGCCGCGGTGGAGCAGGATGCCCTGGTCGCCGTCGATATAGGTGATCGCGCTCTCGCACGCCGCGGTCGAGGTGAAGCCGGGATCGTAGGTGAAGGCGCCGGTCTCGCCGTAAAGCTTGCGGATGTCGATGACGTCGGGGCCGACGGAGCCGTGCCGGACCGGAAAGCCGTGGTCCTTGCCGCCGAGCGCGAGTGTGGCCTGATCGTCCGCCATCTTCTTATCCTTCAGCTTCCATCCGGTCCGCGATCCGGGCGAGGCTTTCGTCGCGCCCGAGCAGCACCAGCACATCGAAAATCCCGGGCGAGGTGCCCCGACCGGTCAGCGCGGCGCGGAGCGGCTGGGCGACCTGGCCCAGCTTGACTCCGGCCGTCTCGGCGACTCCGCGCACCGCCGCCTCTGTGGCGAGCGCGCTCCATTCGTCAAGCGCGTAGAGCACCGCATGAATACGGGCGAGCAGGCGAGGGGCCTCGCCGGCGAGGAGTTGGGCCGCCTTCTCGTCCAGGTCAAGAGGCCTCGCCCGGTAAAGAAAAGTCGCGCCTTCAGCGAGTTCGTTCAAGGTCTTCGCGCGTGGTTTCAGCTCCGGCATGGCCCGGGCGAGGAGCGCGATCTCGTCGTTCGAGAGGTCGCGACCGACCAGCGGCGCAAGCCGCGGAGCGACCAGGCCGGCAAGGCGGCCGTCGCTCGCCTCGCGAATATAATGGCCGTTGAGATTCTCCAGCTTCTTCGTGTCGAAGCGGGCGGGGGAGCGGCCGACCTGGGCGAGGTCGAACCAGCGCACCGCGTCCTCGCGCGAGATGATCTCCTCGTCGCCATGACCCCAGCCGAGTCGAAGCAGGTAGTTCGAGAGCGCCTCGGGGAGAAAGCCGAGGGCGTCATAGTCCATGACTCCGGTCGCGCCGTGCCGCTTCGACATCTTGGCGCCGTCGGCGCCGTGGATCAGCGGAACGTGGGCGTAGACCGGCTCGGGCCAGCCTTCCTCGATTTCGGCCATCGCCTTTATGATCCCGAGCTGGCGGAAGGCGTTGTTGAGATGGTCGTCGCCGCGCACGACGTGGGTGACGCCCATGTCGTGGTCATCGACGACCACGGCGAGCATGTAGGTCGGCGTGCCGTCGGAGCGGAGCAGGACCATGTCGTCGAGCTCGGCATTCTGGACGGTGACTCGGCCCTGGACCCGGTCCTCGATCACCGTCTCCCCCTCGCGCGGAGCCTTGAGCCGAACCACGAAGGGGGTGTCCGGTGCCGGATCGCCGCAGTCGCGCCAGGGGCTCTCGACCCGATAGGGGCGGCGTTCGGCCTGGGCCCGCTCCCGCTGGGCGGCGAGGTCGGCGCCGCTCATGTAGCAGCGATAGGCGTGGCCGCGATCGAGCAGCGCGTGGGCGACCTGCGAGTGGCGGCCGGCGAACCGGGACTGGTAATATTCCGGTCCGTCCCAATCGAGGCCGAGCCAGCGCATCCCTTCCAATATGGCGTCGATCGCCGCCTGGGTGGACCGGGCGCGGTCGGTATCCTCGATGCGCAGCAGGAATCGGCCGCCGTGGTGCCGCGCGAACAGCCAGTTGAACAAAGCGGTGCGGGCGCCGCCGATATGGAGGAAGCCGGTCGGCGAGGGCGCGAAGCGGGTGACGACCTCGGGAGAGGACGCCGGGGACGGGGGGATTGCGCTCAAGCGCCGTTTCTCCAAGGATGGCGGCCATGACGGCCGTGGACGGCAGCGCCCCTAGCATAGGGGTGGAACGTCTTCAAACGCCCGGTCCAACGCTTCCCCCCTTTTCGCCTTGCACCGAGGAGCGACCAAGCTAGGTTACGGGCGGGGCCAATCACATGACTTTGATTGATTTCGCGGGCATCTCTGCACTGTTCCTCGCGATCGGCGTCGCGCTCGACGTTGTCGTTCGTGACGAACACAAAGCCGCGCTCGGCGGCCGTCTGGCGCGGTTCACTTCGAGATCGAGGGCTCGGGGTCTTCAGGCATCGGTAGTGACCGACAGGTTCTTCGGCCGCGGCCTGCTGACCCGCCGTTCGGTCGGGCGATACGTTCTGCTCTCCCTCCTGTCCCTGCTGATCGCCTACGGGTTCGCCTACGTCACGAGCCCGACTGAACTGGTTGCGATTTTTCTAGACCGTCCGTCGGTGCTTGACGTCACGTTGCTTCTCCTGGCGGTCGTCAGCTCGGTAGCTGCGGACGTACTTTCCTATTCCCAGACCAGGATAT
>Ga0307279_10000068_pt1 | contig 11283 bp, 8 predicted proteins | sample ER_DNA_118_FD_194484 | JGI IMG/M metagenome (GOLD analysis project Ga0307279, IMG submission 194484) | Bulk soil microbial communities from the East River watershed near Crested Butte, Colorado, United States - ER_DNA_118 | ecosystem: Environmental > Terrestrial > Soil > Floodplain | place: USA...
GAGCCGAGAGCGAGGCTTCCGCCGGCGACGTAGATCGTCTTGTCCGAACCGAAGTCGACCGTGCCCTTGATGTCGTAGGAGGCGTAGCAGATGACGTTCGTCGACGTGGTGGCCGGCGTGGGCGCGGTCTGGTTCGGATTGACGCTGTACGTGCCCGTGTTGCAGCCGGTCGGCGGCGCCGGGATCGGCAAGCCCTCGAACGGATCGGTCTGCACCGGGGAATAAGGCAGGAGCACGGTTCCGGCCGCATAGCCCGTGCTGGACGGCACGTTGCCGACCGCGGCGATCGGGCTCGCCGTCACGATCGCGTTGCCGGCGCCGACGACGGCGGTGGCAGAGGTGGAGTTGGTCGCGACACCGCAGCCCAGGTTGACGCTGGTGCTTCCGGTGAAGGTGATCCCGGTGGCGTTGCCATTCTCCTTGGCGATCATGCAGAACTTGCCGTTGTAGACCCACGCCGCCGTCGCCTCGGCGCTTACCGCCTGGGTGGTGCGGTTGAAGAAGCCCATGAACGGGGTCGAGCGGCTTGCCGTCAGGACGACCCGCACGGCCCGGGAATTGCCCGCGTAGGAGCCGGTGGCGGGGGCGTTCTGGACGACTCGGGTGGTGCTAAGGGTGATCCGGTTGTTGAGCGCCAGGTCCTTGTCCACCGCGGCGGAGGCGGTCTTGCCCTGGACCAAAGCATAGGCGCCGGCGAGCGCGGCGGCGTCGGCGGCGCGCTGCAGTTCGCGCTTCGCCAGGGTCACCTGGATCGTGTCGACGCCGATCGCGGCGGCGCCGATCAGAAGCGGCATCGAGGCCGCGGCGATCGCCATGACGTTGCCGGACTGGCAGGAAATGAGGCTCTTGAGCCGCTTCAGGACCTGCATGGTTGAACCTCGCGCAAGCGGATGGACTATCCGGCAGGCCGCTCTAGGGGATAGCGGTTGATGGGCTCTTAAGCGGAATGGTTACCGGATCGCGTCACCCCCGGGCGCGCCCCCCGACGAAGTTCCCACGTCCTGACAAAGGACAAAAAAAGGGGCGGCCGAAGCCGCCCCTTCCCCCCGCCGAAGGGCCTCGAAGGCCGTCAGCGATCGATCTTGCCGGTCGTCTTGATGATCACGGTGTTCGGGTTCTTGTCGGTGCTGGGGTTGGACTGCCCGCCCGGATTGACGGCGATGAGGTGCGGATTGACTCCGCCGCTGACGGCGGTGAGTTCGTTGCGGTCGAGAGTGCGCATTTCCGAAAGCTCCTGGTTAGGCCCGCTGAAGGGCGCCAAGAAGCAATGCGCGGGCGCCTTCCGGCGGCAAGCCCCCGATTACCGCTGTGCCAGTTTGGGCCGCTCGCACGCACCAGGTGAGTTCCGCGGCCGCGCCACGAAAAAGGGGGCCGCGAAGCCCCCTTCCCCGTCTTGTTCGCCCAGGCAGATCAGAAGGTGATCGACATCCGGCCGTAGAGGAAGCGGCCGTTGAAGCCGAACGGGGAGAAGATCGAGTAGGGGATATATTCCTGGTTGGCCGGGTACACGCCGCCGATCGACGCCGGGTGAGGTCCGAACGGCGAGCGGTCCGGATAGATGTCGAACAGGTTGTTCGCGCCGATCGCGAATTCGGCCAGGTCCCCCGCCTTGAAGCGGATTTCCAGGTCGGTGATCCACTTGGCGCCGAGGAAGATGTCGTCCGGGCCGAAGGCGGTGAGGCTGTTCGGGTCGGAAATCGGGTTGGTGTTGCCCGGCGAAACCACCTTGCCGTAGCGCGTGGTCCGGGCGGTGATCCCGAACCGGCCGAGCTCGCCGTCGGCGCTGAGCACGACCTTGTCGCGCGGCTGGCCGTCGGTGAAGCGGATGCCCTCGACCCGGCCGAACAGGTTGAGTCCGGGGATCTGGGCGAGCGGCCCGAGCGTCGCCAGGCGGCGGTCGATCTTCGTCTTGTTGTAATTATAGGCCGCGGTCAGGCTCCAGTTGCCGAGGCTCCCGGTGCGAAGCCGGTAGCTTGCGACAACGTCGACTCCGCGGGTGGTCGTGTCGAGTCCGTTGATGAAGAAGCGCGCCGCGCCGACCTGCGGGAAGCCGCTCGACGCGAGAAGCGCCGTGACCGCCGCCTGGACGGTGCCGTTGTTGCCGGTGCCGTTGGTGCCGAGGATCTCGGTGAGGACGATCCGGTCCTTGATCTTGATGCTGTAGAAGTCGGCGGTCAGCGTCAGGCCCGCGAAGGGATTGGCGGTTCCGCCGAAGCTAAGGTTGACCGACTTCTCCGGCTTGAGGTCGCGCGAGCCGAGCGCGCGGGCGGCCGGAGCGCTGACCGCCAGGGTGGCGATGTCGACGGGGACTCCGCTGATGAAGTTGGTCGACGTCGTGGTGAAGAATTGCTGCTGGAGCGACGGCGCACGGAAGCCGTTCGAGACGGACCCGCGAAGCGCATAGCCCTTCACCGGCTCCCAGCGCGCCGCGAACTTGCCGTTCCAGGTGCTTCCGAAGTCGGAGAAATGCTCGTAGCGGCCGGCGAGGGTCGTCGTCAGACCCTCGACGATGTCGGTGTCGAGCTCGGCATAGGCGGCGTAGCTGTGCCGGCTGACGTCGGTGGCGCTCGCCGCCGGGATTCCCGGGAAGCCCTGCGCGCCGACGGCCGCGATCCGGCCGGGAAAGGTGCAGCGGCCGGTGGCGGGGTCGAACACGCCCTGCAGCGTCGCGCAATTGGCGGCGGTGGTGCTGGCGATCGGCGCCCGGAAGAAGGGCCCGATGCCGTAGGACTGGAGTTCGCCCGGCCGGATCTTGAACTGCTCCTCGCGATATTCGGCGCCGGCGGCGACCGAGAGCGGCTTGGCCAGGCCGACCTGATATTCCCGCGAGAAATCGAGGTTGAAGATGTTCTGGCCGTAGCGCAGCCCGCCGGCATCGAAGTCGCGCTGGCTTTGCGGGCCGAACGAGGCGTTGAGCGTGTTGTGGAGGTCGTAGTCGAAGCTGTTGTGGCCGCGGCCCGCCGACAGGTCGGTCTTCCAGCCGCCGATCTCTCCGTGAACGCCGACGGTGGCCGAATAGTCCTCGAGCTTGCTCCCGATCAGCGGCAGGAAGCCTTCCGGCGTGAGGGCGACGAAGGGGACCTTGGCCGGGTCCTGGTTCGGAGCGATCACGCTGAAGTCGCGGTTCGCGGTGCCGTTATTGGCCGAGCGGTAGTTGGCGACGCTGACGGTGCGGCGGTGGCCGTAGGAGGCGAAGCCGTAGAGCTCCCAGCCGGCGCCGAATTCCAGGCCGGCGTTGGTGAAGACGTTGACGTCGCGCGACTTGGGATCGCCGAACTGGAAGTTGAGCCGGTTGAAGGTGGCCTCGCGCGCGTCGAAGGTGGTCGCGGTCGGGCGGACGAAGTTCGGCCGCAGGTCGAAGCCGGCGCGGTTGCTCTTCTCGCGGTAGCGATACTCGATCGTGGTGTTGACGTAGCCGTTCGGCCCGAGCGGAAGGCCGAAATTGACTCCGGACGTCACCTGGGTTCCGTCGTGCGCCTTGCGATCGCCGTCGCTGTTGGCGAGGAAATAACGGTTGTCGGCGGGATCGAGCTGCGGCTGGCCGGCGGCGTTGAGCTGGAGGCCGGTGACCCGCGCGACGTTGTCGATGGTGGTGATGTACTTGCCGTAGGTGACGCTCGCGCGCCCGCCGTGGTTGGCGTTCTTGAGCTGGATGTTGATCACCCCGGCGATGGCGTCCGAGCCGTATTGGGCGGCGGCGCCGTCGCGAAGCACCTCGATCCGGCTGATCGCCAGGCCCGGAACGAGGTTGAGGTCGACGGCGGCGCTGCCGCGGCCGACGGTTCCGTTGATGTTGAGCAGGGCCGAGACGTGGCGGCGCTTGCCGTTGATCAGCACCAGCGTCTGGTCGGGGCTCAAGCCGCGCAGGGTCGCGGGGCGAAGCGCGTCCGAGCCGTCGGCGATGGAGGGCGTCGGGAAGTTGAACGAGGGGACCAGCTGGTTGAGGATCCGGTTGGTCTCGGTCGCGCCGGTGTTGGTGATCGCCTCGGACCCGATGACGTCCACCGGCACAGGGCTGTCGGCGACGGTCCGGTCGGTACGGCGGGTGCCGGTGACGACGATCGCGCTGGAATCGTCGATGCCGGCGTCGGCGGCATCGGCCTGGCCGGCGTCGGGCGCCTGCGGCTGCTGGGGCGGCGGAGCGGCGGCGTTCTGGGCCGCGGCCGGGCTGGCCGTCAGGGCCAGGGTCGAAAGTCCGGCGAGCAGCGCCGTGCGCGAAAATCGGTTCATGGTTCAGCGTCCCCCATCAGGCCGCCACAGGGTGGCCGTGAAACCGCAAAGTCTTATGGCAATCGCGCCGGCAGGGAAGGCCCTTTCGTTGCAGTGCAAAAATGGTTGCCGCACTGTGCCCGCGACACCACATCCGCGGAAGGGCGCGGACCGGCCGCGCGAGGAGAGAATGATGAGCAGCCCGATCGTCGTCGACCTGCCCCACAGCCTGGGCCAGGAGGAAGCCCGCCGTCGCCTGGAACGGGGGACGGACAAGATCGGCCGCCAGATACCGGGGGGAGCCGACGTGGAATCGAGCTGGACCGGCAACCGGCTGAACCTGCGAGTCCAGGCGATGGGGCAGGATATACGCTCGACCCTCGACGTCCAGGAAAAGATCGTGAGGATGGAGATCGTGCTTCCGCCCGGGCTCGCCTTCTTCGGCAGCGGGATCGCCGCTTTGCTCAAGCGCCAGGGAGAGGCGCTGCTCGAGGACAAGACGAAGAAGGGGAGCTAGGGCCGCCGGCATCCCGACGCGGCCCTCCGTCACCGGCACGGACCGGGATCTCGCCTCGCGATCGGCGCCGCCTTCTTCACCCCCGGCCTTCGCCGGGGCGACGGTTTACCGCGACCCGGCCTTGCGCTTCTTGGGCGGTGGGCCGCTTCGGGTCAGCGAGCTGATCTTGCAGCGCTGTCCCTCGACGAGGAGGGTGCTGAACCGGTCCACGGTCGAGCTGCCGCGATTGTCGAACCCGATCCGGAACGCGAAGGGGAGGCCCTGGCACGGTCCGATCAGCTCGGCGCGGTACCAATTGTGGTGCTGGTCCTGGAGGTAGACGGCATCGGTGCCGTCGGCCTCGAAGCTTCGGATGGCGCCGAAATTGGCGAAGGGAATGTGCACTTCCTCCCCCGCCGGGGGCGGAGCGGAAGTGCGGGGCGAGGCCGCCGCAGGGGCGGAAAGGGCCGCGGCGGCGGCGAGGGCGAGGCCAAGGGTCTTCATGCCCCCCCGATACGCGCCTTTCGCTGAACCGGCGCTGACGAAGCGGCGCTTGCCACGGCCCCGGCGGTCGCTAGCATCCGGGTTCGGCAGCGGGGAGACGGCAATGCGGCATGTCGCGGTGATCGGTTCCGGTCCGGCGGGCTATTATACGGCCGAGGCGCTCCAGAAGCTCTACGGCGAAGCGGTGCGGATCGACATGATCGACCGGCTGCCGGTGCCCTATGGCCTGATCCGTTCCGGAGTGGCGCCCGACCACCAGTCGATCAAGGCCGTCTACCGGCGCTACGAGAAGGTGGCGCTCTCGGCCGCCGTGCGCTTCGTCGGCAACGTCACCGTCGGAACGGACGTCTCGATCGCCGAGCTTAGGGAGCTTTACGACGCCGTCGTCCTCGCCACCGGAGCGCCGCACGACCGGCCGCTCGACATCCCCGGAAGCGACCTTCCCGGCGTGGTCGGTTCAGCCGCCTTCGTCGGCTGGTATAACGGCCACCCGGACTTCGCCGAGCTCGCCCCGCCGCTGGACGTCGCGGCGGCGGCGGTGATCGGCAACGGCAACGTCGCGCTCGACGTCGCCCGGATCCTCTCCAAGACTCGGGGCGAGTTCACCGAATCCGACATTGCCGACCATGCGCTCGACGCGCTCGAGGAGTCGGCGATCCGGACCGTGCACGTCCTCGGCCGCCGCGGGCCGCACCAGATCGCCATGACTCCCAAGGAGCTGGGCGAGCTCGGCCGTCTCGAGGATTCGACTCCGAAGGTGGACCTCGAGGATTTCCCGCCCGAGGCGGACGACGTCCTGCTCGAGCCGGGAATGCGCAAGTCGGTGGCGCATCTGCGCGCCTTCGCCGCCCTGCCCGGCGGCACGCGCAAGACGATCGATTTCGACTTCTTCGCGATGCCGGTGGCGGTCGAGGGGGACGGCCGGGCCGAGCGCCTGGTGGTCGAGCGGACCGCCCTCGCTCCGGATCTGCGCTCCGTCGGCACCGGCGAGCGCTACACGGTGGACTGCGGGCTGGTGGTCAGCTGCATCGGCTACCAGACCCCGCCGATCGAGGGCGTGCCCTATGAGCACGGCCGCGGCCGCTTCGCCAATTGCGACGGGGTCATAGAGGCTCCCGGGGCGGCCGGCGGGCTTTATTGCGTCGGCTGGGCGCGCCGCGGCCCGACCGGAACGATCGGAACCAACCGTCCCGACGGATTCGAGGTGGCGGACAGGATCGCCGCCGCCGCGCCGCCGGGCTCGTCCGGCGGCCGGCGGGGCGGCGCCGGCCTCGATCCGCTCCTGGGCGGGCGCGGCGTGACCCCCGTCGCCTTCCGCGACTGGCAGCGGATCGAGGCCGCGGAGACCGCGCGCGCCCGCGCCGGAAGCCCGCGCGAGAAGTTCACCAGCATCGCCGATATGCTCGCGGCGCTCGACCGCGGCTAAGGCCTCGCGACCGGGTTGCGCTCCGCTCGAGCCCCCCTTATAGACCCGCCACCTGTCTCCCGGTCGGCGCCTCGGCGCCGGAACCCGGTCGGGGAGTAGCTCAGCCTGGTAGAGCACTGTCTTCGGGAGGCAGGGGCCGGAGGTTCGAATCCTCTCTCCCCGACCATTTTCCAGCTAAGTTGTTGATTTCGCAGGCCTAAACCGGCGGGTGGGGACGTCTGTACCCCGGATTGTACCCCTCGCTGTACGCCGAAGGTGATTCGACATGGCAGCGATCCAGAACCTCTACCGCCGCGGCGGCACCTGGTGGTGGCGCCGGAAGGTGCGCGTGGGCGGTATCCAAGTTCCGCTTGCGTTCTCCCTCTCGACCGCCGATCTTAGATACGCGCGGAGTATCGCCCTGAGGCTGGGCGTCGCGCTCGAGGCTGTGTGTATGGCGTACGGGGAACGCGGCACCAAAGTGGACGAGACGACCCTGAAGCGGGTCTTCACCGACGCGATGCGCCGGCAGCTCGAGCGCATCCTGTCCGATCAGCTCGATGGCGGCGACGCCGAGCACCACCGCCTCGTCAACCGCCTCTACGCCGAACTCTGGCGGCTCCACTCCCGGCAGGGTCCACGCGCGCTCTACACCGCCGACGAGGACGAGCGGCTGGCCGCGGCCGGCTGGTCGAGAGACGAGAGGATGGTGCTGGCGGATCTGTGGGAGCGATCTCGTCATGGCGAGACGACCATCTCTGCGCGCCAGATGGACGAGTATGCGGAACGGTTCGACATCGCGAGGACGACGTCCAACCTCGATCGCCTGCAACGCGTGGTCTACGGCGCGCGCGCGGAGGCGTGTGACGAGGCGACGCGGCGGCTGGGCACCGACGGCTCGGCGTTCCGGTTCGACCAATGGGCGGAGGAAGCCCTGGTCCTGGAGGATGAGCCGCTTCGCTCTCCGGCGACGTCGCCGATCGCGGAGCCCATCCCCCCGTCTGGCGAGGCGCCGGCCGCCGCAGAGGCGTCCGCGGCTCCGACGCCTGAGCCCCCGATTCCTGCGCCCGAGGGGCCGCCGAAGAAGGCGCTGGCCGAAGCGACGGAGGAGTGCATCGCCGCCTACACGCGGGCCAAGGCGTGGTCGGCTAATACCTGCAAGCAGGTCCGCACGGCGGTGCGGTTGTTCGAGTTTGCGAACGGCGGCAACGTGCTCATCGAGGATATCACCCAGGCGCATGTCCGAAACCTCGGGAAGCTGTTCGACAAGCTCCCGAACCGGTGGGGCGCCACACGCGAGGAGCGCTCGGGCGGGCTGGCCGCCAGCCTGAAACGCGCCGAGACGATGGACCCGGAGCAGGTCGGCATCCAGCACGTCAGCCGGACCAAGCACCTCACCTGGCTCCAGCAGGTTCTCGACCACGCCGCCGGCGACGGCGACAAAGGGCATGCGCCAGCCGAGAAGATCTCGTTCACCTTCATCCGCAAGGGTGTCGGCAAGAAGGCGAAGAAGCGCCGCCGCGACAAGCGGGCCGCCTGGACCAAGGCTGAGCTTGAGCGCCTGCTGGGCGCGCCCGTCTGGACCGGCTCGCGGAGCCTCGACCGGCGGTGGGTCGCCGGGAGCGAAATCTACCATGATGCGTGGTACTGGCTCCCCCTGATGCTGGTGCTGTACGGCGGGCGCAGCTCGGAGCTTGCGGGGCTGCCACTGGCGGACGTGTTCGAGAACGAGGCGATCCCCTACTTCCGCATCGACTATTCCGACATGCGGGCGCTGAAGAACCTCCAGTCGGTCCGAAGCCTCCCCATCCACCCGGAGCTGATCCGGCTCGGCTTCCTCGAGTACGTCCGGGCGATGCGGGCCGCGGGGCACAAGCTGCTCTTCCCCGAGATGCACTCCCCGGGCAGCAGCAGCTTCGCATCCACCTTCTACAAGGCGGTGTTCAAGCGGTGGCGGGAATGGGCGTTCCCGGAGGGCACCACCTGGCGGCACCAGCAGAAGGGCATGATCAAGGACAAGGATGTCCACAGCTTCCGCGGCACCGCCGCGTCGCTGCTGAAGGGGCGCGTTCCGGATAGCGTCCGCATCGACATCCTCGGCCACGAAGGCGACAATGAGACGACCCGAACGTATGACGAGGAAGCCGAGATGACCTCAAAGCTCGAGGCCCTCTCGCTACTCTCGCCGCTTACGCAGCACCTGCGGGCCGTGCCTCTGCGGCTACGGCCACTTCGTCGTCAGAAGTTCGGGGGCCGCAGGGGGCGGCCGAGCAACTGACGTCGACTTCAAGGGTACCGTTCCCGAGAAGAGGGTTCGAAAGCGCTTGCCGCGAGGCGGCGTCGGCCACCCAACGCACCTCTCCAGTCGACGCAGGCATCACCACGCTCTCGGTACTGACAGAGCCCTTTTGGGGTGAGGCTGCTAGCGCCGGAGGAGGGGGAGGCTTCGTATCCTGCCGCTCACAGCGCTATGGCCGGCAGATCACGAAACCGACCGCGCCCATCTCAGCGCAGGCGTTGAAATAGGACTGAAGGAGCCAATAGAGCTGGACGAAGTGGGCGGTGGCCAAGCCGCCTGCGGCGAGTTCGGCGAATACAGCCGCGACTCGCGCCTTGCTCAGCGAAGAGGTGACGATGTAGACGTGCCTGACGGCGTCAGGGGCACCACGAAACTCGTCGATGCGCGCCTCGATCGCGGCGGCCGTGCCGCCCGCGACAATTCGCGGGATTGCCGTCTGCACGCCGCTCCCGCTCAAATAATCGAGCGTCCACTTGGCCAGCTTATCTGGCATCTTGCCTGGTGGAAGATCAAGTTGGCCGAGGTTCTTCTGCGCCTGGCCGACCGCATCATGGAAAGCTGATGCACTCAGAGATACGGGACCGTATTTGCCATGGTAGAAGTTGATGCTCGGCGGGCGCGTTTGCGTGTTAACGCCCAGGAAGTCTGCCCATTCGTTCCCAAGATCGTCACAGACGAGAATGTCGTTACCGGCCGCGACACTGTCGACGATCTTCCTGAAAACGGAATCCGGACTGAACTCCGTCTGGCCAGGAACGAAGTCACCCTTCTCGCTGGTCACGCCCGCGAGAGCTGCCTCGGGAAGAAGATGCCGAAGAAAGCCGGCACCTCCGTCGAGCATCGCGTTGTTGCGAAACAGCTCCCCATCAACATAGGCAAGAGCAGGATCGGTGAAGAGGATCGTGAACAGATCCTCCTTATCGATGTGGCGCACGAGAAGCTGGCGGTCCTCGTCAGTTCCGACCGGAACGTCCGATCTTTCGATCTCGATCCCGCCAAGGCCAGGGACCTCGAGCTTGCGCAAGGCGATGCGTTTTTCCGATCATGAGCACTCCGATCGCGCGGTTCCCGCGCCGGATCCGATAGTCGGGCCGTCCCACCCGAACCGTGAAGCCTTCGTCGAGGGCTACCAGAACGGCCTCCACCTCGGCGGTCGTGAGTTGGCGGAGCTGGCCCGTCGTCTCATCGGTCTGGACCAAGCGCATCGTGGACTGCTCCGACAGGAGCAATTCGGTTAGCGTCGGAACGTCGACGGCGAACAGGATGGGAGAAGTCCCTCCTGCAAGACTGTCCAGGTCCAGCCGGCGCGCAAAGTTGCGGATGAACGGAGCAACCGCCGCGCCCCCGGACGCAAGCTCGTCGATGACCGTTGCGCACCAGTCGATCACTTCCTCATATGGACCTCGGCCGGCGCGCTTCGCGATCCGGCCGGTGCTCGGCGTCGCCGAGAAGTGACCGTCTGTACGGCGGACGGCATAAGCCTGGGTGAAGTAGCCTCCTGCGCTCGCCATCGGCATAGAACTTTCGAGGTCGGCGGCCTCGAGGGTCTTCGCTCGCAGGACCTGTTTGGACGGGGAGGTGCTCTGGACCCGAAGCCGCTCGAAGATCGCCTCGGCCGTTGCGACGGCCGCTTCCACGCGGTCCCGGTCAGCGCGCCGCAGATAATCGGTCTTAAAGCGCGCGGGTAGATCCAGGCCGGACTTGAGCACTGCGACATAGTCGCCCCGTTCGACGATCAGGAGAAAGCCGTGCACCCGGTCGAAGACCTGGGCCTCATCGTCGAGGAAATCTGGAGCGCGCTCATAGGAAAAGCAGACCGCGGAAAAGATGCCGCCGCTCGCTGCTTCCCGCACATGCCGGAACAGGTTCGGCGATGGCTTTCTCGACTGGCTGCGCAGCTGGTTGAACAGGCGTTCTATCGCCGCGTTGGTGAGGCGCTTGCGGCGCAGCTGGAAATGCGCCGACGGCCCGACTTCAAGGCTCTCAATCGTCGCAGTCATGTCGTCACTTCTGCCTCCGCTGACGGCCAGTTTCCGCCTGTGCGCAAATGCGAACAAGCCATTTCTTGGTGGCCCCGAGCCAGCCTTCTTGTCGAGCAGCTCGCCTGTTGATGATCTTGCACGAGCACAGCCGCCCGACGATAACTGGCAAGCGGATATCGTTGCCAGATTCGATCTATTCATCGACGGCGCCAAGGAGGACGAATGTCGACGTTCAGGCTGAGGAGCGACGACGGCAGCCCGCTCGACGTCCGTCTCAATCTCGCGGGCGACACGATCGTTTACCACAGCCGGGGCGGCAAGCGCGGCAGCAGGAACACCCGCAATCTCGATTACGGACGCGGCCTCCGGCTTCTTTTGCTCCGTCTTG
>Ga0307279_10000069_pt1 | contig 11262 bp, 10 predicted proteins | sample ER_DNA_118_FD_194484 | JGI IMG/M metagenome (GOLD analysis project Ga0307279, IMG submission 194484) | Bulk soil microbial communities from the East River watershed near Crested Butte, Colorado, United States - ER_DNA_118 | ecosystem: Environmental > Terrestrial > Soil > Floodplain | place...
GCGAACGTGCCGCGCCGGAGTTTCTCGTCGCCGCTTTGATAGACCTGTTTGAGCCAGGGCACGCCGTAGACCCGCCACAAATAGGTTCGGCGGCCGCTTTCCGAATGGTTGGCCTGGACCGCGCGGGAGAGGCCGGCGACGGTTCCCAGCACCCATACCCAGCCCGGCCAGGGCTGCACCGACACGGCGAGGATGAAGTAGAGGATGAAGTGGCCGGCATAGTCGCAAACGCCGTCGACCATCTCGCCGAGCGGCGACGCCTTGCCGGTAAGGCGCGCGAGATCGCCGTCCGCGCCGTCGAGCACGTGCCAGGAGGCGTGGGCGAGGAAGCCGAGCGCGGCCGAGAGAGGCCAGGAGAGGCCGACGTAGAGGATTCCCGCGACCACGATCATCGTCCCGCCGGCGATTGAGACGGCGTTGGGGGTGACCGGCGTCCGCGCCAGGAACCCGGCGAGCCGCCGCGCCAGCGGATGGTAGATCCGGGCGTTCAGCCAGTCGTCCATCTCGGGCCGCCGCGACGGTGGGCTGGCCGGCGGCGCCGGCGCTTCGTCCATCCTCTCGCCCGTCGGGCGGGTCGCCATACCGCTTCTTTCCCTTGATGTTTTCCGCTCGTATTGGCGGCCTCTCTCGTTCTAATGCGCCGCGATGAAAAGCGGAAAATCGCGATCGGCCGGGGCGGGGCCAAGGCCGTGAAGTGCCTGATCATCGCCGCGGGCCAGGGCACCCGGCTGCGTTCGCTGGCGGCCTCGAAGCCCCTCGCCGAAGTGGCGGGCGTACCGCTTATCGAGCATGTCGGCCGCTCCGCCCGGGCCGGCGGCGCATCGGCGCTCGTTGTCGTCACCGGCTACCAGGCGGAGCGAGTGGAGGCTTTCCTTCCGGTGCTGGCCGATCGCCTCGGAATTGCGGTGGAGGCGGTGCGGAACCCGGCGTGGGAGCGGCCCAACGGCCTTTCGGTTCTCGCCGCGGCCGACCGGCTCGACGGCGACTTCGCCCTGCTGATGTCCGACCATCTGTTCGATCCTTCGATCCTCGCCGCCGCCATCGCCGGCCGGTCCGGGGGCGTCGAGCTGACGCTTGCGGCAGACTTCGACGTTGCCAATCCCGAACTCGATCTCGACGACGCGACCAAGATCGACGCCGGGCCGGACGGGCGGATCCGCCGAATCGGCAAGGCGATAGCCGGCTACAACGCCATCGACACCGGGATTTTCGTGACGTCTCCCGCTCTGTTCGGCGCGATCCGCGCGAGCGTCGCCGGGGGCGGGTCGGGGTCCCTGTCCGAGGGCGTCCAGCGCCTCGCCGACCGGGGCACCGCCTATGTGCACGACAACGCCGGCCGATGGTGGCTCGACGTCGACGACGCCCCCGCGTGGCGCAAGGCGGAAGCGGCCCTGGCGGCGGCGTGAGCCCGTCTCCCCGCAGGGAGAGGATGCGCCTGGGCTAATCCTCGAACGCCTCGACGAAGGTCCGCCGGCCGAGCAAATAGGCCTCGGCGGTGAGCCGGAGCGGCGCCAGGTCGATCTCGCTTCGGGCGCCGTCGATCAGCGCCGCGAAATCCGCGTAGATCGAGGGGTACTCCCCGGGGCCGGAAACCTCGACGGCTTCGCCGCCGACGCTTAGTTTCCCACCCCCTTCGCTTAGCAGCAGGGTTTCTCCAGCGGCGGTCCTGATCTCGATGTTCCAGGCTTCGCCGCCGCTGTGACGCCAGTCGAACTCCGCCTCCAGCCTGCCGTCGGCCGCGGGGCTCGCCATCGCCAGCCGAGCCGCGATCGGCGCCTGCCGGTTCTCGGGGAAGGAGAGCTCCGCCTCCCGAACGAACAGGGTCCCGGGGAAAATCCGGCTTGCGATGGACAAGGCGTTGATCCCGGGATCGAAGACTCCGAAGCCGCCGGGTTCCCAGATCCATTGCTGGCCCGGGTGCCACTTGCGCACGTCCTCCCGCCAGGTGATCCGCATCGACGCGACCCTCTGGCCCTTCAACCGCTCCGCCGCGGCGGGAACGGCCGGATTGTGCTGGGCGTGCCAGGTGGTGAACAGGCTTACGCCCTTGTCGCCGGCGAGCCGGCCGAGATCCTCGACCTCGCCCAGCGATATGCCCGGCGGCTTCTCCAGCAGGGCGTGCTTGCCGGCCAGCAGGCAGTCGCGGGCAATGTCGTAGCGGACGGTCGGCGGAGTGCAGATCGAGACGGCGTCAATCTGCGCGTCCTTGAGCATGTCGGTGTGACTGGCGAAGCAGGGCACGCCGGGATGGCCGGTGCCGCCGCGGCTCACCGTCGCCGCGAGCTCGAAGCGCGGATTGCCCTCGATCGAAGGGACGTGCTGGTCGCGCGCGATCTTGCCGTAACCGACGATCCCGATGCGCAGTGGGCGGCTCATGCCGAAAGTCCCGCGACATAGGCGCGGGCGCGGCTCGCCGTCTCCTCGGCCGACTGCCCGGGCGTGTAGACGCCGGAGCCGAGGCCGAAGCCGGCCGCACCCGCCTCGATCCAGGGTCGCATCCCGTCCGGCTTGACGCCGCCGACGACGAGCAGCGGCACGCTCTTCGGAAGCACGGCCTTCTGCGCCTTGACCGTCTGGGGCGAAGCATTCTCGGCAGGGAAGAGCTTGAGCGCATGGGCGCCGGCGCGAAGCGCCTCGAAGGCCTCAGAGGGGGTGAAGAAGCCCGGGCTCGACACCATTCCCGCCGCGGCGGTGGCCTCGATCACGGGGGCGTAGGTGTTCGGTGAAACCACGATCCGCCCGCCCGCCTCCTTCACCCGCGCCACGTCGGCCGGATCGAGCACGGTTCCGGCGCCCACCAAGGCCCGCTCGCCGAGCCGCGCGGCCAGCCGGCGGATGCTTTCGAGCGGGTCGGGGGAATTGAGCGGCACCTCGACGATGCGTATCCCGGCGTCGTAAAGCGCCTCGCCGATCGCTTCCACTTCGTCGGGTGTGACCCCGCGAATGATGGCGACGAGCGGGCATTCGGCAAGCCGGCCGGCGAGCTCTTGGGCAGGGTTCATTGGATCAACTCCGACAAATGGCGGGCGCCGCAGAGGAAGGCATCGTCCCCGTCCAACTCCCGCGCGGTGCGTCCTGCCAGGGCGAGGGCGGACGCGAACAGGCCGGTAAGGTCCGGCCGCCCCATCACTACGACCGGTTTGTCGCCCGCGATAGCGAGGCCGGTGCGCACGTCGGCGCCGATCAGCAGGCCGCTCGCGAACGACGCGGCATCCTCGCGGTGCGCCTTGCCGAGCAGTACCCGCGCCCGCACCGAAAAGAGGTCGGCGGTCAGCGCCGCGCCTTCCAGGCCCCGCCGGACTCCCGCCTCGAAGGCGTCGCCCGGGACGGCGTCTTCGGCCAGGAGGTCGCTGAGGATCGAGTGGGCGCGCAGCAGGTTGAACATCTCGCCGGTCATCACCGTCCGGAAGCCGACGATCCTGCCGTCGACGACCCGGATCCACTTGTTGTGGGTGCCGGGGTGGCAGACGGCCGCGTCCGGCGGGATCAGGCCCTCGGCGAACGCGCCGAGAATCTGCACTTCCTCGCCCCGCATCACGTCCGCCGCCTCGCCTTCGCTGAAGCAGATTCCGGGAACGATCGCGACCCGGCCCGGCTCCGCCCATCGAACGCTCCCGGCGAGCTCCGGCAGGCCGGCGGGGCAGGGGACATAGGGCGCCTCGATCCACCCGCGGTTGGATCCGACCATTCCCGCCATCAGCAGCGGGCAATCGCCGAGGCGCTCGCGGATCGCCTGCACGGCGGCCGGAAATCCGCCGGGCGGGACGGAGAGCACGCCCTGGTCGTCCTCCAGCCGGTCGGCGACCGACCCGTCGGCGTCGATGCGATAGGCGCGGCGATTGGTCGTTCCCCAATCCACCGCGATGAAGCCCTCAGCCCAGCGCATGCGTTCCTCGCGAGTCCCCGCCCGAACAGACGGCGGCGCTATTGCCTCCGGGGCCGCGATGCAACCTTCCGTCCGCCGCAACTTTTTCCCGGCTGAAGGGAGTGGGGGCTGGTCCCGACGCCCGGTGGCGGCTAGCCCGGACGCCGCGAAGGAATAGCGCCTTCAGGAGGACGTCATCGCCAATTTCATGTTCGCCACCGGGATCGAGAACAGCATCCCGACGATCAACCACGGCCGCACCCGCGTCGACGAGATGGAGAAATGCGGCCATTACCGTCACTGGCGCACCGACTTCGATTGCGTCGAGGAGCTCGGGATCCACTACCTGCGCTACGGTCCGCCGCTCCACCGAAGCTTCCTCGCGCCCCGCACCTACGACTGGGAATTCGCCGACATCACCTTCGCCGATCTGAAGCGGCGCAACATCACGCCGATCGTGGACCTCTGCCATTTCGGCGTTCCCGATTGGATCGGCAATTTCCAGAACCCGGATTTCCCGCAGCTGTTCGCAACCTATTGCGGCGCCTTCGCGGAGCGATTCCCCTGGGTGCAGCTCTATACGCCGGTCAACGAGATGTTCATCTGCGCGGTCTTCTCGGCGAAATACGGCTGGTGGAACGAGCAGGCGACCGACGACCGTAGCTTCGTCACCGCCCTGAAGAATATCGTCAAGGCCAACGTCCTGGGCATGATTGAGATATTGAAGCGCCGGCCCGACGCGATCTTCATCCAGTCGGAAAGCTCGGAATATTTCCACGCGGACAGCCCGGCGGCGATCGGGCCGGCCGAGATCCTCAACTCGACGCGGTTCCTGCCGCTCGACCTCAACTACGGCCGTCGCATCGATACCGAGATGTACGAATACCTGCTCGACAACGGCATGACCCGCGAGGAGTACCATTTCTTCCTCAAGCACCGGCTCAAGCAGCACTGCATTCTCGGCAACGATTATTACATGACCAACGAGCATCGGGTGTTCGCCGACGGGCATACCGAATCCTCGGGCGAGGTGTTCGGCTACAGCGAGATTACGCGCCAATATTACAACCGTTACCGGCTTCCGGTCATGCACACCGAGACCAACATGAAGGAGGGCCCCACCGGCCAGGAAGCGGTCCAGTGGCTGTGGAAGGAATGGGCCAACGTCCTGCGCATCCGCAACGTGGGCATCCCCACCGTCGGCTTCACCTGGTATTCGCTGACCGACCAGGTCGACTGGGACACGGCGCTTCGCCAGGACAATGGCAACGTCAATCCGCTCGGCCTCTACGATCTCGACCGCAACATCCGCAACGTCGGCCGGGCCTACAAGAAGCTGATCGAGGACTGGGGCGACGTCCTGCCCGCCTCGAGCCTCTGCCTGACCGTTCCGATTGTCGCCCCGTCCCATGCCGACCGCGGCTTCGTGCGCGAGCAGCAGGACGATGCGGCGCGGCGCCTCAGGGAGTTCGTGACCGAAGCGGCTAATCCGGAGTCGGCGGAATGAAGGCACGCCGGGAGGATGGAAGATGAATATCGCTCGCATCGAGACGTTCTACGTGGCGCCCCGCTGGCTGTTCGTCCGGGTCGAGGCCGACGAAGGCGCGGTCGGGTGGGGCGAGGCCAGCCTTGAGGGATGGGCCGAGGCGGTCGACGGCGCCTTCGAAGCGCTTCGCGACCGCTTCGTCGGCCACGACCCCTTCGCAATCGAGGACATCTGGCAGATCGCCTATCGAGGCGGCTTCTATCGCGGCGGACCGGTGCTGATGTCCGCGCTCGCCGGGCTCGACCAGGCCTTATGGGACCTGAAGGGCAAGGCGCTCGGGCAGCCGGCATGGCAGCTGATGGGCGGCAGGGTGCGCGACAAGATCCGCGCCTATGCGTGGATCGGCGGCGATCGCCCGCATGAGATCGCCGCGGCGGCGCGAGCCCGGCGCGAGCAGGGCTTCTCCGCGGTCAAGATGAACGCGACGGCCGAGCTCGACTGGATCGGGACGCCAAGGCTGTTCGACGAAGTGGTGGCGCGCGTCCAGGCGGCGCAGGGCGAGGGGATGGACGTCGGGCTCGATTTCCACGGCCGCGTCCACCGCCCGATGGCGAAGCAGCTCGCCAAGGTGCTCGAGCCGCTCGGCCTGTTGTTCATCGAGGAGCCTTTGCTCTCGGAGAACCACGAAGGGCTGACCCAGATCGCCCATCTCGTCTCGACTCCGATCGCGCTCGGCGAGCGATTGTTCTCGCGCTGGGACTTCAAGCCGTTCTTCGAATCCGGCGCGGTGGACATCATCCAGCCGGACTTGAGCCATGCCGGCGGGATCACCGAATGCCGCAAGATAGCGGCGATGGCCGAAGCCTATGACGTGGCGGTGGCGCCGCATTGCCCGCTCGGGCCGCTCGCTCTCGCCGCCTGCCTTCAGCTCGCCGCGACCGCGCCCAACGTGGCGCTTCAGGAGATGTCGCTGGGCATCCACTACAATGTCGGCGCCGACCTCTACTCCTATTGCAAGGACAACGGGCCGATCACGGCCGTCGACGGCTTCCTGCCGATCCCGGCGGGGCCCGGGCTCGGCGTGGACATTGACGAAGCGGCGGTTCGGGAGTCGCACAAGGATCGCCACCGCTGGCGCAATCCGGTGTGGCGCCAGCAGGACGGCAGCTTCGCCGAGTGGTGAGCCGAGCCGCGTGGAGAGGGGACAGTCACTTTTCCCCACCACGGCATCAAATTCGATGCCGCCGCGCGGAAAAGTGACTGTCCCCGGTACTTTGCCCTTACGCGACGATGCGCAGGCGGTGCCGCTGCTCGGGGATCTGGCAGAAGCCGAGCTCCTCCTGCAGCCGCGACAGCTCGCGCTCGCGCGAGGTGCGATAGGCGTCGGCATAGCGCGCGTCGCACTCCGCTTCGTCCGCCGTCTGCGGACGGTAGTAGCTGACGCAGATGTGCCGGCCGAAAATGTCGTCGCCACGCATCCTGATCTGCGGACGGGCTTCCTCGGGAAGGCTGTTCCGCACCGCGTTCAGTCGATCGATCAGCTCGTCGAGCGAGCCGCAATCCTTGATCTCGATAAAGTCTTTTACGAACCTACTCATGTAACACACCCCTCCCGATATTCCCCGGGACCGACGCTAGCTTGGCGCGGAATCGCCTCGCAAGCCTATTTGTCATACTTATCCACAGATGAGTTTCGTTCTGCTGAACGGCGCATTATGGGGGCGTTAATTCGATGACCGACTCGGCCTTTCCAATCCTCGCCCAAGGCGCCCTTTCGATGACGCTCGCTCCGTCGGTCGGCGGGGGAATCGCGCGCTTCGATTATCATGCCGCCGACGGCACCACGGTTCCCGTGCTGCGCAGCATCGATCCGACGGAAACGACGTCGGTCCTCGACTTGGGATGCTTCCCGCTCGTGCCCTACGTCAACCGGATCCGAGGCGGGCGCTTCGCCTTTCGCGACCGCGAGATCGTCCTCGCGCCGAACATGGCGGGCGATCCCGGCCCGCTCCACGGCCAGGGCTGGCTCGGCCCCTGGACGGTCGATTCGCTGCTCGCGAACGAAGCTTCGCTGACGTTCCGGCACGAGGCCGGCGAATGGCCCTGGACCTACGATGCTGCGCAGCATTTTCTGCTCGACGATCTCGGGCTGACCGCTTCGCTCAGCTGCACCAACGCTTCGGATGAGCCGATGCCGTGCGGTCTCGGCTTCCACCCCTATTTTCCGTGCGGGGACGGCACCGTCCTCGACACCGGCGTGACCTGCGCGTGGACGGTCGACGAGAAGGTGCTGCCGGTCGACCAGGTCCCGGCCGAGGGCCGCTTCGACCTTCGCGAGCGGCGGATTTGCGGCCAGGGCCTCGACAACGGCTTCGGCGGCTGGAGCGGGCGTGCGCGAATGGCCAGCCCAGAGCTTCCGTTCCGGATCGAGATGTCGTCGCCCGACGCGGACTTCTTCCAGGTCTATTCGCCGGCGTCGGGAGGCCTCTTCGTCGCCGAGCCGGTGACTCACGCCAACGCCGCCCTCAATGCGCCGGAGGAGGCGTGGACGGAGCTCGGCCTGCGCGTTCTACAACCGGGCGAGCGCATGTCGCTGACAATGCGGCTAAGGGTCGAGCCGACTCAGTAAGCCGGGGTCAGCAGGCCCTCGATCACGTGGTGCTGGACGATCGTCTCGAGCCGATCGACGACCCGGCAGGTGAGATGATCGCGAACGCGCGGCGGAAGCGAGTCGAAATAAGGCTTCGTCACCTGGAGATCGTGGTGCGCCGCATTGGTCGCGTCGGGGGCGTCGACGCCGACGACCAGCACCGGCCGCGCTTCGCTCGAACGATTGGCGGTGCCGCGGTGGATGGTGAGGGCGGAGCGCGCCGACATGTCGCCCATCTGCGGCATCTTCTGCACGGCTCGCGCGATGTAGCGCGGCCACAGCGCGCGAGGCGGGAACATTCCGCGCGGGCAACCCTCGAACTCGTCCCACTGGGTCCCCGGGGCGACCTCGAACGGTCCGTGCTCCGGCCGGGTGTCGACCGCGGTCAGGTTGAAGGCCAGCGAGTTCAGCCGCCGCCCGTCGGTCGTGGCCTCGGGAACCAGGAAGTCGCGGTGCCAGGGCTGGTCCGCGGCGCCGGGAAAGGGGATGTCGAAGCCGACTTCGACGATCCGGTAGGCGCGCCCCAGCACAGCCTCGCACACCGCGACGAACCAGGGATGGGTGGCGATGTCGACGAAGCCGCGGACCCGCTCCGGATGGACCTCGACATACCAGCGATGCGGCCCGCGCGGAAGGGCGCCGCCGGGCACCTCCCGCGCCTCGGCGAACAGGGTCTCGATGTCCTCGCGCATCCGCGCCGCCCACTCCCGCGGGAAGGCGCCTTTAAGCGCGATGATGCCGTCTCCGTAGAGGCCCCCCATGATCGCGCCCGGATCATATTGCGCCTCTTCGACCTTCGCCGCCGTCGCCATGCCGATATCCACCCCCTGCAACGGGCGGAAATTAATCCATTTGTATGATGATTGCGAGGCGGGTAACGGGCCGCCGATGACGAAAATTGCACCTTTCGGCTTCTCCGTGGAAGCGGCCGAGGAAGGGGCGGGGAGCCGCTTCGAAGTGTCCCGCTCCGACGGCGGGGAGACCCGCGCCTATCATGTCGAGGGCGGTGAGCAGGAGCATTACGCCTCCTTCTTCAATCGGCTGGCGAGCGACTTCGGGACCCGCGTGCCGCATGCGTTCGCCGATCCCGCCGAGGCGCCGGAGAGCGAGATCGCCTGGCGGCCGCTCCTAACCTCGAACCTGTCGCCGCGGATACTCGCCGGCTACGGCGATCCGGCGGTGCTGAAGACGGACGAGGGCTGGATTCTCGTCGCGACCTCGAACGACGCGCCCGACGCCTTTCCGATCCTGCGTTCGAGCGACCTCGAACGGTGGGAGCATGCCGGGTTCGTCTTCCCCGAAGGGTCGCAGCCCGAATGGACCGCCAAAGGCCTCAAGGTGGCCGATTTCTGGGCGCCGGAGATGGCTTGGGTGGGCGATGAATATTGGCTCTGCTACACCGCCCGGCAGACGACGAACGCGCTTGCGATCGGCCTCGCCAAGAGCGCGAGCCCCTTCGGCCCCTGGCGGGACATGGGGCGGCCCCTGCTCACCGGCCACGCCGTCGACACCACCGGCCTGCCCTCCGAGCCCGGCAAGCCGCTTCTAAGCGGTGGAGTGATCGATCCGCACATCTTCATCGATCCGGGCGGCGACCGCTACCTGTTCTGGAAGGCCGACACGAACGGCATCTGGCCGCGCCCGCTGGCGGGGCTGCTGCGCGAGTATCCGGAGCTGATCGAGCGCCTGTTCGAGCGCGAGGAGGACCGCCGGACCGCCGCTTTCGCCGCCGCGATCCAGCCATGGGCGAACGGCCGCCGGCCGATGGAGCGATTCTTCCTGATGCAGCCGCTGATCGAGGCAGCGCTCGCCAATTGGGAGCCGGTCCGCCAAGCCCTCGACGCCTGCGGGCTGGCCGGGACGATCCTCGAGGCGATGCGAACGCCGATCTACGCGCAGCGGCTCGCCGACGACGGCGAGTCGCTGGTCGGAGAGGCGAAGATCGTCCTCGCCAACGATCAGGCGTGGGAAGGCCACCTGATCGAAGGGCCGTGGGTGACTTTCCAGGAGGGCCGCTACTGGCTGTTCTACGCCGGCAACGACTTCTCGACTCCCGCCTACGGGATCGGAGTCGCGGTCGCCGACCATCCGCTCGGGCCTTATTCCAAGCAGGCCGAGCCGTTGCTGCGCTCGACCCGGCAGTGGACGGCGCCCGGCCATGCCTCGGTGGCGCCCGGCCCGGACGGCGAGCCGCACCTTTTCTTCCACGCCTTCCACCCCGGCACGGGAGGCTACAACGTCTTCCGAGCGCTGCTCACGGCGAAGCTGTCTTTCGGAGCAGGCGAGGCCCGCATCCTGCCGGCCTGACGGCGGGAGCGCCGGCGCTCTCCACGTGAAATGTTCACGGCGCTGCCGGTCGCGCTTGCGGCGGCGGGTCCAAGCCCGTCAGTCTCGGCCGCGGGCGAACGGGAGGGGAGGCGAATGCTGGCCGTCGACAAGGGCGACACCGCCTGGATGCTGGTTTCGACGATTCTCGTCCTCCTGATGATCCTGCCGGGCCTCGCCCTTTTCTATGGCGGGTTGGTCCGCGCCAAGAACATGCTTTCCATCCTGAGCCAGGTGCTCGGCATCACCGCCGCGGCGACTCTGGTCTGGGTCGGATGGGGTTATTCGCTGGCTTTCACCGACGGCACGGCGACGGTGGGAGGCCTATCGAAAGCCTTCCTTCGCGGCGTGGGCGGCGGCTCGGTCGCCGCGACGCCGACGCCGGGCGTCGGGATTCCGGAGCTGGTGTTCGCATCCTTCCAGATGACCTTCGCCGCAATCACCGCCGCACTGATCGTGGGCGCGCTCGCGGAGCGGGTGAAATTCTCGGCGATGATGCTGTTCGCACTGATCTGGCTGACCATCGTCTACGCGCCCCTTGCGCACATGGTCTGGTCGCCGGGAGGGCTGATCTTCGCCATGGGGGCGCTCGATTTCGCCGGCGGGACGGTGGTGCACATCAACGCCGGCGTCGCGGGGCTGGTCGGAGTGTTCTTCGCCGGACCGCGGATCGGCTTCCTCCGGGAGGCGACGCCGCCCCATTCCCTTGCCTTCACGGTCGCCGGCGCGGGGCTCCTTTGGGTCGGCTGGTTCGGGTTCAACGCCGGTTCGGCGCTCGAGGCGAGCGGAGCCGCGGCGATCGCGATGATGAACAGCTTCGTCGCGCCCGCCGCCGGCACCCTCGCCTGGATGGCGGTCGAGCGGCTCGTCTCCGGCAAGCCTTCGCTGCTCGGCGGCGCCTCGGGGGCGATCGCCGGCCTGGTCGCCGTGACTCCC
>Ga0307279_10000070_pt1 | contig 11159 bp, 12 predicted proteins | sample ER_DNA_118_FD_194484 | JGI IMG/M metagenome (GOLD analysis project Ga0307279, IMG submission 194484) | Bulk soil microbial communities from the East River watershed near Crested Butte, Colorado, United States - ER_DNA_118 | ecosystem: Environmental > Terrestrial > Soil > Floodplain | place...
CGGCATGGCGATGATCTAACGGCCCCTTGCCAGCCCCGCCGGGGAGCGGCTAGGGCAGCCCAAACAAAGCCTAGGGAAGGGTTAGAAAATGAGCGAGACCGCCGACCGCGTGAAGAAGATCGTCGTCGAGCACCTCGGGGTAGAGGCCGACAAGGTCACCGAGGAAGCGAGCTTCATCGACGATCTCGGCGCCGACAGCCTCGACATCGTCGAGCTGGTGATGGCGTTCGAGGAGGAATTCTCGGTCGAGATCCCCGATGATGCCGCCGAGAAGATTACGACGGTCCGCGACGCCATCGACTATATCGAGGCGAACAAGGGCTGAGCCCGGCCGGCTCCCGCCCCGGCGGAGCAAGTGCCTTTCTTCAAAACGGCTCCCCGTCTAAAGGCGGGGGGCCGTTTTGCCTCCTACCGCCTCTTACCGTTCAAGGGAGTTGACGCATGCGCCGCGTAGTCGTGACCGGTCTTGGAATGGTGTCGCCGCTCGGCGCCGACGTAGAGAAGAGCTGGCGGAACATCCTCGCCTCGAAGAGCGGCGCGACGCGCATCACGCGTTTCGACCCGACCGGCTACGCCTGCCAGATCGCCTGCGAGGTCAAGCCGCCGGAGCATGAATACGGCTTCGATCCGTCGCTGCGCGTCGACCACAAGATCCAGCGCCAGGTCGATCCGTTCATCGTCTACGGCCTCGATGCGGCCGGCCAGGCGCTGGAGGATTCCGGGCTCACGGAAATGAGCGAAGAGGATCGCTATCGCGTCGGGGTTTCGATCGGCTCGGGCATCGGCGGCCTTCCGGGAATCGAGAAGGAATCGCTGGTTCTTCACGAAAAGGGGCCGAGGCGCGTGTCGCCGCACTTCGTCCACGGCCGGCTGATCAACCTCATCTCGGGCCAGGTTTCGATCAAATACGGCTTGATGGGGCCGAACCACGCGGTGGTGACCGCCTGCTCGACCGGCGCCCATTCGATCGGCGATGCCGCCCGCATGATCATCATGGACGACGCCGACGTGATGCTCGCCGGGGGGGCGGAGAGCGCGCTCTGCCCGCTCGGGATCGCCGGATTCGCGCAGGCCCGGGCGCTCTCCACGAACTTCAACGACGAGCCCGAGCGGGCCAGCCGCCCTTACGACAAGGACCGCGACGGTTTCGTCATGGGCGAGGGCGCCGGAGTCGTCGTTCTTGAGGAATATGAGCGGGCGAAGAAGCGCGGCGCCAAGATCTACGCCGAGGTGATCGGCTACGGCATGTCGGGGGACGCCTATCACGTCACCGCCCCCCACCCGGAGGGCGCCGGCGGCTACCGGGCGATGGCGGTGGCGATGAAGCGCTCCGGCCTCGACCTTTCCGAAATCGACTATATCAACGCCCACGGCACCTCGACCCCGCTCGGCGACGAGCTTGAGTTGGGCGCCGTCCGCCGGCTGTTCGGCGACAATATCGGGCGCCTGTCGATGAGCTCGACGAAGTCGGCGATCGGCCATCTGCTCGGCGGGGCCGGGGCGGTGGAGGCGATTTTCTGCATCCTCGCGATCCGCGACCAGATCGTGCCGCCGACGCTCAACCTTGAAAATCCGAGCGAAGGCACGAGCGGCGTCGATCTCGTCCCCAACGTCGCCAAGGAGCGCCCGGTGAAAGCCGTGCTGAACAACAGCTTCGGTTTCGGCGGCACCAACGCCAGCCTGGTGATGAGGGCGGTCTGACCGGACGATGAGGAAGCTGCTCGTCCTGGGGCTGCTGGCCGCGGCCGTGGCCGTCCTCGCTGGGCTCTACCTGATCCAGGGCTGGAGCGGCGCGGGCCCCGCGCAGCAGCCGACGGCGGTCGTCATCCCGCGGGGAGCGAGCTTGCCGCGCGCGGCCGAGATCCTGGAGAAGGCGGGCGTCGTCGAATCGTCGAGCCGCTTCGTCTTCCAGGCGAAGCTGTTCGGCGGCGGGACGATCAAGGCGGGCGAGTATGAGTTTCCGGCCCACGCCAGCCACGCGCAGGTGCTTGGGCTGCTCCGCGCCGGCAAGACCCTTCAGCGCCTCGTCACGGTTCCGGAAGGGATGCCGTCGGTGCTCGTCTGGGAGCGGCTGATGAAGGCCCCCGCCCTGGTGGGCGAAGTGCCGGTGCCGGAGGAGGGATCGGTGCTTCCGGACAGCTATAGCTATCAGCGCGGCGAGGCCCGCGCCGCCGTGCTCGCCCGAATGCAGGCGGCGATGAAGAAAACGCTCGATGCATTGTGGCCGAAGCGCGGCCCCCTCACCGTCGTGAAGGACAAAAGGGAGGCGGTGATCCTCGCCTCGATCGTCGAGAAGGAGACGGCGAAGGCTTCGGAGCGGCCGATGGTGGCGGGAGTCTATTCGAACCGGCTCCGGTCGGGGATCAAGCTCGATGCGGATCCGACCGTCATCTACCCGGTGACCAAGGGCAAGCCGCTCGGCCGGCGCATCCTCCAGTCGGAGCTGCGCGCGGTCAACGGCTACAACACCTATGCCATGGCCGGCCTGCCGGTCGGGCCGATCGCCAATCCCGGACGCGCATCGCTCGAGGCGGTGCTCAACCCGGCGCAGACCCAGGCGCTTTATTTCGTCGCCGACGGCAGCGGCGGCCACGTCTTCGCCAACACGCTGGCCGAGCACAGCGCGAACGTCGAGAAATGGCGTGCGCTGCGGCGGGCGCGCGGCGAGATGTAGGGTCTCGATCCTCCCCTGCATTTGCAGGGGAGGGGGACCAGCCGAAGGCTGGTGGAGGGGCTTCTTCGATCCCGTGCTCAAGGGGTCCCTCAACCGCGCGTCGCGCGGTCCCCTCCCCTCGAAATCGAGGGGAGGATATGGCGCCTAGAGGCTCAGCCTTCTTCGCTCGATGCCCGATTCGCTGTCCGGCGCCTGAGCGCAGGTGAACGGCTCGACCGTCACCTTCTTCGCCTCGTGGCTGACCTGGATGGCCATCCGGTCGTCGACCATGATGCGGACATGGTCGTCGCAGAACAGCAGGTCCCCTCGGCGCAGCGGCGCGCCGCCGGAGACCGGCTCGCCGAGCCGCCGCTGGTCGCGGGCGTCGCGCGGGCAGGCGATGCCGCACAGCTGGAGGGAGAGCTGGACCAGGCCGGAGCAGTCGATTCCGCGACAGGTGCGGCCGCCCGGCAGGAAGGGCGTGCCGAGCAGCCGGCACGCAACCGCCACCGGATCCAACTCCGGCTCCTCGACCGGCCGCAGATAGCTTAACGGCACGAAGCCGCCCTCGAACTCGAGCAGGGCCCCTTTCACCGCGCCGTGGAGCCGCGACCCCATCGGCACGAACGACAGCGGCGGCGACAGCGGGTCGGCATCGGCCTGGATCGGGGCCGTCGGCTCGACGACGACATGGGTCGCGGCGAGCGGTGCGGTAAGCTCGATCGCTTCGACATAGCCTACCCGCCGATCGGACACGCAATAGCCCCACGCCCACCCCGCGGTGAAGTCGAGGACGGCGAACTCCTCACCCGGCAGGATCTCGGACACCGCGGACGAGTCGTCGGCGGGCGACTCGCGCACGAACGTTGGAATGAGGCCGCAGGCGCGGATCAGGCGCTCGGCGTAGTGCGGCGCGAACAGCCGTCCCGCCAACTCGACGTCGGCGATGTCCTGCCGATAGGCGTTGATTCGCGGGTCGAGCCGGACCGACGGCCCCGTGAGGGAGATCCGGTCAGCCGTGCTGAAGGAGGATTCCGCGTTCCTTGGCGCCGTTGCGGCGGCCGGAGCTCTCCTGCTGCTCGATATTGCGTTCGAAGCGCTCAAGGAACTCCTGCCCTATGCTGGTCTTGGCCACGAACACGTTGCGCCGGTCGGCCTCGTCGCGGACGCGCCGCAGATAGCCGAGCGTGCCCAGCGTATTCAAGGCGCGCGTGATCACCGGCTTCGAGACGCCCAGGATATGGGCGAGTCCGCGGACGGTGTGCGGACCGGGCGTGAGGTAGACAAGGAGAAGCAGAGCCATTTGGCGATTGGTGAGGTCCGGCTGCCCTGACCGCACATAGCTGATCAGCGTCTGCATCCAGCTCCTGAGAGCGCGCTCTGACACTGGTCCTTCTCCACCTCGAGTGTGCCGCTTATTTCGGATGGTAAACCAGTCAGAACCGCTTTCGTTTCTTTCCCGTTGAGAATTCGACGCAAAAATGTGGCGGACCGTCAGCCGCCGTAGCGATCGGAGAGGGTCTCCCAGGCGGCGCGAAGGCCGAGCGCGTCGCCACCCTTGGGCCGCCCCGGCTTCGCCGAGGCGCGCCAGGCGAAGGTGTCGAAATGCGCCCAGGGGGTATTCTCCGGCACGAACTTGCGGAGGAACAGGGCGGCCGTCACCGCGCCCGCGAACCCGCCTTCGGACGCGTTGGCGAAATCCGCCACGTCCGAGGCGAACATCTCGTCATAGGCTTTCCAGAGCGGCATCCGCCATGCCGGATCGCCGACTCGGGTACCTGCGGCGAGGAGCGATTCGGCCAATGCGTCGTCGTTGGCGAAGAGGGCGGGGAGGTCCGGGCCCAGGGCCACCAGGGCGGCGCCGGTCAGGGTCGCGAAGTCGAGGATCAGCTCCGGCTCCGCCTCCGCTGCGCGGGCGAGTGCGTCGCCGAGGATCAGCCGCCCTTCGGCGTCGGTATTGCCGATCTCGACGGTGTGGCCCTTGCGGCTGCGCAGGACGTCCCCGGGGCGGAAGGCGTTGCCCGATACGGCATTCTCGACCGCCGGAACGAGCAGGTGGAGCCGGACCGGCAGCCGGCTGCGCATGACGATAAGCGCAAGTGCCAAGGCGTGCGCCGCGCCGCCCATATCCTTCTTCATCAGGCGCATGCCCGACGAGGGTTTGATGTCGAGCCCGCCCGAATCGAAGCATACGCCCTTGCCGACGATGGCGATCCGAGGGTGGCGGCGATCGCCCCATTCGAATTCGATGAGCCGCGGCGCGCGGTCCGGGGAGGCTGCGCGGCCGACCGCGGCGATCATCGGATAGCCGTCCTCCAGCGCCGCACCGGAGGTCACGGCGACTTCCGCTCCGCAGCGACCCGCCACCTCCCGGGCCGCCGCTTCGAGCTCGAGCGGGCCGAGATCGCCGGCGGGCGTGTTGACGAGGTCGCGGACGAGGTTCGTCGCCTCCGCGAGGAGCAGGGTCGCTTCGATCCGTGCCGGCTCCGACGTGAGCAGAACGCGGGGTCCCTTGCCCTCGCTCGCCGCCTTGTAGCGGTTGAACTCGTACTGGCCGAGCAGCCAGCCGAGCGCCGCCGGTCCGGGGGGGCGGCCTTCCACGCGGTAGCGCCCTTCCGGCAAGCTCTCCGCCGCCTTCGCGAGGCACCAGGGGCTCAGCGCATCGACGTTCGCGACCCCGAGCGCGGCCGTCCACTCCGAGCTCCGCTCGCCTGGAAGGATCGCGAGCTGGTAGCCCTCGCCCTTGAAACCCTGCGCCGAAACCGCCTGGCGCGCCCGCTCGGGCTGGGCCTTGAACCAGGCTTCGAAACCTTTCGAGTCGACGAGTGTGAGAAGGGTGGCGGGCCCGCCCTTGTCGGGCTGGAGAAGCTGCGAAAGGTCGGTCATCGCTTTCCTCTAGACGCTGCCGCGCTTCCGGCAAGCTCGATGCCGTCGCGGGGAGCGAAGGGCCTAGTCGAGCGCTTCGGTTCGCCCGCCGAGCGGCGCGTCCTTCACGTGCATGACGGTCTTCAGGTTCATGAACTCGTGCAGGCCGTAGGGGCCCAGCTCGCGGCCGCAGCCGGAGCGCTTGATTCCGCCGAACGGCGCTTCCGGTGCGGAGGCGAGCATCTGGTTGACCGCGGTCATGCCGGCCTCGATTTCGCGCACGAAGCGTTCCTGCTCGGCCGGATCCTTCGTCCAGACGGAGGAGCCGAGGCCGAACGGAATGTCGTTGGCGATCCGGATCGCTTCGTCGGCGTCCGCGGCCTTGAAGACCATCGCCACCGGCCCGAAGATTTCCTCCGCCATCAGCGGGCTGTCGACCGGCACGCCGGCGAGAACGCCCGCCGACACGAAGGCGCCGGCGCCGTCGAGCTTCTCGCCGCCGAAGAGGAGCTTCGCACCGACCTCCTTCGCCTCCTCCAGCTGCTTCAGCACCGTGTCGCGCTGCTCGAAGCTGGAGAGCGGCCCCATGTCGGCGGCGGGATCGAACGGATCGCCCGCCTTGACCGCCTTCATCGCCGCCGCGAACCGCTCCATGAACGGTTCGTAGACGTCGGCGTGGACGATCATCCGCTTCGCGCAGATGCAGGACTGCCCCGTGTTCTGGATGCGCGCCTTCACGCCCTGCTTCACCGCCTCGTCGAGATCGGCCGACGGCATGACGATGAAGGGATCCGAGCCGCCCAGCTCCAGAACCACCTTCTTGAGGACCCGCCCGGCGGCCTCCGCGACCGACTTGCCGGCGCCTTCACTGCCGGTGAGGGTGGCGGCGGCGATGCGGTCGTCGGCGATCAGCCCGGCCACCGCGCCCGACTTGATCGCGAGGTTCTGGAACAGCCCCTCCGGAGCGCCGGCCGCGACGACCATTTCCTCGATCAGCCCGGCAACGCCCTGGACGATGCTGGCATGCTTCAGAAGGCCGACATTGCCGGCGAGGATGGTCGGCGCGAGAAAGCGGACGACCTGCCAATAGGGGAAGTTCCAGGGCATGATCGCCAGGATCGGCCCGATCGGAAGCCAGCGAAGCTCGGCGGCTCCGCCGGTCGCCAGCGCCTGGCGCTTCGGCTCGAGCATGGCCGGACCGTCCTTGGCGTAGACGCGGAAGCCGGCCGTGCATTTGTCCACTTCCGCCAAGGCGGTGGCGAAGGTCTTGCCCATTTCGAGGCTGGCCATGCGCGCGAGGCGCTCGCGGTTCGCCTCGAACCTGTCGGCGATCCGGGAGAGGAGGGCGGTGCGCTCGTCCAGCGCCGTCGTGCGCCAGTGGCGATAGGCGCGGGCGGCCGCCGCGACCTTGCCCTCCAGCTCGTCGGGCCGCAGCTCGGGATAGGTGGCGATCTCCTCGCCGGTCGCGGGATTGACGCTCCTGAACATCGCCATGCTTCCTTCCTTCAGGCGACGGGCACTCCGTAGAGGTCGTGCTCGTCCGCTTCCTCGATCAACACCTTCAAAATGTCTCCTGACCGCGCCTGGAAGGCGTCGCGAAGGTGCACCTCCCCATCTATCTCCGGCGCGTCGGCGTGGGAGCGGCCGGTGGCTCCGCCCTCGCCGTCGGCGACGTCGATCAGCACGTCGAGGGTCCGGCCGACCTTGGCCTGGAGCTTCTGGGCCGAAATGCGCGCGGTGAGTTCCATCAGGCGGGCGTAGCGCTCTTCCTTGACCTCCTCCGGCACCGCACCGGGAAGGCTGTTCGCCGCCGCGCCCATGACCGGCTCGAAGCGGAAGGCGCCGACCCGGTCGAGCCGCGCTTCCTCGAGCCACTGCATCAGATAGTCGAAGTCGGCCTCGGTCTCGCCGGGGAAGCCGACGACGAAGGTCGAGCGGATGGCGATGTCGGGGCAGATCTCGCGCCAGCCGCGGATCCGCTCGAGCACCTTCGCCTCGTTCGCCGGGCGCTTCATCGCCTTGAGCACCGACGGCGCGGCGTGCTGGAAGGGGATGTCGAGGTAAGGGAGGACGAGGCCCTCGGCCATCAGCGGGATCACCCGGTCGACGTGCGGGTAGGGATAGACGTAGTGGAGGCGGACCCAGGCGCCGAGCCTGCCGAGCTCGCGGGCAAGGTCGGTCATGTGGGCCCGGACGGGGGCGCCTTTCCAGCTCCACTCGGCATGGCGCAGGTCGACTCCGTACGCCGAAGTGTCCTGGCTGATGACGAGCAGCTCCTTCGTTCCCGCCGCCACCAGCTTTTCGGCCTCGCGAAGGATCGCGTCCGGGCGCCGGCTGACGAGGTCGCCGCGGATGGAGGGGATGATGCAGAAGCTGCAGCGGTGGTTGCAGCCCTCGGAAATCTTGAGGTAGCTGTAGTGACGGGGCGTGAGCTTGAGCCCGCCGTCGGGCACGAGGTTCAGATAGGCCGAGGGCGGGATCGGAGCGGCGACGTGGACGGCGCCGACGACCTCCTCATATTGGTGCGGCCCGCTGATCGCGAGCACCTCGGGGAATTTGGCGCGGATGACATCCGCCTCCCGGCCCATGCAGCCGGTGACGATGACCCGGCCGTTCTCGGCGATCGCCTCGCCGATCGCGGCCAGGCTCTCCTCCTTGGCTGAATCGAGGAATCCGCAGGTGTTGACCAGCACCACGTCCGCCTGCTCGTAATCGGGCGAGAGCTGGTAACCGTCGGAGCGGAGCTTGGTCAGGATCCGCTCGGAATCGACCAGCGCCTTGGGGCAGCCGAGCGACACCATGCCGACCTTGGGCGGGGAGGGGAGTTGGAGTTCCATGGGAGGCGGCCCACATAGGGACTGAGCCGCTTTTTTCCTACCCCTGGCGAGCAGCTATTTACGGTGCGCGGTGATGCGGAAGGTCTGACCAGCTCCCGGCTCGGTGCTCGCGATCGTGAGGCTGCGGCCGTCCGCCGCGAGCGTGTAGGTGCGCACGAGCACGATCTTGTCGCCGCTTCGGCGAGTCTCCTCGATGGCGCGGGCGCCGAGGCGTCGGACGGCGGCGAAGACGGGGGTTTTGTAAGGGCCGCGAACGGGAACGAAGCCGCCGCCGAAGACGGCGCTGAAGCTGTAGCCTAGCGGGTGCCGGTAGGTGAGGCGGTTGCCGTCGACGTGAAGCTGCGTCGTTCGGACCTGCTCCGGCACGCTCACGTAGCGGACGCCCTGCCAGCTGCCGGAGACCGGGTGCGCGCCGGCGGGCGCCGGGGCCGTGCGCCGGGCGAGGTAGACCGAATGCAGCGGGCCTCGGACGCCGGGGCGGCGGTCGTCGGAGACATAGGTGGCGGTGGCGTCGTCGGCGGCCACGGTCATGGTGGTGACGCGGTGGAGGGTCGGGCTCTCGATGCGCGTGACGATCGTTCGCGGCCCGGCGATCGCCACCGCTTCCGAGACGATGTCGGTTGCACCCGCCACGGAGTGCGGCCGCCCGTCGGTGGGGTAGGCGCGCGGCGGGCGACAGCTGTCGCAGCGATAGGTCCCGTTCGCGACGAGGTAGACGTCCGTCGCGAGTCCTGCCTGCGTGTCCAGCTCCGCGACCCAGCGCCCGTCGAAGGGCGAGCGCGCGGCTGCCGGCGCGTTCGCGCCGATTGCGGCGAGGAGGAGGATCGCTCTGGTTGGCCAACGCCTCATCCGGATCTTCCCCCGAAGGCGCGGTAAACGTCGTCGATCGCCGCAAGGCCCGCGTCGTGCGTCAGGTCGAGGTGGAGCGGAGTGACGGCGATGTAGCCGTCCGCGACCGTCTCCAGATCCGTCTCGTGCCCCGGAGTCTGGACCGCGGGGCCGAGCGCGAACCAGAAATAGTCGTAGCCGCGCGGATCGGTGCGCTGCTCGATCTTCAGCCGGCCATAGTCGCGGAAGCCCTGGCGGCAGACGCGGATGCCTTTCACCGCCTCGGGCGCGAGGGCTGGAAAGTTCACGTTGACGAGGGTGCGCGGCGGCATCGGCGCGGCGAGCAGCGGCGCCAGCACCCGCTCCGCCCAGGCCTCCGCCGCGGCGAAAGGCACGGTGTCGCCCATCCCCTCGCGTGCATAGCCCTGGGACAAGGCGATGGAGGGAATCCCCGCGAGCGCCCCTTCCATGGCCGCCGAGCAGGTGCCGGAATAGGTGACGTCCTCCCCCAGATTGGCGCCCCGGTTGACTCCGGAGAGGACGAGGTCCGGCCTGACGTTCTTCATGATGTGCGCGATCGCCATCATCACCGAGTCGGTGGGGGTTCCAGTGACGCAGAAGCGGCGCTCGCCGAGCTTGCGGAGGCGGACGGGGCGAGTGAGGGTAAGCGAGTGGCCGGCCCCGGACTGCTCCTCGGTCGGTGCGACGATCCAGACGTCGTCGGAGAAGAGCCGCGCGAGCCGTTCCAGCACCTTGAGCCCGGTCGCGTTCACGCCGTCGTCGTTGGTGAGGAGGATGCGCATCGCGCCGCGCTAGGCCGCGCCGCGCGGGCGCGCAAGCGCGGCAACCATCGCCGGGATTGGGGAGTTGGTCGGGCAAAGAAGGAGAAAGCGATGCAGGTTCCGCACAACAGCTTCGTGGTCGTCGCCGACGGCAAGAAGATGCTTTTCTTCCGCAACGAAGGCGATTCCGAATTCCCCAAGCTCGAGGTCGAGCGCAAGCGCGAGACCGCCGACCTTCCCGACCGAGACCAGAAGACGGACGGCCCCGGGCGCGCGCTCGACGCTTCGGGCGGGCCCGGGCGCAGCGCCTACGAGGAGGTGGACTTCCACCAGCTGGAGGAGGACCGCTTCGCCCACGAGACCGCCGAGATGCTGAAGAAGCGGGCGCTTAGCAACGACTTCGAATCGCTGATCGTCGTCGCTCCGCCGCGCACCCTGGGCGAGCTTCGCAAGCATTATCACAAGGAGGTCGAGAAGCGCCTTACGGGAGAGGTCGCGAAGGATCTTACCGGCCATCCGGTCGCTGAGATCGAGAAGATCCTCCAGGCGGAATAGGCATGCGAAAGGGACACTTCGCCAGCGAACTGTCCCCTGGGCGACCTAAAGAGAGGGGACACCTAGCAGGCTAGGTGTCCCCTTCGCGGCTTCAGGCTTCCTGGCGGCCGGCCCGGCGGCGGGCGACCAGAGTGGCGGCCGCGGCGCCGAAGAGCAGGATCATCGGCGGTGCCGGGACTTCGTGGCCGCCGGTCGATCCCGTGCTTCCCGTCGAACCGCTGCTTCCGGACGACGTGCTGGCGCTGGTCGAAGCGGAGCTTGCCGACGAGGAGGCCGAGCTGGTGCTGCCGGTGGAGCCCGACGAGGTGCTCGTGCTGCCGCCGAAGCTCGAGGAGCCGCCGCTCGTCGAGCCGGTGGAGCCGGACGACGACGCGCTCGAAGCGCTCGACGCCGAGCTCGCTGAGGAGGCGGAGCTTCCCGATGATCCGGAGCTGCCCGAGCTTCCGGACGAGCCGGAGCTTCCCGAGGAGCCGGAGCTTCCCGAGGAGCCGCTGCTGCCGCTGCCGCTGCTTCCGGACGAGCCGTAGCCGCCGCTCGATCCGTGGCCGCACTTCTTGCACGGGGGCGGGGGCGGGGGCGGCGGCGGCGGGAAGCCGCCGCTCGACGAGCCGCTGGACGAGCTCGACGCCGATGAGGCGG
>Ga0307279_10000071_pt1 | contig 11120 bp, 15 predicted proteins | sample ER_DNA_118_FD_194484 | JGI IMG/M metagenome (GOLD analysis project Ga0307279, IMG submission 194484) | Bulk soil microbial communities from the East River watershed near Crested Butte, Colorado, United States - ER_DNA_118 | ecosystem: Environmental > Terrestrial > Soil > Floodplain | place...
CGTCGCTCGCCAGCGCCCCCGAAACCTCGAGGCCGCCCGCGTCGAACCCGTCGGAGGAGCTCACCGCCGAGGGCAGCATCCCCGGCGAGGCCCGGTAGACGAGGCCGTCTATCGCAAGGTCGCGGTCGTGCGTCGTGAAGCCCAGGCAGACCCCGTCGCGGCGCTCCAGCCGCCAGCAGAAGGCGAGCGTCGTCAACTGCGGATCGAGCATCCCCATGGCTCAGCCCTCCCGTATTTCGATCAGCGGGACCGAGGGTATGTCGCCCGCGGCGAAGGTCGTCCGACCGAAGCTAATCTTGTCCTCCGCGAACCGCACGGGAACGTCGAAGGCGAAGCTCGCCCGCACCTCCGCCCCCGGCGGCGGTGCGGCCTCGAACTGAACCGCTCCCAGGGTCCCGAGGACCCAGCCGGTGACCCGTTCCGTGCCGCCGACCCGGATCCGGACGGTTCCCGCGACCGGTCGGGTAATTCGGCGCTCCTGGCCGCCATAATGCTTCACCAGCGCGAAGCCGGTTCGGACGCCGTCGCCCACGCCGAGCAACTGGTCCTCCGCGTCATGGTCGAAGGGATCCTCGAAGCGGAATCCGATCGCGGCGCCCCGGCGGGCGCGAAAGAAGGCGGCGAGCTCGCGAAGCTCCGCCTCGCTGCGCAGGCCCGGCCCGGCGTCGAAGCGCAGGCGGGCGTCCGCCCAGTCGCTGTTGCGCTGCTCCGCGCCGCTCGCCGTGGTGACGATCGCGGTCGAGAAGGCGGGCTCGACGCTCGCCTCCCTTCCAACCGCGATCGGGAATCGGACATCGTCGAACGGTTGCAATTCACCCTCCCCAAGATCGAACCACGTAAAGCCGTCGCGCAGCACCTGCGGCAGTGCCCAGACGAACACCTGCGAAGCGCCGCGCCGCCGGGCCGCGTCGATCGCCGCCGCGATGAGGTGCCATTCGGCGCGATCCTCGGGCCGAAGCACGAAGCCGGCGAAATAATGCTGCTCGGCCGGTTCGTAGCCGAGCCGGGCGCGCGCCTGCGCCACGCCGCGCGTGGTCGCTCCGGAATTGCCCGCCGTCACCCAGTCGTAATCCTCGAGCTGGAGTCGGTCGAAGGCCGGTGCGCTCCAGGCGGGGGGCAGGTTGGCCCGCGGCAGCTCCGATCCGTCGAGGACCGAAGGGAGGTAGGCGAGCAGCAGGCTCTCCATGTCCGGGTGATCCGCCTTCACCGCCGCGACAAGGGCGGCGGTCGACGCCGCGAGCAAGGCTCCGGCGGCATCGAGCGTCGCCCGCTGCGCCTCGTTCAGCGAAGCCCTCGCATCCGCTATCGACACCGGTGCGATCGCCGCCGTGGCGGCCGCGTCGTAGAGGCAGATCCGCCCGTCCGGCTTCACCCACCACCACGGCTCCCCGACTTGGAAGCGCACCTTGAGCCCCGCCTGCGCCGCGATGTCCGCGAAGGCGCGCGCCACGAGGCGCAGGTAGCTCATCGCTCCGGAGTGGGCGGGCGAAAGCAGGGTCGAGGGCGGCTCCCACCCGGTAAGGGCCGGGCTGCCGTCCTCCGCCCTCTGCTTCCAGTCGTTCCAGCAATGCTGGTCGAGCAGCTCGTAGGAGAGCGACAGGATGAGCTCGAATCCGAGCGACTTCGCCCGAACCGCCAGGTCGCGATGCCAGGCGGCGCAGGGCGCGTTCAGCACCCCTCCCGCAAGGCTTATGTAGAAGCCGCCGTAAAGCGCCTCGAGCCGGAAATAGTGGCTCATTCCGACATAATGGTTGATCGGGCCGCGATAGCCGAGGTGGAGGACGTTGCGCAGCACCCGTGCCGGCGTCAGGTGGTAGAGGTCGTCATAGCCGGTGGCGACCCGGAGCCGATGCTCGGGAACCAGCGTCTCGCCGATCGCAAGCACCGAGCCGGGTCCCTCGCAGCGCATCCCGCTCAGCTCCGCCCATCCTTCGGCCGGTGTCGCCAACGGGGCGCCGGTGCCGGTGAAGCCGGGCGGGACGAGCGACAGGAACAACCGGTCCACGTCTCCCACCCAAACCGGATCCTCGGGGCCCCAGCCGCCCGCCAGCGCCTCGAAGTCGAGCGCGACGAAGGCGTCCTCGCCGCTCCCCTGCGCATAGTTCCACAGCCGGACGTACCAGCTGCGCGCGTTCCCGGCCTCGTCGCGCCCCTCGATCGTAAGCGTCGGGCCGTTGACCGCCTCGAGCGGCATGATGCCGCCGCTCCGCCATCGGAAGCTTAGCCTGCAACCGCGGAAGTCGCGGCTCGTCCGGTAAGCGAGCAGCGGGTGGTCGAACCGGTCTTCAGCCTCCCAGATCAGGCCCGCGAGATCGTCCGCCTTGTAGAAGACCGCGTCGACCCGAAGCGCGTCGGGTCCGGCGGTGACGACGCTCGCCAGCATCGGACGCGGGAAGTTCACGGTCCACAGCCGCGGGTCGAACCGCTTCACGTGGCCGAGCTGCTTGGCGCTTCCGGGCGCCGCCAGCCAGTGTCCCATCCTTCAATCCTCGATTTGGGAAAGCGCGCGGCGAACCGCGCGCGCAAGCTGCCGGCTCGACCGATCGAGCGCCTGCGGCGCCGCGGCGCCGGGCGCGTTGACGGTGATGCTGATCCGCACCTCCCTCCCGCCGCCGCGCGCCGCCTCGACACGGCCGCCGGCCGTCGGGACGAACAACTCCGGCCCGCGCTCGCCGACCAGATAGGCGCGTGCGGGAGCGACCGGCCCGCCCGTCGCCCGCCCCGAGGCTCCCAGGGCCGAGAGCAGGACCTGCCCGAGCAGCCCGAGGTTCCCGCCTCCGCTTTGCCCCTGTGGCTGCCCTCCGCCGGCGATCGCCGCGATCCCGCTCCGGTACGCGGCCGCCGCGATTTCGGCCATTGCCGAGAGCGCCACCTTCTTGAGGTCCTCGAAGCCGAGCTTGCCCGTGCGCAGGGCGCGCAGAAGCGCGTTCTCGATCGCCCGCCCCGCCTGCTCGACCCCCTGCGCCAGCGGCCCGTCGAGCTGCGCCTTCATTTCGGCCACGTCGCGCGCGAACGCACCCGTGTCGGCGCGGACGCTGACAAGCAGCCGCTCAATCTCTTCGTCCATGTCGAATCCTCCGAAGCTAGTCCGGAAACCGGGCCATCAGGCCCGCCAGCTCGCCGCGCGTCACGCCCGCCGCCCTCGGCCCTGCGAGCGCCGCCAGCACCGCCGCGAGCTCGGCGGGCGTGGAGCGCCAGAACTCGTCCGGGCGCCAGCCGAGCACGGCTCCGGCAAGACCGCCGAATTCGCCCGCGACTTCGGCGAAGAGCACCTCCCCTGTCCCGGGCGATCGCGGCCGGGCTGAGGAGTCGGGGTGCGGGCGCGGACTCACGGGCCGCTCTCTCCCCACCCCTCCCCTCCCGCGGAAGGGTGGCTTCCCATCAATATCTGCCCGAGCAGGACCTTGAGGATCGGAGTCGCCGCGGCGAGCCCGCGCTCCGCAAGCGCGGCTCCGATCGCCTCGCGGGTCAGCCCGTCCGGCCGGGCCTTGACGCAATGCCAGAACAGGTTCGTCATCTCCGCGAGCTTGAGCCCGCCCGAAGCGGCGCGTTCGACCAGGGCGAAGAGCGGCCCCAGCTCCTCCTCGGCGGCGACCAGCGCCTCGAAGCTCGGCCGAAGCACCAGGGTCTCGCCGCCGACGATCAAGGCGGCCTCGCCCCGCGCCGCGTTGGCGCCGCTCACAGCGCCGACACCGGACCAGCGCTCTCCAGGTTGAGCGCGTAGTTGCGCTCCCCGTTATAGTCGCCGGAATAGTCGAGGCGGGCGACGAGAAAACGGCCGCGGAGCCGCTCTCCGCTCTCGAAGCTGAGCTCATAGTCGTCGGTAACGCCGGTCAGCGCGTTCGACTTGACGCGAAGTTCCGCCGCCGATCCGGTGAAGATCCCGCTGGCGCCGACGGAAACGGAACGCACGCCGGCTCCCGACAGCAATTCGCGCCAGCCGCCGCTGTCCTTCGAAGTGACGTTCACCGCTTCGCCGTTGACCGACATCTGCGTCGTCCGCATGCCGGCGAGCGTCGCGAAAACCGGCGGTGACGCACCGTTCCCAACCTTTAATAAAAAGGCACTTCCCTTTTCCGCGCCCATGGCTCATCCTCCTCTAAGTTCAAATTGTTGCACAGGAATCCGCTATGATTTCGCATGTGCTTCTCGCGGCTCTGATCGCCGCGCCCGCCGCGCCTTCCGGAGCGGGGAATCCCACCCAGGCGCGAAAGGCGCTCGCCGCCTGCCTCAACGATGCCGTCAAGGCGGATCTCGACGCGAAGACGGAACCGCCGGCCTTCCAGGCGAAGCTGAGCACGCTGTGCGCGAGCGAGAAGGCGGCCTACAAGGCCGCGTCGGTCTCGGCCGACGTCGCCGGCGGCATCAAGCGGGCGACGGCGGAGCAGAACGCGTCCATGGACCTGGACGACGTCGCCCAGAGCACCCTCGACCGCTACAAGGATTTCCTGGAAAGCGGCACCAAGCCGCGCTGAGCGGCGCGGACGGGCTTCGAGGCTCAGCCGGGCGGCCGCGCCAGCAGCCGCGCGCGATATTCGATCAGTGCCGTCCACGCCGCCTCCCGTCCGGTCCCGCCCCTGACCAGCCGGCTGCGCAGGTAGGACAGGCAGACCAGCTGCCAGCCCGGCACGTCCGCCACCGTTTGAATCGCCGCTTCGGCCGCCGCCATCAGGGAGCGTATACGCCCCGGGCTTTCGCCCGCGTCGCGCAGACTCAAGGCGAGGCGAACCTCGCGCCCCTCGCCGCTCTTGTGGCTCCAGTCCGCCTCCGCGCCCGCCTCGACCGTCGCATAGGGTGTTGCGCCCTGGAGCGGCGATCCAGGATAGACACGGCCCAGCGCGGGGACGGTCGCGAGCCGCGCCAGCGCCGCCGCCTGAAGAGCTTCTCCCGCCCCGCTCATCGCAGCGACTCCACGAAGGCGCGAAGCTGCGCGTCGCGAACCCGGCGCCGCGTCAGCGCACGTCCGCTCAGGATGATGGCCTCCGCGCCCTCTTCGAGCGCGACGCCCCGTGGGACGTCGTTCGCCGCGGCGACGGCGATCCGCCGCCGGCGGCGCGCCGCGGCGGTCGCGGCGAGCGCCGCCGCTCGCGCGATCAGAGCTTCGAACATCGTCTCTCTCCTTCAGGCCAGCCGAAGCCGGCGATACGGCCGCCACAGCGCGGCCACCGCGGCGGGCGGAGCGAGTCGCCGCTCGTCGGCGCCCGCTTCCCCGCGGATCGTGTAGAGGTGCGCCGCAAGCCGGATGATGCCGTGGCGAAGCGCGGCCGGCGCCGCGGCCCAATCGGCGGCTATCCCCGCCTGGTAGGACACCCGCACCCGCGGCGCGCCCAGTGGATCCGGCAACCGGAGCCAGCCGTCGCCGCTGGCGTCGATGTCCAGCGCGAACGCGCCCGGCGCCAGCGTCTCGGCTAGGCCCGCGGCGGATACGGCCTCGGCGCCCGAGATGGATCGCACCGGACTACGGCCCAGCCGCTGCCAGCCGCCCGTCGGACGAAGGGTCTCGGTGAAGCCTCGCGCGATCAGCACGGCTCCGGTGAAGCGCTCGCAAAGTTCGGCGGCGGCGGCGGTCAGGCCGGCGATCAGCGCCGCCTCCCCGGTCCCGCCGGCGCGAAGGAAGTCCGCCGCCTCCGCCGCCGCTTCGCTCGGCAGGGTCAGCGCATCGCTCTCGATCATCATGTCCTCCCAGACTTCCCTCCCTGCCGCCACGCAGGTTTGGGTGGGTGCGCGTCCGCACGACAACGCCGCCGACGTCGCCCCACCCAACCCTTCCTCCCCGCTCCGGCGCGGGCATTTCGCGGTCAGAGGCTGAACCGCATCAGCTTGATCGCCTCGGAATTGGAAACCTGCCCGCCCAGGCGCTTGGTGGCGTAGAAGTGGACGAACGGCTTGTGAGTGTAGGGATCGCGCAGGATCTGCGTCTCCGTCCGCTCGGCGATGAGATAGCCGGCCTTGAAATTGCCGAAGGCGATCGAAAGGCTGTTGGCGGCGATGTCGGGCATGTCCTCCGCCTCCACGACGGGGTAGCCGAGCAGGGTGGCCGGCTGTCCCGACACCAAGCCGGGTTGCCAGAGGAACGCCCCGTCCGCCGTCTTGAGCTTGCGCAGCCGCGACACGGTCGCCGAGTTCATCACGAACACCGCGCCCTGCCGATACGGCGGCCGAAGCGCCTGGATGAGGTCGATCAGCTTGTCCTCGGCCCCCGTTCCGAAGCCGCCGGCGGTGCCGGTCGCGACATATTGGACGGTCCCGAACGGACGTGCCCCGTCGGCCGCCGCCGAGGTCGGGGCGGAAAGAAAGCCCTTCGGCTGGTTGAGGCCGGAGCCGGAGACGAACGCCGCCCCTTCGGCCCGAGCGAATTCGGTGGCAATCTCGCTCGCGAGCCATGCCTCGACGTCGAACGCGGCGTCGTCGAGCATGGCCTGGCTCGCGGCCGGGTTGGCGTAGAGCTCCCCGAACGGCGGCGCGATCTCGGCGAAGGCAGGCGTATCGGTCTCCGGCCGCGCCGCCACCTCCGATACCCAGCCGGACGGCGTTCCGCCGCTCGTCACCAGCTTGCGGTAGCCGGCGGTCCCAACCTTGACGACGTTGGCGATCGCCCGGATCGGTGAGACCGAGGTCAGCAGCCGGTCGATCTCGGCGTCGATCTCCTCCGGCACGGCAAAGCCTCCGGCGGCGTCTGACGTGCCCGTCACCGCCTTCAGCTCCACGCCCGACTCGATACCCTTGCGAAGATAGCTCTCGACGAATGTCGACTTCCCCGCCACGGCCGCCGACAGCGCCGGCCGCCCCGCGGCGGCCGACTGCGCCTCGACCCGCGCCTTGAGCTGCGCCACCTCCGCCTTCAGGGCGGCGACATCCTCATCCTCGCGCTCCAGCGCGTCGAACGACGCCTCCAGCGCATCCGTCTTGATTTCCAGCATTCCAACTCTCCTCGTTGATCCGGACCCACGTCCCTTCATTCCGGCTAAGGCCGGAATCGCTTCTTCCTCCTTGGGAATCCCCTTATTGGCGGCGCATGCAGCTCGATCCGCACGGCGCGCAGCTCTTCTCCGGTGCCTTCGCCCCGGCCGAGCTTGCCGCCCTGCGCGGCCCGCCGGCCTCGGCTTGATCGGGTCGGCCTCCTCGAATCTTTCCGCTTGGCCCGCGCGCCCGCGCGGCTATTCTGCCGCCAGCGTTCATCCCCCGCCGAGGAGGAAGAAATGAGCTTCAGGCTATTGATCGGCCTTGCCGCTTTCGCGTTCGCGGCGAGCCCCGCCGTGGCGCAGCAGCGCGCCAACGAAGGCCGCGACCTGATGCGCCAGCTCGGCGCCGGAGGCCTCCAGGGCACGAAGCTGGACAAGGCGATAGCGAAGGCGGAGCGCAGCCCGCTCGGCTCGAAGGCGAACCCGATCCGCGAAAACATGCCGCAAGGCGAAATGGCCTATCTCGCCCGGCTGCGCTGTCCCGGCGGGCAGCCGCCCGCCGCCTCGCGCAAGGGCAATATCGGCACCGGCGTCTACGGCAATATCGTCGATCGGTACGAAGTGGCGTGCGCCGGAGCCAGGCCGGTCGACGTCTACATGGACATGTACCATGACGGCCCGGAGCTGCGCCCGATACCCGGCTTCACCCTGGCGCCGCCGGAGGTAGCGCCGACCGGGTGAGCTTGCCCCTGCCCCGCGCGACCCCGGCTCATTCGACCGCGTGCACCCGCGCCTTGGGCTGCATCGGCAGGGTGACCAGGCTCACCTCGACCAGGTCGACGTCCATCAGCTCGCGCGGCGCCTCGCCCTTCGCGGCCCGGACCCGGTAGCCGAAGCTCAGCCCGCGCACCGAACCGTCCTTGAGCAGCGCCGCCGCCTCCCGGCCCCCGCCGCCGCCGGAGAGCCGTGCGATCACGCGCAGTCCGCGGCGGTCTTCCTTGAGATACTCGATCCGCCCGATCGGCCGCGCCGGATCGTGCTGCCACAGCAGGGGCACGCCCGCCGCGCCCCGGCCGAGGGTCCGCGCGAAGGCTCCCGGCCGAACCACGTCGCCGCCCCGGTCAGGCCGGTGGAACACCGCCGCATAGCCCGCGAATCTCATTTCAGCAGGTCCCAGACGCCGAGCTTGACGCTCATCCCGAGCACCAGGATGGCGAGCATGATCCGCACCGCCCAGGTCACGATCGCGGCCCATGCGGATTTCTTGGCGTCCCGCCACGCCTGCAGCAGCTCGCGCAGCTCGTCCATGTCGCGCCTCGCCCTGGCGTCGGTGAGGCCGAGCGCGCCGAGCGCCCGTTCCGCCCCGATCCCGCTCGCTTCCTCGATCAGCCCGCGCAGCGTGCCCAGATCCGCCCCCTGCGCTTCGACCTGCGCCGTCAGCAGCGCCAGCATCGAGGCGCTCGCCCCTTCCGTACCGCTCATTTCGCCTCTCCTTCCCGCTCGAACCCCAGCATGTCCCTCTTCTCGTCCCGGGTCAGGAAGTCCGCGGCGCTCACCTGCGCCCACAGCCGCTCCCGGTCCTCGGCAAGCGCCGTCACCTGGTCGATGTCGACCTTGAGCGCTATTCCCGGCCACCACCCAGCCAGCGCCGCCGAGACCGCGGCGAGGATCCGCTCCGCGAGCGGAAGCACGGTCAGCCGCCACAACGCCCGGTTTGCCTCCCGATAATTGGCGTAGGTCGAGTCGCCCGGCAGGCCGAGCAGCATCGGCGGCACTCCGAACGCCAGGGCGATCTCCCGCGCCGCCGCCGCCTTCAGCCCGACGAAGTCCATGTCGGCGGGCGTGAGGCTCATCGCCTGCCACTTGAGGCCGCCCTCGAGCAGCATCGGCCGCCCCGCATTGGCCGCGCCGACGAATTCCGCTTCGAGCTCCGCCTTCAGCCGGGCGAACTGGTCGGCGGCCAGCGCCGCCCCGTCGGCCGGATCATGGACGAGGGCGCCGGAGGGGCGCGCGGCGTTGTCGAGCAGCGCCTTGTTCCACCGGGTCGCGGCGTTGTGGATGGCGACCGCCCCCGCCGCCGCACCGAGGCAGCCGAGCCCGTAATGGTCGTCGAGCGGGTGGGTCGAACGCACGTGCACCAGGCTCGGCCGACCGAGCCCGTCGCGAGCCGCCAGCCGGGTCCTCGCCTCGCCCGCCTTGTAGACATAGGCGGCCGGCCATCCGCTTGCTCCCGCCTCCACCTTCACCCGCTCGGGCCGAAGCGCGAACAGCTCGGCCGGGGCGCCGTCCATGTCGAGCAGGATCTGCAGATAGGCATTGCCGTGCAGCAGCAGCTGCGAGGCGGCCGAGTCGAGCAGCGGCGGAGTCAGCAGGCGCTCGGGCCACGCGCTTTTCCGCGCAACCGTGCGCGCCCCGCCGTCGAGCGCCGCCCCGTCCTCGCCACGCGCGTAGACCGGGCACCAGGCGACGCTCTCCGCCACCAGCCGCACTGCCCGCTGCGCCACCGGGTTGCCGAGATAGGCGTCGCGCACCTGCGCCTCATAGCTGCGCGGCCACTCGCCCGCCGGCGGCGCGACGCCCCATGCCTGAAACAAGGAAGGCCGCGCGGCCTCCCGCGCGGCCTTCCGGCCGAACCACCATTTCATATCCGTCCTCCCGATATCCGCTCCGCGCCCTCGCCTCGCGCAGAGACTCAGGGGCCCCTTCAGACCCGGCTACCCCGGCTGCAAAGCGGCCCCCGGCGATCGGCGGCCGCCCGTCGAAAGCTGCCGCTCCGACGCCTCGCCGCTCCGCGCCTCCGTCCGAAAGCGCGTTCTCGCTTGTGAAGTTGAGGCTGGGACGCGGAAGGCCGCTGGCGAGGCGAGGCGCCTCTATTCCCCGCCGCTGATGAGATCAGGGGCCAGGCTCTTCGCAGCCCCGCCGCAAGCCATCTTCTCGTGAATTCGGCGCGGGGCGCCTTAGCCCGCCGTGTAGCGCACCACCACGCTGTCGTGCAGCGGCCGGTCGAACGACAGCCCGGCGCGCCTGTCCTGCGCCCAGGCGACATGCGCCGGCCAGCTCTCCAGCCCGGGCAGCTTGAGCCACACCCGCGCCCCGACCTCGAGGTAGCAGGTCGCCTCGATTCCGCAGCCGTGGGTCGAAAGGTCGACGACGACGATTCCGCTCGCCGGCCGGTCGTCGGCGCGGAGGCCGGCGCCGATGCTCACCGGCTGTCGAACGGACTGCCGCCGGTCGTAGGCGCTCTTTCTCTCAAGCGACGCAGCAAGCCGCATCTCGTCTCTCCCCGCGAGTCTCCAACGCTCCGCTATCGGCCCAACTGGTTAATCGAAGGTTACCGGAACCCTTGCCGCCAAGTCGGGTTAGCCTTGCCCCGATCATCGAAAGCCCCGCCGTGACCGCTGACTTCCCCAAGCCTCCCTTTCCCGATCAGCCCCAGCCCATGCCCGGCCTCACCGGCCGGATGGAGCCGCGACCCGACCATGGCGAGGAAAGCTACAAGGGCTCCGGGCGCCTGGCCGGCAAGAAGGCCGTCATCACCGGCGGCGACAGCGGCATCGGCCGTGCCGTCGCCCTGGCCTTCGCCCGCGAGGGCGCCGACGTCCTGATCGCCTACCTCCCGGAGGAGGAAGAGGATGCGCAGGAGGTCCGCGCCGCGGTCGAGGCTGCCGGCCGGACCGCAATCCTCGTCCCCGGCGACATCGCTGGCGCCGCTCATTGCAGAGCGATCGTCGATCGCGCGGTTGCGACGTTCGGGCGGGTGGACATCCTCGTCAACAACGCCGCCCATCAGGACACTTTCGTCGCCATCGAGGACATCGACGAGGCGGAATGGGACCGCACCTTCGCGGTCAACATCCATGCCATGTTCTATCTCACCAAGGCCGCCGTCCCGCACATGAAGCCGGGCGCCTCGATCATCAACACCACCTCGGTCCAGGCCGACGATCCGAGCGAGGAGCTGCTCGCCTACGCCGCCACCAAGGGCGCCATCCAGAATTTCACCGCGGGCCTGGCCCAGATGCTCGCGGAGCGGGGCATCCGCGCCAATTGCGTCGCGCCGGGCCCGATCTGGACCCCACTCATCCCCGCCACCATGCCGGCGGACAAGGTGAAGAGCTTCGGCGCCCAGGTCCCGATGAAGCGCCCGGGCCAACCGGCCGAGCTCGCCCCGGTCTACGTCATGCTCGCCAGCGACGAAGCCAGCTACGTCTCCGGCGC
>Ga0307279_10000072_pt1 | contig 11119 bp, 11 predicted proteins | sample ER_DNA_118_FD_194484 | JGI IMG/M metagenome (GOLD analysis project Ga0307279, IMG submission 194484) | Bulk soil microbial communities from the East River watershed near Crested Butte, Colorado, United States - ER_DNA_118 | ecosystem: Environmental > Terrestrial > Soil > Floodplain | place...
GCTGGATGCGGGGGAGCAATAGCGGGCACGGGCCCTTCACGTCGGCTCAGCGAAGGCTGGGACCCCAGGGGGGTGAAGAGCAGCGAGCGCGCGCGCCTGCCTGCGCCGACGGCGTCGCCTTTCATCGGGCACGGCACCCGCCTTCGCTGGGGCGACGGGAACAGCTATTCCCGCTTTGCGGTAAATCGTTGCGCGGGCCCCTCGCTTTGGTAAAGTCCGGCACCTCTTCCAAGGAGACGCTCGTGACCGCCGAGATCGCCGCACCGCCGCTCCTCTCGCTCCTCCTGGGCTACCTGCTCGGCTCAATTCCGTTCGGGGTCGTCCTGACCCGGGCGACCGGAGCGGGAGACTTGAGCCGCATCGGCTCGGGGAGCATCGGTGCGACCAACGTGCTTCGGACCGGCCGCAAGGATCTCGCCGCCGCCACCCTGGTGCTCGACATGCTGAAAGGCACCGCCGCCGTGGTCCTCGCGGACCGGCTGTTCCCCGGCAGCGCCCCGTTCGCCGCGATCGGAGCGCTCTTCGGTCACCTCTTCCCGGCGTGGCTCAAGTTCGCCGGCGGGAAGGGCGTGGCGACCCTGTTCGGCCTGATCCTCGGCTTCGCGCTCATCGGGGAGCTGTCCTGGGCGGCGCCGCTCGCCTTCGCGATCGTCTGGCTTGGCACTCTGGCGCTGACCCGCTACTCCTCGGTGGGGGGCCTCGCCGCAGCGGCGAGCGCGCCGGTTGCCGCGATCGTCCTCGGCCGGTTCGACCTTGCCCTGCTCCTCCTCGGCTTCGCACTGCTCGTGGCCTGGAAGCACCGCGAGAATATCGCCCGTCTCGCCGCCCGCACCGAGCCGAAGGTGGGCGCGGCGAAGCATGGCTGATCCTTCCGAGGACCAGATCGCGCGGCTGCGCCTGATCCGTTCCGAGAATATCGGCCCCGTCACCTACTTCCAGCTGCTCGCCCGCTTCGGCTCCCCGGCCGCCGCCCTGGCCGCGGTTCCCGACCTGGCCGCGCGGGGAGGAGGCCGCCCGCCGCGGCTCGCCAGCCGCGCCTCGGTGGAGCGCGAGATCGAGTCGGTGGCGAGGCTCGGGGCCCGATACCTGTTCCTCGGCCAGGGTCTCTATCCGCCGCTGCTCGCCGAGCTGGAGACGGCCCCGCCGGCGCTGATCGCGAGGGGCCACCTCACCCTGCTCGACAAGCTGCCGGTCGCCGTGGTCGGCGCCCGCAACGCCTCGGCCGCCGCCTGCCGCTTCGCGCGAATCCTGGCGCAGAAGCTCGGCGAAGCGGGCGCGGTCGTCGTCTCGGGTCTTGCCCGCGGGATAGACTCGGCTGCCCATGACGGTGCGCTCGAAACGGGCACTGTCGCGGTCGTCGCCGGCGGCCCGGACATCTTCTACCCGCCGGAGAACGAGGGCCGGCAGCGCGCCCTGTTCGAGCGAGGCCTTGTGCTGGCCGAGCAGCCCCCCGGCACGGAGCCGCGCGCCCGCCACTTTCCGTGGCGCAACCGGATCATCGCCGGCCTCTCCCACGGCACCGTCGTCGTCGAGGCCGCGCCGCGGTCGGGCTCGCTGATCACCGCCCGCCTCGCCGCCGAACTGGGCCGCGAGGTGATGGCCGTCCCGGGCTCGCCGCTCGACCCGCGCGCCCAGGGCTGCAACCAGCTGATCCGCGAAGGCGCGACGCTCGTCCAGAACGCCGACGACGTGATGGAGGCGGTGAGCCCGCTGCGCGTCCGGCCCTTCCGCCAGCCGGAGCGGGACTATGCGGCCGGCGAGTCCGGCGGCGAGGTGGACGAGGCGGTGCGGGCACGGGTGACGGGATTGCTCAACCCGACGCCCGTGCCGATCGACGAGATCGTCCGCCAGTCCGAGGCCGCCCCGGCCGCGGTGCAGATCGTTCTTCTGGAACTCGAGCTGGCGGGACGGCTGGAGCGCCACGCCGGCGGGCGGGTGAGCCTCGCTTGAACGGGTGGGGCGAGCGGCGCCCGGGTGCCTCCACCCGCTCCGCCGTTTCACAGGACTTGTCACAGGTCCAGGTGGATGCGCCTCGCGGGTGGAGGACTGATGCTGAAACGAGTTCAGCATGACGCGCGGTGGGGTGGAAGCGCCGCGCCTGATCCCGCGCTCCGGCGTCACCGTGAACCTGGTTCAGGGTCCGGGGTGGGAGCGCCTCGCGGATGGAAGGCTCGCCGCAATTCCATGCTTACCGAGGGCACCTCGCCGCCGGCGGCCAGGCACGGGCGCAGGGTTCGGCCGGTGTCGACGAAGCCGAGCTTCCGAAGCACCTGCCCCGAGGCGCGGTTGTCCTCGAAATAGCCGGATGTGATGACGGGAAGGCCGAGCGTTTCGAAGCCGAAGGAGATGACGGCGCGGCCGGCTTCGGTCGCGATCCCTTGCCCCCAATGCACGGGAGACAGCCAGTAGCCCAGTTCGGCCGTGTCGGAACCTTCCTGCGGAGTGAGGCCGATCGTGCCGATGAGTGTATCGCAGCCCTGCAGGGTTATCGCCCAGACCCATTCGGCGGGCACGATGTGTTCCAGGAAGAAGCGCGCATCGGCCGCGTCGTAAGGGTGCGGGACCCGCGCCAGCCGGCGGGCGACTTCCCACGCCCCGACGATGGCCACGATCGCACCGACGTCGAGCTCCTCCGGACGCCGCAACGACAGGCGCTCGGTAAGCAGATCGGGACGTTGGTCGAGGGAGGAACCGGCGCTCATCGCCGCAGATTAGCGGGCGGCGAGCCGAACGAACACCCGCGCAACCGTGGATCCGGTTGAGGATTGGAGTGGAGCCGGCGGTACGACGGGTCGGGATGCCGGCAGCATGAGCGTGACGGGCGTCAGATCGGGCCCGTCAGCTCCGCCAACTCGAGCGCGAGGTTGCGCCGCGCCGTCTCCTCCAGTCGGTCGCGGAAGGCGGGATCCGGGTAGAGGGGATCGGCGTCGAGCAGCGACCGGAGGATCGCGGCGCGACCGGCGCGGTACGCTGCCTCGGGCACATGCGCATATTCGAGGCGGATTGCGTCCGCGTAGGCGCGGTATCGCTCGGCCTCGGCACCGAGGATCGAAAGGTCGATTGAGACGAGCAAGGCACCGCGCCGGTCTCCCTCGGCGACCCGGTGGCCCTTGGTGAGGAGGATCAGCCGGACCACCTCCTCCACTTCCGCAGCCGCGATCCCGGCGGCCGCAAGCTCTTGTCGCGCCCGCTCCGCGCTGGCTTCCTCATTGTCGCGGCGCCGAGGATCGTAGATCACGTCGTGCCAAAGCAAGGCTAAGCGCAGCCGCCGCCGGTCGTCCTCGGCCAGTCCCTCGACCCGCGAGAGCTGGGCAAGGCAGTCGTCGAGATGGGCGACATCGTGATAATGGCGTCCAGGCCCGGCATAATCGCGCCGCACCGCCGCTTCGAGCGTTTCGAGGTCCGGAGCCGTCGTGCCTTCCATCGCCCGCTGGAATAGCTCTTCGCGGCGGCGGAAGACAGTCGCGGCGGACCGGCGCGGGTTCATCGACGAAGATCCGCTTTTGGCGCGGCGAAGGAAATGCCGCTCTGCGGGCAGTTCGCCGCCTGCGGGGCCGTCACCCTGCGCTGGGTTCGCAGTCCGGAGTAGTGGCGCCTCGCGGGAGGAGGGCTGGATGCTGAAACGAGTTCGGCATGGGTAAGGCGGGAGGCGGCGCTGTGCCGACGCCTCCCGCCGTCGAGAAGACTAGATCGCCGGGCCGCCGGCGCTCGAGGCGCTGGCGTCGCGGTCGAGGCCGACGGAGTCCTGGTAGGCGCTGGCGGTGGCGGAATCGCCGCCATCCTGCATCGAATGCTTGAGGGCGCTCGCGCGGTCATGGCCGGCGCGGACCGATTCGAAGCATTGGGCAAGCAGCGCGCGCGTCTCGGCGCCGAGCGAGTCGTCGCGCATCGCCGTCTCGTACTTGGCCTTGATGTAATCCTCGCCGCGCTCGACCTCCTCTACCACCGCCTTGGTGCCGCCGCCGATCGCCTGGCGAAGGTCCTCGAAGCGGCGGTGGAGGTCCGCCTTGAGCGAACCGTCGTCGTTCGGCGTCCCGCCGAGCGCGCTCACCTGGGACTGGAGTCGAGAGACGACCTCACGCCGCTCGCGGGCGAAATCCTCGAACATCGAGCGAAGCGAGCCGTCGTGGACGTTCTCGGCCGAGCGCTCGAAGCCGTTGGCGCTGTCGATGGTGGTGGTGACGAGGCTGTTGAGGATTTCGATGTCGCGAGTGCTGGCGTCGGCCATGTGTGTCTCCGGCGTTTGAGGTTTCGCTCGCACAAACCGCCGGGCGCGCCCGGCGTTCCTACCTGCTTTCTACCGTAGTGGCGGCGCGCAGACTTCCGCTTGCTCCGCCCGGTCGCCGCCTTAGGCTGGCCCGCATCCGGTCTGGCCGGCCGGAGTGCGCCTGCTCGCCGGCCATGCGGATTACAGGCCCTTGGGTCAGGTGAGCGGCTGGAGGAGTCGATGAAGGCGGGGGGAGGCGAAGCGGTGCAAGGGCGCTGGCGAGCGGTCGCCGAGTGGCCGCCGGTGGCGCTGGCACTGGCGCTGGCGATATTCCTCGGCGCGGCGGGCGTGGCGGCCGGGCTGATCGAGGTCGCCATGCGCGGCGCTCCGGCGAATCACGTTCAGATCGTCACCGACGCGGTTTCGTGCGTGGTCATGCTGCTCGCCTACAAGCTCGTCATCCGCCGCCTCGGAAGGAAGCCGCGCGACGATCTGGCAGGGCCGCGGGCCGGGCGACAGGTCCTGGCGGGGACCGGGATCGGCTTCCTGCTCTTCTCGGCGATCGTCGCGGTCGCGGCGCTTATGGGGGTCTACCGGATCAACGGGACAGGAAATGCCGATTTTCTCCTCTTCGCCCTCGTCACCGACGGCTTCGCTCCGGCGATCGGGGAGGAATTGCTGTTCCGGGGCATCCTTTTCCGCTGGCTCGAGGAGTGGAGCGGGAGCGCGCCGGCGCTGGTCGTCTCATCGCTCCTGTTCGGAGCCTCGCACCTGCAGAATCCCGGCGCGAGCTGGCTCGCCGCCATCGGCATCGCGCTGGAAGGGGGACTATTGCTCGGCGCGGCCTACGTGCTGACCCGAAGGCTGTGGATGCCGATGGGCCTCCACGCCGCCTGGAACCTGACGCAGGGCGAGGTTTTCGACGTCCCGGTGTCCGGCAACGACGCGCACGGCCTGCTGTCGGCGCAGCTCGGCGGGCCGGAGCTGCTCACCGGCGGCGGTTTCGGGCTCGAAGCCTCGCTGATCTCGATCTCGATCGCAACCGCGTTCGGCCTCGCGCTGTTCGCGCTCGCCGCCCGCGAGAGGCGGTTGGTGCCGGTGCCATGGTTCGCGCGCCGGTCGGAAGCGGTGCGGCGATCGATCTCCCCTAAGTAAGCAAGGGAAAGGGCCGTTAACCGCGCTTGACGCGGCTCGGGAGGGGTCCCCACCCTATACGCGTACGCGTGAAGGATTTTGTTCGCTCATGAAGCTTGTCGTCGTCGAGTCGCCCGCCAAGGCGAAAACCATCGAGAAATATCTGGGCGGCGATTATCGCGTCCTCGCCTCCTACGGCCATGTCCGAGACCTTCCGGCCAAGGACGGCTCGGTCGATCCCGACTCCGGCTTCGCGATGGAATGGGAGACCTATCCCGACAAGGCGCGGCAGTTGAAGGCGATCACCGACGAGGCGAAGAAGGCCACGGCGCTGATCCTCGCCACCGACCCTGACCGCGAGGGGGAGGCGATCAGCTGGCACGTCCAGGAGGTGCTTCGGAAGCGCAAGGCGCTTCCCGACGACGTAGAGCGGGTGACGTTCAACGCCATCACCAAGGCGACGGTGACCGAGGCGATGAAGCATCCGCGCGCGCTCGACGAGGATCTGATCGACGCCTACCGGGCCCGGCGCGCGCTCGACTATCTGGTCGGCTTCACCCTTTCCCCGGTGCTTTGGCGGAAGCTCCCCGGGGCCAAGTCGGCGGGGCGGGTGCAGTCCGTTGCGCTCCGCCTGGTCGTCGACCGGGAGCGCGAGATCGAGCTGTTCAAGGCTCAGGAATATTGGTCGGTCGAGGCCCTGATGGAGTCGGACGGGCAGGAATTCCTCGCCCGGCTGATCCGCTTCAAGGGCGACAAGGTCGACCGGCTGACGATCGGCGACCGCGGAACGGCCGAGGCGGCGAAGGCGGCGGTCGAGGCCGGGCGGTTCACGGTGGCGAGCGTGGAGACCCGGCCGCTGTCGCGCAACCCGCCGCCGCCCTTCACTACGTCGACACTCCAGCAGGAGGCGGCGCGCAAGCTCGGCTTCTCCGCGAGCCACACGATGCGGATCGCCCAGGCGCTCTACGAGGACGGCTCGATCACCTACATGCGGACCGACGGCGTGCAGATGGCACCCGAGGCGGTCTCCGCCGCGCGAAAGGCGGTGGTGGCGCGCTACGACTCCGGATACGTCCCCGACAAGCCGCGCCATTACGAAACCAAGGCGAAGAACGCGCAGGAAGCCCATGAGGCGATCCGGCCGACCGACTTCTCCCGCGACCGCGCCGGTTCCGGCGACCATGGCAGGCTCTACGACCTGATCTGGAAGCGGGCGCTGGCCAGCCAGATGGCCTCGGCGCGGATGGAGCGGACGACGGCGGAGCTGTCGGACGGGACGGGCCAGACGGCGCTTCGGGCGACCGGCCAGGTCGTGCTCTTCCCGGGCTTTCTCGCTCTTTACGAGGAGGGCCGCGACGACGAGGGCGACGAGGAATCGCGCCGCCTGCCGCGGCTCCGCGAGGGCGACGTTCCGGCGAAGAAGCGGGTGATGGCCGAGCAGCATTTCACCCAGCCGCCGCCGCGTTATTCCGAGGCGAGCCTGGTCAAGAAGATGGAGGAGCTCGGCATCGGCCGGCCCTCGACCTACGCGGCGACCCTCCAGACGCTGAAGGACCGCGGCTATGTCGAGCTTGAGAAGAACCGCTTCCTGCCCCAGGAGAGCGGCCGGCTCCTGACCGCGTTCCTTGAGCGGTTCTTCGAGCGCTACGTGTCGTTCGACTTCACCGCCCACCTCGAGGACGAGCTCGACGACATTTCGGGCGGGCGGATGCAGTGGCAGGCGGTGCTCGAGGCCTTCTGGCGGGACTTCAAGCCGAAGACCGCCGAGATCATGGAGCAGCAGCCGTCGGCGATCACCGCCGCGCTCGACGACTTCCTGGCGCCCTGGCTGTTTCCCGACAAGGCGGACGGAAGCGACCCGCGGGTCTGCCCGGCCTGCGGCGACGGCCGGCTTGCGCTTCGCGGCGGCCGTTTCGGCGCCTTCGTCGCCTGCTCCAACTATCCGGAGTGCAAGTTCACCCGCCGCTTCGGGCAGGGCGGCGAGGAGGCCGGCGCGAGCGAAGGCCCGGAGGTGCTCGGCCAGCATCCCGAGACGGGGCAGGACATCAGCCGCAAGACCGGCCGCTTCGGCCCTTATATCGAGATGGGCGAAGGCAAGGAGGCGAAGCGCGCCTCCATCCCCAAGGACGCCGGCGAGCTCGACCTCGGCCTGGCGATCCGGCTGCTGTCGCTGCCGCGGACGATCGGCACCCACCCGGAGAGCGGGGAGCCGATCACCGCCTCGATCGGCCGCTACGGGCCGTATCTCGCGCATAACGGCAAATATGCCAAGCTCGGCTCGACCGCCGAGGTGTTCGAGACGGGGATGAACGCGGCGGTCGTTAAGCTCGCCGAGGCGGCGGCAGGGGGCGGCCGGGGGAGGGGGTCGCGCGAGCCGCTGAAGGTGCTGGGCACCCATCCGCGCACGGAGGCCGAGATCCGGCTGATGGAGGGGCGGTTCGGCCCCTACGTCACCGACGGAACCACCAACGCGACCCTGCCCAAGTCGCTTGGCCCGGACCAGCTTACGCTGGAGGAGGCGGCGCAGTTGATCGACGAGCGCGCCGCCAAGGGCCCGCCGCCGAAGAAGGGAAGGGCGCGCAAGGCGGCGTCCCCGAAGAAGGAGACGGCGGCGAAGGCGGCGGCGAAGCCTGCGGCGAAGAAGGCGGCGGCGGCGGCGGGGAAGAAGGCACCCGCGAAGAAGGCCGCGCCGAAGAAGAAGCCGTGATGGGCCGCAAGTCCGTCATCAGCCGCTTCACCGGGGCCGGATTCGCCGCGGCGTTGCTCGCCTCGCTGCTGTGGCCGGCGGTGCCGCGTTACGATGCGGCATTGTGGCCCTTCCTCGGCTTGCTGGCGATCGCGGCGGTCGCTGGGGCGGGGGTGTTGGCGCTGACCGGCGCCGACCTGCTCCTCCACCCGCGACGGGGCGGCGAGGTAAGCCCGATCCGCGTGTTCGACGTGCTGTCGGGCGTGTTTCTGCTGGGCTATGCGCTGCTCCAGCTCCACTGGCTCGGCGGCTGGCTGCCCATCTAGCGGCCGGCGCGGTGGAGAAGCGGCGACGGTAACCGGTATGTCGCCATTCAGCCGTTGCCGCAGCCGCGGCAGGCCGGGTCCTTCGCGAGGCGCAGCGTCCGCATCGCGGTAACGAGGCCGTCGAAGACGTGGAGCTTGCCCCACGCCGGCTCGCCGAAGCCGGCGATCAGCCGGATCGCCTCGAGAGCCGCGAAGCTGCCGGCGATGCCTACCATCGCGCCAAGCACGCCAAGCTCCGAGCAGCTGTCGCAATCCTCCGAGTCGAAGGCGTCGCCGACGAAGCAGCGGTAGCAGGGGCGGTCGGGTCGCCAGCCGGCGAAGGACCCGATCTGCGCCTGGAACTGTCCGATGGCGGCGGAGACGAGCGGGATGCGCGCCCGGGTGCAATGGTCGGAGACGGCAAGGCGGGTGGCGAAATTGTCGCTTCCGTCTAGCACCACCCCGGCGCCGTCCAGCAGCTCCGCGACGTTCCCCGGGCCGAGGCGGGCGCTTACGCCGGTGAAGCCGACGTCCGGGTTGAGCCGCGCCACGGCCTCCGCCGCCGCGTCGACCTTCGCCCTGCCGATGTCGCCGGTGCCGAAGAGCGTCTGGCGCTGGAGGTTGTCGAGGCTCACCCGGTCGTCGTCGATCACGGTCAGCCGGCCTACACCGGCGGCTGCGAGATATTGGAGCGCCGGCGAGCCGATGCCGCCCGCGCCGACCAGCACGATATGGGCGGCGAGCAGCCTGGCCTGCCCATCGCCGCCTATTTCCTTGAGGACGATGTGCCGTGCGTAGCGGTCGAGCTGAGCGTCGGTGAGGCTCAATCGCCGTCGCGCGCGAAGGATATCCGGTCACCGAACCAGAGCGCCTGGGCCTGCCCGGTCGGCTTGACGTCGCCCCGCTTCACCATCTCGACGATGGTCGAGCCGACCATGGTCTCGAGCGGCGGGCACCCCATCTCGGCGATGATGATCCGCTTCACCGTTCCGTCGGGCTCGACGAGCGCGGCATAAGGAACGTCGATGTCGAACTTCTCCGGCCGCTGCCCCCTGATCCGGCACTCTCCCTTCGCGAGGATCGAGCTGGTCCAGGCGATCAGCAGATTGTAATCCATCGGGATGTTCTTCTTGCGAAGCTGCGGGAATTTGGCAAATTCGCCGCGGCCGGTCTGGACGGTCTGGCCCGACGCCGGCGCGGCAAGAGCGGCCATGGCGAGAATGAGGGCAATGCGCTTCATCGTCTGCCTCCTAGCGATAGCGGGTGAGTTTCCCCCTCTTGGCAGCGTAGGGCAATAGCATATTTTCAGCCGTTCACCGGCCCGTCGACCCGAATCCGCCCGCGCCTCGGCTCGTCTCGTCCAGTTCGTCGACCTCGTGGAAGGCCGCCCGCTGCACGGGAGCCGGGACGAGCTGGGCGATCCTTTCTCCGCGCACCACCTCGAAAGGCGCATCGCCGAGATTGGCTAGGATCACCTTCACTTCCCCTCGATAGTCGCTGTCTATCGTCCCGGGCGTGTTGAGGCAGGTGACGCCGTGCTTGAGGGCGAGGCCGGAGCGGGGGCGCACCTGGACCTCGAAGCCCGCGGGAACGGCGAGGGCGAAGCCGGTCGCGACGGCGTGACGCGCTCCCGGAGCGAGGGTAACGCTTTCAGCGGCGACGACGTCGAGCCCCGCGGCACCGGCGGTGGCGTAACCGGGAAGGGGAAGGCCGGCGCCGTTCGGAAGGCGGCGCAGGCGGATGTCGAGGTCAGGCAAGGGCTTCTCCGATGCGCTCGGCGAGACGGCGGGCAATCTCCGCCTTGGGCGCGCGCTCCCAATGCTCGACGCCCGCGGCCGTGACGAGGTGGACGCGGTTGTCCTCGCCGCCCATGACGTCTCCGGAAACGTCGTTCGCGACGATCCAGTCGCAGCCCTTGCGCGTCCTTTTGGCCTGGGCCTGGGTGACCACGTCCTCCGTCTCCGCCGCGAAGCCGATCAGCAGCCGAGGGCGTTTTGGGTGGGCCGCGAGTCCCGCGAGGATGTCGGGATTCTCGACCCAGCCGAGGCTCGGCGGGCCGTTCGATTTCTTGAGCTTGGAATCCGCCGGAGCGACCGACCAGTCGGCCACCGCCGCGACCAGCACGGCGGCGTCGGCGGGGAGCGCGCGTTCGACCGCGCCCTTCATCTGGGCGGCGGTCTCGACGTCGATCCGGGTCACGCCGGTCGGAGTCGCAAGCGCGACCGGGCCGGCGACGAGCGTGACGTCGGCACCGAGGGCGGCGAGCGCGGCGGCGACGGCGAAGCCCTGCTTCCCGGAGGAGCGATTGGCGATGACCCGCACCGGATCGATCGCTTCGTGAGTCGGCCCGGCCGTGACGATGATGTGGCGCCCGAGAAGTTTGGCGCCGCAGGCGAGCTTCCGCTCGATCGCCGCGGCGATCGCCTCGGGCTCGGGAAGCCGGCCGGGGCCGAATTCGCCGCAGGCCATTTCGCCCTCGTCCGGTTCCATCACGATGATGCCGTCGGCACGCAGGCGCGCGACGTTTCGGCGGGTGGCGGAATGACGCCACATCCTGACGTTCATCGCGGGGGCGGCGAGCACCGGCTTGTCGGTGGCGAGGAGGAGCGTGGTGGCGAGATCGTCCGCGATCCCCGCCGCCATCCTGGCGAGGAGATCGGCGGTGGCCGGGCAGAGGACGACGAGGTCGGCCTGCCGCGAGAGCTGGATGTGGCCCATCTCGGCCTCGTCCTTGAGGTCCCAAAGACTGGTGTGGACCGGCTGCTCGGACAATGCCGCGAGCGTCAT
>Ga0307279_10000073_pt1 | contig 11066 bp, 16 predicted proteins | sample ER_DNA_118_FD_194484 | JGI IMG/M metagenome (GOLD analysis project Ga0307279, IMG submission 194484) | Bulk soil microbial communities from the East River watershed near Crested Butte, Colorado, United States - ER_DNA_118 | ecosystem: Environmental > Terrestrial > Soil > Floodplain | place...
TGGCCGGTGGACAGCGCAACGTCCGCGCTCGGCGGGCTCGATTCGATGACGAACTTCTGCGACGTGCCCCGGATCACCGTCGCGCAGCCGGGAAGCAGAAGCGCCGCAGTAGCGGCAATGCTGAAGCTCGATCTCACTGGCGCCCCCTGACAACCGGCCAAGTCCCTGCCGTTTGACCGGTTTCGCTCAGTTGGACACAAGCTTTCAACGCAAAACGTGCAGCCGCGCGCGTTATCTGGTCGCCGGTTGAAGCGGCAGGTCCTGATAGACGAAGCCGTCCACGGGCGCTCCGGCCGGAATCTTCGCGCTCGTCCCGCTGATGAAGGCGGAGGATAATCCGATCAGCGGCATGGCGATGGCGACAGGGGCGACGCCGGATGCGCCCTTGTCGCGCGAATGCCCGTCGAGGCGGATGCGGCTTCCCGCCACCTCGACGAACAGCACCTGCACCTCGAGCTTGCCGGACTTGCCGAACACGCCTTTCTCGACGACCCGGCGCACTTCCCCGACGCCGCGGGCGCCCCGCGGGATGACGACGAGGCCGTCGACCAGCACCGCCTCGGTCACCTCGAGGTCGAAGCGCTGCCCCTGGTGCGCCGTCTTGGAGCTCAGCGCCTGCGTCGTGCGCATCGGCACCCGCGTTCCCATGCGCAGCATCGGGCCGGCATAGCGCGGCGTCACTATCGCGGCGGCCGGCGGCGGCGGGCCCTGCACGGCGGCGGGGGCAGCCGCCGCGACGGCGGCAATGACGATCACTGCGCCCCGGCCGGCGCCCGCTCCGCCTCGGGCGGCAGGAAAGTGCCCGCCGCCGGGTCGAACAGCCGGTCCTCCGCGACGTAGCCGTTGAAGATGAAGCCGGCCTTGAGCTTGCCCTGGCTGCCGCGAGCGAGCAGGCCGAACAGGCCGAAGCCGGCCATGGCGAGGACCACCCGGTCGCCGCCCTTGTTGCCCTTCGACCGCTCCTCGCCCGACAGGGCCACCTGGGCGGTGCCGACGTCCACATGCAGAAGGCGTGCGCCGATCACTCCCGCCTTGCCGACGGCGCCGTTCTCCTTGACGCTCGTCACCTCGCCCCACGCCCTGGCGCCGACGGGGATGACGACGGTGCCGCCGACGGTGACGTTCTCGTCCACGCGCAGGACGAAGCGGCTGCCCGGCTTGGAATCGTGGGTATTGACCTCGTTCAGCACCATCAGCCGGACCATCGTGTCCTTCGGGACGAGAAGGGCGCCGGGATGGTCCACCGGCGCGGCGGGCGCGGCGACGACGAGCTGCGGCTCCGCGGCCGGCGCGGGCGCGGGAAGCGACTGCGCCTGAAGGGGCGCCGCCAGCACGGCGGCGAGCGCCGGACCAAGGCCGTACTTCCCGATCATGGCTGCCTCCGGAGCAGATGGAGGGACGCCGGGCCGGCGGGGCGGCGGGACGGCAGTTCGCCGCCGCCCCGCGCGCGGCCGCTCATTGGCCGGTGGCGCCGGTCTTGAAGCGAATGGCGGTGCCGGTGGCGTTGGTCTTGCCCCAGCTCATCGCACTCACGTGGGAGTCGCCGTAGGTGGCGTTGATCACCGCATCGGCGCCCAATTTCTCCGCGCGCTCCCAAAGCTCCTGGTAGATCTTCTTCTGCGAAGCTTCCTTGCTGAAGATCGTCGCCTTGCGGACTCCCGCCTTGACCTGGCCGAGCACCTCGTAGGGGCGATCGGTGATGTCGTGCGGGAAAACGGGCACGCCGACTTCCTCGTTGTTGACGACGAAGGTCCTCGCCGGCTTCTTCGCGTCGGCCGGATGAGCAATGGCCAGAGTCGCGAAGGCGGCAATGGCCGCCGCTTTGATCAATTTCATTCTGTCCTCCAATCGTCCGGCGACCTGCCGGGTTTCCTTGTCTGGTCCGGGTGAGAGGCAGTTCAGCGCGGCGCCTGCGCCGGACGGGTCACCGCCTGTACCTTCGCGGCCGCGGGATTCGCGGCCGCGGGGGCCGGCGCGGCGACCGGAACGGGCGCCGAAGCCTGAACGACGAGCGGCTGCGCCGCCGCCGCCGGCAAGGCCAACGCCACGTCTTCGTCGACGAAGCTCTTGACGATGGAGCCCGCCGGCACCTTCGCGCTCGTGCCGGTCATGAAGAAGCCGGCCGGCAGGAACACGACCGCCGAGACGGCGACGGCGCCGACCCCGCCCGCGACGCCCTTGTCGTCGAACTGCCCGGTCAGGCGGATTTGGCGACCGTTGACCGTCACATAGAGGATGCGCGCGCCGAGGTGACCCGACTTGCCCCACATCCCCTTGTTGCGGACGTCGGTGATCTCACCGACGGCAGGGCTGCCGACCGGGATAACGGTGACGCCCTGGACGAGCACCGGCTCGGAGGTTTCGAGGTGAAAGCGATAGCCGACGCGCAGCTTCTTGCCTTTCGTGGTCAGCTCTTCCGACAGCCTAAGCGGCACTTCGGTGCCGACGCGAAGGATCGCGGCGGTGGTATCCGGCGGAGCGATGACAGGCGCCGGGGCCTGGACTGCAACCGCGGGCGCGACCTGCGCGACGGCGGCGTCAGACGCGAACATGACCGCGGCGCCTAACAGCGCCGAATAATGGATCCTCTTCATATTTCCCCCCCTTGGACGGCCGCCTGCCGGCGGCTTGCCCAAAAGCTGACTCAGGAGAGGAGGCTTGGCAAGAAAAACAGAGGCGTACGCGGAGATTGCAACTGATCTGGATCAGTCGCAGGCTCGATTTACAGCGATAAGCGTCGTATTATGTTTTAACGCTCATCGTATTTGCATTAACAAGCCTATTCGGCCGCCACCTTCCCCTTCAGGCGGTTGGCGTAGCTCTTGCGCAGCTTGGTGAGCTTCGGGGGGATGACCGCGAGGCAATAGGGATTGCGCTGGCCTTCGCCCTCCCAATAATCCTGGTGGTAGGTCTCGGCCGGCCACCAGTCCGACAGCGGCTCGACGGTCGTGACGATCGGCGCCGGCCAGTCCGCGGCGGCGCGGGACATGGCGGCGCGCGCCTCCGCCTCCTGCTCCGGCGAATGGGGGAAGATCGCCGAGCGATATTGGGTGCCGACGTCGTTGCCCTGCCGGTTGAGCTGGGTCGGATCGTGGGTGTGGAAGAAGACGTCGAGCAGGTCGCCGTAGCTCAATTGCTCGGAGTCGAAGGTGATCCGGATCGCCTCGGCATGGCCGGTGTCGCCGCCGCACACCTGTTTGTAGGTCGGGTTCGAGGTGCGGCCGCCGGTATAGCCGCTCTCCACCGACTCGACGCCGATCAGATCCTTGAACACCGCTTCCGTGCACCAGAAGCACCCGCCGGCGAGGGTGGCTTGCTGCTTGGCCATGATCGTATCTCCTTGTGGGGAGGAGATAGGCGCGCGGGCGCTGCGGGCAAGGGCTTGCGGCCGCGGCCGGAGCCGCGGCCGCGGCTTCCGGCGGCGTCGTATCTGAGCTAGCGTGGCGCGGTGAACATCAAGCTCCTTGCCGCCACGCTCGCGATCGCCTGCGCGCCGATTCCGCTGCTCGCCGCGGACTCCCCCTTGCAGCCGAAGGACCTGCGGCGAACGATGGGCCTGAAGCTGGGCTTCTGGCGCTCGACCATGACGATCACCGAAGCCAGCGCCCAGGCCACGCCGGGAGCCGATCCGACGGTGGCGGCGAGTGCGCAGCAGGGGCTTCGGGAGCAGGTCGGCAAGATGACCACGGTGGAGGAGTGCCTGTGGGATCGCCCCGACGCGATCGCCCTGCCCGCCTTCCACCTCGACGCGGGGTGCACGGTCACCCGCCTGCAGGCGGCGAACGGCCACCTCGGCCTCGCCGGCTCCTGCGGCGACGCGAGCAAGGGCTTCCACGTCGATACGACCATGTCCGGCACCTACACTCCGGACACGCTTTCCATCATGACCGACATCGACACGGCGACCGGTCCGGTCCGCCTCCTCATCAAGGCGAAGATCGAGAGCCGCTACGTGGGCGCCTGCCCCGCTCCGCCGGTGGTCGTCGGGAAGCCGAAGCCCTAGCTCAGCCGCGAGGCGCGTCGGGCAGCCTTTGCTTCACCTCGAGCATGTCCGCCCAGGGATCGGACGGCTGGGCCCGAACCAGATCCGGCACGGTGGTCAGCAGATAGTCGCACGGGTCTAGGCCCGGCTTCACCTGATCCCAGGTGAGCGGCATCGCCACCGGGGCCCCGGCGCGGGAGCGGGTCGAGTAAGGGGCGACGGCGGTCGAGGTCGGGTCGTTGCGCAGATAGTCGATGAAGATCCGCCCGACCCGCTCGGCCTTGGAAATCTTCGTCAGGTAGCGGTCGGGCGAATCGGCCGCCATCTCCGCGGAGAGGCCCTTGGCGAAGCTCTTGACGTCGCGCCAGTCGGCCGTCGCCTCGACCGGCACGACGACATGGAGGCCCTTGCCTCCGGTCGTCTTGACGAAGCTGACGAGGCCGAGCGCGGACAGGCGATCGCGCACCTCCTTCGCGGCGGTGATCACGTCCTCGAAGCCGAGCGCCTCGTCCGGGTCGAGGTCGAAGATGATCCGGTCCGCCTTGTCCGGGCGATCGACGGTCACCGCCCACGGGTGCATCTCCAGCACGCCCATCTGCACCATCGCCACCAGCCCCGGCACGTCGCGAATGTAGAGATAGGGCTCGTCGAAACCGGGAATCGTCACCTCGCCGAGCTGCTCCGGAACGCCGGAGCCGGCGTGGCGCTGGTAGAAGCATTTCTTCCCCTGCCCGGTCGGGCAGCGCACCATCGTCACCGGCCGGGAGGCGAGGTGCGGAAGGATGCGATCCGCCAAGGCGACGTAATAATCGGCGAGCGCCCCCTTGGTGATCCCCTGCTCGGGATAGAGCACCTTGTCGGGGTTGGAGAGGCGGACCCCCTCGACGATCCGTTCCGGAGTCACGCCCGGCGCTCCAGCGTGCCGGCCAGCTCCGCCGGCCGCGCTTCCGGCTGGAGCTGATCCATCCGGCACTGCCCGGGCGCCTTGTCCGGACGCCAGCGCAGGAAGCGGGTGCCGTGGCGGAAGCGGTTGCCGGTGACGTGATCGTAGCGGACCTCGACGACCAGCTCGGGGCGGAGCGGCTCCCATTCCCCGGTCCGGTCGGTCGACCAGCGCGACGGGCCGCCGGGGGCGTCGCCGGTGAAGCCCGGGGCCTCGATCAATCCTTCGAGGCGGGCGGTGAGGGCAGCGCGCTCCGCCCCCGGGATCGCCGACGTGAAGCCGACATGGTCGAGCTTGCCGGCGGCGTTGTAGAGGCCGAGCAGCAGGGACCCGACCTCGCGGCTCCCGCTGGCGTAGCGGAACCCGCCGACGACGCAATCGGCGGTCTTCAGCTGCTTGACCTTCAGCATCGCCCGTTCGCCCGGCTGATACGTCTCGTCCAGCCGCTTGGCGACCACTCCGTCGAGCGCTCCGCCGGCATGATCCAGCCAGCCTTGCGCCACCGCCCGTTCGGTCGTTGCGGGCGACAGCAGCAGGTCGTCGCGATCCTCGCCCCTGTAGACCGTCTCGAGCGCCTGGCGGCGCAGGTCGAGCGGCGCCGCGAGGTAGCTCGTCTCCTTGTGGAATAGGAGGTCGAACAGCATCAGCTGCGCCGGGGTTTCGGCGGCGAGCCGCTTGACCCGGCTCTCGGCCGGATGAAGCCGAAGCTGAAGAGCGTCGAAGGACAATGAGTCGCCGACCGGGATGATCAGCTCGCCGTCGAGGACGAACCGGTCGGCGCGAAGCGACAGGACCATGTCGACGACCTCCGGAAAGTAGCGGGCGAGCGGCTTGCCGGACTTGGACTGAAGCCAGACCTCGCCGCCGTCGCGATAGACGAGGCAGCGGAAGCCGTCCCACTTCGGCTCGAACTGCCAGCCGCCGCCGTCCGGGAGCGAGTCGACCAGCTTCGCCTCCATCGGCGGCAGGCCCGGCTTCACCTCGAGGCGGTCGAATCCTTGCATCTCGCGGTCATTACGCACCCGTGCCGCGTCCGGTTCCGGGACGTTATGCGGCGAGTGGATTCCTCCGTGCGGCGGAATCCCTTTCAACTCGTTGAGAGTGCGAACCGATTTCGGCACAACCATCGTCGGGAGGGCGCCTGTGACGCTGACGCGAAGAACATTGCTGACGGCCGCCGCCGCCGCGGGGGCGACGGCCCTCGCGCCGCGCCGGACGTTCGCGGCCGCGATGTCCGCCCAGCCGTTCATCAACCCGCAGCTCAAGGCGCGGGCGCTCGCCTCGCTCGAGGCGCACCGCGGCTCGATCCGTCTCGCCGACGTGATCGGGATCGCGGACTTCAGCAAGGCGTCGAGAGACCCGCGCTTCTACATCGTCGACCTTCGCACCGGCTTCGTCACCGAGCATCTCGTCGCCCACGGCCGCGGCTCGGATCCGGCGCACAGCGGCTGGCTGGAGATGTTTTCCAACGACGTCGGCTCCGAGGCGACGTCCGAGGGCGCCTATCTGACCGGCGACGCCTATACCGGCAAATATGGCTATTCGCTGCGCCTGACCGGGCTCGACATCTCGAACAGCAACGCGCTTGCCCGGCAGATCGTCGTCCACAGCGCGTGGTACGCCGAGCCGCGCATGGTCGATGCGTTCGGCAAGCTCGGCCGCTCGGAAGGCTGTTTCGCCCTGCCCGGCATCAGCCACGCCGAGGCGATGACCCGCCTCGGCTCGGGCCGTTTCCTCTACGCCGAGAAGCTTTGATCCCCTCTCTGCGGTCCGCCCGACGGGGCTGGATGCTACCGTCCGGTTAACCGTTCGAGTCGTGCCGGACTCGCGACGAACGGCGGGAACCGACCCCCGATAAGTGCCTCAATTCATTCAAAAGTAACCCTTCCGTGCCTATATGGGTGGTCCACAGCGGAGGGGTATTGCGAGTGGAACTGTCGCGCAGGCAATTGCTTGGCGCCGGCCTTTGCGCCGGCTTCGTCGCCACCACGGCCCAATCCTCGACCCTGCTCGAGCGCGCGGTGGCGCGCGCCGCGCCGGCGCCCGTCCCGGCGCGCCCGCACGTCGTCGTCGATCCGGCGATCGATGCCGACCTGCTGGTCCGCGCCCGAGCCTCGTTCGACCGCCACCGCCACACCCTCAGGCACACCGACGTGATCGGGATCGCCGATTTCAGCCGGCCGTCGCGCGAAGCCCGCTTCTTCCTCCTCGACACCCACACGGGCCGGGTATCGAAGCATCTCGTCGCCCACGGCCGCGGCTCCGACCCCGACCACAGCGGATTCCTGGAGCGCTTCTCCAACGTGATGGGCTCGGAGGCGAGCTCGGCCGGCGGCTACGTCACCGGCGATTATTATCCCGGCAAGTACGGCCGCTCGCTGCGCCTTTCCGGCCTCGACTACAGCAACAGCAACGCCGAGGCCCGGGCGATCGTCGTCCACAGCGCCTGGTACGCGGAGCCGGAGCAGGTCGCCCAGCACGGCAAGCTCGGCCGCTCCGAGGGCTGCTTCGCCTTGTCCTACGACAGCCTTCAGGAGGTGCTCCAGCGCCTCGGCCCCGGCCGCTTTCTCTACGCCGACAAGCTGGCCTGACGCGGGCGCCCGCGGCGGCGCTTAGCGGTAGTTGAAGCTGATGCTGATCCGCTCGCCGCGACCGCGGCCGGGCACGACCTCGTGGCGAAGCCAGCTTTCCCACAGGAACAAGGTGCCGGGCCCGGGCTCGGCATAGACGAAGGTCCGCAGGTCCTCCGGTGCGTCGCCGCGCCTCGGCGGTGCCGCCATCATCAGCGGCAGGCGGGGATCCTCGAGCTTCAGCGCGCCGGAGCCCGGCGGCACGGCCACGTAGACGGTCCCGGAGACGACGCTGTTGGGGTGGATATGGCCGCTGTGGGCGCCGCCGCCCTTCAGCAGGTTCACCCACAGGCTGTCGAGACGCAGCCGGCGCCCGGAGAGGTCCAGCGCCGCCGCCGCGGCGAAGGCGGCCGCGTGCCGGTTGAGGCGGCGGGCGAGCTCGGCGAAACGGGGGTCGCGCAGCGGCAGGTCGTTCAGCGACGCGTAGGAGGTGTAGCCGCGATAGCCGTGCTCGCGCGACCAGCGCCGCCCGGCTTCGTCCTCCTCGGCGAGCGACCGGCACGCCGCCTCCAGCTCCGCGACGAACGCCGCATCGGCGAGCCGGTCCTCATAGAAACGGGTTGCGAACAGCGAGCGGACCGGCATCGCTTAGCGGCTAGCCGGTTTCGGCGGATGGGGCGACCCCCTCAGCGGCGGCGCCCGCTCAGCCGCGCGTAACGCCGGCAGGCGATGCGATAGGCATCGTCCTCGGAGGCGGCGCTCCTCTCGGGCTGCTCGCCCTGCTTGATATCCGGAGCTTCCGGCTCGGGTGTCACGATCATCGCTGCGTTACCTTTGGATACACCGCTATCCGGTCAAGTCATCGCTTGACCCCGCTATAAACGACGAATCCTAACCGCAGCTTTCCGTCAGGGATCCTTGTGCTGGACCGAGTTGAAGAAGCTGTCGATGCGCGGCGCGGGTGGCGCGGGCGGCGCCGGCTTCGGCTTCGGTGCCGGCAGCGGGCTGTCGGAGGGGGGAGGCGGCGGCGGATCGATGGCGAGGATGGACGGGTCTAGCGGCGGCGGCACCGCGGCGCTGACATTGTCGGAATCGTGGATCGGCGCTCGTGCCGCATCGTCCAGCTTCGGCCGAAGCTTCGCCAGCTCCTCCGGAGTCGCGCACCAGCGGATCCAGGCGTCGGCGAGGAAGTCGTCCGGATCTTCCCACGCGATCTGCGGGCGCGTCCCGACGACGGCCAACGCCTCGGGGCTGACCACGAACGGCACGAACGGCGCACCGGCCTTGACCGCCACCTCGCCGCAGGCGGAGCCGCCGGCGCCGGCCCGGACGTTGCGATATTGGGCCGCCTTCGGATCCTTGAGAGCCGCCGGCATGGCGCGGTCGATCAGCCCCTGCAGCCTTGCGGGGTCCTCGGCCTGGACGGAGTCCGCGAAATTGGCGGGCATCGGACTGCCGGTCTCGGGCGCCGACGCTTCCTCGCGCGGCGTCTTCGTCCCGCAGGCCGACAGAAGGAAGAGAATCAACGCTACTTTCCGCATCCTGCGACTTTGACGGGCGCGAGCCGATGTGAAAAGGTCCCGCCGCTTTTCCGCCGGAAGGAATCCGAATGCCGCGTGCCGTCGCACTCCTCGTTTCGCTCGCCGCCCTGGGGGGCTGCGCCGGCTATGCCGCCGATTATTGGAAGCCGAAGGCCACCCTCATCTCGACGCAGCTGCCGCGCTACGCGATCGCCGGCCAGGAAGCCGCCTGCGTCGAGAAGCGGCTGACCAAGGACCTTAGCGTCTGGCAGATGCGTCAGCTTTCCGATCTCGCCGCCCGACTCACTCCGGGCGGTACCAATCCCGCCTCGCTTGGCCCCCGGGAATTCATCTACGTCGCCGGCCTCGCCGAGGATCCCCGGGTCAAGCCGCTGGTCCAGACCGCGCTCGGCGCCTGCCACGCGGTGCCGCCGACGGCCGCGCTGCCGGCGCCCGTCGCGGCGACCGGCGCCGTCACCGGCGCCGCGGCCCCGACGGGCGGCGAGCCTCTCTGGGTCAATCTCGGCGCCGCCCAGACCGGCCAGGGGATTTCCGTCGACGCGGCCAGCGTCACCCGCGGCCCCTCCTGGCGCCAGGCCTGGTTCCGGCTGCTCAACGGCGGCGGCGCGGCCGATGTCGGCTACCAGCTGCGCATCGACTGCACCGCCAAGACGATCATGGCGCTGAGCGGCCGCAAATATGCCGCCAACGGAAGCCTTGCCGAGCAGAAGGATTACGAGAAGCCGGAAGGGCCGATGGGGGTCGAGCCCGGAACGGTCATCGAGGTCGCCTACCACGCCCTGTGCGACTAGGCGCCTCGCGCTAGGGGCAAACGCCGGGAAACAGCACGTAACGCTGCTTGACGATGCGATCGACGCAGTCGCGATATTCCTCCCAGCAGCGGTCGCCGGGGTGGAGCAGGCCGTAGGCCGGCTCCGACCCCGCCTTCGCCGGAATCAGCGTGAGCGGAGTCGCGGCGGGAATGAGCTGGGCGCCCTGCCCCGAGACGAGGGTGGTGAGCACCCCGTTCAAGGCGCCGCCCGACATCGGCCGGTTGAGGATCGCGACCCTGAACTGGCCCATCCAGTTCGTCACCAAATAGATCTGCCCGGAAAGATGCGGGAAGGAGACGAAACCCTGCTGCTGGAAGTCGGCGTCGACCCGGTCTGTCTCGCTGAAGGCGAGGTGGCTCTTCGCCTCGTCCCACTCGATCAGGGTGCGATAGGAATAGAGCGCTCCGGGCTCCTTGAAGGAGGGGCGCAGCGTCAGATACTCGCCCTCGAGCCAGCGTACCGCCGGCCGCGCGTAGGCGCCCATCTCCTCGGGCGCGAAGCCGCCCGACGCGGCGGCCGCGGCCGCGCCGTTGGACAGGCCGCCTCGAAGGTTGGTTTCGAGCGCCTCCTCGATCCGCACCACCGTCGCCAGGGTGAAGGGGCGCCGCCCGGACAACGCCTTCTCAAGCGTCGAAAGGCTGATTCGCGCCCGATCCGCGAGCCACTGGCGCGAAAGTCGGCGCCGTGCCAGCTCCTCGCGCACCGTCAGCGCAACCGCCCGGCTGCGGTCCTCCTGTAGCTCGTCCTGCATGATGTTTCCCCCGACGAAATTCTCCCGGATGCATTGCGCACAAAACCGTACAATCCGTCAACTCTCCGCCGCGCCCGGACGCGGCGAGCGGCCGCCGCGGCGGACATTTGACGCCGGTTCCCGTGGACCCTGCGCCGCCCACGGCGCAAAACGGGACATCGATAGCTGCTGGAAAAGGATGTTCGAGATGCTGAGCCTGCGCAGCGCTACCGGGTTGAGCGGCCTCATTCTCGTCACCGGCATCCTGTTCGTCACCCAGATCGTCACCGGGACCGGCGGCGCCTTCATCGCCTGATCGAGCCGGCGCGCCGATTTCAGTGCAGTGGCCAGACGGCGAGGATCAGCGGCACTCCCGCGAGGACGACGATGAGGCTTAGCGGGGCGCCGAGGCGGGCATAGTCGCCGAAGCGATAGCCGCCCGGACCCATGACAAGCGTATTGCACTGGTGGCCGATGGGGGTGAGGAA
>Ga0307279_10000074_pt1 | contig 11024 bp, 9 predicted proteins | sample ER_DNA_118_FD_194484 | JGI IMG/M metagenome (GOLD analysis project Ga0307279, IMG submission 194484) | Bulk soil microbial communities from the East River watershed near Crested Butte, Colorado, United States - ER_DNA_118 | ecosystem: Environmental > Terrestrial > Soil > Floodplain | place: USA...
TTCGTCCCGAGCGAAGTCGAGGGGCGTTTTGCAGGGCCGCAGCGGACTCGCCCCTCGACTGCGCTCGGGACGAACGGGTCTGGGGGTCGCCCTAGCTCTCCTCGCCTCCCCGGCTCTCGCCCAAACGGTCGCGATCACCGGCGGAACCGTCGCGCTGGGCGACGGGTCGGAGCCGATCCAGGGCGGCACCGTGGTCATCCGCGACGGGCGGATCGTCGCCGCCGGACGCGGAGTCGCCGTGCCGGCGGGCGCGCAGGTGGTCAACGCGACCGGCAAGTGGGTCACTCCGGGGATCGTCGCGGGCTTCTCGCGGATCGGGCTGGTCGAGGTGGACGCGGTCGACGCGACCAACGACGTCGAGGCGGGCAACTCGCCGTTCAGCGCGGCGATCGACGTCGCTCCGGCGGTAAATCCGCGCGCGGCGGCGATCGCGGTCAACCGCGCCGGAGGGGTGACCCGAGCGATCGTCGCGCCCGGGACGGCGCGCAGCATCTTCGCCGGACAGGGCGCGGTGATCGACCTCGGCGCCGACATGAACGCGGTGACCCGGGCGCGCGCCTTCCAGTTCGTCGAATTCGGCGAGCAGGGGACTCGCGAAGCGGGCGGAAGCCGGGCGGCGATGCACGTCCTGTTCCGCAACGCGCTTCGCGAGGCGCGCGACATCAGCCGCTATTCCGGAATTGCGTCGGGCGGCGGAGCGGCTCGCCAGGCCCGGGCGAACGACCAGCGCGACCTTCCGCTGGAGGAAGTGCCCGGAAGCAACGGCCTGCTCGGCGCCAACGTCAACCGGCCCGACGACGTGCTGCTGACCCGCTTCGACGCGGCGGCGCTGGTCCCGGTGCTTCAGGGGCGGCAGCTGCTCCTCGTCCATGTCGAGCGGGCGAGCGACATCCTCCAGGCCCTGTCGCTTCGCAAGGAATTCCCCAACCTTCGGCTGGTGCTGGTCGGGGTCGCGGAAGGCTGGACGGTGGCGAAGGACATTGCCGCGGCCGGGGTTCCGGTGATCGCGTCGGCCCTGACCGACCTTCCCAACAGCTTCGAGCAGCTCGCTTCAACGCAGTCGAACGTCGGTCGCATGCGGGCGGCTGGCATCAAGGTCGCGATCGGCATGATCGACGACGAGGAAGCGCGGCAGGTCCGGCTCTCGCGCCAATATGCCGGCAATCTCGTCGCGGTCGGCCGGCTGCCCGGCGCGACCGGACTTAGCTGGGGCCAGGCGCTGGAGGCGATCACCTCGGCGCCCGCCGAGGCGGTCGGTATGGGCGGCGATTTCGGCTCGCTTCGGCCGGGCCGTCGCGCCGACGTGGTGGTCTGGGACGGCGATCCGCTCGAGAACAGCTCGGCCGCCGAGATCGTCCTGATCGACGGAGTGCAGCAGCCGCTGACGAACCGGCAGACCCGACTTCGGGACCGCTACCGGACGCCGGCCGAAGGGCAATTGCCCAAGGCCTATCAGAAGTGATCGCGCTCGCGAGCCTGGCGCTCGCGACCGTGGCGTTCGTCGGTTCGCATTTCGCCATGTCGCACCCGCTTCGGCTGCGGATGATCGGAGCGCTTGGCGAAGCGGGGTTCCAAGGCGCCTATTCGGTGATCTCGGCGCTGATCCTGCTGTGGATGATCTTCGCCTGGCATTGGGCGAGCGGGCTGCCGCTGTGGATCGCGCCCGGCTTCTGGTGGCCCGTCGCCGCGGCGCTGATGCTTGCGGCGAGCATCCTGCTGGTCGGCTCGTTCGTCCGCAACCCGGCTTTCCCGCATCCCGGCGCGGGCAAGCGGCCGGTGCGGCCGGCGACCGGCGTTTTCGCGATCACCCGCCATCCGATGAACTGGGCCTTCGCCTTGTGGGCGCTGGTCCACCTGTCGCTGTGGTGGTCGCCGCGCAACCTGATCGTCGCGACCGGAATATTGGTCCTCGCGATCGGCGGATCGGTGGGGCAGGACCGCAAGAAGCGGGCGGCGCTGGGGGAAAGCTGGCGGCTCTGGGAGGCTCGGACCTCGTTCGTGCCCTTCGCCGCTTTGGCGCAGGGCAGGGCAAGCTGGTCGCAGGCGGCGCCGGGCTGGATCGCGGGGCTGGGCGGGCTGGCGCTGTGGCTGGCGGTGACAACGTTCCACGCCGCCGCCGTCTCGCCGCTGGTGTGGCTGTGGCAGAGCATGGGGTGACCAATCGCCCCCTCTCCCCTGGGGGGAGAGGGGGTGCGGGTGCAACCGACGCCTGCGCGGGCGGTTCTCACGGGCATGAAAACCTCCGCCCTTCTTCTCGCGCTTGCGCTCGCCGGCTGCGCGACCGCGCCCCTCGCCCGCACCGTCGCCGCCGACGATCCGCACTCCTTCGCGCCGATCGACCCGAACCGCCTGTCGCTGGTCACTCGAAGCCTCGCGTCGGACGAATTCGAGGGCCGGGGCCCCGGCACTCCGGGGGAGGCGAAGACGGTCGCCTATCTCACCGAGCAGTTCCGCCAGCTCGGCCTCGAGCCCGGCGGACCGAACGGGAGCTGGACCCAGACGGTGCCGCTGATCCGCACTCAGCTCGAGAAGACCGGCACCGCCTCGATGACCATGGCGGGGCAGAGAATCCCGCTGCGCTTCCCCGCCGACATATATCTTAGCAGCGTTCGGGAGACGGACCGGGCGCGGATCGCCGACGCGCCGGTGGTGTTCGTCGGCTACGGAGTCGACGCGCCCGAGCGGCAATGGGACGATTTCAAGGGAGTGGACCTCAAGGGCAAGGTGGCTCTGTTCCTGGTGAACGACCCGGATTTCGAGGCTGCGGCGGGCGAGCCGGCGGCGGGCAGGTTCGCGAACCAGGCGATGACCTATTACGGGCGCTGGACCTACAAGTTCGAAGAGGCGGCTCGGCGCGGAGCGGTCGGCGCGCTGATCGTGCACGAGACGGCCGGCGCGGGCTACGGCTGGAACACGGTTCAGGCGCCGGGCGGCGAGAATTACAACATCGTCCTGGGCCCGGGCGCACAGCAGCCGGTGCTTCTCCAGGGCTGGATCCAGCGGCCGGTCGCCGAGGACCTGTTTCGCCGCGCCGGGCTCGACTTCGAGACGGTGAAGCGGCAGGCGCGCACTCCGGACTTCCGGCCGGTCCAGCTCGGCGCGCGTTTTTCGGCCGATTTCGGGGTGGAGACGGTGCGGGTGCAAAGCCGCAACGTGATCGCCAGGCTGCCCGGGGCGAAGCGACCGGACGAGACGATCATGTTCTCCGGTCATTGGGACGCCTACGGCCTCGGCGCACCCGACGCGCGGGGCAAGCGGATCCGCCCGGGCGCCGCCGACGACGCTTTGGGCCTTGCCGGGGTGATCGAGATCGCCCGCGCCTTCAAGTCGGGGCCGAGGCCGGACCGGACGCTTCTGTTCGCGGCATGGACGGCGGAGGAGAGGGGCCTGCTCGGCTCCGAATATTTCGCGTCCAACCCGCTCTACCCGGCGGAGAAGATGGTCGCCAACATCACCCTCGACACTCTGCAGCCGCTCGGACCGGCGCGCGACGTGATCCTGATCGGGCGGGGACAGAGCGAGCTCGAAGACGCGATGGCGCGGCACGCCGCCGCGCAGGGGCGCTATGTGACCCCCGATTCGCACCCGGAGCGGGGCCTGTTCTACCGCGCCGATCATTTCCCGATGGCGAAGCGCGGGGTGCCGGTGCTGCTGCTGATGGCGCTGGGCGCCGGCCCTGACCTGGTGAACGGCGGCCGTTCAGCCGGCGACCGCTGGGTGAGCGAGTTCACCGCCAATTGCTACCACCAGACCTGCGACGAGTGGCGGCCGGACTGGGACCTGCGCGGCGCGGCTCAGGACGTGGCGCTGGCCTATGGGATCGGGCGGGAGCTGGCGTTCAGCCGCGCCTGGCCGGCGTGGCGGTCGGCCTCGGAATTCCGGCCGGTGCGGGAGCGGAGCGCGGCGGCGCGGCGGTGACAACCTCTCCCCCCTGCTTTTGCAGGGGCGGGGAAATCAGTTCGCCGGCTGGGTGAGCCAGCGGCCGGAGGTTTCGAACTCCGGCTTTACCGTCGAAACGGGGAGGCGGTTGTCGATCGCGGGCGCGGGCGCCGGGGCGGCCTCGGCAACGGCGACCGGGCCATAGCCGGGAAGCGGCAGAGCCGCTGCCGGGAGCAGGGTCGTCGCGGCCGTGCGGCCGAGCGAGACGGGCAGGCGGTTGGCGACGATGGTCGCCGGAGAGGGTTCGCGGCCGGCGTAGCGCTGGCTGAAGGCGGCCGGGGCGCCCCAGGCGCCGGGCGTGCGGTAGAAGATGTGGTTGCCGATCACCGCCGCCTTGGCGAGGCGGTAGGCCCAGACCGGAAGGACCTGCTGGGTGTGATAGTGGGTGGCGAGGCCGACCGGGGCGTAGACTCCGCCGGCGAGCGCCGCCGCGGCGATGCGCCGGGCGGCGAGCCAGGCGGGGCCGGCCGGCGGAAGCGCCAGCGAGCCGTCGCAGGTGAAGGTGAACTGGCATCCGCCGCCGGCGCGCATCGGCCCCTGGTAGACGACTCCGCAGACGCTGCCCGGATAGGCGGGGTGGCGGACCCGGTTGAGCACCACCTGCGCGACGGCGCGCTGGCCGTCCTCGCTCTCCGACCGCGCTTCGTAATAAACCGCTTCGGCGAGGCACTGGAGCGAGCGCAGCCGGTCGATCGGCGCCGCCGGATGGAAGGCGACCGCGCCGGCGCTCGGGCCGACGTCGCCGGCGAGCGGGATCGTCGCGTTGATCGCGGCCGCGTCGATCGGCGAGACGGGCTGGAGGAGCATCGGTTCCGGCTCGGGCGGAGCCGGGATGGCGGCCAATCTTTGCGCGGCCACCGCCGGCGGCGCGGCCTGGGCCGAAGGGCGGGTGGTCGCCGAAGGGACGCACGAAGCGCTGCCCAGGAGCAGGGCGAGGCACGCCGCGTCCCGGCCCCGGCCGTGGAGCAGCTCTTCCAACGCTTTGATCGGCAACGTATTTCGCACGTCCGGCAAGCTTTCCTGGCGATCGATGAGAGGCCGCCTAGCGTCAGATAGCTGAAGAAGTTGCAACGATACTGCCCCCCTTTTCCAGATGTGCCGGAACGGGACGGACGCGCCGGAGCGCTTAATTCTCGCCTTTCTGGATCGGACGCGGGGCCGGGGGCGTTGGAGCCCCTGATCCACGACAGGAAGTAGTGTTGATGCGTCGAGCTTTGGTGTGCGTATCGCTGGCGGCCCTGGCCCTCGGCGGGTGTAATGTGGTCTCCAGCGACAACGGCGAGGGGTCGCCGGTAAGGACGGAGGTCAAGGACGTCACTCCGCAGGCCCTTCGGGCCGCGGTCACGGACCCGGACGTCAAGCGCTTCTACGAGGCGCGAGACTGGGCCCCGGTGTGGGACAAGGCGCGGGTCGCCGACCTGAGCGCCGCATTCCGCGACGCCGAGCGGCACGCGCTTCAGGGCTCCGCCTTCATCCGCGAGGTCAAGCAGGAGGGCAGCCCGGCCGAGCGCGAGGCGGCGCTGACCAAGAACGCGCTCGAATATGCCAAGGCGCTGGCGATCGGCGCGGTCGATCCGCGCAAGGTCTTCGATCCCTACACGGTGCCGATGAACCAGGTCGACGTCTCGGCCGGGCTTCGGCAGGCGGTGGACAAGGGCAATGTGCGCGAGTGGCTCGCCAGCCTGGCGCCGCAGGACGCGGAGTATAAGGCGCTGTCCGACGCCTATGTCCGCTACGCGCAGGGGGCGAAGGGACCCAAGCGTGAGCCCGTTCCGACCGGCGAGACGATCCATGTCGGCGACAGCGACAAGCGGGTTCCGGCGATCGCCGCGGCGCTCCAGGCCAACGGCTATCTGCAAGCCGCGGCGCAGCCGGCGCCGGCCGGCGACGCGCAGGCGAAGGGAAAGGCTGCGGCGGGCCAGGAGTCGCCCTCCGCCCGCTATTCGAAGGAGCTGGCCGAGGCGGTCAAGCGAGTCCAGCAGGATTACGGGATCAACCCGGACGGGGTGATCGGCAATTCGACGCTGGAGGCGCTCAACACCGGCGCCGCCGAGCGCGCGCGCATCCTCGCCGTGAACCTGGAGCGGCGGCGCTGGCTGAACCGCCAGCCGCCGGGCACCCGCATCGACGTAAACACGGCGGCGACGGTCCTGACCTATTGGCGCGACGGCCAGGTGAAGGACCGGCGGCCGGTGGTCGTCGGACAGACCGACTGGGAGACGCCCGAGCTCGGCTCGCCGATAACCCGGCTGGTCGCCAACCCCGACTGGACTATCCCCGAGTCGATCGCGAAGGAGGAGATACTTCCCAAGGGCGCCGCCTATATGGCGAAAGAGCATATCACGACGAAGAACGGCCGGCTGGTGCAGGAGTCCGGGCCGACCTCCGCGCTCGGCCTGGTCAAGTTCGACATGGACAACCCGCACGCCATCTACCTTCACGACACGCCGGCGAAGGCCCTGTTCGCGAGCCCCGAGCGGCACGCCAGCCACGGCTGCAGCCGGGTCTACGACGCAGTCGGCTTCGCGCGCATGCTGGCGCAGGACGAGGGCCAGCTCGAAGCCTTCGACAAGGCGCTCGCGACCAAGAAGGAAACCGGCGTCCCGCTGCCGAACAAGATCCCGGTGCGGCTGATCTACCAGACCGCCTATCTCGACGGCGGCAAGGTTGTGTTCCGCGGCGACCCCTATGGCTGGGACGACAAGCTCGCGCAGGCGCTTGGCCTTGGCGGAGCGCTGCGCCACCGCGAGATCAAGCACGTCCGCGACATCGGGCCGTAACGGAAGGGCGCGAGAGCGGTACTTCCGCCCGCGCAAGAGCCGGTTTAGCCTGACTCCTCCTCTTAGGATGGAGACGAGGATGAGGCGGGCGATCGTGATGGCATTGCTGGCGCTCGGCGCGGCGCCTGCGCCGGAGGGTCCGACGGCAAACTTCTCGCCGGCGGACTTCTCGCCGGCGGACAGGGCGTTCGTCGCTTATCCGCAGCCCGATCTCTTCTTCGAGGACGTGCAGCTCGTCGACGGGACCGGATCGGCGCCCCGGCAGCACGTGTCGGTGCTGGTCCGCGCCGGGCGGATCGCGGCGATCGGAGCGGCAGGCCGGCTCAAGGCGCCGGCGGGCGTCGCGGCGATCGACGGTCGGGGCAAGACGCTGCTTCCCGGCTTCGTCATGGTTCACGAGCATCTCTTCTATCCCTCGCCGCGGGGCGGGGAATATGAGGAATATCCGTACAGCTTCTCCCGCCTCTATCTGGCCGGCGGGACGACCACCCTGCGTACCGCCGGAAGCATGGCGCCTTATGCGGACATCAACACGGCGCGGGCGGTGGCGCGAGGCGAGCAGCCGGGGCCCGACATCGACGCCACCGGGCCCTATCTCGAGGGGCCGAAGCTGCTTTCGGCGAAGATGGCCGGCCTTAGGGACGCCGCCGACGCCGCCCGGACGGTCGAGTTCTGGGCCGAGGCCGGAGCGACGTCGTTCAAGGCCTATAATTTCGTCACGCGCGACGAGCTCAAGGCGGCGATCGACGCGGCCCACCGGCGCGGGCTGAAGCTTACCGGTCATCTCTGCTCGGTGACCTATGGCGAGGCGGCGGCGATGGGCATCGACAATCTCGAGCACAGCTTCGCGGTGGCGACCGATTTCGTGAAGTCGAAGCAGCCGGACCAATGTCCTTCGTCGGCGGAGACGATGGCATCGCTGGCGGCGCTCGATCCGGACGGGCCGGAAATCGGCGGGCTGATGCGGAGGCTGATCGAGAACAAGGTGGCGCTGACCTCGACCCTGACCGTGTTCGAGACGTTCGCGGCGGGACGCCCGGAGGCGCCGCTCGCGGCGCGGGAGCTGCTTTCGCCGCAATTGCGCGCGGCCGCGAGTGGGCCGCCTTCCTCCCCAAGGTGATGCGGATGGAGAAAAGGTTCGTCGCGATGGGCGGGACCCTGCTCGCGGGAACCGACCCCACCGGCTACGGCGGGGTGGTTCCCGGCTGGTCGGGCCGGCGGCAGGTGCAGCTGCTGGTCGAGGGCGGGTTCAGCTTTCCGGAAGCGCTGAAGATCGCGACCCTGAACGGAGCGCGCTATCTCCGGCGGGAGCGGGAAGTCGGCTCGGTGGAGGTCGGCAAGCGCGCGGACCTGGTGCTGATCGAGGGCGATCCCGTCGCCGACCCCGCGGCGCTCGACCGGATGCCTTTCGTGTTCAAGGCCGGAGTTGGATACCGCACCGAGGCGATCTTCCGAGCGATGACGGGGGTGGTGGGACTCTATTGAGGCGACTCCACGCGAGCCCTGCTCGCCGGGAGGAAAGATGCCGTTTCGTCGGCCTCTCCGTGCGTTTCGTCGCGGCGCGGGGCGGTTCGCAGAAGCGTTTCGGCGCCGTGTCGAAGACGGAGCGAAGGACGCCGTGGCCGCCGGTAACAGGAGGGTGCGGCGCAGGTCCGACCCTGTTTCATCCCCAGGCGAAGGCCTGCGTCGCAACCTCGCAACCGCTAACAAGGACCCGCCATGCTCACTCGCACTCTCTCCGCGCTGGCCGCGGTCGCGCTCACGGGCGCGACGCTGACGGTCGGCTCCCCCGCATTCGCCCAGGAGCAGGACAGCGTCCGGGTCGGATACTCCGACCTCGACCTGTCGACTCCGCAGGGCTCGGAACGGCTCGACAGGCGCCTCCGCCAGGCCGCCGCCGACGTCTGCGGCACCTATTCAGCCGATCTGCGCCAGAACCAGTCCGTCGGCGAATGCCAGGCGCGCGCTCTTTCGGGCGCCCGCGCCGAGGCTCAGGTCGCTCTTGCCGGCAAGGCGGGTGGCAGCAGGACCGTGGCCCTGCGCACCGACTGAGGAGCTTCCTCGGACGCCCCGCTCGCGGGTCGCTGAACCCCTTCAGCGGCCCGCGAGTTTCCTTGCGTTGCGCACATACAGCCGCCCGACCTTCTGCTCGTCGCCGTCGGCGAGTCGGGCCCACCAGCGGCCGCTCTCGTCGCGGCGCAGACCGGTGACGAAGTCACGCCGGACGATCGTCGAGCGGTGGATCCGAACGAACCGCTCCCCGTCGAGCTCCGCCTCGAGCCTGCCGATCGTGTGATTGATCAGCCAGCTGCGCTTGCCGACGTGGAGCCGCATATAGTCGCGCTCGGCGGTGATCCGTTCAACGTCGGCGGCGGCCAGCCGGACCAGGCCGCCGCGCGGCTCCGACACCCAGAATTCCTTCAGGCCGCCTCCGGTCGGAGCCGCTTCGGAGGCCGGCTCCGGAGCCTCGCCGCGGCTCGCCACCCGCTCTCGAGCGCGATCGATCGCTCGGGCGAGGCGCTCGGCCGAGACGGGCTTCATGACGTAGTCGACCGCCTCGACGTCGAAGGCGGCGACCGCGAAGGTGTCGAAGGCGGTGACGAAGATCACCACCGGCGGGCTTTGCAGCCGCCCGAGGGCGCGGGCGACGTCGATGCCGTCCATTCCGGGCATCGCGATGTCGAGGAGGACGGCGTCCGGCCGCGTCGCCTCGACCAGACGGAGCGCCGCGGCGCCCTCCGCCGCCGTGCCGGCCACCGCAACGCCGTCAATCCGGGCGAGGAGCAACTGCAGCCGCTCGACCGCAAGCGGCTCGTCGTCGACGATCAGGAAGCGCAGCCGCTCAGCCATCGGTTTCGAGCGGCATGGAAAGGGTCACGCGGTAGCCGCCGGCCGGAAGCGGCCCCGCCTCGCAATCGGCGGCACCGGCAAAGCGGGCGGCGAGCCGCTCACAGACGTTGGCCAGCCCGACCCCGGTACCCGCCTGGGATTCGCCACCGGCCGGCGGGCCGCGGTCGTTCTCGACGGTGAGGATCAGGCGCGCGTCCTCCTCGCGGGCGGAAAGGGTGAGCGTGACCGGATCGGTGGTCCGGGCGACGCCGTGCTTGATCGCATTCTCGACGAGCGGCTGCAGCAGCAGCGGGGGGAGGCGGGCCTCGCGCAGATCATCGGGAATGTCGAAGCGCGCGGTGAGTCGGCGCGGGAAACGCACCTTCTCGATATCGAGGTAGAGCTTCTGGAACTCGATCTCGTCGGCGAGGGTGACGTCGGCGCTCGCGTCGAGCGCGAGGCTCGAGCGGAAAAAGGTGGAGAGGTTGACGATCATCGCCTCCGCTTCCTCTTCCCGCCGAGCCATGACCAGCGAGGACAGCGAGTTGAGGGTGTTGAAGAGGAAGTGGGGATTAACCTGGTAGCGAAGCGCGCGGAGCTGGGCGGCCTGGGCGTCGCGCTCGGCGCGGGCGGCGCGGCGCTCGGCGGTGCGAAGCCGGGCGCCGCCGCTCATCGCGATGTAGAAGCTCGCCCAGGCCGCGAAGAAGAAATACCAGGTGACGAGGCCGTCGGCGATCAGGCGGATGGTGCGCCGCCGCTGCATCTCGTTGGCCATCACGCCGCTCAATGCCGCCTCCGGCGAACCGGCGAGCGCCGGTTCAGCCCTGCCGGGACCGGGACCGACGGGGCGCCGGCCGCCATGCTCCACGACCACGGTTCGAGCGACCAGCGGCTGCTGAACCGCGAAGGCGAGGTTGAAGGTGGAGAAGATCGCGGCGGCCGGGATGCAGGCGATCGCCGCGGCGATCACCTGGATTCGAAGGTTCTCCTGCGCGGCGCGGTTCAGCACCAGCCAGACGAGAAAGGTGAGCGCCAGCCCGACGAGGCAGCCGAGGCCGCGATAGAGCAGCCATTCGTAATCCTGGTCGATGAGCGCGGTTCGGATGGCGATGGTGACGAAATAGAAGGCCCAGAAGCCGGCGGCCGAGGCGATTCCGAGCGGCAGCTCGGAGCGTAGCGACGGAGCGGGCGGGTCGTTTTCCATCGGGGCCTTCTAGCTGGTCGGTCGGGCTTGTCGTGCCACGGGCGGGCCGTTGGTGGAAGCCGGGGGACGGTTCGTCGAACCGCGGGGCGGGGACACTTAGCCGGCCAAGTGTCCGCACTTGAAGCGACTCGGTTCGATCGTCGCCGTTACGATCAAGTCCCGTCGGGACTTTTTTGTGGAAAAGTCGTTCCGGAGACGCGAAGTCGCTGATTTCCGGCCGCTTCCGCCCATGGCCTGTGGCCCGGATGTTACAGTCTCGAGCCACCCGCCGC
>Ga0307279_10000075_pt1 | contig 10930 bp, 5 predicted proteins | sample ER_DNA_118_FD_194484 | JGI IMG/M metagenome (GOLD analysis project Ga0307279, IMG submission 194484) | Bulk soil microbial communities from the East River watershed near Crested Butte, Colorado, United States - ER_DNA_118 | ecosystem: Environmental > Terrestrial > Soil > Floodplain | place: USA...
GACTCCGTAGGACCAGCCCTTGCTCTCGCGCAGGTCCATGTTCAGGCGCGACAGGAAGGTTCCGCCCAGGATGTCGTTGGAGACGACCAGCGGCTCGATCGGCTGCCGGCCGGTATAGGGTAGCAAGGCGCCGCCCATGATCACCGACTGGGGCGACTGCGGCCGGTCGATGAGCAGGATGCGCGGCTGCGGCGCCGGTGTCGCGGCGGCGAGGTTCTTCGTTCCCTTCGGCACCGCCGGCGGCGCCCAATTGCCGAAAGCCCGTTCGAGCAACGGCCTGATCTCCGCGAGGGGCCGGTCGCTGACCAAGAAGATCCGGGCGTTGTCGGGGCGGAGCCAGGCGCGGTGGAAGGCGACGAGATCGGCGCGGCTCACCGCCTTGACCGAACTCGGATCGCCCGTTCCGGTGAAGGGGACGCCATAGGGATGGCCGGTGCCGTAAAGGGCGACCGGAAGGGTGCGCAGCGCGAGGCCCTGCGGGCTGGTCATCTCCTGCGCAATGCGCGCGAGTTGCTGGGATCGAAGCCGCTCGACCTCGGCGGGATCGAAAGCGGGATTGCGGATCACGTCCGCGAGAAGATCCAGCGACGGTGCGAGGTTCGGGGTCAAGGCGGACAGGCCCACCGTCGTCCTGTCCATGCTGGCGCTGGTGTGGATGCTCGCCCCGAGCCGCTCCTGCTCCTCCGCGATCTGGATCGAGTTGCGGGTCGTCGTGCCCTCGTCCAGCAGCGAGAGCGTGAGCGCCTCGGTGCCGAGCGCGGCCTTCGGATCGGCGGCGTTGCCGGCGTCGAAGCTGACCGCCACCCGGGTCAGCGGGACCGCGCTACGCTGCGCGTAGACGACCTGTATTCCATTGGAGAGAGTCGCCCGCTGGACATCGGGGAAATCGATATTGGCGACGTCGCCGACCGGCGGGAATTTGGAGCGGTCGACGCCCTTCCCGCCCTTGCCGGCGACCGCGCCGGCGCCGGCCTGGCCATCGGCCTGGCCGGCGCTGTAGGCGGGCATCGGCGCAAGCGGCTTCTCTCCGGGCGCCGGCGGGCGGTAGTAAGCGGGATGGTGCGAGCCGCCCCCGGCGCCCTTCGCTTCCTCATAGGCTTCGCGCTCGCCCGGCGCGACGGTCAGCGAATAGACCGGTCGCGACAGCCACTTCTGCGCCGCCGTCCGAACCTCGGCGGGAGTCGCGGCGGCGTAAGCGGCGAGCTGCTTCTTGTAGAAGCCGGGATCGTTGGCATAGAGCGCGCCCTCGGCGATCGCGACCGCCTTGCCCCCGAAGCCGCCGACCGATTCCAGGCCCTCGAGACGATTGGCGACCTCGCGGGTCGCGACCCGGCGGACCTCGTCCGCGGTCGGACCGGTCTTGAGGAAATCGGCGATGATGGCGTCGAGCCGGCGCGCGACGACGTCCGGATCCACGCCCGGCTTCACGTCGGCGCTGACTTCGAACAGGCTGACGCGTTCGAACGGCTGCACGCCCGCGGAGACCGCGACGGCGGTCTTGTCCGCGCGCACCAGGGCGTTGTCGAGCCTCGAGCTGGAGAGCCCGCCGAGGACGCTGGCGGCGATGTCGAGCCGGACGCCGTCCTGCGCCGTCAGCCCCGGCACCGCCCACATGCGATAGAGCCGGGTGTTGGCGACATGATCGTGCATCACCTCGGACTTCGCCCGGGGCAGGGTCGGAACGTCGGCCGCGGCCGGAGTGACGTCCGGGCCGCGCGCGATGTCGCCGAAATATTTCGCGACCAGCGCTTTCGCCTTCGGCACGGTGACGTCGCCGGCGATGACGAGGACGCTGTTGTTGGGGCCGTAGCGCTGGCGGAACCAGTTCTTGACGTCCTCGAGGCTGGCGCCGGTGAGGTCGGCCATCGAACCGATGGTCGAGTGGTTATATGGGTGCCCCTTGGGGAACAGCGCATCGAGCTGCTTGTACTCGACCAGGCCGTAGGGCTGATTGTCGCCCTGCCTCTTCTCGTTCTGGACGACCCCGATCTGGTTGGTGAGGTTCTCCTGGGTCACCGCGCCGAGCAGATGACCCATTCGGTCGCTCTCGAGGAACAGCGCCAGTTCGAGGGCGGCGGTCGGCACCGTCTCGAAATAATTGGTGCGGTCGAACCAGGTCGTGCCGTTGAAGTCGGTGGCGCCGACCTGCTGCAGGGGCACGAAGAAGTCGCCGGGGGCATTCTCCGAGCCGTTGAACATGAGATGCTCGAACAGGTGGGCGAAGCCGGTCTTGCCGGCGGGCTCGTCCTTGGACCCGACGTGGTACCAGACCGAAACCGCGACGACCGGCGCCTTGTGGTCCTCGTGGACGTACACTCGAAGCCCGTTGGGAAGGGTGAAGCTCTGGTAGGGAATCTCGACCTGCCGGACGAGCTGCGACAGGGGCGCGGGCTGGGCCCCCGCCGCCAGCGCGGCCGCCGGCGCGGCCTTCGCGGCACAAGGCGAGAGGGCCGTGGCGGCGAGCGAAAGGGCGATCAGAATCCGGCGCATAAGCATCCCTTCGAGTCTTGAGTGGGCGCACCATAGCGGCGCCTTCCGCCCGCGCAACAGGCTCGGAAGCGCTTGTTTTTTCGCGGAAATCCGACTGTCCGGAAGCGGACGTCGCATGCCTCTTGTGTTGCACAAGGGCAACACCATATCGGCGGCAAGACATTCGATGAGGGGTTGAAATGAACCTTGAGAAATTCACCGACCGCGCCCGGGGATTCCTGCAGGCGGCGCAGACCGTCGCGCTTCGGATGAACCACCAGCGAATCGCGCCCATCCACATCCTCAAGGCCCTGCTCGAGGACGAGCAAGGCATGGCCGCCGGCCTGATCGCGCGCGCCGGCGGCTCCGCCGAGGCGGCGCGGCGGGAGACGGACGAGGCGCTGGCGAGGGTGCCGACGGTCACCGGCGGCGGGGCCAACCAGACCCCGGGCCTGGACGCGGAGAGCCTGCGGGTGCTCGACGGCGCCGAGCAGATCGCCCAGAAGGCGGGCGACAGCTACGTCACGGTCGAGCGGATGCTGCTTGCGCTCGTGCTTGCGAAGGCCACCGACGCGGGCAAGGCGCTGGCGGACGCGGGCGTGAAGCCCGAGGCGCTGAACGCGGCGATCAACGAACTGCGCGGCGGACGAAGCGCCGACACCCAGTCCGCGGAGGACCGCTACGACGCGCTCAAGAAATTCGCCCGCGACCTCACCCAGGCGGCGCGCGACGGCAAGCTCGACCCGGTCATCGGGCGCGACGAGGAGATCCGCCGGACCGTCCAGATCCTCGCCCGCCGCACCAAGAACAATCCGGTGCTGATCGGCGACCCGGGCGTCGGCAAGACCGCCATCGCCGAAGGGCTGGCGCTTCGCATCGCCAACGGGGACGTGCCCGACAGCCTGAAGGACCGCCGCCTGATGGCGCTCGACATGGGCAGCCTGATCGCCGGCGCGAAGTACCGCGGCGAATTCGAGGAACGGCTGAAGGGCGTGCTCGACGAGGTCAAGCAGGCCGAGGGCGACATCGTCCTGTTCATCGACGAGATGCACACGCTGATCGGGGCGGGCAAGAGCGAGGGCGCGATGGACGCGTCCAACCTGCTCAAGCCGGCGCTGGCGCGAGGCGAGCTTCACTGCATCGGCGCGACCACGCTCGACGAGTATCGGAAGCATGTCGAGAAGGACCCGGCCCTTCAGCGCCGCTTCCAGCCGGTGTTCATCGGCGAGCCGACGGTGGAGGACACGATCTCGATCCTTCGCGGGCTGAAGGAGAAATACGAGCTTCACCACGGCGTCCGGATCACCGACGGAGCGCTCGTCTCGGCGGCGACCCTCTCGAACCGCTACATCACCGACCGCTTCCTTCCCGACAAGGCGATCGACCTGATGGACGAGGCCGCCTCGCGCCTGCGCATGGAGGTCGAATCGAAGCCGGAGGAGATCGAGAATCTCGACCGCCGGATCATCCAGCTCAAGATCGAGCGCGAGGCGCTCAAGAAGGAGAGCGACCGCGCCTCGAAGGACCGGCTGGCGACGCTGGAAGGCGAGCTCGCCAATCTCGAGCAGCAGTCGGCCGGTCTCACCCAGCGCTGGCAGGCGGAGAAGGAGAAGATCGCCGCCGAGGGCAAGCTCAAGGAGCAGCTCGATTCCGCGCGGCTCGAGCTCGAGCAGGCGCAGCGCGCCGGCGACCTCGCCAAGGCGGGGGAGATCCAGTACGGGCGCCTCCCGCAGCTTGAGAAGCAGCTCGCCGAGGCGCAGGCGGTCAGCCAGTCTGCGATGTTGCGCGAGGAGGTGACCAGCGAGGACATCGCCGGAGTGGTCGCCCGCTGGACGGGGATCCCGGTCGAGCGGATGCTCGAGGGCGAGCGCGAGAAATTGCTCCAGATGGAGGCGCAGATCGGCCGGCGGGTGATCGGCCAGGCCCAGGCCGTCGCCGCCGTCTCCCGCGCCATCCGCCGCGCCCGCGCGGGGCTCCAGGACCCGAACCGGCCGCTCGGCTCGTTCCTGTTCCTCGGCCCGACGGGGGTCGGCAAGACTGAGCTCACCAAGGCGCTCGCCGAATTCCTGTTCGACGATTCGACCGCGATGGTCCGCATCGACATGTCCGAATTCATGGAGAAGCACAGCGTCGCCCGGCTGATCGGCGCTCCTCCCGGCTATGTCGGCTATGAGGAAGGCGGAGTCCTGACCGAGGCGGTGCGGCGGCGGCCCTATCAGGTCGTGCTGTTCGACGAGGTCGAGAAGGCACATGGCGACGTGTTCAACATCCTCCTCCAGGTGCTCGACGATGGCCGACTGACCGACGGCCAGGGGCGAACGGTGGATTTCACCAACACGATCATCATCCTGACCTCGAACCTCGGAAGCCAGTATCTCTCGAGCCTCACCGACGACGAGAGCGTCGAGAAGGTCGAGCCGCAGGTGATGGAGATCGTTCGCGGCCATTTCCGGCCCGAATTCCTCAACCGGCTGGACGAGATCATCCTCTTCCACCGCCTGGCGGCGGAGCATATGGGGCCGATCGTCGACATCCAGATCGCCCGCCTCGGCAAGCTGCTCGCCGACCGGAAGATCAAGGTGGACCTGACCGACGCCGCCCGCGCCTGGATCGGCCGGGTTGGGTACGACCCCGTCTACGGCGCCCGTCCGCTGAAGCGCGCGGTCCAGAAGTACCTCCAGGACCCGCTCGCCGACGCCATCCTGCGCGGCGAGATCGCCGATGGCGCGACGGTGCGGGTGGAGGAGGGAGACGGCGCGCTCGTGCTTCGCCCGGGCGGCGAGGCCCGGGCGGCGGCCTGAGTGCTCCCCATGCCGCGCACCTGGACGCAATCCTTCAGCCGCGCGAAAGGCTGACGGTTGCATAATCGCCGCGTGCGTACGCTCTTCGTCTTCCTGCTCGCGGCCTTCGCCGCGGCCGCCGCCGCACAGGCGCCGGTCCAGTCGGCCGATGAGGCGCTGGCGCAGGACTCGGCGGAATATGCCCGGCAGCACGGCGTCGGCCCCGAAGAGGCGCTGCGCCGGCTGCGCGCCCAGGAGGAGACGGTCGGCGCGACCGACCGGCTTCGCAAGCGATATGCGAAGCGGCTCGCCGGGATCTCCATCGACCATTCGCCGGACTACCGGATCGTCGTGCTCCTCACCGGCTCCAAGGCGGTTCGCGACCAGGCGATCGCCGCGGGCGGCCTGTCCGTACCGGTGACCTTCCGCACCGGAGCACCGGCGACCGGAAAGCGGATCGTCGAAGCCATCCGCAAGCGCGGCGACGAGATCCGGGCCGCCTTCCCCGCCGCGCGCGGAATGGGCCTCGATCCGCGCACGGGCGAGCTGGTGCTGATGCTCAGCCAGAGCGACAAGCCCTACGACCTGCCCGCCGTCTCGGCCCAAGTGGCCGAGATCGCGGGGGTTCCGGCGCGGGCGCGGCTGATCGAGGAGCCCGATGCGAACCTCGCCGCCGAGGGAGGCGCGCGGGTCGAGGGCACGGATTCGGTGAGCGGCCACCACGCCATCTGCACGGCCGGATTCCTGGTCAGCGACGGCGCCCGCACCGGACTCGTGACCGCCGCCCATTGTCCGGACGTCCTCACCTACGTCGATCCCGGCGGCACACGAACCGAGCTGCCGTTCCTGGGGCAGTGGGGCTGGAGCTTCCAGGACGTTCAGGTGAACGGGACCGAGGGGCAGCCGGCGCCGCTCTTCTATGCCGACGCCGGCAAGACCGTCGCCAGGGCTCCGGCCGGCCAGCGCGCGCGTGCGAGCACCCGCGCCGGCGACTTCGTGTGCCATCGCGGCGAGCGTACCGGCTACAGCTGCGCGGAGGTCGCGCTCACCGACTATGCGCCGCCCGGCGATCTGTGCGGGGGGCCCTGCGCTCCGGTATGGGTAGCGGTGCAGGGGCCGGGCTGCGGCGGCGGCGACAGCGGCGGCCCGGTCTTCCTCGGCGACACCGCGTTCGGCATCATGAAGGGCGGCACCTGGGTGAGCGGCGGCCGCTGCGCCTTTTATTATTACATGTCGCTCGACTACCTGCCCGAGGGATGGTCGCTCCTGACCCGCTCCGCGGCCGGTTCGCCGCAGCCCGCCGCCCCGCCGATACCGCCGCCCTTGCCGATAGCGGAGCCCGCCCCGATGTCCGCACCGCCTGGAACCACGGGAAAGCAGTCATGAAGCCCAGCGGAAACACCATCCTGATCACCGGCGGCGGCTCCGGCATCGGCCAAGCGCTCGCCCATCGCCTGCACGACTCGGGAAACACCGTGATCGTCTCGGGTCGAAGGCGCGGCGCGCTGGAGCGGGCGATCGCCGGACGCGAGAACATGCACGCCATCACCCTGGACATAGAGCGGCCGGAGGCGGTTTCTGATTTCGCCCGGCGCCTGGTCGCCGAGCATCCCGACCTCAACGTGCTGGTCAACAATGCGGGCATCATGCGCTTCGAGGGGCTCGACCGTTTGCGCGACCTCGGTGACGCGGAGGAGACGGTCGCCACCAACCTGCTCGGCCCCATCCGGCTCACCAACGCGCTGATCGACCACCTCGTCGCCCGCGACGGCGCGGCAATCGTCAACGTCACCTCAGGCCTCGCCTTCGTTCCGCTGGTCGACACGCCGACCTATTGCGCGACCAAGGCCGCCATCCACTCCTACACCGTCTCGTTGCGGGAAGCGCTGAAGGGGCGGGTGGAGGTGATCGAGCTCGCTCCGCCGGGGGTCCAGACCGACCTCACGCCCGGACAGTCGAACCGGCCCGGCTACCAGCCTCTCGACGAGTTCATCGACGAGGCGATGCGTCTACTCTCCGCCCAGCCCACTCCGCCCGAGATCCTGGTCCAGCGGGTCCGCTTCCTGCGCTTCGCCGAGGGCGAGAACCGGTTCGACGAGACGATGACCCAGCTCAACGACTCCGCCCGCCGAGCCCGCGCCGCCTCCACCTGACCCAGCCCGACAGGGCCTTTCCTCCAAACCAAGCCGGTCGCCCGGTACCACCCGCATCAAAGCCCGCGGACCACTTTGGTGCTTTGGTGCTTTGGGTGAAACCGGGCCGGGTTGCGGGGCACCGCGCTAATCTGGCTGGCGGCGGCGTGCCGGCAAGGCTGTTGTTTCACCCAAAGCACCAAAGCACCAAAGAGGCTTCGGCATCGAGTGCGTGCCGATCGCGCCGGCGTGATGGGAATGCCTCTCCCTTCGGGAGAGGTGCTCAGGCGGCGAGGTGGGCGGCGAGGTTGTCGAGGGTGGCGCTGGTGCCGAGGGCGACGCCCATCGCGACGAACTGCTTGAGGTGCGCCTCGTTCGCGCAGGCGATCTCGACGATCATCTCGGTTCCGGCGGCCGATGCCTCGAGGCTCACCCGCCCCTCGGCGCCGAGCGCGTCGAACACCAGCCGGTTCGGCGGCGCGATCTCGCGATACACGCCGGAGAAGGGCATTTCGGGATGGCCGCGGCTGACGAAGGCGAAAGCGCCCCCGACGCGCAGATCGATCTCGCAGCGCGACAGGGGCTCTCCCGTCGGATCCCACCAGAGCGCGACCTGGCGAGGATCCGTCCACGCCTCGAACGCCTTTTCGGGCGTTGCTCGAACGGCGCGGACGAAACGAATCGTGTGGGCGGCCTCGTCGAGAGAGAAGTCCGTTCGGGCGAAGGGGTGAGCGGCTGCGGGCATGTTTCAGTCTTCCTTGTCCTTGGTCCCGGCGAGGTGGCGGTCGAGATTGTCGAACCGCCGTTCCCAATCCCTGCGGAACGGTTCAAGCCAGTCGCTCGCCGCCTTGAGGCCCGCCCGGTTGAGGCGCCGCGGCCGCCGCTGGGCGTCCCGCCCGCGCTCGATGAGGCCGGCCTGCTCGAGCACCTTCAGATGCTTGGAGACGGTCGGCTGGCTTAGGGCGAAAGGCTTCATCAGCTCGCCGACGCTCGCCTCTCCGAGCGAGAGCCGGGCAAGGATCGCGCGCCGGGTCGGATCCGCAAGGGCGGCGAAGGCCGCGTCGAGAAGTGCGGTGCTCATAGCTGTATGGCTATATAGCTAGTAGGCAATAATCAAGCGGCATGTTGCACGAAAAAGGGCGGAGCCTTTCGGCTCCGCCCTCTCGTTCAGCCCGCAAAGGCCGCGGTTATTCGGCGGCTTCGGTCCAGACCGACGACTTGGCCGCGTCCTGCGCCTTGAGGCGGGCATCGAGCCGGCGGAACGCCGAGAGCGCCTGGCCGACCACCTGGTCCATATTGTAGTAGCGGTAGGTCGCCAGTCGTCCGACGAAGGTGACGTTGGGTGTCGAGTCGGCCAGCGCCTCGTACTTCTTGAACAGCTCCTGGTTCTCCGATCTCGGGATCGGGTAATAAGGATCGCCTTCCGCCGACGGATATTCGTAGGTGATGCTGGTCTTCGAATGCTCCTGGCCGGTGAGGTGCTTGTACTCGGTGATCCGGGTGTAGGGCACCTGCGGGTCGGGATAGTTGACGACCGCGACGGGCTGGAAATTCTCCTCGTCCACCACCTTATGCTCGAAGCGCAGGCTGCGGTAGGGCAGCTTGCCGTAGCGGAAGCCGAAATATTCGTCGATCGGGCCGGTGAAGACGATGTGGCCCGCCTCGACTTCGCCGAGCACGTCCTGATAGTCCGTGGAGAGGAGCACGTCGATGTTCGGATGGCCGAGCATCCGGTTGAACATCGCGGTGTAGCCGTCCCTCGGCATGATCTGGTGCTTGTCGCCGAAATAGCGGTCGTCGGTGTTGGTCCGGGTCGGGATCCGCGCGGTCACCGCCTTGTCTAGGCCCGACGGATCGATGCCCCACTGCTTGCGGGTATAGCCCTGGAAGAAGAGCTCGTAGAGCTCCCGTCCGACGGCGTTGATCACAACGTCCTCCGACGTCTTGATCTCCTCGACCGTCTCGGCGCGCGAGGCGAGATAGGCGGCCGCCTCCTCGTCCGTCTTGAGGTCGAGGCCGAACAGCATGTTGAGCGTGGTGCGGTTGATCGGGATCGGCACCAGCTGCCCGCGCACCTGAGCGAGCACCTTGTGCTCGTAGGCCCGCCATTCGGTGAACTGCGACAGGTAGTCGACGATCTCGTCCGAATTGGTGTGGAAGATGTGCGGTCCGTACTGGTGGATCAGCACTCCGGCCTCGTCGAGGACGTCGTAGGCGTTGCCCGCGACGTGCGGGCGGCGGTCGATGACCAGCACGTGCGCATCGTGCTGGCTCGCCAGCCGCTCGGCGATGACCGAGCCGGCGAAGCCCGCCCCGACGACCAGGTAATCATATTTCTTCTTGGCGGCGCGGGTGACGATATTGGGTCCCGTCGCGGTCGCCTCCGCGGCCTCGTAGACCAGCCCCGCCATCCGCGCGTAGGTGATGTCCCAGCTAAGGTTGGCGAGCTTCAGGTCTACGTCGGTTAGCCAGGAGTCGCCGGACCGGGCCAGCGCAAGGGCTTCTTCGCAGGCCGCGACGAAAGCCTCGGCGCCGTCCGCAATGAACACCGCGTCGAGATCGCCATAGTGGCGAATGACATCGGTGATCGGGGTCGACACGACCGGACGGCCGCCGGCGAGATATTCCGGAGTCTTGGTCGGCGAGATGAACTTCGTCGATTCATTGATCGCGAAGGGCATCAGAGCCACGTCCCAGCCGCCGAGATAGAGGGGCAGCTCGTCGTAGCTCTTGCCGCCGACATAGTGGATGTTGGCGCGGATCGGCAGATCGGCCGCGTCGATCTTCACCACCGGCCCGACCATGACGATCGACCATTCCGTGTGCGCGTCGGCGACGGCGGCGATCAGCTCCAGGTCCATCCGCTCGTCGATGACCCCGTAGAAGCCGAGACGCGGCTTGCCGATCGGCCCCTGGTCGTCCGGACTGGAATCCACGCCGCGCGCCTGGGCGAAATGGCCGCGGTCGACGCTCGACGGGAAGGGATGGATGTTGGGATGCCGGTCCTTCTTCGCCTCGTACAGGCTGTAGCCGCCGGTGAAGACGACGTCGGCGGTGTCGAGCAGCTCCTGCTCCAGGGTGAGGAGCTGCGGCGGCGCGAAGCGGAAGTTGGCGAGTTCGTCCATGCAGTCGTAGACGGTGCAGGCGCTTTCGACGTGCCGCGAGAAAGGCAGCATCATCGGCGTGTAGTACCAGCGCACGAACGGCCCCTTCTCGCCCGCGAGATAGGTGTCGAGCAGGGACTTGAGGGTCTCCTCCCGGTCCTCCTCCGACAGGGTCTCGGGGAGCGAGGGAGTGACCACGATGACGCCCGTTTCAGCGCAGGTCCTGACCCCCAGCGCCGGCTCCATTTCAGGCAAAGCGGCCTCGGGCTCCTCCCAGAAGATCACCCGACGTGCCTCGGCGAACCGGCTCATCAGGTGCTGGGGGCGCTGAAAGACGAAGTTCCACCGCAGGTGGGAGAAGCAGATCAGGGTACGGTCGTCGGCTGGAAGGGGCGCAAACTGGCTCTGCCCCAGCTCCGAGGCGGTGGAAAGCTTGATCAACGCG
>Ga0307279_10000076_pt1 | contig 10746 bp, 8 predicted proteins | sample ER_DNA_118_FD_194484 | JGI IMG/M metagenome (GOLD analysis project Ga0307279, IMG submission 194484) | Bulk soil microbial communities from the East River watershed near Crested Butte, Colorado, United States - ER_DNA_118 | ecosystem: Environmental > Terrestrial > Soil > Floodplain | place: USA...
CGCCATATTCATATTTCAGAGTGGCCGGCCGAAGGTCGATATTGGCGTCCTTGGCGCCGTTATAGACGATGCTGTCGACTCCGCCGGCGTCCCAGATCGAGGCGTAATAGGTGCCGGGGGTGTTCTCGTCCTTGAGGGTATAGACGTCGTCGCCGGTCGCCCAATCCTCGTTGACGCCGTATTTGTCCTGGATGGCGGCGATGTCGAACGCCATCAGGCTTCCGAGGTAGCCGTAGCCGCCGGTGGTCGGCGCATTGCCGTAGGGCGAGGTCTGCCAGCCGTCCTCGTAGGACATCATCGTGAAGACGCCCTGGTTGAGGTCGTAGTCGCCGGTCGTGTAGTCGGCGACCGGACCGTCCGACTCGACGCCGTTCATGATCCCCGAATGGCCGCCGTTGTCGTGCGGATGGGCGAGGCCGTGGCCGTGGCCGATCTCGTGGATCAGCGTGACGAACGAGAAGCCGCCCTGCTTGAGATCCGTCGAGTTCCAGCGCTCGTCGTTGGAGTTGAACAGAGCGAGGCCCTCGTTCGGCTCGTCCGGCGGCTCCATCGAGCCGAGCAGCGAGACGCCCGGCCCCGGAGTGCCCTTGTAGCTTGCATATTCGAAGTCCGCCTGGCTCTTGTCCTGGACCTCGAGATAGACGACGTCGGCGACCTTCTCGAATTCATGAAGCGCGGTCATCACCGCGGCATGCTCGTAATCGGTTACGTTGGAGGTCTCGATGGCGACCGGCGGAAGGCCCGGCGTGGTCGGATCCTCGACCGAGGTGATGATCTCGCCGGCCTTGGCGAAGTAGATGGTGATGACGTTCTTCCCGACGATGTCGGCCGCGGTCTTGCCGTTGGCGGCGAGCAGAGCGCTCATGTCGAGGGCGCTTCCGTAGGTCGGCGTGCCCTGCGCGTTTCCGGTCTCGCGCGGCCCTTCGTTGCCGTCGGGATTGGCCGCGGTCAGGTTGACCTTGTTGACCCGGGTTCCCCAGTCGATCGCGTAGAGCGGGCTGTCGGCGTCGTAATAGGGATGGTAGACGCTCGGGTCGTTCGGATCGACCTCGTGCACGTAGAGCTCGTAGTCGCCGACCCCTTCGCCGGTCGAGCCGCCCACGGTGGGATCGTTGTCGAAGGCGCGGGCGTTGATATAGTAGGTCCCGCTGGTCGTGACATCGATGGTCAGAACCGCGTCGAACCCCGAATTGACCTGATTGGCCATGGTGCTTGCGCCGCCGTCGGCGGAGCCGGCGAGCGTGCCCGCCGACGTGTAGAGCTCAAGATAGGAGTCCTGGAGCGGGACCAGGTTGGGCCCGCCCGTATAGCCGAAGAGGCCGATCTCGTACGTCTTCCCCGCAATCAGGGTGACGGCGTAGAAATCCTGGTCGCCGACCGTGCCGATCGTGCCGATCGTGTGGCTTGGGGCATCGACGACGACCGTCGGATTGCCCGGGGCGCGGCCGATGCCGTCGCCGGCTTCGTCGGGCGTGACGAGGATCAGGCCGGTGGGCAGCAGCGCGTTCGTGGGCGAGGCCGTGCCGTCGCTGGTGATCCGGGCGGCTCCGGGCTTCAGGAAGCTCGAGAATCCGGCGCTGCCGAGCGCATAATCGGAGAAGCGGCCGGTGAGCTGATCATTGCCGTAGTTCAAGGTGTTGAAAAGCCGACGCATGAAGGTCTCCTTCGGGAGAAAGGATGTTCCGAGGAATCAGAAACGGAAGGTGCGGGAAGCGACCTGCGAAGCGCGTACTGGGCGGGACCACGCGCCGGACAGCAGGCAGGAAGCGTTGGATGAACGGGAAGGCGGGATCGGCAGGCGTGCGGCGTCGGCGTGGCGTCGATGCCCGCGCGAGCCATTTGCAACTGCCAAATTTCGCCCCCTTATCAGCGGTATGGGCCCAAAGACCCTTAACAACGCGTAAACCACCCGATCCTCATGTTTGTTCCCGCGGGTGCTTGACCCGATGCGGCGAGCGGTGCTTACGCGACGGTCCATGACAGACATCGCCTCTCGCCTCGCCGAGCTCGGCATCGAGCTTCCCGAACCCGCGGCGCCGGTCGCCGCCTATGTTCCGACGGTGCTCGTCGGCAATCTCCTCCACATCTCGGGACAGGTGTCGTTCGAGGACGGCGCCCTCCTCACCGGCCGGCTCGGGGAGGATCGCGACCTGGAATTCGGAAAGCGCGCGGCGCGCGCCTGCGGGCTGATGCTGCTCGCCCAGATGAACCGGGCGCTGGGCGGACTGGACCGGGTCGAGCGCGTCGTGAAGCTCGGCGTGTTCGTCAACAGCGCGGGGAGCTTCTTCGACCAGCCCAAGGTCGCCAACGGCGCCTCGGAGCTTATGGAACAGGTGTTCGGAGAGGCCGGGCGGCATGCCCGAAGCGCGGTCGGCGTTCCGGCGCTGCCGCTCGGAGCCTGCGTCGAGATCGATGCCGTCATCGCCGTCGAGGAGAGCTGAGCTCGGCGATCTCGGGCGCCTCCCTTTCGCGCACCGAGGGCTTCATGGAGCGGGCGCCGTCGAGAACAGCCTCGCCGCCTTCGAAGCGGCGATATCCGCCGGCCACGGCATCGAGCTCGACGTCCAGCCAAGCCTCGACGGCGAGGCGATGGTCTTCCACGATTCGGTGCTCGACCGGCTGACGGCGGAACGGGGCGCGGTCGCCGACCGGACCGCCGGGCAGCTCCGCGCGATCCGCTTCCGGGCGGGCGAGGGGACCATACCGACGCTTCGCGAGACGCTCGGCTTCGTGGCCGGGCGAGCGCCGCTGCTCATCGAGGTGAAGGCGCCGGAGCGGCGGGTGGGGCGCCTTTGCGGCGGCGTCGCCCGGGCTCTGGAAGGTTATGCCGGGCCTTACGGCATCATGTCGTTCAATCCCGAAGTCGCCCGCTGGTTCGCCTTCCACGGCGCTCCGGCGCCGAGGGGGCTGGTCGTGACCGAGAACCGCAATAGCGGCCTTCGCGGACGCGCCGAACGGCGGCTGTCGCTGCTTCGCGCCCGGCCGGATTTCGTCGCCTGCGACGTCCGGGACCTTCCCTCCGCCTTCGCTTCGGCGGCGCGGGCGGCGGGGCGGCCGGTCTACACCTGGACTGTGCGCAGCGCCGAGGAGCGGGCGCGGGCGGCCGCTTACGCCGACCAGATCATCTACGAGGCGAGCGGGCAATGAGCGACATTGTGGCGCGGATCGGCCGCGGCGTCGCCAGCTTCGATCCGGCGCAGTGGGATTCCTGCGCGGGACGCGACAATCCCTTCGTCACCCACGCCTTCCTTGCCGCGCTGGAGCAGTCGGGGAGCGCGACGTCGCGGACCGGATGGCAGCCCGTGCCGATCGCGATCGACGGTCCCGGCGGAGCGCCCGAGGCGGTGATGCCCGCCTACGTCAAAAGCCACAGCCAGGGCGAATATGTCTTCGACCACGGCTGGGCGCAGGCCTGGGAGGCGGCGGGCGGCGACTATTACCCGAAGCTCCAAATCGCGGTGCCGTTCACGCCGGTTCCCGGACGCCGCCTGCTGACGGCGCGCCCCGAGCTCAAGCCGGCCCTGATCGCCGCGGCACAGGCGGTGGTCGAGCAGAACGGCCTCTCCTCCGCCCACGCGACCTTCATCGCGGAGGAGGAGGTGGCCCTGTTCGAGGGCGCCGGCTGGCTGATCCGCGCCGACAGCCAGTTCCACTGGGCGAACGAGGGCTATGGCAGCTTCGAGGAATTCCTGGCCGCCCTTTCGTCGCGCAAGCGCAAGGCCATTCGCAAGGAGCTGGAGGGCGCTCTGCGCGGCCTCACCGTCGAGCATGTCGCCGGAGCGGCGCTGACGGAGGCGCATTGGGACTCCTTCTGGGCCTTCTACCAGGACACCGGCGCCCGCAAATGGGGGCGCCCCTACCTCACGCGCCGCTTTTTCTCGCTGCTCGGGGAGAGGATGGCGGATCGAATCCTGCTGATCCTCGCCCTGCACGAGGGGCGCCCGGTGGCCGGCGCCCTCAACCTCGTCGGCGCCGACACGCTCTACGGCCGCTACTGGGGAGCGGTCGTCGACATTCCGGGCCTCCATTTCGAAATCTGCTATTACCAGGCGATCGAGGCGGCGATCGCGCGGGGCCTCGCCCGGGTCGAGGCGGGTGCGCAGGGCGCGCACAAGCTCAGCCGGGGGTATCGGCCGGTGCCGACCTGGTCCGCCCACTTCATCCCGGATCCGGGCTTCCGCCGGGCGGTCGCCGACTTCCTCGCGCAGGAGCGGCCGGCGGTGGCGCGGGAGATCGCCGAGCTCGACCAGATGACGCCTTTCCGCAAGGGGCCGGCTGAAGCATAAGCCGAAGAAATCCCTCTCCCCCGGGGGGAAAGGGTGCCGAAGAATTCCCTCTCCCCCGGGGGGAGAGGGTGCCGAAGAATTCCCTCTCCCCCGGGGGGGAGAGGGTTAGGGAGAGGGGGCTCGGCGTTTGAGTTTGGCTTCGGACTCCGAACCCCCTCACCCCATCCCTCTCCCCCAGGGGAGGGGGGCAAGAACAGAAGAGGTGCTCTACGATGCTCAAGCAAGCCTTCGCCGCCATTCTCCTCGCCGGCCTCGCCGGCCCGCTCGCGGCGGCCCCGCCGGAAGGGCCGGCGACGACCTTCCAGGGCAGCGACCTCTTTTCCCTCGAGGTCGCCTCCGACCCCCAGATCAGCCCGGACGGGACGAAGATCGCCTATGTCCGCCGCTCCGGCGACGTGATGACCGACCGCATGCGCTCGACCATCTGGCTGGTCGACACCCGAAGCGGCGAGCAGGTTCCGCTGGTCGCCGGCCCGGGCGGCCACAGCCAGCCGCGCTGGTCGCCGGACGGCCGCCGCCTCGCCTACGTCTCGACCGCCGAGGGCGGCGCGCCGCAGCTGTTCGTCCGCTGGATGGAAAGCGGCGAATCGGTGCGCATCACCGGCCTGCCGCAGTCCCCCTCGTCGATCGCCTGGTCGCCCGACGGGCGCCGCATCGCCTATTCGATGTTCGTTCCGGACGAGGGGATGAAGCTCGGCTCGGCGCCGGCCAAGCCGGAAGGTGCCCAATGGGCGCCGCCGCTCGAGGTGCTGACCGCGATCGCCTACCGGTCCGACGCAGCGGGTTACGCAAAGCCGGGCTACAGCCACCTCTTCCTGGTTTCGGCGGACGGCGGCGCACCGCGCCAGCTCACCTTCGGCGCGCGCAACCACGACGGGCCGCTTTCCTGGGCGCCCGACGGGCGGACGATCGTCTTCTCCGGCAATCGCAACGCCGACTGGGAACGCGAGCCGTTCGACACCGAAGTCTACGCCCTCGACGTCGACGGCGGCGCAATCAGGGCGCTCACCGACCGGCGCGGCCCGGACGAGCAGCCCGCAATCTCGCCCGACGGACGAACCATCGCCTACGTCGGCTACGACGACCGGCGGCTGTCCTACCAGAGCAACGTCCTCTACGTGATGAATCGGGACGGCAGCGGCCGCCGGGCGCTCGCCGAATCGCTCGACCGCAGCGTCAACGCCCCGGTCTGGGCGGCGGACGGGCGTTCGATCCTCGTCTCCTACGAGGATCGCGGCCTGACCCGCGTCTCGCGGATCGGCCTCGACGGAAGCGTCCGCCCCCTGACCGACGCGCTCGCCGGCTCGGGGCTCGACCGCCCTTATGCCGGCGGCGACTTCAGCGTCGCCCGCGACGGAACCCTGGCGATCACCGCCGGCAGTGCGGCCCGGCCCGCCGACGTCGCGCTGGTCCGGGGAGCGGCGGCGCCGCGGCTCCTCACCCACCTCAATTCCGACCTGCTCGGCGCAAAGCGGCTAGGGGAGGTGCGCAAGATCGCCGTCACCTCGTTCGACAAGCGGCCTATCGATGCCTGGCTGACGCTGCCGCCGTCGTGGCGCGAGGGGCAGCGCGTGCCGCTGATCCTCGAGATTCACGGCGGCCCGGTCGCCGCCTACGGCCCCTATTTCTCGACCGACGACCAACTCTATGCGGCCGCCGGCTTTGCCGTCCTGTCGACCAACCCGCGCGGCTCCTCCTCTTATGGGGCGGAGTTCGCGAACCTCATCCACCATGCCTATCCGGGCCGGGACTATGACGATCTGATGGCGGCGGTCGACGCCGCGGTGGCCCAGGGCTTCGCCGATCCCGACCGGCTGTTCGTCACCGGCGGTTCCGGCGGCGGGGTCCTCACCACCTGGATCGTCGGCAAGACCGACCGGTTCAAGGCTGCCGCGGCGCAGAAGCCGGTGATCAACTGGACGAGCGAGGCGCTGACCATGGACATGACCCTGTTCACGTCGCGCTACTGGTTCGAGAAGAAGCCGTGGGAGGATCCGACCGGCTATTGGGCGCGCTCGCCTCTGTCGCTCGCCGGCAACATCCATACGCCGACCCTGGTGGTGGTCGGGAGCGAGGATTATCGCACCCCGGTCAGCGAAGCGGAGCAGCTCTACGCGGCGCTTCAGATCCAGGGGGTGCCGACGGCTCTGGTAAAGGTCCCCGGAGTCGGCCACGGCGCGATCGCGTCGCGGCCGAGCCAGTCGGCGGCCAAGGCCGCGGCGATCCTGGCGTGGTTCAGGAAGTATGAGAAAGGCGCGGGAGGGCGGTAAGCGCCATCCCGCCGGACGAACCGTCATCCCGGCGAAGGCCGGGATCCTGGCGAGGACAAGGCACAGCGGCCTTCTCCCCACGAGGCCCCGGCCTTCGCTGGGGCGACGGACGAGGTTACGCCGCCCGGCGCATCCCCGTCTCGGAAAGCCAGGCGCGCGCCTGGCGCTGCGCCTCGGCGATCTCGCGGGCGCTCATCTCCTCGGCGATCTCGGCGCGGCATTCCTGCGCCCGGTCGCTGCCGTTCAGGGCGGCGAGGTTGAACCATTTGTGCGCTTCGATGAGATCGACGTCGATCCCGTTCGACCCGGTCGAGTAGGCGACGCCCAGCTCGTAGAGCGCGTCGCAATCGCCTGTGGCGGCTTCGGCGAGACGGCTTTCGACCAGGAAAGCGGCGGATTTCAGGCTGATCCCCATTTGACGTGCCCCTTCTTTTAATCGGCGTCGGGGAGAGGATTGCGCCGCCGGTTCCCAACAAATGGTTAACGCCGCGGTGACCAAATTCGGGGACAGGCACACAACTCACTTCGGGACGCGGTATCCGGGACAGGCACGTAATATTCCATGCCGCCGGGAAACGGAAATCGGTGCCTGTCCCCAATTTCCCGGGAAACGGAAATTGGTGCCTGTCCCTAATTTCGAATTAATTGGTGCCTGTCCCCTAATTCGGGATCAGGCGGGGTCCACCGCGAGATTGTCGATCAGCCGGGTCATCCCGAGCTTCGCCGCCGCGAGCAACCGGGCGGGGCGGTCGAGGCGTTCCAGGGGCGCGAGCGTTCCCGTATCGCAAAGCGCGACATAATCGATCGGCTCGAACCCCGCCTTCACCAGCTTCTCGCGGGCCGCCGCCAGAACCTCGCCGACATCGCCGCCCCGCCGGATCGCGCCCGCCGCCTCGCCGAGGGCGCGCGGAAGCGCCCGCGCCGCCTTGCGCTCGGCCTCGGTCAGGTAGGCGTTGCGCGAGGACAAAGCGAGGCCGTCGGCGTCGCGCTGGGTCGGGACTCCGACGATCTCGAGCCCGAGATCGAGGTCCTTCGCCATCCGGCGGATCACCGCGAGCTGCTGGAAATCCTTTTCGCCGAACAGAGCGACGTCGGGCGCGACCTGGTTGAACAGCTTCAGCACCACCGTGGCGACCCCGTCGAAATGGCCGGGCCGAGCGGCGCCGTCGAGGCCGTCGCTCACTCCCGCGACGCTCACAATGGTGGCGAAGCCCCCGGGATAGACGGTCTCCGCGTCGGGCGCCCAGAGGAGGGCGCAGCCCGCTTCGTCGAGCATCTTTGCGTCGCTCGCCTCGCGGCGCGGATAGGTGGAGAGATCCTCGTTCGCGCCGAACTGCATCGGATTGACGAAGATCGAGGCGACGACATGCTCGGCCCGCCGCCGGGCCTCGGCGACCAGCGCCATGTGGCCGGCGTGGAGCGCGCCCATCGTCGGCACCAGCGCGATCCGGCCCCCGCCGGAGCGAAGCTCGGCCACCGCCGCCCGAAGCGCCGCGACGTCACGGACCGTTTGCACCGCTTTCCCGCCTCCGATATCAGCTTGGCCGTCGCCCTTGGGCGGGCCCCGGGGCAGAATCAAGAAATTTGGAAGCGATCACATGACGGCGCCGCACTTCATCATCTTCGCCAACGAGAAAGGCGGCACCGGCAAATCGACCACCGCCGTCCACAGCGCGGTCGCGCTGGCCGCGGCCGGCCGCAAGGTGGCGGCGCTCGACATGGACACCCGGCAGCGCACGCTCGGCCGCTACCTCGACAATCGCGCCGAGACCGTGAAGCGCCTCGGAGTGGACCTGCCGATGCCCGCCTACGACACGTTCGATCCGGCCAAAGGCGAGCCGATCGACGCCGCTCTCGACCGGATCGGCCAGGGCGTCGATCTGGTCGTGGTGGACACGCCCGGCCGGGACGATCCCGACGCCCGCCTCGCCATGCTTCGCGCCGACACGCTCGTCACGCCGATCAACGACAGCTTCGTCGACCTCGACCTGATCGGCCAGGTCGACGCCGAGACCTACCGGGTCCGCCGCCCAAGCTTCTATGCCGAGCTGGTCTGGAACAGCCGCACCCAGCGCGCCAAGACCCACGGCGCGAGCGTCGACTGGGTGGTCCTTCGCAACCGCATGCAGCATATCGAGGCGCGCAACATGCGCCGGGTCGGGGAGGCGCTGGGCGAGCTTTCCCGCCGGGTCGGCTTCCGGGTCATTCCCGGCCTCGGCGAGCGGGTGATCTACCGCGAGCTCTTCCCCAAGGGCCTGACTTTGCTCGACCTCGCCCAGCTCGGCGAAGTCGGCATCGCCCACATCGCCGCCCGCCAGGAGCTGCGCGAGATGATCGCCGGCTTCGCCCTCCCGCAGGACGCCGCGGCGGCCCCGGCCCGTGCCGCCGCCGCGGCGGGCTGAACGATGGGGGCGCTCGTCCTCCTTGCCGCGGGCGCTCTCGTCTGGGCGTGGTGGAGCGGGAAGCTCAAGGGCTTCACCTACGACGATATCGTCGCCGCGCTGCTCTTCCTCCTCGGCCTTCGCTTCCTCACCACCGGCCGGCTGCTTCCCGGCGCCGCGCTGATGAGCGGCGCCCTGCTCTGGGCCGCCTGGCGCCGCCCGAAAGCCGCAGCCCCGACCATGCCGGTCGAGGACGCACGGCGCCTGCTCGGAGTCCGGGAGGAAGCGACCCTCGCCGAGATCCGCGACGCCCACCGCCGGTTGATCGCCCGGGTCCATCCGGACGCCGGCGGCTCCGCCGAGCTCGCCCGCCGGGTCAACGTCGCCCGCGACACCCTCGTCGCGGAAATGAACCGGCGGACGCCTCGCGCGTCTTGACGCCGTTCCCGACACCAACGCCTTCACGGAGACCTAGATGAGCCACCGCTTCAACGCATCCTCCCTGCGCGAGTACGACATCAGGGGGGTGGTCGGGGAGACGCTGGCCGAGGACGACGCCGAGGCGGTCGGCCGAAGCTTCGGCACCGTGGTGCGCCGCGCCGGCGGCCGGCGGGTCGCGGTCGGCTGGGACGGGCGGGAAAGCTCCCCCGGGCTCGAGAAGAGGCTGGTCGAAGGCCTGACGCGGAGCGGCTGCGACGTCGTCCGCATAGGCCTCGGCCCCACCGCGATGCTCTATTACGCGGAGGCCGAGCTCGGCGTGGACGCCGGGATCCAGATCACCGGGAGCCACAATCCCGCCAATTACAACGGCTTCAAGATGGTGCTCCGCCACTCCGCCTTCTTCGGCGAGGCGATCCAGGCGCTTGGCCGGATGTCCGCCGCGGGCGATTGGGAGGAAGGTTCCGGGACCGTCTCCGATCAGGAGGTGATGGACCGCTACGTCGACCGCCTCCTCGAAGGTTTCGATGGCGATTCGTTCCGGATCGGCTGGGACGCGGGAAACGGGGCCGGCGGGCCGATCGTCGAACGCATCGTCAAGCGCCTCCCGGGCGAGCATTTCACCCTCTACACCGACATCGACGGCCGGTTCCCGAACCACCATCCGGACCCCACCGTCGAATCCAACCTCGAGGACCTCAAGCGGCTCGTCGCCGAGAAGGGCCTGGACTTCGGAGTCGCCTTCGACGGCGACGCCGACCGGATCGGCGCGGTGGACGGGGAGGGCCGGGTGATCTGGGGCGACCAGCTCCTGTCGATCCTCGCCGAGCCGGTCCTCCAGGCGCTCCCCGGCGCGACCATCATCGCCGACGTCAAGGCGAGCCAGGCCCTGTTCGACCGGGTCGCCGAGCTCGGCGGCAAGCCGGTGATGTGGAAGACCGGGCACAGCCTCATCAAGTCCAAGATGAAGGAGACCGGCGCGCCGCTCGCCGGAGAGATGAGCGGCCACATCTTCTTCGCCCACGAATGGTACGGCTTCGACGACGGCATCTACGCGGCGCTGCGCCTGATACGTGCCGTGAGCCGGCTCGGGGGATCGCTCACCGCGCTGCGCTCGGCCATGCCGGCGATGGTCAACACGCCGGAAATCCGCTTCCAGGTCGACGAAAGCCGCAAGTTCGCGGTCGTCGACGAAGTGCTCGAACGGCTCGAGCGGGACGGCGCCCGGGTCGATCGCACCGACGGGGCGCGAGTGAGCGATTCGGACGGCTGGTGGCTGCTGCGCGCGTCCAACACCCAGGCGGTCCTGGTTGCGCGCGCCGAGGCCTCAAGCGACGCTGGCCTGGACCGCCTGAAGGCAGCCCTGGTCGA
>Ga0307279_10000077_pt1 | contig 10732 bp, 8 predicted proteins | sample ER_DNA_118_FD_194484 | JGI IMG/M metagenome (GOLD analysis project Ga0307279, IMG submission 194484) | Bulk soil microbial communities from the East River watershed near Crested Butte, Colorado, United States - ER_DNA_118 | ecosystem: Environmental > Terrestrial > Soil > Floodplain | place: USA...
GTACCAGCTCCCTTTCTCTCCGCCGGGCTTCAGCCCCAGCGACATGAACTGGCTGGCGACATAGGCCGCGGCGACGTCGTAGCCGCGCGATCCGGTGTCGCGCCCTTCGAGCGCATCGTCGGCGAGGAAGGCGACATGGGCCTTGAACCGATCGGCGGAGAAACCCCGGGAGCCCGCCGGGGCCTCGCCTTGCGGCTTCGGCGGCTGGGCGAAGGACGCGCCGGCGACGGCAAGGGCGAGAACGGCGGCAAGACGGAGGGAACGCATCGGCATCCTTTCGGGGAGAAGGCGGCCAAGCTCCTATGGGCCAAGGACTATTCCGGCAAGGGGGGCTTCCGTCCGTCGCCCCGATGCGCCTAGGAACCGGCGCCCCCATGTCCGGAGTCGCCATGAACCGCCTCGCCCTCGCCGCCCTCGCCCTCCTCTCCTCGACCGCCGCTTCCGCCGCCGGCAAGCCGGCCTTCGACCCCGCGCGACTGTCGAGCCACGTACGGATTCTCGCCTCGGACGATTTCGAAGGCCGCGGCCCGGCGACGGCCGGCGAGACCAAGGCGATCGATTATATCGTCGCGCAGATGAAGGCGGCGGGGCTTCAGCCCGGCGGCGCGCCCGTCAACGGGCGCCGCGGCTGGACTCAGGACGTGCCGCTCCTGCGCTCCTCGATCGAAGGGACTCCAAGGCTGTCCTTCGACGTAGGGGGACGGCGCCAGCCGCTCTCGCAGGGGGAGGAGATCGCCGTCCGGGCCGCCCTCACCGGCGCCAGGCAGGTGTCGATCGCCGACGCTCCGCTGGTCTTCGTCGGCTACGGGGTGCGCGCTCCGGAGCGGAACTGGGACGACTTCAAGGGCGTCGACCTGCACGGCAAGATCATGGTCGTCCTGGTCAACGACCCCGATTACGAGACGGGCGGTTCCACGGGCGATTTCGGCGGCAAGGCGATGACCTATTACGGCCGCTGGACCTACAAATATGAGGAAGCGGCGCGCCAGGGCGCGGCCGGCGTGCTGGTCGTCCACGAGACCGGCCCAGCCTCGTACGGCTGGGCGACGGTGAAGAATTCCAACACCAATACGATGTTCGACATCGTCCGCCAGAACCCGGCCGCGGCGCACTCGCCGATGGAGGGCTGGATCCAGCGAGACCAGGCGGTGGCCCTGTTCCGCGCCTCGGGCCTCGACTTCGAGGCGTTGAAGCGCCAGGCGCAGAGCCGCGACTTCCGCCCGGTGCCGCTGAAGGCGAGCTTCTCGGCCGACTATGCCGTCGACGCCAAGGTGATCACCTCGCACAACGTCGTCGGCCGGGTCCCCGGCAGGAGCCGGCCGGACGAGACCGTCATCTATTCCGCCCATTGGGACCATCTCGGCGTCGGCCGGCCCGACGCGCGCGGCGACGCCATCTACAACGGCGCGGTCGACAACGCGACCGGCATCGCCGGCCTGATCGAGATGGGCCGCGCCTTCGCCCACGGCCCGCGTCCGGCACGGTCGGTCGTGTTCCTCGCCGTCACCGCCGAGGAGAAGGGCCTGCTCGGCTCCGAATATTATGCCTCCAACCCGCTCTACCCGCTGGCGAAGACGGCAGGCGTGATCAACATGGACGCGCTCGGCGTGGCCGGACCGGCGCGCAACTTCTCGATCTCCGGCTCCGCCAGGCTCGGTCTCCTCGACGACCTCGTCGCCGAGGGCCGCCGCCGCGGCCGGACCTTCATGCCGGAGCCGCATCCGGAAAATGGCGGCTTCTACCGTTCCGACCATTTCCCGATGGCGAAGCGCGGGGTCCCGGCGGTGTCGTTCGAGAGCGGCAACGACCTGGTGGAGGGCGGCACCGCCGCCGGCGAGGCCGCGGCCCAGGCCTATACGCGCGACCGCTACCACCAGCCCGCCGACGAATGGAGCCCGGACTGGAACCTCGCCGGGATGGCGCGGGACCTCGAACTGGTCCAGGCCGTCGGCGCCCGCCTCGCCGATTCGCGCGAATGGCCGAACTGGAGCGCCGATTCGGAGTTCCGCGCGGCGCGCGACGCAACGGCCGCGCAGCGCCGCTGAAGCTCGGCAAGGCAGGCCTTTGCAAGCTGGACTTCATAGCGGCTACGAAATAATCCTCCGCCAAACAGGGAGGAAGCGAGCATGAATCACCGGCTGTTGGGCCCGTCCGTCTGTTGCCTGGCACTGCTTCTCGCCGGCTGCGGCGGCGATTCCGAAGAGGCCGCCGCTCTGGTCAAGTCCGGTGCCGCGCTCGAGGCGAAGGTGGGGGAGCCGGGGAAGAACTCGGCAATGCCCGGCCCGGACGACCCCGATTACAAGGCATTCGCCGCCGCCACCGAGAAAGGAATGACCGCGCTCGGCACGGACGCCATGCCGGCCGACGGCCTCGACAGTTTCCAGAAGCTGTGCGGGCCGGCGGCCCGGATCACCGTCGGCTATTTAAGCGCCGGCACCGGCGGAGTCGCCGAGGGAGAGGCGAAGGCGGCCGCGATGAATGCCAACGCCGTCAAATATATGGACCAGGTGTTCACCCCGCTTCTCTATTCCGCGCATTGCACCGCGGTGCACATGCCGGCGGTCGAGAAAGTCGCCGACGAGAAGCCGGACGAGAAGATGCAGGCGGCGATGCGGCAGGTCCAGGGTGGCGCCTTCGGCCAGGCCATGGGCCTCCTCCAGATCGCCGGCGATCCCAGCCTCGATGCCGCCCGGCACAAGCGCGCGCTCGACCTCATCGCCTCGGACGCGGGCAACTTCGCCCTCGCCCTCAACCGCGCCCAGCGTCAGCAGGTCGCCCAGCTCGCCGACTCGGTCACGCAGGCCAATGCCGGAGCGAAAGGCCCGATGGAGCAGGTCAAGGCCGCCGTCGCCAAGGCGCCCTGCGGGAAGCTCTGCGGGGTCTAGGGAACGGGGGCGACAACGGCAGGAGGCCTCGCCTCGGCGTCACCCTGAACTTGTTTCAGCGTCAAGGTCTCCGCCCGCATTGCGGCTCGTCGCTGGTTGCTGAAACAAGTTCAGCATGACGGGGGAGGAGAGCGCTCCACCGTTCCGATATGCGTCGCCTATTTCCGCCCGAACAATTTCTCGATGTCGCCGTGGGCGAGCTTCACCCAGGTGGGGCGGCCGTGGTTGCACTGGCCGCTGTGCGGGGTGACCTCCATCTCGCGGAGCAAGGCGTTCATCTCGGCGACGGAGAGGGTCCGTCCGGCGCGGACCGAGCCGTGGCAGGCCATGGTGGCGGCGACGTGGTCGAGCCTTTCCTTCAGCGACAGCGCCGAATCGAAGGCGGCGAGCTCGTCGGCGAGGTCGGTGACGAGGCCCTTCATGTCCGCCTGGCCGAGCAGGGCCGGGGTTGCGCGGACGAGGACGGCGCGAGGGCCGAAGCGCTCCAGTTCGAGACCCATTTCGGCGAGCTCGCCGGAACGCGCCTCGAGCCGGTCGCAGCCCGGCTCGTCGAGCTCGACCACCTCCGGGAGGAGCAGGGCCTGGCGCGCGACCCCGCCGTTCGCCATCGCGCGGCGCATCCGTTCGAGCACCAGCCGCTCGTGGGCGGCGTGCTGGTCGACGAGGACGAGGCCGTCCTGCGCCTCCGCGACGATGTAGGTCGCCGCGACCTGGCCGCGGGCGACTCCCAGCGGGAAGGCGTTCGCGGCCTCGCTCGCCGTCTCGGCGCGGGCGGCGGGAAGGTAGTCGGAGCGGGCCTCATGGACGCGGCCGTATAGCCCCTCCGTTTCAGGGAAGTGGTTGGGGGTGGGGCCGGTGTAGGTGAAGAGGCCTGCGCCTGGCGATGCCGACCTTCCCCACCCCAACCCCTCCCCTGAAGGGGAGGGGCTTCCGCTCTGCCACGGAACGTTGGCCGCCGCCGGCTGGGCGCTCCGGAAGCCGGCCTGGTCGAGCGCGTGACGCAGTCCGCCGACGATGAGGCCGCGAATCAGAGCCGGCTCGCGGAAGCGCACCTCCGTCTTGGCGGGATGGACGTTCACGTCGACCTCGTCCGCCGGCAGGTCGATGAACAGAGCGACGACGGGATGGCGGTCGCGGGCGAGCAGATCCTGATAGGCCGCGCGGACGGCGCCGATCAGCAGCCGGTCCCTCACCGGCCGGCCGTTGACGAAGAGGAACTGGTGGTCGGCCACTCCGCGGCTGAAGGTGGGGAGGCCGGCGACTCCGCCGAGACGGGCGAGGCCTCGGCCGAAGTCGATGGCGACGCTGTTTTCGTGCAGCGCGCGGTCGGTGAGCGCCGCGACGCGCGCCGGGCGGTCCTCGCCGGGCTGGACGGAAAGGGTTCGCCGCCCGTCATGCTCGACGCTGAAACCGATATCGGGCCGGGCCATGGCGAGGCGCTTCACCGAATCGAGGCAGGCGGCATATTCCGACCGCTGGGAACGTAGGAACTTGCGGCGCGCCGGGACCCGCGCGAACAACCCCTCCACGACGATCCGGGTGCCGGGAGGAAGCGCTGCAGGCCCCTCCCCCGCGAGCCGGCCATTGTCGACCCGCCGGCTCCAGCCGTCGGCGCCCCGGGTCCGGCTCTCGACGGCGAGGGTCGCGACGCTGGCGATGGAGGGCAGCGCCTCGCCCCGGAAGCCGAGCGTCGTCACCGCCTCGATCGCCTCGTCGGGAAGCTTCGAGGTGGCGTGCCGCTCCAGCGCCAGCGCGATCTCGGCCGGAGCCATGCCGCAGCCGTCGTCGGCGACCTCGATCCGGTCCAATCCTCCGGCGGAAAGGGCGATCACGATCCGGGTAGCCCCCGCGTCGATCGAATTCTCCACCAGCTCCTTCAACGCGCTGGCCGGCCTTTCGACCACTTCGCCGGCCGCGATGCGATTGACCAGATGCTCCGGCAGGCGGCGTATTGACATGGATCGGGCTTCTAGCCCAACGCGCCTTATCCCGCGAGCTTGTTAACTCATTTGTGGAACAAGCGGAGGGGCCACCCTATAGAGAGAGGCGAACGCGCCGGGCACGATGCCGCGGCGCCGGTTTGAGAAGCGGGACCAACCTCGATGTCATTCATGCGTTTCTTCAAGTTCCCCTCCCACGACATGGCGATCGACCTCGGAACGGCGAACACGGTCGTCTACGTTCGGGGGCGCGGCGTGGTCCTCAACGAGCCGTCGGTGGTCGCGATCGAGACGATCAACGGGGTGAAGCGCGTGAAGGCGGTCGGCGACGACGCCAAGATGATGATGGGCAAGACCCCCGACCAGATCGAGGCGATCCGCCCGCTTCGCGACGGGGTGATCGCCGACATCGACGTCGCCGAGCAGATGATCAAGCACTTCATCCAGAAGGTCCATGGCAAGCGCCGCTTCCCGCGCTGGCCGGAGATCGTGATCTGCGTGCCGTCGGGCTCCACCTCCGTCGAGCGGCGCGCGATCCGCGACGCCGCCTCCAACGCCGGCGCAAGCCAGGTGTGGCTGATCGAGGAGCCGATGGCCGCGGCGATCGGCGCCGACATGCCGGTCACCGAGCCGATCGGATCGATGGTCGTCGACATCGGCGGCGGCACAACCGAGGTCGCCGTCCTCTCGCTCCGCGGTCTCGCCTACACCACCTCCGTCCGGGTCGGCGGGGACAAGATGGACGAGGCGATCAGCTCCTACGTCCGGCGCAACCACAACCTGCTGATCGGGGAGGCGACGGCCGAGCGGATCAAGAAGCAGGTCGGGATCGCCAAGCCGCCCACCGACGAGGAAGGCAGGCCGAGCGACGGCCTCTCGGTCCACATCAAGGGCCGCGACCTCGTCAACGGGGTCCCCAAGGAGATCACGATCAACCAGCGCCAGATCGCCGAGGCTCTGTCCGAGCCGGTCAACACCATCGTGGAGGGCGTGCGGATCGCGCTCGAGAACACCGCGCCCGAGCTCGCCGCCGACATCGTCGACCAGGGAATCGTGCTCACCGGCGGTGGGGCTCTCCTCCAGGGTCTGGACGAGGTGCTTCGCGACGAGACAGGCCTTCCCGTCACCGTCGCGGACGATCCCCTGACCTGCGTCGCGATCGGGACCGGGCGGGCGCTCGAGGAAGAGATTTTCCGCGGCGTTCTGCTGACCGCTTGAGACGGTCGGCCTGGAGAGGGTCGCTGTGATGTTCGCGCGTTCCATCCCAGCGGGGCCGAAGCGGGCTTTCCAACCCCGCGCCGCGGCGCCGTACCTCCCCGTCATCCCGGTGGAGGCCGGGATCTTTTGGCGTGGAGGGCGCCTGCATTCTTCACCCGACGAGGCCCTGGCCTCCCCCGGGGCGACGGTCTTTGGACGGGCCCCGGCCTCCGCGGGGTCGGTCCGTCTCGAGACCGGGAAGTAACGGCGTGGCGCCGCCTTCCACCCGGCGCCCCGGTTTCTCCCGAAGGGCGCAATACGGACTGTTCCTCGGCTACGTCACAGCGGTGGCCGGAATCCTGTTCGCCGTGCTCCTGCTCGGCGTGGCGATCGTCGACCCGACCGGTTTTCGGGCCCTGAAGGGGGCGGCGCTCGACGCGACGGCGCCGGTCCAGGCGGGTGGGCGCGGGATCGTCCGCTTCGTCGGCGGCATCGGCAGCTCGGTCTCCAACTATTTCCTCGCCGCCTCGCAGAACGCCGAGCTCAAGCGCCGGCTCGACGCCAGCCGGCGCAGGCTGGTCCAGGCGCGCGTCCTCGAGCTCGAGAACCAGCGGCTCAAGGCGCTTCTCAAGCTCGGCCAGGACGAGCCCGGCGCCATCGCCGTCACCCGCATCGTCGGGTCGTCCTTCGATTCTCCGCGCCGCACCGCGGTGCTCTCGGCCGGCGGCTCCTCGGGGGTCCGGCCGGGCCAGCCGGTCCGCTCTCCGGAAGGGCTGATCGGCCGGGTGATCGAGACCGGCCGCTGGGCGAGCCGGGTCCTGCTCGTCAGCGACGGGGCGAGCAACGTCCCCGTTCGCCTGGCCCGCGACGGCACTCCCGCAATCGCCACCGGTCGCGGCGACGGGACGATCGAGCTGAAGACGCTGGAGGTCGGCAAGAACCCGTTCCGGCGCGGCGACGTGCTCGTCACCTCCGGCGTTGGCGGCCTCTATCCTCCGAACGTTCCGGTCGCCGTTGTGGTCGCGGTCCAGGGCGACGCCACCGTCGCCAAGCCGCTCGCCGATCCCTCGCGGGTCGATTATGCGATGGTCTTTCCGGTCTTTCAGCCGGCCGCCGAAGCGCCGCTGTCGCCCCAGACCCAGCGCGCGCTCGAGGAGGCGGGTCAGTGAGCCGGATCGCCGGGTCGGGCCGCGACGTCGCGCTGCTTAGCCTGCGGCGAAGCTGGGTGCCGGTGGCGAGCACGATCGCGGCCGCACTGCTCGACCTCCTGCCGATCGTCGCGACGAGCCCGCTGGTCCCCGACTTCGCCTATCTCGTCCTGGTGGCGTGGCGGCTGCTTCGCCCGGAAATGTGGGCGGCGCAGGTCGCACTCCCCCTCGGCCTGGTCAACGACCTCATCGCCGGCCACCCGATCGGCCAGTCGATGGCGCTGTGGACCTTGACCTTCCTCGCGCTCGACCTGATCGACAGCCGGGCGGGCTGGCGCGACTATTGGATGGACTGGATGTTCGCGTCCATCGCCATCGCCTTCTACACGGCCGGAACCTGGGCCATCGCGCGGCTGATGGGCAGCCAGGTGGAAATGGCGGTGCTGGGCCCGCAGCTCGCGCTCTCGATCATCTGCTACCCGATCGTCGCGCGGCTGGTCATCGCGCTCGACCGCTGGCGCCTGGCGCGATGAACCGCAAGAACCGCCCGCTCGTCACCGAGAGCAACCAGGCCTTCACCTTCACCCGGCGGGCGATGGTGCTCGGCGGGGCACAGGGCCTGGTCGCGGCGGTGCTCGGCGGCCGAATGGCGTGGCTGTCGATCGCCGAGAACGAGCATTACAAGCTCCTTTCCGAATCCAACCGCGTCCAGATGCGCCTCATCCCGCCGCGGCGCGGCTGGATCGTCGACCGCTACGGCCACCCGATCGCGATCAACCGAAGCGACTTCCGGGTCGACCTGATCCCCGACCGGCTGAAGGAGCCGGACCGGATCATCGCCGAGCTGACCCGCCTGCTCGACCTGCCCCCCGACGAGGTGGAGCGGATCCGCGAGGAGCTGGCCAAGGCGGCGGGCTACCAACCGGTGCCGGTGGCGGAGAACCTCCCGTTCGAGAAATATGCCGCCGTGACGGTCCGCCTGCCCGAGCTGCCCGGGGTCTCGCCGCTCCGCTCCTTCTCGCGTTACTATCCCGAAGGCGCCGCGGTCGCCCACCTCACCGGCTATGTCGGCACGCCCAGTCGCGAGGATTACCTCGCCGAGGAGAAGAATCCCCTGCTCATCACCCCCGGCTTCAAGGTCGGCAAGGACGAGCTGGAAAAGACCATGGAGCAGCGGCTTCGCGGGAAGCCCGGCGCCGAGCGGATCGAGGTCACCGCCCACGGCAAGCTGGTGCGCGGACTCTCGACGGTTCCCGACCAGAGCGGCGGAGCGCTTCCGCTGACCATCGACATCGGCCTCCACAGCTACGCGGCGCGGCGCCTCGGAGACGAATCCGGTTCGATCGTCGTCCTCGACTGCCAGAGCGGCGACATCCTCGCCATGGCCTCGATGCCCGCCTACGATCCGAACAGCTTCTCCGATGGCATCAGCCACAAGGAATGGGCGATGATGGCGGACGACGAGCGCCATCCGATGATCAACAAGGTCTTCCAGGGGCTTTATCCGTCGGGCTCGACGATCAAGCCGCTGATGGCGCTCGCCTTCCTCGAGGCCGGGATCGACCCGAAGCGGCGCGTCGTCTGCACCGGCGGCTACAGGGTCGGCAACCACGTCTTCCACTGCGACACCGTCCACGGCGCCGTCGACATGCACGCCGCGGTCGAGCGGAGCTGCGACATCTATTTCTACCACACGGGCCTTCAGGCGGGCGCCGACATCATCGCCTCGATGGCGCGAAGGCTCGGCTTCGGCCAGAAGTTCGACCTGCCGGTCCCGACCCAGCGCTACGGCACGGTGCCCGATCCGGAATGGATGGAGCGCAAATACAAGCGCAAGTGGCAGGCCTACGACACGATCAACATGTCGATCGGCCAGGGCAACGTGCTCGTGAACCCTCTCCAGCTTGCCGTGATGGCGGCGCGGATCGGAAGCGGGAAGCTGATCCAGCCGCGGGTGGTCCGCACCCGGGACTCGGCGGCTCCGCCCGCCCTGCCGGTGACGCCGGAACATCTCGCCTTCGTTCGCGACGCGATGAGCGCGGTGGTGAACGGGCACGGTACCGCCACCGCCGCCAAGCTGCCGGTCGAGGGCGTGCTGCTCGCCGGCAAGACCGGGACCGCCCAGGTGCGGCGGATCACGATGGGCGAGCGCGCCGGCGGAGTCCGGTCGAACGAGAGCCTCGCCTGGCGGATGCGCGACCATTCGCTGTTCGTCGGCTTCGCGCCGGCCGACAAGCCCCGCTACGCCTGCGCCGTGATCGTCGAGCATGGCGGCTGGGGCGCGGCGGTTGCGGCGCCGGCCTGCCGCGACACGCTCACCTATCTGTTCGACAAGCCCAAGGCGATGGCCGCCCTGACCGCGCTCGAGACCCAGTGGGGCGGAACCATCGCCGAACGGATGAAGCGGCGCGCCGACGCCTGGCGCCCCGCCGAGCCGCCGCAGCCGGCCGAGAAGCCGAAGCCGGCCGCGGTCACCCAGAATCCCCGCCAGCCGCCGACCAAGATTACTCCGTGAGAACCCAAAGCCTCGTACCAGCGCCGATCGCCGACCTGCCCTGGCGGATGCTTGGGCTGGTGACGTTCATCACCGGTTTCGGCCTGCTCGTCCTCTATTCCGCGGCGGGCGGCAAGCTGATGCCCTGGGCGCTGCCGCAGGGGGCCCGTTTCGTCATCTTCCTCGCCATGGCGGTCGCGATTTCCCGGGTTCGCCCCGACAGGATGAAGGAATTCGCCTTCCCGGCCTATGGAATCGTCCTCCTTCTGCTCATCCTGGTCGAGGCTCTGGGCTTCGTCGGAAAGGGCGCGCAGCGGTGGCTCAGCCTCGGCTTCATGAACCTCCAGCCCTCGGAGCTGATGAAGCCGATCATCATCCTGGCGATCGCGCGCTTCTACGATCTCCTGCCGCCGGGCGAGATCCGGCGATGGAACGCGATCTGGCCGGCCGCGGCCCTGATCGGAATTCCCTGGGCGCTGATCCTGATCCAGCCCGACCTCGGCACCGCGACGATGGTGCTCGCCGGCGGCCTTACCATGATGTTCCTCGCCGGCCTGCCGCTGCGCCTGTTCGTCGGCGGCGCGGCGCTGGTCGCCGTGGCGGGGCCGGTCGCGTTCAGCTTCCTCCACGAATATCAGCAGAAGCGCGTGCTGATCTTCATGGATCCGGAGAGCGACCCGCTCGGCGCCGGCTATCACATCAGCCAGTCGAAGATCGCGATCGGCTCGGGCGGGATCTTCGGCAAGGGCTTCCTGAACGGAACCCAGAGCCACCTCGATTACCTGCCCGAAGGCCATACCGACTTCATCTTCGCCACCATGGCGGAAGAATGGGGCCTGTTCGGCGGCTTCCTTCTGATCGCCGCCTACGCGCTCGTGGTGAAATGGGGAATCGGAGTGGCGCTCGACGCCAAGGACCGCTTCTCGCGCCTTACCGCGGCGGGGTTGATCACCACCGTCTTCCTCTACGTGATGATCAACCTGATGATGGTGATGGGCATGGCGCCGGTGGTCGGGATCCCCCTTCCCCTCGTCTCCTACGGCGGTTCGGCGATGCTCACCGTCATGC
>Ga0307279_10000078_pt1 | contig 10704 bp, 14 predicted proteins | sample ER_DNA_118_FD_194484 | JGI IMG/M metagenome (GOLD analysis project Ga0307279, IMG submission 194484) | Bulk soil microbial communities from the East River watershed near Crested Butte, Colorado, United States - ER_DNA_118 | ecosystem: Environmental > Terrestrial > Soil > Floodplain | place...
CCGCTTTGGATCTCGCCCGGCAGGATCGCGGCCACACCCTGGTCCGGGCGCCGATCGACGGCGTAATCGGCAACCGCCAGGCCCAGGTCGGCGACTATGTCCAGCCCGGCACCCGCCTTCTCACCGTGGTTCCGACCACGGCGCTCTACGTCGTCGCCAACTTCAAGGAGACCCAGACCCGGCGAATGCTGGTCGGCGCCCCGGCGACCATCTCGGTCGACGCGCTCGGCGGCAAGTCGCTTCGCGGGCATGTCGAAAGCTTCGCCCCGGCGTCCGGCTCCGAGTTCGCGCTTCTGCCCTTCGAGCCCGGCGCTGGAAACTTCACCAAGATCGTCCAGCGTGTCGCGGTCCGGATCCGGATCGACGAAGGACAGCCCGAGCTTCGAGCGCTTCGATCCGGGCTTTCCGCCGATGTGTCGATATCGCTTCGGGATTAGAGCACGATGGCTTCAGGTTGAACCGATCCCCGGTCCAGGCACGATCGTCGCCCTGAACTCGTTCCAGGGTCCAGACCTCGACTCGAGAGGCGCACTCACCCTGGATGCTGAAACAAGTTCAGCATGACGAAGATTGGAATGCTCCAGCGCAAGTCGATCATGCGGGCCGAACCGACGCCGCCTCGTCGCCCCGGATTTCCGATCGAAAAAGGCTCACGCTCCGATTCCGGCGCTCCAGGACGGCGGTGCACCCGACCACTACAAGCCGGCGCTCGAGGCGGGGGGCTTCTCTTCTCAGGCATGAGCCCCGACGGCGCCCTCCCGGAGGTCGTCGAGCGCCCGGACCATCCGTGGTTCGTCGGCGTACAGTTCCACCCGGAGCTGAAGTCGAAACCCTTCGACCCGCATCCGCTGTTCGCGTCGTTCATCGAGACCGCGGTGAAGCAATCGCGGCTGGTATAAGTCTGCCTGCCAGCCACGTTGAGCCGCTTGACTTGATCTCCGACGCGGCTTCTACTGACGGTCCGTGGTAGGGGAAAATCTATGGATCGCAATGGGGTGGGGCTTTGTCCCAGTGGACGCGACTTGAATAGGGTGCGCCCGCGGCGGCCCGTTGCACGAAGCTCGCGCGAGTCAGGCTGAAGGTTCTTCGTCGTCGGCGGAGCCGCGTCCCCGCTCGAACGGTGCCTGGAATATCCGTGAGCCGATCAGGATCATTTTGTATCCGATCGCCGGATTGAGCAGCGCCAGGGCCGACATTGCCCAGCCTGCCAGCAGCAGTTCCAGGTAGAATACGGCGTCGGCCGCTACAATCATAGCCATGTCAAAGGCGAGAAACTCCGCCATCGATAAAGCTATCAGCGCGATGAACACCCATTTCAGGCGTTTATAGGAGCCGCGCGCAAATGCCGAGGCGATCGCCCCGCGCGTTTTATTTGCCGTTTTCGCCATAGCCCCGACCCACCACAAGACTGGCCGGCATTAGTCCCCAGATCTATTTTTGTGTCAATCGAATTTGTTCAGAGGTTTGAAAAAAACCTTTCGACTCATGTCGATGTTGCGGTGAGCTTAGCCGGGCAGTCACTGGCAAAACCAAGGGAGGAAAAAGTGGGGGTGTCAATCGAAAATCTGCCGCATCTTTCGCATAGCGTCAGCTTGGGGGAAGTAGTGGACCAGTCGCATGCCAGTGAAACGGCTGCGGTTGTCGGCCCGGTTTGCGTCGCCGTTATCGTCGATCCGCAGCTGCCGGTTATGATTGCTGTCGTGTTCATGTAATTGATCGTTCCCCCATCGCCCGCAAGCGATGGGGGAATTGGTTTCGGAGACGACCGATGCTTGCCAACGCTATCAAGGAAGAAGCCTCCTACTATTCGGAGGAGCTTCGATATCCTTACAACGATCCCGTCCTGGGAGCGGCCGTCGCAACGTTGAGCAGCCCCCACGAGATTTCGAACGGGGAGTTGATGGCGGCGGTGAAGCCGCTGTTCGCGAACACCTCGTGGCTCTCCCAGGCCGGACGGCGTTGGGTGGCGCACCTGAGCGCGGGAGCTTTCCACTATCCGCCCGTGCCCGGCGGTCGACCGCGGTGCGTTATCTCTCCGGCCGGGGCGACCCGCTGATCCTCTCGGTCACGGTGATGGCCGATGCCTTGCCGTATCGCTGTACCGTCGCGACCGACAGCGGCCGCATCCGCGAGGTGAAGGCCGCGCGGGATCACGACAACATGGCGCGCACCGGCATGACCTTGCTGCGCCAGCTTGGGGACGATAGCCGCGGCGACGCCCTGCTGAAGTTCTTCGGGCACGAAGCGCATTTCGTCCGGTGGCACGCGATGCGCGAATACGCCGCGCTGCGCGGGGCCGACGCCATTCCCGAGCTCCAGTCGGCGCTTGCCGCCGAGACCAGCCCCTATCTTGCCCGCGCCATCGACCGCCTCATCGAGGCCTTGCGCAAGCTTATCGAGGACCAAGCGAAATGTCTCTGACGATTGAACCTGGCGAATGCGAGCCGATCTGCGACCGCGAGCTGGAAGAGCGCTTCAGGTTGAACCGATCCCCGGTCCAGGCACGATCGTCGCCCTGAACTCGTTCCAGGGTCCAGGCCTCGACTCGAGAGGCGCACTCACCCTGGAGGCTGAAACAAGTTCAGCATGACGAAGATTGGAATGCTCCAGCGCAAGACGATAATGCGGGCCGAACCGACGCCGCCTAGTCGCCCCGGATTTCCGATCGAAGAAGGCTCACGCTCCGATTCCCGCGGTCCAGGACGGCGGTGCACCCTATCGCTCGGCCTCACTGCTGCCCCCACCGCGCCCCCACCAGCTTCCAGCCAAGGCCGTAGCGTCGGAAGCCGAGCACCGGCCCCAATTCCTCGCTCGCCTCCCGGTAGCGAAGCTCGAAGGCGTCGAGGCCCTGGTGGCGGATATAGGGGGCGAGATGACCCGGGCGGGTGGGGCCGGTGCCGGCCTGGCGCACCGGGATTTCCGAGAGCCAGGGCTTGAGGTCACCGAGGGCGATGGGCGGGCGTGCCTGCAACTCCCGCAGGCTTCGGCGGGCTCGGGCGATCCAGCGGGCGGCGCCCTCCGAGTCCTTCGCGAGCGGTTTCTCCAGGACTCCGCGCCACCAGCTTCGCGCCTGCGCCTTGGCGTCGGCCTCGAGGGCGGCGGCGTCGACGTAGGAGGCGAGCGTCGCATAGTCGCCGGCGCGCGCCGCCTCGCGCATTCGCCACAAGGTCCACCAGGGCGAGCCGAAATACCAGCCGGCGGCGAGCGCGACCACCAGCGCCGCGGCGGCGGCGAGGCCGATCCGTCGACGAGACCTCATTCCTCCTCCTTCGTCGGCGGCGGCTCGGCGATCCAGCCGATCCGCTTCACGCCCGCCCGCTGAAGCGCGAAGATCGCGCCGCTCAGGCACTTATATGGCGTCGCGAGGGTCGCATCGAGATGGACTCCGCGCCGCCGCCACGCGCCCGCGGCGGCGGTCAGCGCCTCGATGCCCATCGATCGCTCCTCCGTCTCGAAACGGCATTCCTCTCCGGCCATCCCGAAGGAGAGGTGGACGGGCCCCTCCGGCGGAAGCGCGGAGCAGGCGGTCGAGGCCAAGGAGAGTGCGCCCACGACAGGCGCGGCGGCGATCCCGGCAACGGCGGCCCCCCGGAAGATCTGCTTGGACATCCACGGGTTCTATCCCGAATTCCAACCCGTCGCCATCGCCGCCCAGCGGAACGAAGAAAGAACTTTCCTACACGCCCTGATGTGTGATCCAAGGTTAAGAATGGTCGGTTGCAAGCCTCGCACCTTGTCGAAGGGCGCCCCTTTTCGAGGGCTGTCGCGCCGTGCCCTCACCGGCGCGAGGCGCTCGGCCCGGCGGCGAAGCCGGCCGGGCGGCTTCGCCGCGGGAGACCGTCAACTTCGTCGACTTCGCGAACTTCGCGCCTTCGCCGTGGCCGCCGGCCGCTGCGTCGGTGGGTGTGACCTTCGTGTGACCTTTGCCGGCGGTCGCGGGCGTCCGTCGCGGGCGCGCTCGACGGCATCCCGGGCGGGAATGGCGGGCTGGGCTTGCGGTGCCGGCTCGGCTAGGAAGCTCCGCCACCTCGCGGCGTTTTTCGAATTGGAACAGTGCCTTGTCCTCGCGCGCCTTGCTCGCCTCGCTGCTCCTCGCCGCCGCCGCGCCGCCCGGGGCCGCGCCTGCGCCGGAGCATTTCTTCGTCGGCCGCACCGAAGGGTCGGGCACCGTGTCGGTCGCGCTCTCCGCCCCGCACAAGGTGCTCGACCATACGCGCGGCCGCCTCGACGCCTCCGGAGCGCTGCTTCTCGACCAGGTGGTGGAAGAGGAGGGGAAGCCGGCGCGTCGCCGCTCCTGGCGATTGGCGCGCGGGGCAGGGGGGCGGATCTCCGGAACCATCTCCGACGCGTCCACGCCCGTCTCGGGCGAGATCCGCGGCAACATCCTCCACCTCGCCTATCGCACGGTCGAGGGCGGAGCCCAGGTCGAGCAGTGGATCACTCTCCACCCGTCCGGGCGGACCGCGTCCAACCGGATGATCTTCCGCAAGTTCGGCTTCAAGGTCGCGAGCCTGGAGAGCACGATTCGCCGTCTCGACTGAGCGCCCGCCTTGGCGCGGCGGCTTCGCGCCGGCCCGGCCTCGCCGCGGCCAGGCCACTGCGTCCGCCCCCGATCGGTCGATTACGCTTGTTTAACCACCGTCGGTTAGACAGCTCTCGACCCACGACGCAGCAGGAAACCCGATATGCGCTTCTTCACCAGCCTCACCCGCGACGAGCGCGGCGCCACTGCCATCGAATACGGCCTCATCGCCGCCCTGATCGCGGTCGCAGCGCTGACCGCCATGAGCAATATCGGCGGTACCGTGAACCAGACGTTCAGCAACGTCTCGACGTCGATGAACGGCTAGTCGCCGCGGCGGCGCGGCGCGGCCCGGGTGCGTCCCGGCGGCCGCGCTCCGTTCCTTCGGACGCCGCGCTCCGGGCTCCGGCCGTCCTTGGGGAAGACGCAAGCCTTCGCCGCGCAGGCTGTGGCCATGTCCCGAGTCATCCCAGCCTATCTCCCGGTCGCCGCCGGCTTCGTCTTCGTCGCAACCAGGATGCTCACTCCGGTTCCGGCGGCGGCACCCCGAGTCGCCGCCGCGACCGCGGCCTCGACCGCCCCCGGCCTCGCCTTTCCCGAGGCGCAAGGCAGGCCGCCGCCCATCCCCGAATCCTGGCGGGCCGAGAAGCCCGAGGACCTCTCGCCCGGCGTGGGACTTTCCCGGCCCTTAGAGCGTCCCAGGGCGGCGCTTGCCGGCTCCGTCCGGCACAGCGGCTGCGCGGAGGTCCGCGCCGCCGGGGCCGCGCCCCTCCTCGAAGGTGAGCCGGGCTACCGACCGGAGAGGGACGGAGACGACGACGGCATCGCCTGCGAGCCGCGCCGCTACTGACCGACAGGGCGCCGCGGCGCCGCCGCGTTCAGCGGTTGAAGGTCTGGCTGAGAAAGCCTGGGACCGGGCCGTTCCAGCCGTCCTCGCCCTCCTCGTCCGCCGGCTCGGCGGAGCGCGGCTTCGGCGCCGCCGCCGGAGCGGCGGGAGCCTCGTCCCGGCTGCGCCGGCGGCGCGGCCGCCCGGCCGGAGCGGCGGCCTCCGCCGGTGCCTCGGCGGCGTCGGCGGCGCCCGCGGCCTCGGCCTCGGGCTCGGCTTCCGCCGGCTTTTCGCGGCGAGGGCGCCGGGCCCGCTCCGGACGCGCACGAGCGGGACGTTCAGGATCCGACTCGGGCTCGGCCCTCGGCTTCGTCTCGCGCTCTTCGGCGGGCTGCGCGGCGGGCGCGCCCGTGCCTTCCGCGGCGGGGATCTTGGTTCCGGTCAGTTTCTCGATCGCGTCGATCGCCTCGGCGTCCGCCGAGGTGGCGAGAGTTATCGCGACTCCGGTCTTGCCGGCCCGGCCGGTCCGCCCGATGCGATGGATATAGTCGTCGGGATGCCACGGCACGTCGAAGTTGAAGACGTGGCTGACGTCCTTGATGTCGAGCCCGCGGGCGGCGACGTCGGAGGCGACGAGGATGTTGATCTCGCCCTCCTTGAACCGGTCGAGCTCGCGGATGCGCTCGGCCTGCTCCATGTCGCCGTGGATCTCGCCGGCCCTGAACCGGGCCCGCTTCAGGCTCTGGGCGAGCTCGCGCACCGTCGTCTTGCGATTGCAGAAGATGATCGCGGTGCGCACGTCGTTGGCGCCGAGCCGCTCTTCGAGGACCTGCTTCTTGCGGCGCGAATCGACCTTGAGCAGCCGCTGGTCGATGAGCAGGTTGGACGAGGCGGGACGGCTGACCTCGATCGTCTTGGGATTGGACAGGAAGCGGTCGGCGAGCTTCTTGATCGGCCCCGGCATCGTCGCCGAGAAGAGCAGCGTCTGCCGGTTCGTCGGAAGCTTCGAGCAGATTTCCTCGATGTCGGGGATGAACCCCATGTCGAGCATCCGGTCGGCCTCGTCGATCACCAGCAGGTTGCAGTCGTTGAGCATGATCTTGCCGCGGCCGAACAGGTCCATCAGCCGGCCCGGAGTGGCGATCAGCACGTCGACGCCCTTCTCGAGCGCCTTCTGCTGGTCGCCCATCGAAACGCCGCCGATCAGAAGCGCCATCGAGAGCTTGTGGTTCTTGCCGTATTTCTCGAAATTCTCCGCCACCTGCGCCGCCAGCTCGCGGGTCGGCTCGAGGATCAGCGAGCGCGGCATCCGGGCCCGGCTTCGGCCCTGGGCGAGGATGTCGATCATCGGGAGGACGAACGAGGCGGTCTTGCCGGTGCCGGTCTGCGCGATTCCGATGAGGTCGCGGTTCATCAGCACCGAGGGGATGGCCTGGCGCTGGATCGGCGTAGGGTCGGTGTAGCCCGATTCCCCAACGGCCTTGAGCAATTCGTCGGAAAGGCCGAGGTCGGCGAAACTCATCTGGTATCCGGAAAAAAGATGGGGCGCCCCCGTCGAGGCGCGGCGCGAGCGGCTTGTGCGCAGGCGGGCGGCAATGTCAAGCGAAGGTCAGTCCGCGCGGACCAGTTCGAGCGTCCGGAACTTGTCTATTCCGCACTCGCCCCCCATCCGCGAGCGGATCGGATCGCGGTCGGCGCAGATCTGGCCGTCGCTGGTCGGAGTGACATAGAAGCCGTGGTAATAATCCAGCGCGGGGCAGCTGCTCTCCAGCTTCGCGCGGATCCGGCTGCGGTCGCGCAGGATGAGATCGACGCTGTTCTGCCCGATCAGGGCCGCTCCGGCGATCGCCCGCATCGGAACGCATTTGGGCCCCTTCTTCTCCTTCCAGCGCAGTGCCTGCGGCTGCGCGGCGCGGCCGGCGCCGGGGAGGGCGTCGGGCACCCGAATCATGATCCGCTCGCGGACGGTGACCTGGCCGTATCGGGTCTGCGCCTCGCCCGCCGACGGCGCGGCCGCGCCGGCGAGGGCGAGCAGCAGCGCGGCGGCGGCGGGGCGGAGCGAAGGAAACGACATCGCCGAGGCTTCTCGCGGCGACCGCTTGAACCCGCGATTAATCCGGCTTCGCGCCCGCCGGCCGGCGCTCGCTCGTTCAGCCCGTGCTTGCAGAACGGCCAATTGGATCATAGTGGTGCCCGCGACCGGGCGGCCCGATAAGGCCGCTTTCAAATCTACTGACGGAGAGACATGATGGCGACCGAGCCGCCGGCCAACCCCCTGCCCATTTTCTACGGCGGCCTGGAGCCCCTGTCGAGCAATCTCCACCCGAACTACCGCGTGCGTTCGTCCGAGGTCGCTCCGTTCCTCAGCGACGTTCACGCCATTCCGATCACGATCGACGAGTTCCCATCGATCCAGCGCTTCTGCCCGATCGTCTTCTCGAGCGGCGAGAACCCGGTTCCGCTCGCGTTGATGGGCCTCAACGAAGGCGTCAACGTCTACGTCGACGCAGAGGGCAAGCTGACCCAGGAGCTGTACGTTCCGGCCTACGTCCGGCGCTACCCGTTCATGCTCGCCCGGCTCGCGCCGGACGCGCAGGAGCTCTCGCTCTGCTTCGACCCGACGAGCGGCCTGGTCGGCGACTTCGAGGACGGCCAGCCCCTTTTCGACGGCGACAAGCCGAGCGAGGCGACGAACAACGTACTCAAGTTCTGCGAGGAGTTCGAGCTTTCGGCCCAGCGCACCGTCGCGTTCATGAACGAGGTCAAGACCGCGGAACTGCTGATGGAGGGGGAAGTCTCGATCCAGGCGAGCGGAATCGAGCAGCCCTTCATCTATCGCGGCTTCCAGATGATCAACGAAGAGAAGCTGCGCGAGCTTCGCGGCGACGAGCTGCGCCGGATGAACCAGAACGGCATGCTTCCTTTGCTCTTCGCCCATCTCTTCTCGATGCAGCTGGTGCGCGACATCTTCAGCAAGCAGGTCGCACAGGGCAAGGGTCCGGAGCTGGCGGGCGGCGGCACTCTGGGCGGCCTGGGCGACCGGAGCGGCACCATCGCCGGTGGCGTCGGGAACGCCTGATGGACGCGGCGGGCGCGGCCGCCCTGGACTATGACGGCGCCCGCTATTCGCGCGGCGCCGTCTGGCTCCACTGGACGATCGCCGCGCTGATCGTCGCCAACCTTCTGCTCGGCTTCTTCCACGAGGACTTCTCCCGGCCGGTGCGGGGGACGATGATGGGCCTGCACAAGTCCATCGGCTTCGCCGTGATCGCGCTGACCCTGGTCCGGATCGCGTGGCGCTTCCGCTATCGGCCGCCGCCCCTGGACGCGGCGCTCAAGCGCTGGGAGGCGGGCCTCGCCCGCCTCGTCCATGGCCTGTTCTACCTGCTCCTCCTCGCGATTCCGCTCTCCGGCTGGCTGATGGTTTCGACCGGGCGCAAGGTGAACCCGAGCCGCTTCTTCGGCCTGTTCGACATCGGCCCGATGCCGGTGACGCCGGGCCCCGAAGTGCACGAATTCGCCGAGAGCGCGCACGCGCTGCTCGGCTATGCGATGCTCGTCCTGCTCCTCCTCCACGTCGGCGGCGCGCTGAAGCACCATCTCGACGGGCACCGCCACCTGATCGGTCGAATGGCGCCCTGGCTGGCGCCGCGGCGCTAAGCGGAACCGCACCGCACCGCTCGCGCGGACCGTGAGAAGCCGGTGCCCGAAGGCCGCTCCTCTTCCTCCCGCCGGCTGCCGCGCTGGAGCATTGCTACGGCAGGCCAAGGCCTTGAAACCAATTGGCCATTTCATACATTCTAGCCAGCGCGCGGCCGTTTCCCCCCCTTTACGGCAGCGCGTCGAGCCCTCCTTCGGGAGGGCTTCCTCCCTGAACCTTGGCCACCCTGCGAACTTCGCAGGGTGGCTTTTTGTTGGGTCGTCCAGCCGGCCGGGTCATTCGGCCGCGAGCGCCTGCGTCGGCGCCAGCGCTTCCCGCGCAAGCGCTTCCGCGACTGAGGCGATGAGGCGGGCCACCCGGTCGAAGCCGGCCCCCGGCGCGCGCAGGTCCGGCGCCAGGTACAAGGAGCGATCGATCTCGATCTGGAGCGCGTGGATGCCCTCGGCCGGGCGGCCATGGCGGGCCGTGATCTCACCGCCGGCATAGGGATCGTTGCGCGCCACGGCGAAGCCCGCCTCGCGCGCCGCGGCCTCGGCGGCGGCGGCCAGACGGGGCGCGATGCTACGGCCGTACCGGTCGCCCAGCACCACGGGGGCCTCGCCGCCGAACGGGTTGCGCGGGGGCATCGAATGGCAGTCGAGCAGCACCGCGATTCCGAAATTCTCCCGGGCGGCTTCAAGGCCGGCGGCAAGGGCGGCGTGGTAGGGGCGGTGCACGGTGTCGATCCGCCGTCCCACCTCGTTAGCCGCGATTCGCTGCCGCCAGATCGAGCCGGCGCCCGCGATTCGCGCCGGAATGAGGCCGAGCCCGCCGCGGATCCTGGCGGTGTCGCCAAGCTCGGACGGTTCCGGTCGCGGGACCACAAGCGCGGGATCGATCTCCCGCTCGTCCCGGTTGAGATCGATCTCCGCCCGCGGCACGTCGGCGACAATGGCGCAGGCGCCCGCCGCCACCGCCCGCCACACGAGCCGGTCGACGAGGCGGTCCTCGAGCAGCTCGAGCTTGGCGCGCGACAGCCGCGCCGCGCCGAGCAGCGCCTGCGAATAGCTGCGGCCTGCGTGGGGAACCGACAGAAGGACGGGCGAGGCCGGCGCTTCCGGACCGAGGCGGCGGAAGGGGAGGGAGCCCGGGTCTGGCGGCGCGGCGGAGTCGGTCATTTGCCAATCAAGCGTAAGTAGTCCGCATTTGGCACGCAATCGGCTTGCGGGGGGGCAGGCGCCCCGCGGAGCGCTTGGCGCGCTGGCAATGGCCGATCGCTTCCGGCATAGAGGATCAAGGGCTACGCGCATCGGGCGCGGGGGTTCCCCGGAGTATCGGCGAATGGCGAGGATCCTGCTGGCGGAGGACGACGAGTCGATGCGGGTCTATCTCGCGCGCTCGCTCGAGCGCTCCGGCTACAGCGTCACCGCAGTGGACCGCGGCACCGCGGCCTTGCCCCTGATCGAGACCGAGCGGTTCGACCTCCTGCTGACCGACATCGTCATGCCGGAGATGGACGGGATCGAACTGGCCCAGAAGGCGGCGGCGGCCGCGCCGGACATGCGGGTGATGTTCATCACCGGATTCGCGGCGGTGGCGCTGAAGGCGGGGCGAAGCGCGCCCTCGGCCAAGGTGCTGTCGAAGCCCTTCCACCTGCGCGACCTGGTGGCCGAGGTCGACCGCCTGTTCCAGAGCGAGGACCAGCACGGGCGCCTG
>Ga0307279_10000079_pt1 | contig 10666 bp, 13 predicted proteins | sample ER_DNA_118_FD_194484 | JGI IMG/M metagenome (GOLD analysis project Ga0307279, IMG submission 194484) | Bulk soil microbial communities from the East River watershed near Crested Butte, Colorado, United States - ER_DNA_118 | ecosystem: Environmental > Terrestrial > Soil > Floodplain | place...
CGTCGCCCCAGCGCAGGCTGGGGCCCCGGCGGGTGAGAGGCGCCGCGTTCTTCACCCCCTGGGGTCCCAGCCTTCGCTGGGACGACGGGATGGGCTCAGTAATGAATTGCCCGGCCGTAGGCGTCGAGCACCGACTCGTGCATCATCTCCGACAAAGTCGGGTGGGGGAAGACGGTGTGCATCAGGTCTTCCTCGGTGGTTTCGAGCTGGCGGGCGACGGCGTAGCCCTGGATCAGCTCGGTCACTTCGGCGCCGACCATGTGGGCGCCGAGCAGCTCGCCCGTGTCGGCGTCGAAGACGGTCTTCACGAAGCCTTCCGCCTCTCCGAGGGCGATCGCCTTGCCGTTGCCGATGAAGGGGAATTTGCCGACGCGGACCTTTCGGCCCTCCTCCTTCGCCTTCGCCTCGGTCAGGCCGATGCTCGCGACCTGCGGCCTCGAATAGGTGCAGCCCGGGATGTTCCAGGTCTCGAACGGGTGCGGGTTCGTGCCCGCGATCGCCTCGACGCAGACGACTCCCTCGTGGCTCGCCTTGTGGGCAAGCCAGGGCGGACCGGTGACGTCGCCGATCGCGTAGAGGCCCTCGACGTTGGTGCGGCCGAAGCCGTCGACGGCGATATGGCCCCGGTCGGTCTTCACGCCCAGCGCCTCAAGGCCGATATTCTCGGTGTTGGGGACGATCCCGATCGCGACGATGGCGTGGCTGAACTCCTCGACCGCGCCGCCCTTCAGGGTCGCCTTCACCCCGTTCGGGCCCGTCTCCAGCTTCTCGACTCCGGAAGACGTGTGGATCGTCATCCCCTGCTTGGTCAACGCCTTGTGGACGAAGGCGGAGATGTCCGGGTCCTCGACCGGAAGGATGCGGTCGAGCATCTCGACGATCGTCACCTCGGCGCCCATGTCGGAATAGAAGCTGGCGAACTCGACCCCGATCGCCCCGGAGCCGATGACCAGCAGCCTGGTCGGCATGACCTTGGGGACCATGGCGTGGCGGTAGGTCCAGATCCGCTCGCCGTCCGACTTTGCGAAGGGCAGGTCGCGGGCGCGGGCGCCGGTGGCGAGGATGATGTGCTTCGCCTGGAGGGTCCTGTCGCCGACCTTGAGAATTCCATTGCCGGCGAGACTCCCCTCGCCCTCCACCACCGCGACCTTGTTCTTCTTCATCAGGCCCTTGACGCCGGCGTTGAGCTGGCCCGCCACCTTTCGGCTCCGGTCGACGATCTTCGCCAGGTCGAAGCCGGGCTTCTCCACGGTCAGCCCATAGGCGGCGGCGTGGGTCATGTAGTGGTAGATCTCGCTGGTGCGCAGAAGCGCCTTGGTCGGAATGCAGCCCCAGTTGAGGCAGATTCCGCCCAGTTTCTCCCGCTCGACGATCGCCACCTTCATCCCGAGCTGGCTGGCGCGGATCGCGGCGACGTAGCCGCCGGGGCCGGAACCGAGGACGATGAGGTCGTACGTGTCAGCCATTCGCAACTCCCAAGGCGCGTTCAGCGCCTTTCTTCCGACTTCCGGTGCCGCTCGAGCTCGTCGCCGACGAGCCGGACGATGTGGATGACGTTGGTCGAGCCGGGGGTTCCGAACGGGACTCCGGCGATGATGACGATCCGGTCGCCGCCCTTGGCGACCCCGTGGCGAAGCGCCATGCGCTTGGCCTTGGCGATCATCTCCTCGAAATTCTCGATGTCGCGGGTTCGGACCGCGTGCGCCCCCCACAGCAGTCCGAGTCGGCGCGCCGCCCGGGGCGAAGGGGTAAGGACGAGGAGCGGCACCGACGGGCGTTCGCGAGACAGCCGGCGCGCGGTAGAGCCCGACGAGGTGAAGCAGACGATCGCCTTCGCGCCGACCGTCTCGACCATCGTGTTGGCGGCCTGGGCGATGGCGTCGGCCGTGGTCGGATCGGGATCGGTGCGGGTGAAATGGACCCGGGCGGCGTAGCCCGGATCGCGCTCGACGCTGGTCGCGATGCTGTTCATCATCGACACCGCCTCGCACGGAAATTGCCCCGACGCGCTTTCCGCCGACAGCATCACCGCGTCGGCTCCGTCGTAGACGGCGTTCGCCACGTCCGAGACTTCGGCGCGGGTCGGAGTGGGCGCCTCGATCATCGATTCGAGCATCTGGGTGGCGACGACGACGGGGCGGCCGTAGCGCCGGGCCGCCTCGACGATCATCTTCTGGAGCGGCGGAACCGCCTCGGGCGGAAGCTCGACGCCCAGGTCGCCGCGAGCGACCATCACCGCATCGGCGAGCTCGAGGATCCCGTCGAGCCGGTCGACCGCCGCCGGCTTCTCGATCTTGGCGAGGAGCGAGGCGCGTCCGGCGATCAACCGCCGCGCCTCCGCCACGTCCTCCGGCCGCTGGACGAAGGAGAGCGCGATCCAGTCGACATGATGGTCGAGGGCGAAGGCGAGGTCGGCGCGGTCCTTGTCGGTGAGGGCCGCGAGCGGGAGGACGACGTCGGGGACGTTGACGCCCTTGTTGTTGGATATCGTGCCGCCGACCTCCACCCGGGTCTCGATCCGGTCGGGCGTGACGCTGATCACCCGCTGGACGATCTTGCCGTCGTCGACGAGCAGCCTCGTCCCCGCCTCGACCGCTCCGAATATCTCGCGGTGCGGGAGGTTCGCTCGGGTCGAGTCGCCGGCGGCCTTGTCGCGGTCGAAGACGAAGGTCTGCCCCTTCTCGAGAACGGCGCTCCCGCCTTCGAACTGGCCGACGCGAAGCTTGGGGCCCTGGAGGTCGGCGAGGATCGTCGTCGGCCGGTCGAGCTCCTTCTCGAGGCCGCGGATGATCTCGATGGCCCGGGCATGGTCGGCATGGGTGCCGTGGCTCATGTTGATCCGGAAGGCGTCGGCGCCGGCCTCCGCAAGCGCCCGGATCATGTCGGGCGTGCGGCTCGCCGGCCCCAGCGTGGCGAGGATCCGCACCTTGCGGCTGCGCGGCACGAATTTGCTGGGGACGTTTTCCGAGTTGGCCATTGCCGGTGCGCATAGCCGTGCCTAAGGCCGCGGCTCAACCCGAAACATGGAAGAAGGACAAATGGCGGAAGGTAGCGGGGACGGGAACATCGCGGCGGACGAGCTGAGGCTTCTGATCGAGCGGATCGAGCGGCTCGAGGAAGAGAAGAAGGCGATCGCGGATGATGTGAAGGACGTCTACGGCGAGGCCAAGGCGCGCGGCTACGACACCAAGACGATGCGCGCCATCGTCCGCCTTCGCCGGATGGAGACCCACGTCCGCCAGGAAGCCGACGCCCTGCTGGAGACCTACCGGGCGGCGCTCGGCCTGGCCTGACCTTCTCGTCGCCCCGGCGAAGGCTGGAGCCCCAGGGGAAACATATCCGTCGCCCCGGCGCAGGCCGGGGCCTCGTCGGGTGAAGAACGCGGCGCCTTTCACCCCCCGAGATCCCGGCCTTCGCCGGGATGACGGAAAGGGTCGCGTTGCGCGCGCCCCCTCCCCTCGGCTATCGAGCCCCCACCCACCCATAGAGGACGAGACCCGGACCCATGGCCGGCCACAGCAAGTTCAAGAACATCATGCATCGCAAGGGCGCGCAGGACAAAAAGCGCTCGGCGATGTTCTCCAAGCTCTCCCGCGAGATCACCGTCGCGGCGAAGATGGGAACGCCCGATCCGGACATGAACCCGCGCCTTCGCGCCGCCGTTCTGGCCGCCAAGGCGCAGTCGATGCCGAAGGACAATATCCAGCGCGCGATCGACAAGTCGGCGGCGGGCGAAGGCGACAATTACGAGGAGGTGCGCTACGAGGGCTTCGGGCCAGGCGGAGTCTCGCTGATCGTCGAGGCGCTGACCGACAACCGCAACCGCACCGCCACCAACGTTCGAACCTCCTTCTCGAAGAACGGCGGCAATCTGGGCGCGAGCGGATCGGTCAGCCACGGCTTCGACCGGATGGGCCTGATCAGCTACCCGGCCTCGGCGGGCAGTCCCGACGAGATCCTCGAGGCGGCGATCGAGGCCGGCGCGGACGATGTCGAATCGGACGAGGACGGCCACCAGATCTGGACCGCCCAGGAGGCGCTCCACGAAGTCGCCAAGGCGCTGGAGGCCGCGCTCGGCGAGCCGGAGAGCACCAAGCTCGCCTGGCGCCCGCAGACCCCGGTCGAGGTCGGCGGCGACGATGCCGGCCAGCTCCTCAAGCTCATCGACGCGCTCGAGGACGACGACGACATCCAGACCGTCTGGGGCAATTACGAAGTCTCCGACGAAGTCATGGCGGGGCTGTCCTGATGCTCCTCCCCGGAACGGGGAGGGGGACCGCACGAAGTGCGGTGGAGGGGGCCCACCTCCGGTGCGACACAGCGGCGGGCCCCATCCACCATGCTTCGCATGGTCCCCCTCCCCGTCCCGGGGAGGAATGCTCGCCATGATCATCCTCGGCCTGGATCCCGGGCTCGGCACCACCGGGTGGGGAGTCATCGCGGCCGAGGGGAACCGCCTTAGCCACGTCGCGAACGGGCAGATCAGGACCGATCCGAAGGCGGAGCTTCCGGCGCGGCTCGTCGATCTTCACGCCCGCCTGCTCGCCGTGCTGGCCGAGCACCGGCCGGCCGCGGCGGCGGTCGAGGAGGTGTTCGTCAACGACAACCCCCAGTCGACGCTCAAGCTCGGCCAGGCGCGCGGCGTGGTGCTGCTCGCCGCCGCCAGCCTCGGAGTCGGGGTCGGCGAATATGCGCCCCGCCTGGTCAAGAAGGCGGTGGTCGGCAGCGGCGGCGCGGAAAAGGCGCAGGTCCACGCCATGGTCCAGCGCCTGCTTCCGGGCGTGAAGATCGCCGGCGCCGACGCCGCCGACGCGCTCGCCGTCGCGATCACCCACGCCCACCATCTCGCCAGCGCCCGGGCGCTGGGACGGAGCGCGGCATGATCGCCAAGCTGCGCGGCTTCCTGGACGGCTCTTCGGCCGACCACGCCGTGATCGACGTCAACGGCGTCGGCTATCTCGTCTTCGCGTCGAGCCGCACCCTCTCCTCGCTAGGCGCGGTCGGCGGCGAGGTGGTGCTCCACACGGTGATGCAGGTCAGCGAGGACGACATCCGCCTGATCGGCTTCGCCACCGGCGAGGAGCGCGACTGGTTCGGCCTGCTCCGCTCGGTTCAGGGGGTGGGGGCCAAGGTGGCCCTCGCCATCCTCTCCGCCCTGCCGGTCGACGAGCTTCACCGCGCCGTGGCGAGCGGCGACAGCGCGATGATCGCCCGCGCCCAGGGGGTCGGGCCGAAGCTCGCCCAGCGGATCGCGCACGAGCTCAAGGACAAGGCCGGAGGGATCGCGCTCGGCAGCCCCGGCGCTCCGTCCGCGCCCGGAAGCGCCGGCGCGGACGCCGTGTCGGCGCTCGGCAACCTCGGCTTCCGGCCCGCCGAAGCCTCCGCCGCCGTCGCCAAGGCAGAAGCGGAGCTTGGCCCCGGCGCCACTCTGGACGCGCTGGTCCGGCTGGCGCTGAAGAAGGCGGCGCGCTGACCCCGAGGACCTTCGTCCGGACCGAAGCAAAAGCTTAATTTCCGGCGCCTATCGTCGGCGCGGGAGGTACAGCCATGCTATCGGCCGGTTTTTCGCGGTGGCTCACGGTCAGCGGCTTCGAGCGACGCGCCACTCCGGTGCCGGGGGGACGGGTGATCTACGCCCTCGCCGACCGCTCGGGGCATGTCGAGCTCGACGCGATCGAGTGGGAGGGGTTCGGCGACCGCTTCGCCGACGAGGCGCGGGCGGTGACCCGGCGGGCGAACTGGATGTACCTGGGCCTGCTTCCGGCCGTCATGGTCTATGCGCTCACCATCGGCCAGCTCTTCTGGTTCTCCGGGATCGTGATCCTCCTCGCCATCGTCGCAGGGCCGATCGCCATCTATCTGTGGCAGTCTTACCGGATCAAGGCGATCGCCGCCCGGATCGAGGCCGATCTCGCCCGCCGCCCGAGGGCGGCGCGGCCGGCGGCGGCGATGCCGCGGATCCCGCGCTGGCTCGAGATCGCCGCCGCCTTGTTCGTCGGGCCGCACCTGATCTTTCAAACCTACGGCACCCTGAACCCCGACGCCTTCCGGGGGACGCCGTGGATGGGCACCCGGATCGACTGGTCGGCGGCCGTGGGATTCCTGATCCTCCTGGCGATCTTCGTCCTTCGCCGGAGAGCGGCGCCGGCGAAGGCCGCGGCCGCCGCTCCGGAGGAGCAAGCGCCGGGACATGGCCGCCGCTCCGACTTCGTCGGTCGGGCGCGCGGGAACCCGTCCTAGGGTCACTCCCGTTCGAACCTAACCGTCACCCCGGACTTGGTTTCACATCCCGCCGGGCAGTAGCGGAGCCGGTGGCTTCCGCTCGACTTGGCGGCGGTAGGGCGGTTAAGCGTCGCTTCGACTATGAGCGACGCCGACCGCCTGACCACGCCCGCGCGCCGACCCGAGGACGTCGATGCGGCGCTTCGGCCCAAGACGCTCGACGATTTCGTCGGGCAGAAGGCGGCGCGGGAGAATCTTCGAGTCTTCATCGATGCCGCGCGCAACCGCGGCGATGCCCTCGACCACGTCCTCTTCTACGGCCCGCCCGGACTGGGCAAGACGACCCTGGCCCAGATCGTCGCCCGCGAGCTCGGGGTCGGGTTCCGGGCCACTTCGGGGCCGGTGATCGCCAAGTCCGGCGACCTCGCCGCCCTGCTCACCAACCTCGAGGACGGCGACGTCCTCTTCATCGACGAGATCCACCGCCTTGCTCCGGCGGTGGAAGAGATCCTCTACCCGGCGATGGAGGACCGGGCGCTCGACCTGATGATCGGCGAGGGGCCTTCGGCGCGCTCGGTCCGGATCGACCTCCCCAAATTCACACTGGTCGGAGCGACGACCCGGCAGGGCCTCATCACCACCCCGCTGCGCGACCGCTTCGGGATCCCGGTCAGGCTCAACTTCTATACCGTGGCGGAGCTGGAGGAGGTGGTGCGCCGGGCGGCGCGGCTGCTCGGCTTTCCCCTCACCGAAGCCGGAGCGCGCGAGATTGCCGGCCGCTCGCGCGGAACGCCCCGGATCGCCGGGCGCCTGCTCCGCCGGGTCCGCGACTTCGCCCACGCCGCCGGCCACGACCTGGTCGACTCCGCCGACGCGGATTCGGCGCTCAACCGGCTCGAGGTGGACAAGCTCGGCCTCGACGCGATGGACCGGCGCTACCTCACGATGATCGCCGATCTCTACAAGGGCGGGCCGGTCGGGGTCGAGACGCTCGCCGCCGGCCTCTCCGAGCCACGCGACACGATCGAGGACGTCATCGAGCCCTATCTGATCCAGCTCGGCCTCGTCGCCCGCACCGCCCGCGGCCGCTGCCTCAACGGCCGGGCGTGGACCCATCTCGGCCTCCCGCCGCCCAAGGGCGCGCAGGAGGGCCTGTTCGAATGACCTGGAGAGCAAGCGCATGATCCGACTTCACGGCCTGGCCCTCGCCGCCGTCGCCACCCTCGCCCCGACCGCGCCGCTCGCCGCCGCGCAGGAGACGGCGCCCGCGGCCCCCGCGGCGATGCCCGCCCCGCCTTCGGCCGCTCCCGATTATTCGAAGGACGAAGCCTGGATCTGTCTTCCCGGGCGCCCCGACGTCTGCTCCACCCCGCTCGGCACGGCGGCGCTGAACGCCAACGGCTACGGCTCGGTCGGCCAGGCGGCGCCCGCCGCCAATCCCGCGGCCGACTGCTTCTACATCTATCCCACCGTCTCGCGGGACAAGGGCCTCAACAGCGACCTCCAGCCGGGCCGGGAGGAGATCGGAGCCACCGCGAGCCAGTTCGCCCGCTTCGCCGGGGTCTGCCGGACCTTCGTTCCGGTCTACCGCCAGGTCACCACCAGCGGCATTCCCCTGGCCCTGACCGGCGTCGACGTGCGCCCGAACTTCGACCTCGCCTATGGCGACGTGGTGGCGGCGTGGAAGGAGTTCGCGGCCCACCGCAACAAGGACCGGCCGTTCGTCATCCTCGGCCACAGCCAGGGCGCCATCCACGCCATCCGGCTGATCCAGAACGAGATCGAGGGCAAGCCGATCGCCAGGCGCATGCTCTCGGCGGTGATCGCCGGATGGGCGGTGGAAGTGCCGCCCGGCAAGCTCGCCGGCGGAAGCTTCAAGTCGATCCCGCTCTGCACGAGCGAGGGGCAGACCGGCTGCGTCCTCACCTGGATGAGCTTCCGCGCCGACAGCCCGCCGACGACCGGCTCCTTCCTCGGCCGGGCCGCGACCCCCGGGATGACGGCGGGCTGCACCAACCCCGCCGCGCTTGGCAGCGACAAGGCGGCGCCGCTCGATTCCTACTGGTTCGCGCTCTCGCCGACTCCGGCGGGCGCGGAGCCCATCGCCTGGTCGAAGGAAGGGCCGCCGCCCACCCCGTTCGTTCGAACCGAGGGCCTCGCGGTCGGCCAGTGCCGCCATGCCGGCCAAGCCGGCTACCTGGCGATCAGCGTCGCCGCCGACCCGGCGGACCCGCGCACCGACCGGATTCCGGGCGACGTCTATATCGGGGGCCAGATCAACCGCGGCTGGGGCCTCCACGTCGCCGACATGAGCCTGGCGCAGGGCGACGTCATACGGCTGGTCGAGGCGCAGGCGCGCGCGTTCAGCGCAAGGGTCGGCACTAACGCCACTCCAGCGAGGCATAGCACGCCAGCGCGATCGCCACGCCGCCGCCGCTGACGATCTTGAGAGCGTCGCCGGTCGATACCGGGGTCGACCAGTTGAGGACGTAGACGGTCAGCGCCGCGGCGATCGCGGCGTAGAAGCCGGCGGCGAGGGCGCGGGCGCGGTTCTGGAGCGACAGCTCGTCGTTCATCAGCGCTCGCATCCGTCCGCCCAGGCGCATCCCGCCGCCGTTCCACAGGATGAAGATCCAAAGGCCGATCAGCACCAGCCAGCTGGCGCCGCGCGGGCCCGGGCCGCTATAATCAGGCTTGCCGTACTGGATCATGATGTTGATCATGAGCACCGCCGCCGCCAGGGCCATCAGCCCCGCCCGGGCGCGGCTCATCCGCTCCGCCCGTTCCACGTCGTTCGTCGTCATCCTCAATCCTCCTCGTCGAGGGAGAAGACCGCCTCGACATCGACCCCAAGCGCCCGCGCCAGCTTGAGCGCCAGCAGGGCCGAGGGAATGAACACGCCGTTCTCCACCGTATTGATCGTCTTGCGGCTGACCCCCACCCGCTCGGCCAGCGCGGCCTGGGTGAGGTCGCGCTCGCCGCGCAGCTCCCGAAGCCGGTTCGAAAGCCGCTCAGCCATCCCGACCACGCATGAAGGCAAACCTTTGTAACCTTGAGGTGACAGGTAACCTATGGGTTACAGCCGTGTCAACGCAGAATCGTCATCTTTCGTCGGCGGCCGCCGCTTTGGGGTTGCGGTTGGGAATCCCGTCTCGATACAGCCGCTTGAATGGACGTTTCAGACCTGAGGCCGGCGGACGGGGAGATGCGCGGGCAGGCGCACCATTTCCCCCTGCGGGTCTATTTCGAGGATACCGACGTCGCCGGCATCGTCTATTACGCCAATTACCTGCGCTTCCTCGAGCGCGCGCGATCGGACATGCTGCGGCTGGCCGGGATCGACCAGCGCGCCGCGCTCGAGGCGGGGGACGGGGTATATGCCGTCGCCGAGGTGTCGATCCGCTACCGCGCCCCGGCGAAGCTCGCCGACGAGCTCGTGGTGGTCACCCGCATCGAGGCGATACGCGCGGCCAGCGTGCTCATTCATCAACAAGTCATGCGCGGCGGGGACTTAATCGCCGACGCCCGCGTCACGGCCGCGTTCATCTCGCCCGACGGCCGGCCCCGCCGGCAGCCGCGCGCCTGGATCGAATTGTTCGAAGGACTGATCGTGGAAGGAGAGACGTGAATTCGGTTCAATTGACAGGCGGCAGCCTCTCGCCGATCGCCCTGTTCCTTCAGGCCGACGTGGTGGTGAAGGCGGTCATGATCGGGCTGATCCTCGCCAGCATCTGGACGTGGACGATCATCCTCGCCCACGCCTTGCGCATGCGCCGCCTGTCGCGCGGCGACTCGGCCTTCGAGAAGGAGTTCTGGAAGGCCCAGGACATCGACGGCTTCTTCGAGAGCCGCGGCAAGGAAGAACTGCCGAGCGCCAAGGTGCTCGGCGCCGGGATCGCCGAATGGCGGCGCTCCACGGCAGGCCGCTCGGTCGATCGCGAAGGCACCCGCTCGCGCCTCGCGGTCGCCATGCATTCCGCCGTCTCGGAGCAGGTCGACGAGGCCGCGGCCCGGCTCAACATCCTCGCCACCGTCGGATCGGTCGCCCCGTTCGTGGGCCTGTTCGGAACCGTCTGGGGGATCATGCGCAGCTTCGGCGACATCGCCGGCGCCAACAACACCAGCCTCGCCGTCGTCGCGCCCGGCATCGCCGAGGCCCTGTTCGCCACCGCCCTGGGACTTTTCGCCGCCATCCCGGCCGTCATCGCCTACAACCGCATGAGCTTCGGCATCAACCGCCTCGAGGCCCGCCTGCAGCGCTTCGCCGACGCCTTCCACGGCACCTTGAGCCGCGAGCTGGAGGCTGAAGGATGAGGGGGGTGGCGAGTTTCTCCTCCCCCGGTTTTCCGGGGGAGGGGGACCAGGCGAAGCCTGGTGGAGGGGCCCTTCGGCGGCGAAGAAGCCCCTCCACCGCGCTTCGCGCGGTCCCCCTCCCCTGCAAATG
>Ga0307279_10000080_pt1 | contig 10648 bp, 11 predicted proteins | sample ER_DNA_118_FD_194484 | JGI IMG/M metagenome (GOLD analysis project Ga0307279, IMG submission 194484) | Bulk soil microbial communities from the East River watershed near Crested Butte, Colorado, United States - ER_DNA_118 | ecosystem: Environmental > Terrestrial > Soil > Floodplain | place...
GAGATTGGCCGGATCCCAGGTGATGCCGAGATATTCGGTGAGGCCCAGGGCCGACGTTCCGACCTGGACCACGACGATCCTGGTCAGGCCCGCCGTCAGGATGCCCGAGAAGGCGAGGAGCTGGTTCCTCAGCGGGAGGTTCGGGTTGGTGATTTCGGTAAAGCCCGCGGCGACCACGTCGTTTCCGACGGCCCCGGCCATCGCTCCGAAGGCCGCGGTGAAGGCGGCGTTGCGGCCCGCCGAGCCGCCTCCGAAGGTGCGCATGTTCTGATGGAAAATGCTGGTCATTCAAGCGCCTCCACGGGAATCCGCCGGCAGGAACGGCGGCTGCTCACAGGACCAGTCCGATGCCGCTATGGTCGGAGGCATTCGGTACCCGCGTCTGTGCGAAGACATGGGCATTGGCCGCGACGACGGCGGGATTGGTGACCAGCCAGTAATCGTAGGGATTGGACGCGGTCGTGTTGATCGGCACGCCCATCGCCATCGCCGCTCTCGCGTAGAGGCCGACGCCCCGGCCGGTGTCCATGTCGTGGGGCGCCGCGTTGAAATCTCCGCCGATCAGCACCGGCGCGGCCGCATAGGCGCCGCCGAGCGCCTTGCGCACCATCGCGGCGCACATCCGCAGGCCGACGAGGCCTCCGCTCCGGTCGCCGAGACTGTACATGTTGTGCATGAACATGAAGATTCCGGCGACGCCGCCGATCGTTCCCGCCACCCAGGCCGGGCCGCGGCTGTCGAGCGCGCCATAGTCCATGTGCGGCGCCGGGATGTAGGCGTTTGCAAAGGGCGCCGCGACGGCGTTGGGAGTCCAGGTCCGCGCGAGATTGTCGTAGGTGACCTGGCCGGCCGCCGCGACCGCGATCTGCGCGTTGCTCCAGGCGACCACGATATATTCGGTGATTCCGAGCGCCGAAGTTCCGACCTGCATCACCAGCAGGTTGTTGATTCCTGCGTCGAGCGTCTGCGCGAGCACCGCCATCTGCGCCTGGAGACCTACCGAGGCATTGGTGATCTCGGTGAAGCCGGCGACCGCGACCGGGACCCCCACGGGCAGGACGGCCGCGACCTGCCCGAAGCAGACGCCGTAGAGGGCATTGCGGATCGCCGAATGACCGCCGAAGGTTCGCATGTTCTGGTGGAAGAGCATCGGCATGGGTCGGATCCGGCGGTTCGTGCGAGTCCGCTCAGCTTGCGGTCACGTCGGCGTTGCCGGTGAGGACGAGCTGGCTGCCTTGCCCGGAGACGGTGAGGTCCCTGGGCGTCAGCGTGACGTTCACGCCCTCGATCGCGCCGCTCAGCACCGGCACCTCGAGCAAGGTGCGGTTGAGGCTCCCCCTGATATTGTCCTGGATGGTGCCGCCGATCACGTTGTTGAGGATCGCCGTGATGATCGCCGTGACGATTCCGCCGCCGATCGTGTAGACCCACGCCAGCCAGTTCGACGGGTGGAGCGACACGTCTGGCCGCGAGACGTTGCCGCCCCGGATGACGAGGTTGCGCCCCTCGACCGCGACGTTGAGAACGACGTTGACGGTCCCGATGTTGATGTCCCAATCCGCGCCGGCCGAGCTGTAGGTCCCCGAGAGATGGAGGTTCAGCCACAGCTGTCCGTTCGACAGGCCCGCTTCATAGCCGTTGAGGTGCACGTCGGCGCCGCTTGCGGAATAGTTCTTGGGCACCTGCGCCCAGAAGGTCGTCTGGACGATGTATTGGACGAGGGACTGCGAGATGTAGGCGGCGAAATCGGTCGACAGCGCCGGGGTGGACGGGATTGCGACCGGCATCTGGAGCCCGCCGGCCGCGGCGCCCTGGCCCTGTCCGATCTGAAGCGCGTAGCCCGCGAAATTGACTCCTTCGACGATCGCCAGGTCGATGGCGATCGCAGAGACGAAGTCGTTCACCTGCGCCGTGATATCGGCCTTCTTGGCGTTGAGCACCGCCTGTAGGAAAGGGTCGGTGGAAGTGAACGTCAGGTCGACGACGCTGAACTGAACTCGGCCCGCCGCGACCACGATCGCGCGGCAGCTTGCGACGACGTCGCTGGTTCCCTGCTGCGGCTGACCTCCGTCCGGAGTCGTGGTGACGGCGAGCGGCATCGTCAGCGTGAACATCTGCCCGCCGCCCGCGCCGGTGAACTGGAATTGAGGCGGCGCGGTAACGCCCCAGGCAACCGTCAGGTGCATCGACGGGATCGTCCCCGAGCGGCTCATCTTCGGCTGGATCGCGGGAAAGATCGACTGGCTCGCCCGGTTCATGAACGCGGCCGAGAAGGACAGTATGAAGTCTGCCGACATGCGTTGGGCTCCGTTTCAGTTCGTGCCGAGCGCCGCGCGAGCCTTCGTCGCGACCTGCGAAAGGCTGGCGAGCACGTCAGGGCTCGAAATCTGCGCATTGACCTTCTCGAGGAAGCTCGCCTGCATGTCCGGCTGGTTCAGGATATGGTTGATCGTCTCCTTGAACACGGTGGCGAGATCGACGGTGATCTTCATCACGCCGGCGGCGAGGTCGAGCCCGACCGACAGTGCGGTGAAGGTGATCTCGACCGTGGAAAGTCCGCCAGCCCCCTCCGTCGCGGTGAACACGCCCTTCAGGTCCTGGACGGCGCTGATCGTCAGCAGGATGGTCCCCGGCGGCATCGGCTGGCCCGCGATGGTGACGTCGAGATCGCCATGCGCGGCGGCGACCGCGGGAACGTCGGGCGGTCGGGTATAGCCCGCCTGCTGGTTGGGCAGGACGGCGTGGAAGGTGACGCTGTCGCCGTCGACGCTGATCTCCGGATTGCCCTCCGAGTCGAAGGCGACCTGGACGTTGCTGAGCCCGCGCACCACCAGGTTGCGGATGACGATGCCGATCTGGACTCCCTCGAGCGAAATCGTGCCGAGATCGACGCTGTCGATGGTGCGCGGATCCAGCGCGCCGCCGTTCGGATCGTGGAGGATGGTCGCGATGTAGAAATCCGAGCTGGGGGTCAGCAGGATGTTCTCGATCATGTCGATCAGCGGATTGTCGTCGGCCGTCATGCTCAGTTTCCGATCTGCGAGAGGATCGCGCTTCGGGCGATCTGGGTGAATTGCTGCGAGATCGCGCCTTCCTGCTCGGCGAGCGCGGTGTTGAGCGCGGCGAGGATCTGCTGCTGGACGTCCGGCTTGGCGAACAGCATGTTGAGGATCTGCTCGAGGGGGCCGTTTGGCGGATCGAGCGAAACCGTCGGCGAAATCTGCGCCGCGCTCACGTCCGCCGAGACCTGGCTCAAGGTGATGGTGAGATGGTCGACGTCGGCGCCGGTGGGCGTGACCGTCATCGGCACGAACACGTTGGCGATGGTGGCGACGATATTCCCCTTGAGCGGAACCGGCTTAAAGCCCTGCTGGACGAGGGAGAAGCCGGCCGAGAAGGTCACCGGCGGAGCCGGTGGCACGGGCATGGAGACCGAGCCGCCCTGGCGCGGCACCGAGTGCGTCGGCCCTTCCGGCAGGCTGCCGAGGGCGATCCGGCTGGAGAAGCTGCTGGTCGCGAGGATGGTGACGTCGAGCGGCGCGTTGGCGTTGGACGCCCCGGACACCAGGACGTCGGTCAGCACGATATGCGTGTAGGCGAGGCCCTTGATGGTCTGGTCGGGGACGTCGACCTGCGGATTGGAATAGGGCTCCAGCACCGGATCGTCGCTGCTCGCCAGCTGGAGCGGCAGGAACCAGCTGCTCGCCGGATCGGCGAGCGCGAGGCGGACCCGGTCGAACATATATTGATCCACCGGAGTCAGCGCCTTCTGCTCGGATCCGTCGACCGGCAGGGCGCCGGCCGCCACCGGGCCGAAGATGCCGTCGAGGACACCCGAGGTCTTCTCGGAAAGGAGCCGGTTGACGCTTTCGAGGTTCGCGCCCGACGAAAGCATCCCGTTGATCGCGGTGATGAAGGCGCCGGACGCCTGCGGATCGGTGAGGGCGTCCTGGATCGCCGCCATCACCTCTTCCTTCTGCGGCAGGTCGTCGTCGAGCGTGAGCTGCGTGAAGTTCAGATTGGGCGCATTCGGCACCGTCCCGACGATCTGGAGAGCCGTGACCGTGATCGTGTTGACGCGATCCGCGCCGCTGCCGGTGATCGCCGCGGCCGCCGTCGCGACGAGCTTGCAGTCGGTCACGATCACCGTGAAGCTTCCGTGGCCGGTGATCGTCTCCTTGGCTCCGGTGGCGACGACCCGGAGCTTCTGCTCGATCTCGTAGCGGCCGCTGAAGGTGAGCGGCGGCATCGGGATTCCCTCCACCTCGGCCGAATAGGCGCCGAACGCGAGATCTATGTCGACGATATAGCCGTCGGCTACCGGGCGGTCGTTCGTATTTCCCGGCTTCATGTTCTGAAGCCCGTCGAGGGTCACGTCGGGGAGCGTCAGGAGCGGGAAGGCGGCGTCCGGATCAGGTTCCGTGTTCACCTGGTTCATGATCGAATAGACGCTGTTGAACGTGTCGGCGACGAAGGCGCCGTTGGTGCCGGTGAGCGCGCCCAGATCCTGCCGGCCGGCGTGGATGGGCAGGGTCGGGGTGCCGTCGTCGTTGCGTAGCTGCATGAGCAGCGCCGGGAGCCACATCTTCGCGTTCGCCGGATCGTTGACGCGCGGCTTGATCGTGTTCAGGATGAAGCCCATCAGGGTCGTCACGGCGGCGTTCCTTGCTAGCGGTTGAGCGGCCGGTCGACGACCTCGCGGGCGATCCGCCGCAGCGCGTCGCGGAACGGGCTCGGCGGGAACGGCTCGAGATAGAACAATGCGTCCTCGGCCTCGCGGCGGGCGTCGGCATAAGCGGCGTCGATCGCGCCGCAGTCCCGAAGCATGTCGAGCGCGTCCTCGAGGTCCGCGCCTTCCGGTGCCCCGAGGCCGCGCATCGCGCGCCCGACGGGAGAGTCCGGGCCGAGCGAATCATAAGCGTAGAGGAGGGGCAGCGAATGGCGGCCGAGGGCGAGGTCGACTCCGGCCGACTTGCCCGCCAGGGCGTCGAGCTCGACGACGTCGCGGACGTCGTCCATGATCTGGAAGGCGCGGCCGAGCGCCCGGCCGAAGAAGCCGCCGCGCCGGATATCCCGGCTGCGGCCGCCGGCGAGATCGATCCCCGCCTGGCAGGCGAGGCGGAACAGGGCCGCCGTCTTCCGATCGATGGTCTTGTAGTAGCGCTCGCGCCGCTGCTCGCTCGTCTCGGGAAGGAAGCGGTCGAGCTCGTCCAGCTCGCCGCGGCAGACATCGAACGCCGCGTCCATCACCCGCCGAACCAGCGCCATGTCGCGCTCCGTGTCGACCGCGGCGGCGAAACCGCGCAGCGCCTGGACGAACTGGAGGTCGCCCACGAGCACCGCGATCTTCGTGCCGCGGGCGGCGGACACGCTCGGCAAGCCGCGCCGAAGCGGCGCCTCGTCGATCACGTCGTCGTGGATCAGGGTCGCGACGTGCAGCATTTCGAGCGACGCCGCGCCCTTGTAGACCTTGTCGGGCAGCGGCCCGGCCGGAGCGACCAGCCGCGCGGCGAGCAGCATGACTCGCGGCCGGATCTTCTTGCCGTTCGCGAACATCGAGAATTCGAGTTCGGTGAGGTAGGGCGCCTGCGGATCGAGGGCCGATTCCACCTCGGCGCGGAAGCGGGCCATATCCTCTTTCTGGAGGGCCTCCGCGTCTACGCCGCGGGCTGGGGCGAGGACGGCCTGGTCGGTCGGACTCATGGTCACGCCGATTGGGCGGCGAGGCCGCGGACGAGGCGCGTGAGCTGGCTGTTGATCCGATCCTCGATGATTCCGCGAAGGAAGGCGGCGCTTTCGAGCCGCTCCCGAGCCACGTCGCCGGCCTCGCCCGGCCATTGTCCCGCGCCGTAGTCGAGACCGTCAAGCGAGAGGCTCGACTGGACCAGCTTCACGGTGATGGTGTCGTTCGGCTGGCGGGTGAGCCGGAAGCGGAAGACGGTCTCGCCCACGGCGACGGCGCAATTGCCGGAGGCGATCGGAAGGCGCGCGGCGGGATCCTTGACGCGCAGCGACTCGGCATAGATCTCCTGAAGCGCCTTCACCTCGTCGTCGTTCAGCTCCATGCCCTGGTTCGCGAGGATGTCGAGGTGGCGGTCGTCATGGCTGTTCTGGACGATGCTCAAAAGCGGCGCGTGCAGCGGATGTTCTTCCGGTGCGGCGAGGAGGTTGGCGGCCGGGGCCGGCTTGGCTTGGTCGACGGTCGCGTAGACCTCGCCGCCGGTCATCGGGTTGATGGTCGTCTTGGTGTTGCCCGTGGTAGTGGCGACCGCCGTTCCGAACTTCAGAGCGGCCGCGGCGGCGGCGGGATTGTCGTTGACGCAGGCGGCCCAGACGTTGAACTTCTGCTGTAAGGCATTCATGTTGTAGGTGAAGCCGCTGGTGCCGAACGTCTTGTCCGCCGGGTTCACCACCGTGCCCTGGTCGAGCGCATCCGACGTGTGGTCGCTCATCTCCGCGATTGCGCCGCCCGCCGACCAGTACTGGCGGAGCAAGGCGTTGCTCTTGAAGGCGTCGTGATATGCGTCGTTATATTGATTGTAGGAGTCGAGCATCTGCTGGCCGGCGGGGGACTCGGCCAGCTTCGGCTTCTGCGCGTTCGCCTGCATGATCTGGTCGTATTGCGCCTCGGTGATCGTCGGATCGTCGCCGGCGCCCCCGGTCGGGTCCATGCTGAGCGCCTCGAGCGCGGGGAAGGGCTGGACGGCGCCGCCGACGTCGAGGTCGACGCGCGACGATTCGAGCGCGAACAGCTCGTAATGCCCCTGAAGCTGCGCCGCGCCGAGCGTCACGTCGACCTCGTGCGTCCCCTCGTCGTCGTCCGGCCCTGTCGTGACGCCGGCGACGGCGAGCGGTCCGAATTCGAGCTCGCTATATTCGATCATCAGCGATCCGCCGACGTCGCTGCCCGCCACCGCGACATGGCCGGCGAGCGGGAAGGGGCCGGCGCTCGCGACCGAGAATTGCATCGGCAGCGATCCGGTTAGCGTTCCCGGACCGCCGGCATCGGACAGACGCGTAACGAAGGACTGGATCGAGGCCATCAGCCGTTGCTCCCGCTGGGTGGATTGACGGCCACCGCCAGGGTCGCGGTCGCCTTGAGATAGTCGGTGCCGCCGAGAGTCGCGCCGCCGAGCGCGAGGCTGCTCGCGGTGATCGTCACGTTCTCGACCGGTATCGGTGGGATTTTACCGAGCGTCATGGTCTTGCCTTGCAGCATGTCGCGCGGCTTGGGGTTGACGGCGGCGATGATCAGGTCGGCGATCGGGATCAGCACGGCCGAGATCACCTTCTGGACGAAATTGCCGGAGGGCGACAGCGACAGGCCGATGTCCGGAACGGTGGTGACCGTCGCCGTCAGCGCATCCTCGACGACCGTGACCGAGATGGTGATCGTCGCCGGCGAGGGGCTGAACGAGACGTCGTAGGAAATGGTGTCGGACATTGCGGCTTCCCTCTCCGGATCAGATCGCGAGCAAAGCGGCGCCGGCGGCGCAGCCGACCACCGCAAGCGCCATGCCCGCCGCGGTGAGCGAGCCCCCGACATTGAGGCTGGCCGTGATCGACGCGTTGACCGTGAGCGGCGACAGCGTTCCAGTGGTCGCGCTGATCGAATCGAGGCTGCCGCTGTAGTTCCAGTCAGCCAGGTCCTTGAACTCGCCGCTGTCGCTGAAGGTCTTGCCGACATAGGGCTTCACGCCGGCCGCGAGGGCCGCGTCGATCAGCGGCTTGCTCGCCAGCACGAACACCGCGTCGGTCGGCCAGGTCACTCCGCTCGTGTCGATCGGCGCCGAGTTGGTCGTGAGCGTCGCGGCGGCGGTCAGCTGGTTGCCCGAAAGCGCGATCTGGACCGGGTTGAGGCTGACTCCCTGCCAGCTTAGCGCCGGCACGTGGATCACTCCGAGCATCTCCGTCACCGCCTTGAACAGGGCGGGGACGAGCATGGTGTTGAAGATGGCCTTGTCCCAGGGCGCGAAATCGCTCTCGTCGATCGTTAGGCCGACCAGGGTCACGTCGACCTCGCCGGCGGGAAAGGCGAGCGTCGCGTATGCGACGAGATTATGCGTCTCGCCACCGACCGGCGCCACTCCGGCGACGGTGTAGCTCGCCGTCATGTTCGCTATGCTCACCGCCGCGACCGCCCCGGTCGGCACGGGGTTGCCGGCAGCGCCGTTGGTCGTTCCGGCGGCGTCGAGCGACGCGTTCCAGTCCGCCTGCGACGGCGCGCCAAAGGCGAGAACGGGGGCGCTCTTCAGCTTCCAGGTAAGCGTCACATCGCCGAGCGGAGCCACGTTCTTGCTGGTTGTTCCGTCGAACGGATTGTTTCCCGGCGCGACTTGCTCCGCCGACGTATAATATTGCGAAAGCAATGTGTTAAGAGAGGTGAGATCGATCCCGCCCGCGGCGTCGAAATTGGCCATGTCCCCCCTCCGGTTGCAAGACGCACAAGTTTTTGCTCCATCGCCGCAATCGGCGATGTGAGATGAATCGGCAAAAATGCGCCTGCTGATCGCGATGCTAATCGGACATCGAAGACGTTTCAAGCACCGATGCCAGTTTTAAACTTTTTGTCATTTACGAAAAATACGAACTTCTTTTCCGCACTTGCGGCATCGCGAGAATTCGGCTGGTTCGGCGGGCGATTTGCTTGGAAAGCGGCGAAACGACCGACGTTACGGGGGGTCGGGAAGGCACCGCGCCTTGTCTCCGGCGCGCGTTCGGCCGAACGTGTCGAAGATAGCGGAGTCGCGAGTCCCGAACTTGACGGCGTACCAGTCGCCGCGACCAGCTTGCCTCCTGGTACGGCGTTTCCATGAAGTCGACGGAGCCGAGCTTCATGGCCTGAACCGCGTCGCCCAGATCGCCGTGGCCGCTCATCATGATCGCCGGCAGGGTTGCGCCGGGCGGCGCAAGCTCCGCCTAAACCGCGGCACCGCCGAGCCCGGGCATGCGCAGGTCCAGGAGCAGGCAGCCGTCGCTCGGCTTCGGCCGCGCGAGAAGTTCCTCGCCGCCGGCGTAGACCCCGGTCGTGCAGCCCTGGCCGGTCGAAAACTAGCTCGTCGCCGCGCGCACGTGGGCGTCGTCGTCGACGATGTGGATCACGGGCGACAAGGCAAGTCTGCGCGAAGAGGAATTCGTTCCAAAATAGTAACTTGAGCCCCGACTGCGAGCCGACCTCCCCTACGGCAGTGGTTCTGCGGTCGCGCCCCCGCACAACGCGCCGCCGAAGTCACCTTATCCCGGCCGACGGAGCGATACCTGCGGCAATGGCGATCTGGAGCAGCTCCGTCAGGCTGCTGACCGGTCAGCGGCGCAACGAAGTTTTCGACGCTGACCGGGCTGAGTTTGATCTCGCCGCGAAGCTTTGGACGATCTCCGGTGAGCGAGCGAAGAATGGGGCCACGCACTTGGTGCCTCTCACTCCGGCAGCGCTCGCGATTATCACCGAGCTGCTGAAGGATCAGCGAAGCGACAAGCTCCTGCCGGCGCGGGTAACTGGCACATGAGCCCGAGCGGGTTCAGCAAAGCTATGAACCGAATTCGGGACGCACTTGAGAAGGAAATCGGCCACCCGGTGCCGCACTGGACGCTGCACGATCTGAGGCGGACGCTTGCGACACGGCTGCAACGGCTGGGGGTGCGGCTTGAAGTCACCGAGGCCGTCCTTAACCACCTCTCGGGTTCGCGGACAGGAATTGTGGGGGTCTACCAGCGCCACAACTACTTTCAGGAGAAGAAGTCAGCCTTGAGTGCCTGGGAGAGGGAGCTGAAGCGCCTCGCCAGAGGGCACAAGGCGCGACGCCAGACTATGACGCGCGCGCTGGCGGCATGAACAATCGAAAGTGACTGTCAGCAGGTAGGCCGCTCGCGCCGGCCAGAAGACTCAACTCGCGTACGGCGCGTGCCGTGCGTCCTTACCGGCTTACCTGTCTGCAATGCAGCATGCCACCAGGGTCTTGGCGGGCCCGAGGGCGGTCGCCGCTCTACCTGCTCGGAACGCTCGCGCCGGCGAACGGGTCCGTTGCTGGGACCGAGGGGATCGACTGAAGTGGCGGCGGCTGAACAACCAGTGGCGGGGTTTGCACTCCGATGGCCGTCGAAGCGGGGAAGGAAATCGGCGCGTCCTCGTATGCTCCCACCGCGCTGCTTTCGATGCCCGAGACGATAGTAGAGGCCCCGAAGACGACGAAGCAGCCGAGAATAGTGGTCGCGCCCCGGCGCCAGTCTATCCTGCCAGTCAGCATGCCGTAGCCCACCGAGGCAATTGCGACGACGGCTATGCTCGTAGCGACGGAGCCGAGTAGCGTACCTTCAAGCCATTGTAACGCAGCTACGATCGCGCTCGAGCCTTCGGGATCTGGAATCGACTCGAGCATGTTCTAAGTCCAACGAAATATCACACCTGTGCCTCTGATCTTGTCGTACTCTCCGCACGCGAGCAACCATCGCTTTTATTCGATGCGGCCGTCGCGGTGACGCTGACTGTGGGCTCGGCGTCGACAGTGTCGTGAGCGTAACCGGCTGAGGTCGTGTTAGAACCAGGAGCACATCAAATAAAATCGCAAACGCGTATTGACTCGACTCCAATCAGCATGCTGATTTCTGCGCCGGCATCAGAACAGGGGCATTCGATGCGCAGTCAATCCGT